>Ga0209050_1000059_pt1 | contig 325258 bp, 257 predicted proteins | sample Araplavi_mTSA_r2_FD_184276 | JGI IMG/M metagenome (GOLD analysis project Ga0209050, IMG submission 184276) | Arabidopsis root microbial communities from North Carolina, USA - plate scrape MF_Cvi_mTSA_r2 (SPAdes) (version 2) | ecosystem: Host-associated > Plants > Roots > Endosphere | place... | reverse complement strand
GCGGGCAACAAGACAGGTCCGACTTCGGACTGCACGCCTGCCGTCTACCACGCCTGTATCGCATACGGCACCGCGCCTTCGCCGATGGGGCCGTGGACCTATCGGGGGGTGGCGCTGAAGCCGGTCTCCTCCACCACCTCGCATCCGGGCGCGGTGGAGTTCAAGGGCCAGTGGTACATGGTCTATCACACGGCGGACGCGAGAGACGGCGGCCACTTCCGCCGCAGCGTTGCGGTAGACCGGATGGAGTGGGACGACAGCGTCAGCCCCGCGCTCATCCGCACGGTCGTACCCACCTTGCGCCCGCAACCGCCGCAGTCCCCGAGCCGCAACATCGCGCGCTCGGCCTGGGCTACCGCCTCGAACGAGCCGGTGCCGGTGCAGTTCTGGATCAATGCACTCAACAACGGCGTGGTCAAGCAGGCCCCGCTGCCGCCCGACATGTGGGGAAGCTGGTCGCCGAACAACCCGGCGCAACAGTGGATCGAGTATCGCTGGGACCAGCCGGTGACGATCGACGGCTCGCGCATCCGGTTCTGGAACGACCAGCCCGCAGGGTCGGGCGTGGGCGTCGCGCCGCCTGCGAAGTGGCATCTGGAGTACTGGGCCGCGAAAGGCTGGAAGCTGGTGCCGGGCGCGAGCGCCTATGGTACGGCCACCGACGCCTTTCAGCAAGTGACGTTCCCGAAGCTCACCACGCGCTGCCTGCGCGCGGTGATGGACGCCTCGACCGACGGCAAGACCCATGCGGCGCTGGCCGTCCAGGAGTGGGAAGTGCTTGCTCCCAAAAGTGCTCCGATCACCGTTCGGGAAAGCACGACGATACCGCAGCCTTGCGGATAGAGGTCCTGTAAAGCGACATAGCCGGATCAAGCGAAAGCTGTCTTGAAGGGCGCAGGTCAAAACCTGCGCCCTTTTTGCTGTGTGCTTTCCGGATATTTCCTCGACCTCGAATTACTCAGACAAAAAATTCGTCACGCGCCAGAAACTGCCTTGACTCATTTCCGATATCGTAGGACGTATACGATATAAACAAGACATGTCGGTTTGAAGACACCGGCATAAAACAGGGGGTTTCGATGGCATCTCTAAAATTCCTGAAAATTTCGACGGCGCTGACGTCTGTCGTCGCGACCGGCATGGCCGTCCCTGTCTGGGCGCAGGATCAGGCCGCTGCGACTTCAGAATTGTCCGACCAGAACGGTGCTGCGATCATCGTGACCGGCGTTCGCGGCAGCGTTGAAGCCGCCGCGACGAAGAAGAAGAATTCCAAGCAGATCGTCGATGCTATCGTTGCCGAAGACGTTGGTAAGCTGCCCGACAACAACGTCCCGGAAGCACTGTCGCGCGTTACCGGCGTCCAGATCACCCGCGAGCGCGGCCAGGGCCAGAGTGTGACGATCCGCGGCCTGAGCCAGGTCCAGACGACGATCAACGGCAACAACACCAACGTGGGTGTAGATCGTTCGATCAACCTGTCGGACATTCCGGCCGAACTGCTGAAGTCGGTGGAAGTCTACAAGACCCGCACCGCCGACCAGGTGGAAGGCGGCGTGGCCGGTACGGTCAACGTCGAGCTGCGCCGTCCGCTCGATCTTAAGAAGGGCTTGACCGTCGCGGGAAGCCTGCGTGGCGCCTATGACGAATATGCCGAAAAAGTCAGCCCTTACGGAAGCCTGCTGGTCGGCGAGCGTTTCAATACCGGCATCGGCGAGATGGGCTTCCTGATCAACGGTTCCTGGACCAAGACGTTCTATCAGGAAAACTACATCGAGAGCGAGTCGCCGGATACTGTCTGCTGCGAAGGCGACGCGAACAGCGCGCTGTTCAACCTGCCCGAGAACTTGCGCAACACGGTAATCCCCTATCGCACCCAGTACGGCACGGAGAGCGGCTATGTCACGCGCCCGTCGCTCAATGCGGTGTTCCAGTGGAAACCTTCGGACCAGCTCGAATTCGTGCTGGAAGGCGGCTACATGGGGTCGAAGGAGCGTCGCTCGATCGACAAGATCTGGACGCTCAATCGCGAATTCGGCACCCAGTTCAGCGATATCGAGCTGATGCCCGATGGCCAGACGATCAAGAACCTGACCATTTCGAATCCCAACGGCGTTCCCGCCTGGATCGAAGGCACCTATAACACGCTCAAGCGTGACCTCTATACCACGAATTTCGAGACGAACTGGCACAACGACCGCGTTCAGCTCCACTTCGGCGCCCAGTACAACTGGTCCAAGGACAACTACTACTACGTCCAGCAGATCCTGCGTCCCTATGGCCTGACCTCTGCCACGATCGACTTCGTTTCGGATGCCTATTCGCGTCCGGTTCCCTCGATCACCTTCAACGGCGGCGATCTCAGCCAGGTTTCCGGTTACGGCGTGAACCGTTTCCAGGACAACATCGGCATTTCCAAGAACAAGGAATTCGCGACCCAGGCCGATCTCACGCTCAAGCTGAGCGAAGAGGGCTTCCTGCGCTCATTGCAGATCGGCGAGCGCTACAATCGCCGCAAGGTCTTCCGCAATTACGGCTATCGTGACGGCAATCCGCGCGTCAACGGTGTCGATGCCCCGCTGACGGCGTTCCCCGGCGGCGCTCAGGCTTCGATGACGAGCGTCGATCTGCCCGGCTCACCCTCGTGGTATCGCATCCCCGGCAAGGCACTGCTCGGCGCCATCGACGATATCCGCGCCTATATCCAGGCTACCGATCCCGGCAGTGCATCGCGTTTCGCCAGCGAACTCCCGCCGAGCGATCAGGGGCAGACCTTCCGTTCGACCGAACAGACTTTCGCGGCTTATGCCCAATTCAACTATGGCTTCGACGTCGGCATTCCCGTCGATGGCGTGATCGGTCTGCGTGCGGTCAACACCTGGGGCGTATCGAATAGCTTCGACTACCGCGTTCCGATCGGCGGCGGCCCTGTCGAGATCGGCGAATCCACCGGTCGCGGCAACTTCCTGGACCTCCTGCCGAGCGTTACCGGCACCCTGCATTTCGATGACAAGACCCAGCTGCGCCTTTCGTACACGACCAACGTCTCGCGTGCGAGCTTCTACGATCTGCGCCCGTTCTACTTCGTCGATCCCAACGCGACGAACCCAACGGTCGATGCGGGCAACCCCGAACTCAAGGCCCAGCGTGAGTGGTCGCTCGATGCAAGCCTCGAACACTACTTCGGCCGCGCCGGTGCCGTTTCGCTTGCAGGCTATTACAAGAAGGTCAGCAACTGGTTCTACTTCGACCGGCGTGAAGTCGCCGATCTGGCAGCCTATGGTCTACCCGGTCGCAGCGGTTTCATCCGCCAGCAACGCAACGCGGGCGACGGCGAGTTCATCGGTGCCGAAGCCTCGGCCCAGACGTTCTTCGACTTCCTGCCCAGCTTCTGGAGCAACTTCGGCGCCAGCGTGAATGCCACCCGCATCTTCCGCGCACGGGTCGAATATCCCTATCCCGAGGACTTCCCCGGTGCGTTCGATGCAACCGAAGTCTCGAAGTGGACTGCCAATGCCGCGCTCTTCTACGATACCCCCAAGTTCAGCGCCCGCGTTGCCTACAACTATCGTTCGCCGTACCGTCTGTTCGTGTGGACTGATAATCCTGCCTATTCCTGGTACAACGACGATACGTCCCGTCTCGATGCGGCGATCAACTATACTCCGGTGGAGTTCATGACGCTTTCGATCGAAGGGACGAACCTGCTGGGCAACGACGTCTATCGCTACTTCGGCAAGCAGAACATCTTGCCGCTGGGCGTGCGCACCCTGGCGCGTACGGTTCAGGGAAGCGTCCGCTTCCGCTTCTGATGCTTGTTTCATTGCAGTCAGTGTAAAAATGGAGCCGTCTCGGGAAACCGGGGCGGCTCTTTTCCTGCATTGTCCCCGATTGCATAACCGTGCACAAAATTCTGCATCCGGTGATAATTTTGCAATTGTCGTGCGCTACATAATATCGTATACGATATCTCAATTCAGAGAGAGTAGGAAGAATCTTCATGGCAATTGGTTGGAAGGGTGTGTTCCCGGCAGTGACGACGCAGCTCCGCGAGGATCTGTCGATCGATCTCGCCGACACCCAGCGCGTCGTCGACGATCTCATCAACGACGGCGTGACCGGCGTGATCGCGCTCGGCACCGTGGGTGAGAACAACTCGCTCGAATATGACGAGAAGGTCCAGGTTCTCTCGGCCATCGTCGAAGCGGTGAACGGCCGCGTTCCGGTCGTGACCGGCATTTCCGAATTCGATACCCGCCGCGCGGTGCGTTATGCGCAGGCCGCCGAAAAGGCCGGTGCCGACGGTCTCATGCTGCTGCCGCCGATGGTCTACGTGCCGAAGGCGCACGAACTCGTCGCGCACTTCAAGGGCGTGGCCGAGCAGACCGGCCTGCCGATCATGCTCTACAACAACCCGCCGGCCTATCGCACCGTGATCGACAAGGACGTCCTTGCCGCTCTGGTCGATGTGAAGAACATCGTCGCCGTCAAGGAATCGGCGCCGGACACCCGTCGTTTCACCGATTTCAAGAACATCTTCGGCGATCGCTACACGCTGTTCGCAGGCCTCGACGACGTGGCTCTCGAAGGTCTCTACCTCGGCGCGCAGGGCTGGGTTTCGGGCCTTACCAACGCCTTCCCGAAGGAATCGGTCGAGCTGGTCAAGGCTTTCGAGCGCGGCGATCACGCCAAGGCCATGGAAATCTATCGCTGGTTCATGCCGCTCCTCCACCTCGACGCCGACCACGATCTGGTCCAGTCGATCAAGCTGGCCGAGCAGGTCATGGGTCGCGGTTCGGAGCGTGTTCTGCCGCCGCGCTACGTCCTTGAGGGCGAGCGCCGTGCGCAGGTGATCGCGATGGTCGAAAAGGCCGCCGCAACCCGTCCCGACCTGACCGTCGCGGCAGCAGCATAAGGGAGCGTCGATGCGGCACACTTTCTTCTGCATCGACGGCCACACAGCCGGTAACCCCGTTCGCCTCGTGGCGGGCGGGGCTCCGCTGTTGAAGGGCGCCTCCATGTCTGAAAGGCGCCAGGATTTCCTGTCGCGCTTCGACTGGATCCGCACCGGCCTGTGCTTCGAACCGCGCGGGCACGACATGATGTCGGGCGGCTTCCTCTATCCGCCGACCGACGCCGCCAACGACATCGGCATCCTGTTCATCGAGACCTCCGGCTGCCTGCCGATGTGCGGCCACGGCACCATCGGTATGGTCACGTTCGGTCTCGAACACGGGCTGATCCAGCCCGCGACGCCGGGCAAGCTGCGTGTCGAGGTTCCGGCGGGCGTGATCGAGATCGCCTACGAAACCGAAGGCCCGAAGGTCACTTCGGTGCGCATCACCAATGTACCCGCCTATGTCGCCGAGCGCGGCATCGAGGTGGACGTGGAGGGCATCGGCCCGCTGACCATCGACGTATCCTATGGCGGCAACTACTACGCCATCGTCGAGCCGCAGGGTAACTACACCGGTCTCGACGACCTCGGCGCCTCGCGCATCGTCGAGCTTTCCGGCCGCATCCGCGAGGCCGTGCGGGCGAAGTACGAGCCGGTCCACCCGCTCGATTCCACGATCCGCGGCGTCAGCCATGTGCTCTGGGCCGACAAGCCCAAGCATGAGGGCGCCGATGGCCGCAATGCCGTGTTCTACGGTGACAAGGCGATCGACCGCAGCCCGTGCGGCACCGGCACGTCGGCCCGCATTGCGCATCTCCATGCGACCGGGCGGCTCAAGCAGGGCGAGCGCTTCGTGCACGAAAGCTACATCTGCAGCCGCTTCATCGGCGTGGTGGAGCAGGAAGTCATGCTCGGCGACAAGCCTGCGATCATCCCTTCGATCGAGGGATCGGCGATTGCCACAGGCTTCAACACGATCTGGATCGACCAGGCCGACCCGTTCTGGGCCGGTTTCCAGGTGACCTGATAGGGGGCGGGGAGGAGGCTCGCGAGCCTGCTCCCCGCTTTCAGTCGCGTGCCCGTTCCAGCGGTACGATGAAGGGCAGCGGACCTGCCGTGTCGACATGGCTGGTCACGCCGTAGACCGAACGCAGCCGCTCCGCCGTCAGAACCTCTTGCGGTGTGCCATCCGCGACGAGTTCGCCGCCATGTACAAGCAGCAGCCGGTCGCAATAGCGCGCCGCCATCGTCAGGTCGTGCAGCACGGCGACGACGAGCTTGCCGTCGTGCGCCTCGCGCGCGAGCAGCGCCATCACATCGATCTGATGGCCGGGATCGAGCGATGCGAGCGGTTCGTCCACGACCAGCGCCGGGGCGCCTACCGCGAGCGCGCGGGCCAGCATGGCGCGGGCGCGTTCGCCGCCCGAAAGCTCGGTCGCCACTCTGCCTGCGAGGTCGGTTACGTCCGCGCGGACCATGGCTTCCTGCACGGCGGCTTCGTCGGCGGCGGAAATTCGCGACATCGGCCCGAGGTGCGGCAGGCGGCCCAGCGCGACGAGGCGCTCGACGGTGAGCGGCCAGTGAAGGGTCTGGCCCTGCGGCAGATAGGCGATGCGGCGGGCGAGATCACGGGGCTGGAGGGTGGTGAGCGGCGCGCCATCCACCGAGACCGTGCCGCCGGCCGCTGGAACCAGCCCGAGCATGGCCCGGACCAGTGTCGACTTCCCCGCGCCGTTCGGACCGATCACCCCGACCAGCGCGCCAGGGCGCAGCGTCGCGGAAAGACCGCGCAGAACCTCGCGTCGACCGAGACGCACCCGCAGGTTCTCGATGGCGATCGTCACCACAGGCGGCGCTCCCGAAGCAGGTGGAAGAGGAAGATGGGGACGCCGAGGAAAGCGGTCACCACGCCGAGCTTGAGTTCGGCATCGGTCGGGATCAGGCGCACGAGCACGTCGGCGGCGGTCAGCAGGACCGCCCCGCCGAGCATCGACGGTACGAGCAGTGCCGATGGGCTGCGATCGGTGAACGGGCGGATCAGGTGCGGTACGATCAGGCCGACGAAGCCGATCGCCCCCGATACCGCGACCGCGCCGCCAACCCCGATGGCGACGCCGAGCATCAGGCGGCGCCGGGCGCGGCGCAGATCGACGCCCAGCGACCGGGCGCCGTCCTCGCCCAGAGACAGCGCGTCGAGCGCGCGGGGATTGGCCAGCAGCAGCACGGCGCCGACGAACACGCAAGGAAGAGCGATCCAGACGTGCTCCATCGCCCGGTTCTCGATCGAGCCGAGCAGCCAGGACATGATCTCCATCGCCGCGAAGGGATTGGGCGAGAGGTTGAGCGCCAGGCTGATCCCGGCGCCTGCCAGCGTCGAGACGGCAATCCCGGCGAGGATCAGGCTCAGCGGGCTTTCCGAACGTCCGGCAAGGGCGAAAAGCAGGGCAATGGCGACCAGACCACTCGTGATGGCGAGCAGGGGCAGCATCGCCGGATGCCGTTCGGACAGCCCGAAGTAGAGCGCGATTACCGCGCCGAGCGCCGAAGCGTTGGAAGCCCCCAGTACCGAGGGTTCGGCCAGCGGGTTGCGCAAGTAGCCCTGCAGGACCGCCCCGGCGAGACCGAGCGTGGCCCCGACCATCAGCCCGATCAGCGTGCGCGGCAAGCGCAGTTCGAACAGGATCGCGCGGGCAATGCGATCGTGCGCGGGATCGGTGAGCGCCGCAAGGATCCTGCCCCAGCCCAGCGAGACCGGCCCGACGGTGAGCGAGATGAAGGCTACGGCAACGAGCGAGATTCCCAGCAGAGGGATCAGGGCCGGATGGCGTTGGCGGGACGAACTGCGGCTCTGCACGATAACCTCGCATGCGATCGGCTACCCGTCACGCTTGTGTCCCGGGTACGTGTTGGTAAGGACCCTTGCCATGGGCCTCGGAAAAATCCATCGCTATCTCCGCCTTGTCCCCTGTCTTGTGCTGCTAGGGGCAGCGCCGACTGCGCCTTCCGGGGAGCGGATTTACCGCACGAAGGGCAGCCCGCACCGGATCGTCTCGCTCAATCTCTGTGCGGACCAGTTGCTGGTCGCTCTGGCCGACCGCGACCAGATCGCCGGTCTGACCCGCTATGCCTCCGACCCGGCCATGTCGGATGTGGCCGCTGCCGCCAGGGGGCTGCCGGTCTTCGGCGGCTCGGCGGAGGAAGTGCTGGCCGCCGATCCCGACCTCGTGATCGGCATGTCTGCCCGGCGCAATCCGGCTATCGCCGTGCTCAGGAACCAGCACTATGCCTCCCTCGATCTCAAGTCGGCCAAGAATTACGACGAGATCCTTGCCGCGATCCGCGACGTGGCGCGCGCGGTCGGTCATCCGGAGCGCGGCGAGGCAATCGTCGCGCGGATGAATGCGCAGCTTGCCGGGCTGCGCAGCGCCGGTCACGGCAGGGTCGCCGCCTATTACCAGCGACGCGGCTATCTCACCGGCACGGGGACGCTGGTGGATGACCTGATGACGCGGGTGGGGCTCGTCAATCTTGCAGGGAAGCTGGGCAAGCCCTCGCTCTCGCAGATGAGCCTTGAGGACATGGCTGTGGCGCATCCCGATTACATCGTGATCGACAGCGCCACGCAGCGGGTTTCCGATCAGGGCACCGAGATGATCCACCATCCGATCCTGCGGGATATTCCGCGGGTGGCGATCCCGCAGGCCTGGACCGTCTGCGGCGGCCCGGCCTACGTCAAGGCGGCGAAGGCGCTGGCGGCGCAGGTCAGCGCTCGCTGACGTTGCTCTGCCAGTCGAGCCGGGCTTGCCAGCCGCGCCGTTCGAGTTCTGGCACCTCGTCCGGTTCGAGTGGCTGGCCCAGGCACAGCAGCGCGATCAGGCGCCAGTCCTGCGGTACGTCGAGAAGCCGGGCTACGTGGTCGGGTTCGATCACCGAAACCCAGCCCAGCCCCAGCCCCTTGGCCCGTGCCGCCAGCCACAACGTGTGGATCGCCAACACGACCGAAAAGGCACGCGTTTCCGGCATCGTCGCCGCGCCAAGATGGCCGCCGATGGGCGTGGCGTCGTCGCAGAACACAGCGATCAGCTCGGGCGCCTCGCGCATGCCGTGCAGCTTCAGCGCGGAATAGGCCCGGCGGCGATCCTCGGTCATCGCTTTACCGGCGCGCGTGATTTCGGCATCGGCATGGTCGGCCAGAGTTTCGCGCAGTCCGTCCGAGCGCACGCGCACGAAGCGCCACGGCTGCGAATTGCCCACCGAGGGCGCAAGTTGCGCCGTCGCCAGCAGTTCGGCCACGACCTCTTCGCCCAGCGGGTCGCGGCGGAAATGGCGCACGTCGCGCCGCCATGCCAGCAGCTCGGCCAGTTCGTGCTGAAAGTCGGGGCCGAACTGCGGCGACATGCCTAGAATTCGATGCCCGCCTGCGCCTTCACGCCGGAGCGGAACGGATGCTTCACCAGCGTCATTTCGGTGACGAGATCGGCCGCTTCGATCAGGGCTTCGGGTGCATTACGGCCGGTGACGAGGACATGTTTCATCTCGTCGCGCGTTGTCAGCACTTCCAGCACTTCGTCGAGCGGCAGATAATCGTAACGCAGCACGATGTTGAGTTCGTCCGCCAGCACCATGTCATAAGCCGGATCGGCCACCATGCGCTTCACTTCCTCCCACGCCTCGCGCGAAAGTTCGATGTCGCGGGCGCGGTCCTGCGTGTTCCAGGTGAAACCCTCGCCCATCGGCTTGAATTCGACAGAATCGGGGAAGGCATCGAAGACGACCTTCTCGCCGGTGGTCATCGCGCCCTTCACGAACTGCACGATCCCCACTTTCTTGCCGTGGCCGATGGCGCGTACCACCATGCCGAGCGCGGCGGTGGTCTTGCCCTTGCCTTTGCCGGTGTGGACGATCAGCAGGCCTTTCTCGACGGTCTTGCCAGCCATGATCTTGTCATGCGCGGCCTGCTTCTTCTTCATCTTCTCGGCGTGCTGTTCGTCGGTACGCTGCACCATGGTCATGCTCCTGAGAGGGCCGCGAGCGTCAGGCCCGCACTGTTCGATCGGGGTTTCCAGAGGCCGCGCTCCAGCGCCTCGGCAAGGCGGGCGGCGGTTTCGCGCAAGGCGGCGGGGTTGGCCTCTGCCATGAAGTCTCGCACCGCCTCGTCCTCGATGAAGGCGGTGTGGACGGCGTCGAAGTGGTGGTCCTTCACCGCGTGGGTCGTGGCGGCGAAGGCGAAGAGATAGTCGACCGAGGCGGCGATCTCGAACGCGCCCTTGTAGCCGTGGCGCATGACGCCCGCGATCCACTTGGGATTGGTGACGCGCCCGCGCACGATGCGGCCGATCTCGTCCTCCAGCGTGCGGACGACCGGGCGTTCCGGGCGGCTATGATCGTTGTGATAGCTGATCGGCGCGCGGCCCTTCAGATGCTCGACGGCGGCGGCGATGCCCCCTTCGAACTGATAGTAATCGTCGCTGTCGAGCAGGTCGTGCTCGCGGTTGTCCTGGTTCTGGACCACGGCATCGACCGAAGCGAGGCGCGCGGCGAACAGACCGCGCTCGGCATCGCCCTCCACGCCGCCGCCATAGGCGTAGCTGCCCCAGTCGAGATAGACATCGGCGAGATCGCTGCGCTCATGCCAGATCTTCTCGTCGATCATCGCCTGAAGCCCGGCGCCGTAGGCACCCGGTTTGGAGCCGAACACGCGCGCTCCGGCGCGGCGGGTGGCTTGCGTTTCGGCCTCGCCAGCTTCGATGAGTTTTGCGGTTTCGGCGCGGTGGCGCTCGGCAGCGGGGTTGTCGCCCAGCGGCTCGTCGAGCGCCATCACCGCGCGCGCGGCGCTGTCGATCAGGTCGATCTGTTCGGGGAAGGCATCGCGGAAGAATCCGGAGACGCGCAAGGTCACGTCCACGCGCGGGCGGCCGAGTTCGGCCACGGTCATCACCTCGAAGCCGACCACGCGGCCCGACGTCCAGTCCCAGCGCGGGCGCGCGCCCATCAATGCGAGAGCCTGCGCGATGTCGTCGCCGCCGGTGCGCATGTTGGCGGTGCCCCATGCGGAGAGGGCAATGGCCTTGGGGTACTCGCCCTCGCGCTGGAGGTAGTCCTCCACCAGCAGATCGGCGGACTTGCGGCCAAGTTCCCAGGCGACGGCGGTCGGCACGGCGCGGGTGTCGACCGAGTAGAAGTTGCGCCCAGTGGGCAGCACATCCGGCCGCCCGCGCGTGGGCGCGCCGGATGGACCCGGCAGGACGAAGCGCCCATCGAGAGCGGCAAGCAGGGCTTCGGCTTCGCGTGGGCCGCACAGATCGATGCGGGGGCTGAGATCGGTGCGGATAGCGTCGAGGACGGCGAGGGTCTTGCCCCCCGCTCCGCTCATCCTGAGCTTGTCGAAGGATGCTGGCGCGGTGCTGTGGTCCATCGACAGGCCCAGGACGAGCGGGCTTTGGGTTGTTTCGCTTACCCATTCGGCGGCCAGCAGTTCGAGACGTTCCACCGTATCGCCATGCGTGCGCCAAGGTTCATCGGATATCGTCGCAAGCGCTTCCGGCCGCGCGCCGTCCCAGCGATCGCCCATCCGGCAGTCGAGCGGGTCGAACGCCAGACCGAAGTCGTCCGCCATCGCCCGCAGCAGCGAGGCCTGTCCGTCATCGTCATACCAACGCGGTGTGCGGGCCAGCGCGACCAGCAGATCGCGCCGCAAGCGGCCTTCGGGCGACCGGGTGAAGACATGCAGACCGTCGCGGATTTGCAATTCCTTCAACTCGCAGAGGTAGTTGTCGATGGCCGAAAGGGCATCGTCATCGTCACCGCTGGCCCCGGCATCGCGGTCGAGACCATGGCTGCGCGCCAGATCGAGAATGTCCCGCCGCAGCCGGTCGAGACGGCGCGGGTCCATCCCGGCGGCGAGGTAATATTCGTCCACCAGCGCCTCAAGCTGTTTGAGCGGGCCATAGGTCTCGGCGCGGGTGAGGGGCGGGGTGAGGTGATCGACGACTACCGCGCCGATGCGGCGCTTGGCCTGCGTGCCTTCGCCGGGGTCGTTGACGATGAAGGGATAGAGCTGCGGCAGCGGCCCGGCGCAGATCTCCGGAAAACACTCGCGAGAGAGTGAGATGGCCTTGCCGGGCAGCCATTCCAGATTGCCGTGCTTGCCGACATGGACCACTGCCTGCGCGCCGAAATCCTGCGCCAGCCAGACGTGGAAGGCGAGGTAGGCATGCGGCGGCGGCAGGGCCGGGTCGTGGTAGCTGGCCTTGGGATCGATGTTGTAGCCGCGCGCGGGCTGCACCGCGACGGCGAGATTGCCGAAGCGGTGCACCGGCAGGCGGAAGGCGCCATCCCGCACGAAAGGATCGGCCGATGGCTCGCCCCAGCGTTCGACCATGGCCTTGCGCGCGCTTTCGGGCACCGCTGCGAAGGCGGCTTTATAAGCCGAAAGCGGCAGTGAAACTTCACCGGGACGGCCTAGCGAGGTCAGGTCGTTGGTCACGCCGCCGGTCATCACGCGCATCAGCGCGGCGCCGTCCTTTGGCGCATCGCCGACGCTGTAGCCCGCCTCGGCCAGCACTGCGATGATCGCGGCGGTGCTGGCGGGGGTATCGAGACCGACGCCGTTGCCGATGCGTCCGTCGCGGTTGGGGTAGTTGGCCAGTACCAGCGCCACGCGGCGCTCGGCGGATGCAGTGCGGCGCAGGTTTGCCCAGTTGGCGGCGAGATCGGCGACGAAGGCCACCCGGTCCGGCGCGACTTGCGGGACGACGATGCCGCACTGGGTCACTTCGTCGAAGCGCGCGGCGGCCTTGAAGGCGACGGCGCGGGTGAACAGGCGGCCGTCCACTTCGGGCAGCGCCACGTTCATGGCGAGGTCGCGCGGGCCAAGGCCGCGCGCCGCCTGCTGCCAATCGGCTTCCTCGACGCCCGCGAAGGCGACTTGCAGGATCGGGCAGTCCGCCTTTTCCAGAATGCCCGGCTTGCGGTCGTCCCCTGCGGAGGAGGAGGCGAAGCTGGTGGCATTGACGATCACATCGGGCGCGATCTCGCCAAGCAATCCGCCCAGCCAGTCCACCGCGAACGGCTCCCGCAGGGCGCGGACGTGAACCGCAGCGACGTTGAAGCCGCGCTCCTGCAGCGCCGCGATCATTGCGTCGACGGCGTCCAGAGTGCCTGCGATCATCAGTGCGCGGTAGAACACCAGCAGCACAAGCGGACGGCCTTGGGTCCAGCCTGCCTGAACTTCGGCAAGCCCGGCGCGCTCGGTGCCCGCAAGGTAGAGCCCGGCATCGGCCACGGGCACCGGCGCGTCCGGTTCGCCCGCGTCATGGCCGATGGTGCGGACGGCGGTGCGCAGGAACGAGAGGGCATTGGCCATGCCGCCCTGCCGCAGATAGTCGCGCATCCGCTCGCGTAGGTCGGCGGGCAGGGTGGAGGCGCGGTCGAGTGCGGGATCGGCTTCTCGCCCGTCGGCGATGGCGGCGAAGGCAATGCCGTTTTCGCGCGCGACGCGGGCAATCTCGTCGATGCCGTAGCCCCAGTAACTCTTGCCGCCGAGCAGGATCACGCAAACGAATTTGGCCTTGGCGATCACCTTCTCGACATAGAGGTCGATCGAGTAGGGGTGGCGCAATTGCAGCAGATTGGCGAGGCGAATGCTGGGCGCGCCTTCCGGCATGCGCGCCGCCGCGCCCGCGAAGCAGGCGAGTTCGCTGTCCGCCACGGTGAGGATCACCATGTCGCCGGGGGACTGGTCGAGGTCGATCGCCTCCTCGCCGTTGGAGATCGTCCCGGGCGTGGCGGACAGCAGGTGCATCAGGCGTCTACAGCACCGAGAACCCCGGCCAGCCCCGCCTCGATGGCGGCGCGGTCCAGCCCCTTCTGGCCGATGACGACGAGCTGGGTGCGGCGCACGTCCTGCGGCAGCCAGGCGCGGTCGTAGAAATGCTGGATGCGCGGGCCGACGGCCTGCACCACGAGGCGACTGGGCTTGCCGCCGACGGCAACCATGCCCTTCACGCGCAGAATGTCGTGCTCCGCGATCAGGTCCTTCAAACGGGCGAGAAGGGCGTCGAGATCGGCCACATCGCCGCCGGAAACCACGAAGCTGTCGAAGTCGTCATGGTCGTGATCCTCGTCCAGCCCGTCGATGTGGGAGGGGCGGGAATCGAGGTCGTCCTCCGCCGCGGCAGTGATGCCCAGCAGCGCGGCGATGTCGACGGCGCCGTGATCGGCGCGCACGATCTTGACGCCGGGGCGGGTCTCGGCCAGCACCAGCGTCTCGACATGGGAAAGGGCATCGGCGTCGACGAGGTCGGTCTTGTTGAGGACAACCATGTCGGCGCAGCCCAGCTGTTCCTCGAACAGCTCTTCCAGCGGGCTTTCGTGGTCGAGCATCGGATCCGCCGCGCGGGCCGCTGCCAGCGCCGCCTCGTCGGTGGCGAAGCGACCGGCGGCGACGGCATCGGCATCGATCAGGGCAACCACGCCGTCAACGGTGGCACGGGTGCGGATGTCGGGCCACTGGAAGGCCTTCACCAAGGGCTTGGGCAGGGCAAGGCCGCTGGTTTCGATGATGATGTGATCGGGCTTGTTCTCGCGGTCGAGCAGCTTCTGCATGGTCGGCAGGAAGTCGTCGGCGACGGTGCAGCAGATGCAGCCATTGGCCAGTTCGACGATATCGTCTTCCGGGCAGGCTTCGTCGTTGCAGCCCTTCACCAGTTCGCCATCGACGCCGACATCGCCGAACTCGTTGATGACGAGCGCAAGGCGGCGGCCCTTTGCGTTCTGGAGGAGATGGCGGATCAGGGTGGTCTTGCCGGCGCCGAGGAAGCCGGTGATGACCGTCGTGGGAACTTTGCTCATATATCGTCTCCCGCGCGCCAGCGACCTGAAACGGCGGGGCTTTCCGCCGCAGACGCGGCGATGGCGGCGCACCGGGTCGGACCGGCGCACGAGCGCCCGACACGGCATGCCGCTGCGGCCCCGGCCGCATGCATCACGTCGCTCAGACGGAAGAGTTACCGTGCCTCGGCCATCCCCTGGGCCCGGGCAAGAGCGACATCGACGCCGGCAGGTTTCCTGGCTCGCGGGTCATCACGCGATGCACTGCCTTCCCAGGCCCCGCATGATTTAGCGTCCGGCCCAGTGGCTGCGGCGGAGATCGTCGTCCCGCCGCGAATGTGCATCGCGCTCGCCGCTTACAGTTGCAGGGACAGCCCCGGTTCCGGATGGCGAACCACCCTTGCCGTGTTCCCGTATTAAGCCCCTTGCGGGGCACCGGCGCGATCATGTCCGAGGCACAACGTGTCCCTCGTACCTGGAGGCGATTAGCCGGGCGTGCCGTTGGTCGCAAGCCCCAGCGACTGCAATCGCCACGCGCGATTGAACGAGAGCACCGTGTGCGAAAGCGGCGCCACGTCGATGGCGAGCGTCGCGCGCAAGGGAAGGTCCAGCGCATGGGCGAGGGCGGTGCGGACGATCATGGAATGCGTTATCGCGCAGACCGGGGTATCTTCCGCAGAGATCCGGTCCATCCATGCTCCGACGCGGTCTCGGGCCTGCTCCATGGTTTCGCCTTCCGGCGCACCTCGCGTCGGGTCTGCGAGCCAACGGGCCAGCGCGCCCGGCTCGCCAGCTTCGATCTCGGCGAAAGAGCGGCCGGTCCAGCTGCCATGGCTGAGATCGGCAAGCGCGGTATCTTCGCTTGCGAGCAGCTTCATCGCCGCGGCGGTCTCGGCGGCGGCGTGGGACGGGCTGCGGTACACCTCCTTGCGAAAGCGATCAGGCAGCGCGGCGCGCGCGGCGGCGCGGGCACCGGCGGCATCGAGCGGTTCCGCCGGGTCGGGAAAACGGCCCTCCCGGCTCGATTTCGTGGCGGCGAGGGAGATCAGCAGGAGGGTCGTCGCCAAGCGTAAATTCCGTGAAGTCGTTGACGCCTGGGGCCGCGCGGCCCTAAGGAAGCGGTGTCGAGCATTGAAGAAGCCGGTGAAAATCCGGCGCGGTCGCGCCACTGTAATCGCACGGGAGCCATCCCGTCGAGAGCCAGACCTTCCTTTTCGGCAGCAGGTTTTCCGGGGACGCGCAATCCCGCCAAGGAGCATGACAATGGCTGTTTCTGCCTCAGTTTTCGATGACGCCTTCATTCCGGTCGAGGGCGGCCATACCATTCCGATCGAGGATATCGCACCCTGGGCCGTGCTCGGCACGCTGCTGGCGATGATCTTCCTCTACTTCGTCAGCACCGAACAGGGCGCCTTCTCGTTGTTCCAGGGCATGTACGTGCATGAATTCCTGCACGACGGACGCCACATCCTCGGCTTCCCCTGCCACTGATCCAGCGATGACAAGAGACCTGCTCTGGCGCGGGATGTTGGCAGGCATCCTGGGCGCGCTGCTTGCCACCCTCTTCGCACGCGGTTTCGCCGAACCGCAGATCGACCTCGCGATCAGTTACGAGGAAAGCCACTCGGCCTTTGCCATGCCTGAACATGCCGCCGCCGAGCATGCCGGAATGGCCCACGCCGAACCGCGGGAAGAGAAACTCGTCAGCCGCGATACCCAGAAGGGCGCGGGGATGTTGACGGCGCTGGCGCTCTACGGTGCGGCGGTGGGCGGGATTTTCTCGCTCGTCTGCGCCTATGGTTATGGCCGCATGGGGCGCCTCGGCCCGCGCAGTTTCGCGCTGCTGCTGGCCGCGCTGACCTTCGTGCTCGTCGTGGTGGTGCCGGCGATCAAGTATCCGCAGACCCCGCCCGCCGTCGGCAAGCACGAGACGGTCGCTTTGCGTACCGCCGCCTATTTCGGGATGATCGCACTGTCGCTGGGTGCGGCGGTCATTGCGGCGCGCATCCGGGCCGTCATGGCGCGTCCGGGGCGGGGGTTCGATGCGACCCTGCTCGGTTTCGTCGTCTATCTGGGGATCGTCGGTCTCGGTCAGTTCCTTTTGCCGACGATCAACGAAGTCCCCAGCGATTTCCCCGCCGTGCTTCTGTGGAAGTTCCGTGTCGCCGCAATAGGCACGCAGCTGGTGCTCTGGGCAACGATCGGACTGGTTTTCGGCCTTTGGGCGGAGAAGGTTATTAAACGATCCCGGTAACTTGAAGCGCAAATCTCCTAATGATTAGGAGCTTTGCGCCTTGACCGTGCGGCGCAGCGGCGCGCGGCTCAGTTCGTTCCCAGCCTGGGTGGTTTTCTGAAGAAGATTCAGAAAGATAACGCCTTCTTCTGCGGTGAGATGCGAAATAAGATCGGCCTGAACTTTGTCCACCAGAGGAGCCGCGATATCCAGCACCTCCCGGCCCTGAGCACTTAACATCAGCACGCGCGCGCGCCGGTCGGTGGGGCTGACTTCGCGGTCGACGAGACGCTTCTGCACGAGCCTGTCGATCACCCCGCCGATGGTCACGCGATCGTAGGCGATCATGCCCGCGAGGGTTTGCTGGTCCAACCCCGGGTGATCGGACAGCGTCAGGAGCGCAGCGTATTGGACCGATGTGAGGTCGAGACCGGCCGCGGTCATGCGCGCCGCGAAACGGGCAACGGAAATCTGTTGCAGGCGGCGGATCAGGTGTCCGGGCATGGTCTCTAGGTCGCTCATGGCGCCACCTAGCGTGAGAACCGCCGTCTGCTCAAGATGATGTTACGCGGGAACGGCCTCTTCCAGTTCTTTTGTAACGATTTTAACGGCCTGATCGTTCAGAATGGCTGCAAAGAAGGCACCGAGACGGTCGTGGGCATCGAGCGGCAGGACATCGGCGATATATTGATCGGGGCGGACGACGACCATGCAGCCCCGGTCCCGGTCGATTCCGCGCATGGCGAAGATGTCTCCGGCCTCGGGATCGGCGCAGAAAGCCTTTTCGTAATCGCGCAGGCCGAGCCTGCCCTTGCGCGGCCAGAGCAGATCGGGAAGCGCGTCCATCGACAACGAGCGGTGCGACTGCTGAAACACCGCGCGAAGATCGAACACGGCATCGCTGTCCGCACCGGCCGGGGTGTGGCGGCGCAGCGGCGAGGCGGGGTCGTTTTCGAGGAAGCGGCAGAGTTTGCCGACGGCGCTATCAGCAGCAAGAGCGTCATTGCCTGCGAACAGATAGATCCGCCAGCGACCGTCCGCTTCGGCGACATGCCCGAGGTGCATCGGCCTGGCATCGGCGAGGCGCACGACGGGTGCAGAATGGAAGCGCATCCCGATCCGGAAGCCTTCCGCCAGATGCTGGTGCTCGCCATCCCCGGTAAGCGGCGAGGGACGATACCGGGTGGCCGTACCGGCGGTGAAGCGGCCTTGTTTGATGAAATAGCGCTGGAATTCGGTAGGATCGACGCCGTTTTCGTCTTCGGCGGTCTTCGGCTTGGCGCTGAACATGGCGGCGAATTCGCGGTCGAAATCGATCAGTTCCTTGGCGATCGCCTGGCGCTCCGTTGAATAGCTGTGCAGCAGTTCGGGCGCCGCCTGTCCCTGAAGTACGGCAGCGAGCTTCCAGCCGAGATTGAAGGCGTCCTGCATCGACACGTTCATGCCCTGGCCCGCCTTGGGGCTGTGGGTGTGGCAGGCGTCTCCGGCGATGAAGACGCGGGGCGCGCGGAGCGTTTCCTCACCCGCAGGCACGTCGTCGAACTTGTCGCAGAGGCGCTGGCCGATCTCGTAGACCGACCACCAGGCCACTTCCTTCACGTCGAGCACGTAAGGATGGAGGATGCGCTGGGCGGCGGCGATCAGTTGGTCCTGGGTGATGTTCTTCGCCGCGACGCGCTCATCCTGCCCGAGCTTGTCGAGTTCGATGTAGAGACGAACCAGATAGCCGCCTTCCCGCGGGATGATGAGGATATTGCCCTCGTTCGCCGAATGAATGGCGGTCTTGAGGCGAATATCGGGAAAGTCGCTATAGGCGAGCACGTCCATGACGCCCCAGGCCTGGTTGGCGGATTCGCCGCTGAGACGGCGGCCCATGGCCTTGCGGACCTGACTGCGCGCCCCGTCGCAGCCGACGACATAGCGGGCGCGGACCTGCTCGATCCCGTCATCGCCTTGTGCGCCGACCGGCTGGAGGCGTACCAGAACCGGCGCTTCGGGATCTTCCGGAACGATGAGGTCCACGAGCTGCAAGCCGTAGTCGGGTACGAGGCGGCTCGGCGAATTGCGCATGGCTTCGAGGTAGAAGTCGTGGACGCGGGCCTGGTTGAGGATCACATGGGGAAATTCCGAAAGGCCTTCCTCGGTATCGGCGATGCGGCCGTGGCGGGCGATCCGGCGGGCTTCGCTGTCGTCGGGCTTCCAGAAAGCGGTCTCGTTGACCCAGTACGCTTCCTTGGCGACGCGATCCGCAAAGCCGAAGGCGTTGAACATTTCCATCGTGCGACAGGCGATGCCGTCAGCTTGTCCCAGCGCGAGCGGGCCGTCCTTGCGCTCGACGATACGGGTGCGGATCGCGGGGAAGCGGGCCAGTTGCGCCGCCAGCGTCAGACCGGCTGGGCCGCAGCCGACGATGAGCACGTCCACTTCGTCCGCAGGGCGGGAGGAGCGCTCAGGGGCAGAAATGGCGGGATCGCCGGTGCGGAATCCGTTCAGGTGAAATTGCATTGTCTCGTCCTCTCCTCGACGTGCTGTGATATATGTAGTATGCTACATAAATAGCAAAGTCAAACGGGCGAGTGGGGCTGCGAAAAAGGGGCGCCGAAACGCCCCTTCCTTTTTTGATACAATAGTTTGCAAGCCGCCGATCAGCGCGGACATTTTACCGGATCGTTGCGCTTGCAATAGGGGTTGCTGGCCTCCCACTGCGCGTGGGCCGCTTCGTAGTCACGCACGGCGGCCTCGTGGCTGCGTACGGCTTCGTTGTAGGCGGTTTCCTCACGCTGGCGGCGTGCGGTTTCGGTGGCGATGGTCGCTTCGCGGGCCTGTTCGCGCGCCACATTGTCTTCGACTTGTGCCCGTGCGGCGCGGGCCTGTTCCTCGTTGAGCGTCTTGCGCTGCTGTTCCGGATTTCCGGCTTCGGGCCGGTTCGGCTGCGCCGCACCTTGCGCGACGGCGGGCAGGGGGCTCAGCGCCAGGGCGGCGGTGACGAGCGAAAGTGCGTGCAGGCGTTTCATGGGGCGGTTCCTTACGGGTTCGATGGCGTGAAAGGGCCGGGATAGCAGCAAGAACTATCGAAAACGGTTTCGGCTCCGTCCATGATCGAGATCACATTTGCACGAAGTGAACGCCGTCGAGTTCGAGCCAGCGCGCCATTTCGTCCAGTTCCGCCTTCAGGGCTTCGCGGGTGTGCGAGGGGGCCTCGGCTTCCAGATGGAGCGACTGGACAATCAGCCGGGATGCCGTCCGGTCCGCCTTGAGATCGACCCGCGCCGCCAGCCGGTCTCCGAGCAGGAAAGGCAGGACGTAATAACCGTGCCTGCGCCTCTCGGCGGGTACGTAGATTTCGATCCGGTAATGGAAATCGAAGAGCCGTTCGGTGCGGTCTCGCTCCCAGATCAGCGGATCAAACGGGGCGAGCAGGGCGCGGGCCTCGATGCGGCGGGGGCGGCGGGCCTCGCGGTGGAGCCAGGCGTGGCGCTTGCCCTCGATGGCGACCGGCACCAGCACGCCGTCCTCGGCAAGGGCGGCGATGGCGGGGCGGGCCTGTTCGGGCGACTGGCGGAAGTAGTCGCGCAGTTCCTTGTCGGTGGCGATGCCATGGGCGCGGGCGGCGCGCTCGATCAGGGTGCGGTGGGCATCGGCTTCGGAAGGCGTCGGAACCGCGAGGACCGCACCGGGAAAGACCCGTTCGGTGAGGTCGTAGACCCGCTCGAAGCTGCGCCTGCGGGTGGCCGTAGTGATATGGCCCGCCCAGAACAGCCATTCGAGCGCGCGCTTGGTGTCGCTCCATTCCCACCAGCCGGATTGCCCCTTGTGCGCCTCGAAATCGGAGGCTGCGAGCGGGCCTTCCTGCCGGATTCGCTCCAGGAGCGCCATCGCTTCCGCGCGGCGTTCGGTGGCATAGAGGCGCATCCGCCCCCAGCCGGTCTCGCCGCGATCGGCGCTGGCCATGCGCCAGCGCAGCAGCGGGTGGATGTCGAAAGGCAGCAGCGAGGCTTCGTGCGCCCAGTATTCGAACAGCTTGCGCTGAGGTTTCGGTCCCCACGACAGAGTATCGAGGTCGGCCCTGTCGTAGCTGCCGAGGCGCGAAAAGGCGGGCAGGTAATGCGCGCGGGAGAGGACGTTGACGCTGTCAATCTGGTGCAGATGCAATCGTTCGACCGTGCGGCGCAGATGGCCGATATCCGGCGTTTCCGGCCTGCTGCGGCCAAACCCCTGCGCGGCGAGGGCGATCCGCCGCGCGAGGGGCAATCCAATCCGTTCGATCTCCATCGCGCGGAGACTAGGCGATGCCTTGGTCTCCGCAAGCGATAACGCGTCAGTCAGCCGAGTCGATCAGCGTGGGCGCGTCGGCCACGAAGCGGTCCAGCACGCCGTCGGCGATCTTGATCGGGCCGTCGAAGCGGGTCGCGCCGGGAATCGACTGCACCGCCGAGGCATCCGCCGCGAGCTTCTTTGCCTCTGCGAAGTAGCGCGCAGCCGCCGCATTGCCACTGTCCGCAGCGTCGAGGCCTGCCGCCGTCAACTGGAGCGCGCGGCCCCAGAGCTGCATGGCATCGAGCCAGGGCCGTGCCTGCTCCGCAAAGGCCGGGTCGACGGTGCCGGAACGGATCACGTCCGATGCGCCCGCCAGTTCGTCGGCGCGGCGGCCGAGATCGGCGAGGGCCGCCTTGCGCGCGGCATCGTCGCCATCGGCAAGGGCTTCGCGCACCCGGTCGAGCGCGGCCTTCAGCTTCGGTGCCTGCTCCTGCCAGGGCTGGCTGCCGAAGGTGGGGGCCATGTGCTGGGTGTCGAAGAACGTCAGCAGCGCCTGCGTCGCCTTTTCGTCGCCACCGGCAAGGTCGCGGGCCGCGGCGCGCCAGGTCAGGTCGGCGTCGTAGGCCTTGTCGTTCCAGGCGAAGGCGGCAAGGCCGCTCACGGCGACGCGGCTCGGCGCTTCCTGGTTCATCGGGTTCGAGAGGATACCGCTCAGTTCCGAGGAAAGCCCGGCCTCGCGGCGGGCATAAGGCGCCATCAGCAGGCGGCCGGTGGTCTGGGCGTAATCGTTGACCGGATAATTGTCCCAGAGCAGGGTCTTGCGTCCGAAGGCCTTGGTCGCCTGCTTGCCGTCGGGGATCGAGATCGCAGGCGGCACCACGTCGGTGCCGGTCCACTGCACGACGACGCGCGGATCGAGGTGTTCGCGCAGGGCCGCCTTGTAGGGGGTTTCCTTGGCGTCGTAATATTCGGTCGGCACCATGATGAGCGGGCGCGACTTCGGGTCCTTGCGCAGCAGGTCCGCCTGCACCGCGTTCAGCAGCTTGGCCTGCGCGACACCGGCGGCCTCCGCGCCGGAGGGGCCGAAGGCGGCCTTGTCGCCCTCGCAGTTCCACTTGGTATATTCGATGTCGTCGAGCGCGACGTAGAAGCTGTGGACGCCGATCGCGCGCACGGCATCGAGCTTGGCTTCCAGCGCCTTGCGGTCGGCAGGGTCGGAGAAGCAGATCGAGGGGCCGGGCGAGACCGCGTAGACGAAATCGACATGGTTTCGCCGCGCCGTCGCCGCCAGCGTGCCGAGCTGCGAGAGCGTGGCGGCGGGATACGCCTCGCGCCAGCGGTCGCGCGCGTAGGGATCGTCCTTGGGGCTGTAGACGTAGGTGTTCGCTTTGACGGTGGCGAGGAAATCGAGATGCTTGGTGCGGTCCGCCATCGTCCAAGGGGCGCCGTAGAAGCCTTCGATCGTGCCGCGGATCGGCATGGCCGGGTGGTCCTGGATGACCAGCGCCGGGAATTGCGGGCGGCGCGCAAGCTGGCGGAAGGTCTGCGCGGCGTGGAACAGGCCGTCGCCGTCCTGACCGGCCAGCGTGACGAGGGCGCCGCTATCCGTGGCCGTGGAGGCAATCGTGTAGCCCTCGGCATGGGTGTCGAGCGTGGTATTGGTGCGTTTCAGCGCCTCGCGGACGGGGGCGGAATTGCCGGTGCCGATCACGATGTAGGTCTGCCGGAGCGTGGCCGGCAGGCTGCGCGCGGTTTCGACAGTGTCGACACCCGAGGCCTTGAGGATGTCGCGGATCAGCGAGACGGTTTCAGGCTCGGTGCCGGGGGCGGCGACCAGCACGACCGATTTTCCGAGGGTGATGGCGCCCCGGCCCAATTCCATCGACGCGGGGGCAGGATAGATCGCAGGCAGGGTGTGCACTTGCGACGTGGCGCTCTCGGCCAGCGCGCCGCTTAGTCCGGCGCTCGCCAGCAGTATCGAAAGGAAGGTGCCGGATCGGCCCGTACGTCGCGTCATCCCAAATCCCCGGTATCATAGTGGTATTATCGGCAGGGCGTAACGCCTTTGCAGGTTTACTACAAGATAGCGATTATAGTGGAGCAGAAAGTCTTGAACGATGGATCCAAACTGTATCCAATTTGACGTCCTGTCGGCAGCGACGCCGGAGAGGCCCGAAAATTTCCGAGGCTTCCGGCAATCCGCTCCGTCTTGGGTTAAGCTTCGCGATGCTATTGGCGGCATTCGGAACGAACGGGAGTTTTTCAGGTGCCTAAATCGAATCTCTTTCCATCGACCTTGCTGGCGGTTGCGGGCGTTTTCGCGCTTGCCGCCTGCTCCCCGCAATCGGCCGGGCCGGTCTCCGCGCCGCCGCCTGCAGCAGTGCCGGAAACGATCGCGATCGCGGTCGGGCCGTGTTTCGGTTTCTGTCCGGTCTATGATGTGCGGGTGGCTCCTGCCGGTTCCGTGACGTTCGAAGGCCAGCGCCACACGGCAGTGCTGGGCGTGAAGGAGCGCGAGGCGGGAGAGAAAACTTACCGCGCGCTGGCCGAGGCGCTGGCGCCCTTCCGGCCTGCGGACGGAACGACCGCCCGCGTCGAATGCGACGCGGCGATCAGCGATACTTCGTCCTATACGATCACATGGACCGACGCGGCGGGGCGCACGACGACCGCCACGCACCAGCGCGGTTGCTCCGGTGGCCCCGGTCAGGCGCTGGACGGTGTGCTGAAGAACCTTCCCGAGCGTCTCGGCATCGAAGGCTGGGCTGCACAGGTCACGCGCCCTGGCGTCTCGCGAGGCTGATCGAACGGACCCGACCGGGAAGCCTGCATGCTTTCCGGTCGGGTCCGTGTCAGTGGTCAGCGTTTTCGTAGGCTTCCAGAGCCTTGCGGTCTTCGTCTGAGACGAATTCGCAGGCGAGCAGGGTCTTGCCTTCCATGGCCGGTCCTTCGCGGGCGACGATGGAAATGAGGCCGAGATCCTTGAGTGTCTGCTGTTCGTCGGGAAGGACGCGTGCGAAGCCCAGGGTGGAGGCGCCGAGCAAGTGGCTCCCTTCCGGTGTCAGACCGTAGCGGCGGGCGAGCTCGGCCGCAACAGGCCCATCGAGGAGGACGCCGACCGACATGCCCGCGAAAACCACGTCCTGCGCGGTGAACCCGTCCTTCTCGATCGGTTCAGGCAAGCGATAGATTGCGGCGCCAAGCGTGGAAGTATCCGGCTGGGCGATTTTCTCGGCGGCTTCGTAGAGTTCCGTGGCGACAGCGGTCGTGTAGGGCGGCTGGCACAAGGCGGCGGCGAAGAAGTCGGGAGCGGCGGCCATGGCCGGGGCGCTGCCGGATGCCAGGGCGGCGGCGACAAGGGCAATCTTGCGGATCATGGCTGGGCTATGCTGGAAAAGTTCTCGCTTATCAATCGATTGAGATCAGCGTTTGGGTGCCTTGGGTTTCTGCGAGCGGACTTCTCCGAGCAGGATGCCGAGATGCTTTTCCGCTTCCGCCGCATCCTTTTGCGGGAAAGCGGCGGTCATGCGGCCGCTCCAGTATCCGTAGTTCACAGTCGTCAGGCTGAAGAGCCAGGGCTGGTTGTCGCGATAGCCGCTAAACGTGCCGCGATAGGCTTCGAGGCGCCGGTTGGTCGGAATTTTCGCCGGGCCTTCTGATGCGATCGACGGGGCGGCGAAGTGCGACATCGCCGCCTGACGCATGATCATGTAATGATCGCGGGCCGACATCTGGTCGATATGGACGATCGCCATGCGGACCACGAGGTGATCTTTGCCGGATTCCAGCGGTCGGTCGTAACCGATGGCGATATATTCGCCGCTCGGGTCGAAGGTCTTTTCGTTCAGGCGCTTGAAGCCGTCGAACTCGGCGGGAAAGTGCAGCCCGCTGGCGGTGTGGATCAGCGTGGTGCCGTCCGCTGCGCGGGTGAAGCCTTCAGGAATCTCGTCGGACGCCGATACGGCGGGGGCCTCCTGAACTTGCGCCGACGCGGGTGTGACGGAAAGAACGGCCAGAGCTGCGACCGGGCCGAAAATCTTCGACGACTTCATGGTACATCCCCCGTTATCGATCGTGACGCACAACGGCGCGTCACTGTCGCCGCCAGTTCTAGAGCCAACGGGAGAGCCTGATCAATATCTGAATTCGCTGGAATTTATCCGAAACCTTCCAGCGAAATGGCTCGGGATGCGATTGCCCTTCCTGTTCTTAAATCGTCTTGCTGGCCGCTGCGAAGTCCGCCAGCATGCGCTCCACGTCCGGCTCCTGGCCGGTAAAGCGCGCGAAGGCGTGGGCGGCCTGCATCACCGCCATGCCGCCGCCGTTCAGCGTGGCGCAGCCGATTTCCCGCGCGGCCTTGAGCAATTCCGTTTCGAGTGGGAAGTAGATCACATCGGAAACCCACATGTCGCGCGTCAGCAGTGCCGGGTCGAAAGGCAGGCCGGGGTGGCTGAGCATGCCCACGGGCGAGCACTGGACCACGCCGTCCGCGCCCGCGATCGCCTCGACTGCCGAGCTGGCGGCGACCACTTCGGCCTCAGGGAACAGCGCGGCGAGGCGCTTTGCGAGAGCTTCCGCGCGCTCGGTGGCGGGGTCGAAGATCGCTAGCCGCTCGGCACCGAGGTCGAGGTGGGCATAGCCGACCGCCGAGGCCGCGCCGCCCGCGCCGACCATCGCCACTTTCGCGCGCGCCAGCACGCCGAGCGAGGCGAGGAAGCTGGCGCGGTAGCCGGACCAGTCGGTATTGTCGCCGATCCGCCTTCCGTCCCGCAGCAACACGGTGTTGACCGCGCCGAGCTTGGCGGCGGCTTCGGACAGTTCATCCATCAGCGGCACGACCGCCTGCTTGAACGGGTGGGTGACGTTGGTGCCATCGAACCCGAGCGCGGCCATGGTCTTCAGGAAATCGCCCAGGTCGCTTGCGTCGAAACCGATCACGTCGCTGTCGAGGATGCGGTAGACCAGCGGCAGGCCAAGCGCCTTGGCCTCGGTCTGGTGCATCGCCGGGCTGCGCGAGCCGCCGATGCCGGAGCCGATCAGGCCGCACAGGATAGACTGGCGAATGGACGAGCGCGAGGGCGCCGCAGCGGGCGTGGTCATGTCAAAGTCCTTGGTAACGATGGAGCGCTCAGCGCTGCCCGGGCATGCGGATGAACGTTACGGCGAGGCCTGCCAGCACGGCGGGCACGGCGAAGATCGCGAAAATGGCGGAAAGCGGCACCTTCTCGGCCAGCAGCACGCCGCCGAGCATCGGGCCGATCACCGCGCCGATGCGGCCCACGCCCATGGCCCAGCCGAGGCCGGTGCTGCGCACTTGCGGCGGGTAGAAGCTGGTCGCGAGCGGGTAGCAGCCGTTGAAGCCGCCCTGGATGAAGGCGCCGATGAAGAAGGCGGTCAGCAGCGTCGCGGCGATCGTCATCGAGACCGCGCCGAACACGACCAGGGCGACGGCGGCCAGCACCATGTAGAGCAGGATCAGGCGGCGCAGGTCGATGCGGCTGGCGATCAGGCCGATCGAGGTGATGCCGATGAAGGCGCCGATGTTGTAGACTGCACCGGCGTAGATCGCCTGGGTCGAGGGCAGGCCTGCTTCGACGGCGAGCTTGGGGATCCAACTGATGACGAAGTAGAGCGTCATGAAGCCGAAGATCGTGGCGGTCCAGAGCAGGATCGTGCCCGTGGTGCGGCCTTCGCCGAGCACGCCGCGCAGGCCGACGGAGTGGCTTTCGGCAGCACGGCGCTCGGGCAGGGCCTCCAGAATGGGACGGCCGAGCGAGGGGAGCAGGCGATTGGCCTTGGCGAGCGCGCCCTTGGGCTGGTGGGCCAGGAGGAAATCTACCGATTCCGGCAGGAGGACCCAGACCAGCGGCAGCGCCAGCAGGCAGAGCGTAGCCGCGCCCAGCAGCATGGCCTGCCAGCCGTGGGTGTCGATCTGGTGGGCGACGATGAAGCCGGTGAGTGTCGCGCCGACTGGATATCCCGCCTGGAGGAAGCCCACCGCGAATGTGCGGTGCTTTGCCGGTGCATATTCGGCGGTCAGCGCGGCCATGCTGGCGAGCACGGTGCCGATGCCGATGCCGACGACGAATCGAGAGACGATCAGTTCGGCGATCGAACCGGCGATTGCCGATCCGAACATCGCCACGGTCATCATCACCAGCGAGGCGATGATGAGCTTGCGGCGGCCGAACTTGTCGGCCAGCGGCGCGATCAGCAGGCCGCCCGCGGCCATGCCGGCAAGGCTGGAACTGAACACGACGCCAAGGCTTTCCGGGCTGACCTTCCAGTCGGCGGAAAGCGCGGGGGCGACGTAGGAGAGAATGAGCACGTCCATGCCGTCCAGCATGTTGAGCAGGAAGCAGACGGCGACCACGAGCACCTGCCGCGCGGTCCAGCCGTCGACGTTCTGCGAGGCGGACTCGCCGACCGTTACGTAAGGACGCACGGATACCGATCCTGCGGCGGAATAGCTGGCCATGGTAACGCCTTTCCCATCCTCGGCGGCGCTTGCCTTGCGCCTGTTGTCGTCCGGCTGCTCGGTGCCGGGACTTGTGAACCTTGCGAGCTGGATCAACGGTGTTTGATCCGGGGGCGCATTGCCAGACATTGCGGGACTGTGACTTATAGCGTTATGTTATGGGCTATAACTCTTGGCAGGTTCATCAGGATGTTGCGGGCGATTTCCTCGAAGGTCTCGCCAACCAGAGTGCGCGCCACGTCGAGGTTGCGGCTAACATAGACGGGCAAGAGCCCCGGCGACTCGAACTCCAGGAAGCGCACGGTATCGGCATGGGGCTGCATCGCGGTGAAGCTGTCCACCAGCGCGATGCCCATGCCCTGCGCGACGAAAGCCACGGCGGTCTCGGCGAAGCGGATATACGTGGAGACTTCCAGTTCCTCGCCCGCATCGCCATACATCCGGGCGATGATCCGGCCGTGGGGGGTATCCTCCTGGAAGGACTGGATGCGCTCGCCCTTGAGGTCCGCGACGGTGATCCGCTCGCGCTCGGCGAGGCGGTGCCCGGCGGGCACGGCGCAGACCATGCGGCCGTTGCCGATTCGGCTGGAAAGCACGTTGGGATGGTCGATGGGGAACACCGTCAGCGCATAGTCGCCGCGCTGGAGCGCCAGCCAGTCATCGGCCTGTTCAACCGAGAGAATATCGAACTGGATGGTGAGATCGGGATAGTTGGCGGTCAGGCGCGAGAGCATCTGCGGCACCACCGAATGCCCCAGCGAAGGCGAAGCGCCGACCCGAAACGTGCGGTCCTCCCCCTTGGCGAGGCGGCGGACGACATGTTCGAGGTCGTTGAAGCCCTTGTAGATCTGTTCGATCTCCTCGAACAGCACGCGGGCTTCGTTGGTGGGGACCAGCCTTCCGCGCGTGCGGTCGAACAGGCGGAAGTGGAGCTTGTCCTCCATGTGCCCAAGCATGCGGCTGAGGCCGGGCTGCGAGGTGCCCAGCATACGCGCGGCGCCGCTCACCGTCTTGGTGATCATCACCGCGCGGAATATCTCGATCTGCCTGATGGTCAGCATGGCTTCGAGCTAGCACGCCGCTGTGGGTGCGCCAACCGTGCCGTTGTGCCGGGGCCTTCGACAGGCTCAGGCTGAGCGGCGTTGGGGGTACGCTCCTGGCAGATTGTCGTCGTTACTGGCAGCCTAAGCCTAGACCCGCTCAGCCTGAGCTTGTCGAAGGCTCAGCCCGCGCGCCGCCTGCCGCGAACGAGGTATAGCGCCGCGCCCAGCAGGTTCCAGAGGAGGCAGGCGATCAGCGTCTTGGTCGGCAGGCTGGCGAAAAGGTAGAGGCAGCCGAGGATGGTCGCGCCGCCGACGAAAATCCCGGCGGGCACGCGGAACGGGCGGTGCGCTTCTGGCTCCCGTTTGCGCAGCACGATCAGACAGGTGCCGACGGCTGCGAAGGCGATCAGAGTTCCCGCATTGGCAAGCGCCGCGATTTCCGAAATCGGCAGGATTCCGGCGAGGATCGCCACGATCACGGCGGTCATCGTCGTTACCCGCACCGGAGTCCCGCGCGAAGAGAGCTTTGCCAGCGAGGCGGGCAGGAAGCCGTCGCGCGCCATGGCGAGGAAGATGCGGCTCTGGCCGTAGAGGAAGCCGAGCAGCACCGTGGGCAGAGCGATTACGGCGGCGATCGCCACGACTTGCGCCACGCCGCCACGGTCCATCTGGCGCAGGATCAGCGCCAGCGGCTCGGGGCTGTCGGCAAAGCGCGCGAAGGGCATGGCGCCGATCGCCGCGGCGGCGACGAGAACGTAGACCAGTGTGCAAATCGCGAGCGAGCCGATGATGCCGATCACCAGGTCGCGGCCCGGATTGCGGGTCTCCTCGGCGGCGGTGGAGATCGCGTCGAAGCCGTAGAAGGCGAAGAAGATGATCGCGGCGGCGGCCATAACGCCGCGCTCCACGCCGTCCGGGCTCATCGACTTGCCGAAACCGAAGGGCATGAAAGGGGACAGGTTGGCGGCATCGAAGGCGGGAAGGGCTACGGCTACGAAGAGGCTCAGCGTCAGAATCTTGATGATCACCAGCACAGTGTTCACCCGCGCGCTTTCCCGCGTGCCGAAGGCGAGCAGGCCCGCGACCACGGCGATGATGACGATGGCGGGCAGGTTGATGAGCCCGCCCAGCTCCGGCCCTTCGGTAAGCGCCTTGGGAAAGCCCAGTCCGTGCAGCAGCGGCGCGGCATAGCCCGACCAGCCGACCGCCACGGTCGAGACGACCAGCGAATATTCGAGGATCAGGCTCCAGCCGACGATCCAGCCCACCGTGCTGCCCAGTACCTTGTGGCTGTAGCTGTAGGCACTGCCCGCCGTTGGCATCATCGTGGACAGTTCGGCATAGGCGAGTGCGGCGCAGGCGCAGATGGCCCCGGCGATGGCGAAGGACACCAGCACTGCCGGTCCCGCGCGGTCGGCACCGACGCCGATCAGCGTCAGGATGCCGGTTCCGACGATCGAGCCGACGCCGAGCGCCAGCAGGTGCGGCCAGGACAGGGTCTTGGGAAGCGCGGCGGGAGCCGGGGTAGGGGCGGTCATCGGGGCGTTGTCCTCTCGGGTATCGGCCCTTGCCCTAGCAGTCGCGCAATGCAGTGCAAGTTCGCTCTCCATGTCGTCCACTGGCGGAACCGGCTCGGCCTTGTGACCTAAAACCGCAGGCGATCCTACCAATGAGCGAGCGCATTGTAATGGATCAATAAATTCCCGCGTTCGGCAACATGTCAATCGTTCCTGGTTCGATTATGGTCAAATCCGGGTAGACGGCGAAACAACCTGTTCGGTTGCAATTCTGTCATGTCCTGAAACCGACGCCTTGTTCCCTCCTATAAGACAGGAGGATGCCTTGCCTGACCGGCGCTTCAACCGGCCGGGCGAGCAACTCAGGGGTGGGGGAAATCCGAATGGAATGGTTCAAGGCCAATGCACCGATCCGTCTGAAATTGCTGATCGCTTTCGGCAGTTTCGTGGCGCTTGTGGCGATTTCCGGGGGGGCGGGATTGCTCGTGGACGAAAGTGCCGCGCACTGGGTGGCGCTGGGCGCGACGCTGGTGGCGGCGCTTCTGGCCGTATTCTACCGCGAAGCTATCGCCGGACCTTACGTAACGACCGTGGTGCGCATGGAAGGGCTGGCCGCGGGCGATCTCGAAAGTCCGATCGAATTTACGCATTATCGCGACTGCGTGGGGCGCCTGACGCAGGCGATGTTCCAGTTCCGCGCGACCGCTCAGGCGGAAATCGCCGCCAATGAAGAGACCCAGCGTAATGCCCTCGTGGTGCAGGGCATGGCCGAGAATTTCCGCAGTCTTTCCGAAGGCGATCTGACGGCAGACATCGTTGCCGACTATCCCGCGCAATATGCGGGGCTGAAGGACAGCTTCAACGAAGCGTTGGCCAGCCTGCGGGGCCTGCTGGGCTCGGTCAAGGCCAGCACCCAGAACAGCCTGACAGGCTCGCGCGAGATCGCGCAGGCCTCGGAAGACCTGGCGCGGCGGACCGAGAGCAATGCCGCCAGTCTCGAACAGACGGCGGCGGCGATCCAGCAGATCGACGACCGGCTGAGGGCCACCGCGCAGGCGGCCACGCGTTCGGTGACGACTTCGGAGCAGGCGATGGGTGCGGTGCTGGAGGGGCGCGCGCGCACGGACGCGGCGGTCCAGGCGATGAGCCGGGTCAGCGACAGTGCCAAGGGTATCGACGGGGTCATCGAAGGACTCGACAAGATCGCCTTCCAGACCCGCGTGCTGGCCATGAACGCGGCGGTCGAGGCGGGCCGCGCAGGCGATGCCGGAAGGGGCTTCGCAGTCGTGGCCGATCTCGTCTCGGCGCTGGCGATGCGGGCGGAGGAAGAATCGAAGCGCGCGCGCGATCAGCTTGGCGTCACCCAGACCGACATAGAAGTGGCAGTGGAGGCGGTGCGGAAAGTCGATTCCGCGTTCGGCGTGATCTCCTCGTCGGGCGAGGAAGTGACCCGGTTGGCCGGACAGATCGCCGCCGACAACGATGCCCAGGCCGCGGCGATCGGCGAGATCAACACGGCGGTGGGCGCGATGGATCACGCCACCCAGCAGAATGCCGCGATGGTCGAGCAAACCTCGGCTGCCGCCCGCAACCTCTCTTCGGAGATCGTCGCTTTGGCGGCGGAAGCCGATCGCTTCCGGATGGGACCGGCGACGCCGGGCCTGCGACTTATCTCGCGGCACGGCTGAGCCGTTCCACCGCGGGTGCGCGAAGGCTCCCTGGCCAAATTGGCCGGGGAGCCTTCTTTTCATTTCCAGGCCAATTATTTCCAGGCTAGCCCCAGCGCTTTCTGGATCGCCACGTAGTCCGCCGTCAGCGTTGCGCGGGCGGAGACGAGGTTCTGTTCCGCACCGTTCCGGTCGTCCCGCGCCTTGAGCAGGGCAACCTTGGTGGCGGTTCCGGCGTGGAAGCGCTGCTCGGTCAGGCTTTCGGCCAGCGCCGCCTTGTCCCGCGCGCGGGCGAGGGCGGCGACGGTGACGCGGCCTTCGCGGTAGCGGGCCAGCGAGTCTTCGGCATCGCGCAGCGCGGTGAGCACGGTGCCGCGATAGCGGGCTTCGGCTTCGTCGCGCACGGCTTCGGACTGGCGGACCTTGGCCTTGTTGCGGCCGAAATCGAGGAAGCTCCAGCTAAGCTGGGGCGCGGCGATCGCGGTGAAATCGTCGAGCTTGCCGAGATCGCCGATCTTGGTGCCGCCGATGCCGATCAGTCCCATGAACGAGAGGCGCGGGAAGCGTGCGGCCTCGGCCTGGCCGATCTTGGCGGTATCGGCGGCGAGTTCGCGTTCCGCCGCGCGGATGTCGGGGCGGTTGGCGATCAGGCGGGCAGGATCGCCGATCGGCACCGAGGCGGGCGGCAGCGGGATTTCGCCCGCCGCGGCCAGGCTGGCGTCGAGCGCGCCCGGCTCCTGCGCGGTCAGCACTGCCAGCGCGTTCATATAGGCATCGCGCTCGGCGGCGAGGGGGGCGATCTGCGCGCGGGTCGAGGCAAGCTGACCTTCCGCCTGCGCCACGTCCATGGCGGTTGCGGTGCCGCGCTCGAAGCGCTGGCGGGTCAGGCCGAGGGCTTCTTCCTGAAGCGCGATCGACTGCTCGCCCAGCGCGATGCGCTGCTGGCGGTCGCGCAAGTTCAGATAGGACTGCGCGACATTGGCCGAGAGGCTGACCTGCACGTCGGCCAGGCTGGCCTCGGCGCCTTCGAGGCCGGCGCGGGCGGCTTCCACCGCGCGGCGCTGACCGCCGAACAGGTCGATCTCCCAGCTGGCGTCGAAGCCGAGGTTGTAAAGGTTGAAATCGCTGCTGCCGCCACCGCCGCTCTGCTCGCCCGATCCCGAGCCGCTGTCCCCCGATCCGAGGTCGAGACCCGGCACATGGGCATGGGCATAGACGGCGGAGGCATTGGCCTTGGGCGCGAGATTGGCGCGTTGTTCGCCGAGGGCGGCGCGGGCCTGGCGCAGGCGGGCTTCACCGGCCTTGACGTCGGTGTTGTTCGCGAGCGCGCGGGCGATCAGGTCGTCCAGCAGCGGATCGCCGAGCGGTTTCCACCAGTCCGCGACCGGCGGGTCCTCAGTTACCGCAGCGGCATCGGCACGCACGAAGCTGGAAGGCGTCGCGGCATCGGGAACGGCCTTGGGCGGACCGGCATAGTTCGGGCCGACGGTGCAGCCCGCCAGAATGCCGGTCACGAGAGGCAGCAGGAGATAGGAACGCATGGTGTACCTCAATGTCCGGTCGCCAGCGGCGCATTCTTGGGCAGCGGGCGAAGGAACAGAACGAGCGGAATGACGAAGACGATGCCTACCGACATCATCCAGAACATGTCGGCGTACGTCATCGTCAGAGACTGGATCTGGATCGTCGATTCGAGCGAACGCAGGACTCCGGCGCCCTGTGCGGCAACATAATCCTGCACGGCGACGGAATTGGCATTGAGGCTCTCCTCCAGCCGCCGCGCATGGAGCCACAGTCGCTGGTCCTGGATCACCGCGATCCCCGCCAGCGCGAAGGAGCCGCCGAGATTGCGCGCGGCGTTGTAGAGACCCGAGGCGTCGCCCGCCTCTTCCTTGGGCACCGAACGGATCGCCGCCTGGTTCAGGAACATCATACAGAACACCGTGCCCATGCCGCGCATGAGCTGGGACTCCACGAAGTCCGCACCGTCGGAGAGCGGCGTGAGGCCGGTTTCCAGGAAGGCGCTGAGCGCGAGGACCGACAGCCCGAAGCCGACCGAGAGCCGGATATCGACATTGCGGATCAGCCAGGGCGTCACCGGCATCATCATCATGACGGGGATGCCCGAGAGCATCACCACCTGTCCCGATTGCAGCGAGTTGTAGCCCGCGATCTGCGCGAGGAACTGCGGGATCACGTAGGACGTCCCGTAGATCACCATGCCGACCACGGTGACCATGGCGACGACGCTGCCGAATTGGCGGTCCAGCAGGAGCCTGAGTTTGATGACCGGCTTGCGCGCAAAGACCTGACCCAGACCGATCATGATCAGCCCGAGGATCGTGACCCCCGTGAGCATGACGATCAGCTCGGAGGAGAACCACTGTTCGCGCTCGCCTTCCTCCAGCACCACGGTCAGCCCGCCGAGGCCGAGGGCAAGGCCGAGGATGCCCAGCCAGTCCGCCTCGCGGATAAGGCTGAGGTTGGACTTCTGGTGCGGAATCGCGACCAGCAGCAGCGTCGCCAGCGCGATGCCGACGGGCAGGTTGAGGAAGAAGGCATAGTGCCAGCTGACGTTCTCGGTCAGCCAGCCGCCCAGCACCGGGCCGACCACCGGGCCGAGCAGGGCGGTGGCGCCGAACAGGGCATTGCCGATCGGCTGTTGCGCGCGGGGCAACCGCGTCGCCACGATGGTCATGGCGGTGGGGATCAGCGCGCCGCCGGTGAAGCCCTGACCGATGCGGCCGACGATCATCATCGGCAGCGTGGTGGAAAGCCCGCACATCACCGAGAACAGCGTGAACAGCGCCGAGGCGACGAGCAACAGCGTCCGCAGGCCGAGCAGGCGCTCAAGCCAGCCGGACAGCGGGATGATGACGATTTCCGCCACCAGATAGGCCGTGGCGATCCAGGTGCCTTCGGTGCCACTGGCGCCGATCTCGCCCTGGATCGTGGGCAGCGAACTGTTGACGATGGAGACATCGAGCGTCGCCATCAGCGCGCCCAGCGTGCCCGCCGCTACCGCGAGCCACGCGGCGGCATCGGCACGCTGTTCCGGCACGGGGGCGCTCCCGGAAAGCGCGGGAGCCGTGCTCACGGGCGCTTGTCCCGCAGGGCCTTCTCTTCGCTGGCGATGCTGTGCTGCGTGCCCTTGGCCGAAATCGTGTCGACCGTGACCGTCACCGAGAGACCGGGTACCAGCACGCGGCGGGCTTCCGGCCCGGCGTCGATGGCGATGCGCACGGGGACGCGCTGGACGATCTTGGTGAAGTTGCCGGTGGCGTTCTGCGGCGGCAGCAGCGAGAACTGCGCACCCGTGCCCGGCGAGATGCTTTCGACGTGTCCTGCGATCTTGGTTCCGTCCAGCGCATCGACTTCGATCGTCGCAGGCTGGCCGGCATACATCAGACCGATCTGCGTTTCCTTGAAGTTGGCCGTGACATAGAGCTTGTTCAGCGGCACGACCGACATCAGGCGGGTGCCCGCCTGCACGAACTGCCCGGCGCGCACGGTGCGATCGCCGATGCGGCCGTCGACGCTGGCCTTGAGCACGGTGGCGCCGACATTGACATGGGCGGCAGCGAGTTGGGCCTTGGCGGCTTCGCCCTGCGCCTCGGCCTGGCGGATCTGCGCCTTGAGTGAGCCGATGCGGCGCTCAGCCGAAAGCAGGGCGGCGCGCTGGGCATCGGCAGCGGCGCGGGCCTTGGCGGCCTGGTTGCGCAAGGAAGCGAGCTGCTGTTTCGTTTCGGCGCCGCTGGCCGCGAGCGGCGCATAGCGGGCGGCCTCGCGCTCGGCGTAGCGGGCGTCTTCTTCGGCCGAGGCGAGCTGGGCGCGGGCCTGGGCGATCCCGGCTTCCTGCTCGCTGATTCCGGCGCGGACGTTCTCGGCATTGGCTTTGGCGACGTCGATCTGCGCCTGATACTGCTGGGCCTGCGCGTCATAGTCGCGTGGGTCGATGCGTACGAGCGGTTGCCCGGCCTTCACGTTCTGGTTGTCGCCCACCAGAACGGCATCGACATAGCCGGAAATCCGGGGCGAGACGGTGACCGCATCGGCCTGGATGTAGGCGTCGTTGGTATCCTGCAGATACTTGCCGCGGGTCTCGTAGTGGAGCAGCCAGGCACCGCCTGCAATTATCGCCACGGCCACCCCGGCCAGCAGCACGAAGCGCGTGCGGGAACTTTTCTGCGCGGAGGGGCTTTCCTGCGACTCTGTCACGTCGTTTGCCATCGGTTTCTACTCGTGCCTTATTGCTGCATCGCAGCAGTGATATATCCCGCACTTGCACTGCCGCGAAGCATATGGCAATGCCATTTGATATGGTCCCACAATATTTCTTGCCATGAGCATCCAGCAGGACGTTCTCGAACAGATGCGCGATCTGCACTTGCGGATGCACCGGCTCTTCAATGATCGGATGCGGGCGCAGGGCGCGTCCCTCGCCCAGCTGAAACTTCTATTGCTGATAGAACGTTGCGGGGAAATGCGCTCGACCGACATTGCCGATGCGCTCGGTCAGGCGCCGCGCACGGTGACCGAGGCGGTGGACGGACTGGAGCGGGACGGACTGGTCGTCCGCAACCCGGACCCGAGCGATCGGCGGGCCAAGCGAATCAAGTTAACGGAGGCAGGGCGCGGCGTCATTCGGGAGGTCGAGCCTCACCGGGACGTGTTCGCCTCGGAATTTTTCGCGTGCCTGTCGGACCCGGACCTGGAGAAGTTCCTCTCGATTCTCACGACCCTGAACGAGCGCATCGTCGAGATGGGCGCGCCCAGCACTCTGGGCGGTACTTGTCCCGAGGACAGGTAAAACGGCGGGAATTCAGGTCAGTAGCAGGATCGTGACGAGTGCGACGCTGCCCGAGCAGCATACGGCGGCGCACAAGGCCCGAAACTCGCAGACGCAAAACACGGATTCGAAACGTTCCATGGCGCTCTCCTGTTCATCCGCTCTTTGGCGGTTGAACGCAGGATATCACTGTCCGGCCCGAAGCGGAAGAGAACATTGTTCTTGCGGCGGTCATCGCCGTCATGATCGATCGTCCGGTCGGCCATGGGAAAAGTCCGCCTTTGTAATCCTTCATTCCGGCGTTTGCCGATGGTCGCGGGGCCCGGCTTGGTCTAAGGATGCCGGACCGGAGGCCGCCGTGCCGCCGCGTCCCACACTTTCAGGCCGTCATCGCCTCCAATACCGCCAGGCAGGGAACCGACCATGAAGCCGACTACGCTCACCCGTTTTCTGATAGAACAGCAACGGGAGCCCAATTCCGCCTGTCCCGCCGAACTGCGCCTCCTGATCGAGACTGTAGCCCGCGCCTGCAAGGTGATCGCCCAGGCGATCTCCAAGGGCGCGCTGGGCGATGTGCTCGGCAGCCTCGGCTCCGAGAACGTCCAGGGCGAAGTGCAGAAGAAGCTGGATGTCATCGCCAACGACCTGCTGGTCGATGCCAACGAGTGGGGCGGTCACCTCGCCGCCCTGGCGTCGGAAGAGATGGAAACCATCCACCGCATTCCGGGGCGCTATCCCAAGGGCGAATACCTGCTGCTCTACGATCCGATCGACGGTTCGAGCAATATCGACGTCGATCTTTCGGTCGGCACGATCTTCTCGGTGTTCAAGGCACCGGAAGGCGCGTCGGGTCGCGAAGTGACCGAGGAGGACTTCCTTCAGAAGGGGCATGAGCAGGTCGCCGCCGGTTATGCGATCTACGGCCCGCAGACCCTGCTGGTGCTGACCATCGGCACCGGCGTCTATGAGTTCACGCTCGACCGCGAAGTCGGCGCCTGGCGCATGACCGACGGGCCGCTCAAGGTTACCTCCGGCACGCCCGAAGTCGCGATCAACATGGCGCGTCGCAGCCAGTGGTCGCCGGGCATCACGCGCTACATCGACGATCGCGTGGGCTGTGTGGAAGGGCCGCTGGCAGGCCAGTACAACATGCGCTGGACCGGCTCGATGGTGGCGGACGTGCACCGCATCCTCAAGCGCGGCGGCGTGTTCCTCTACCCGTCGGACTATGCCAAACCGGGCAAGGCGCGCCTGCGCCTGCTCTATGAAGCCAATCCGATGGCCATGCTGATCGAGCAGGCCGGCGGTGCCGCCACCGACGGGCGCGATCGAATTCTCGATGTCGAGGCGATCGGCTTGCACCAGCGCGTCGGCGTCGTGCTGGGCGATCCGGTGGAAGTGGCGGCCGTGCGAGAGCTGTCGCTGGCGATGGACCGTCAGGACGTTCCCGTTACCTGAACCTGCTTGAAGGTTTGAGCGAAGCCCCGGCCGTGATAGCGGTCGGGGCTTCGTGCGTTCAGGCCCGTTCGACGGGCTGGGTGCTCGCGCCGTCCAGGTAAGGCATGATGAGCCTGCCGTCCGGCGCCGCCGTGTAGGTGGTCTGCGTGGGATAGGGGATCGAGATTCCCTCGGCCGCGAAGCGTTTCATGATCGCCACCAGCAGGCGGTCGCGCAGCGGGTGCGCCACGGACCAGTCCGTGCCCGGAACGTCGACCAGCAGAGTGAAGTCCAGCGAACTGGCGCCGAACGTCTCGAATCCGGCCCGTGCGGCCTTGGCGCCCTCGGCTTCGACCAGTTCTTTTAGGATGGCGGGAACCCGTGCCAGCGTTTCCGGCGGCGTTTCATAGGCTACGCCGATCGAGAACGGCATCCGGATGTGGTCGCGCTTGGTGACGTTCAGCAGTTCCTGATCGAGCAGAGCCTTGTTGGAGATCACGCGCAGCTCGCCAGTATAGGCGCGGATGCGGGTGGACTTGAGGCCGATCGCCTCGATCGTGCCGCTGCTGGTGCCGTAGCTGATCTGGTCGCCCTTGCTGAAAGGCCGGTCGAAGATGATCGCCAGTGCCGCGAAGAGGTCGGCGAAGATGCCCTGTGCGGCGAGACCGATGGCGATGCCGCCGACACCGAGACCGGCGACGAGGCCGGTGACGTTGACGCCCAGGTTATCCAGCAGGACCACGGCGGCGACCGCGAAGACCACCACGCTCACCAGCAGCCGGATCAGGCCCATGGCGTTGATGATCGTCTCGCCCTGAAAATGCTCGCTGGCGGTCTTGTGCTCGATGGCGCCGAGGATCAGCTCGCGCGCCCAGATCGCGCATTGCAGCACGGCGGCGACAGTGAACAGGAACGTCACCAGATTGTCCAGCATCGGCGGGGTCTGGGCGTAGTTGTCGACGACCTTGATGGCGACCATGATGATGAAATAGTTGGTGGTCTTGGCCGCCACCCGGCCCACCACGGTCAGCCAGGCGCCGCCCGTCTGGCCGGGTCGGCACAGCCGGGCGCCGAGCCTGCGCAAGGCGTAGAGCGCGGTGACGATGCCGAAGGCGATGGCGCCGGCGATGATGATCTGGAGCCAGTAGGTCTGGAACCAGCCCAGCGTCGAGTGGGTGAGGTCCTGGATCTGCGCCTGCACGTCGGGTGCGGCAGGCCGAGGCGTGGGTGTTCCGGTGGGGGAGGGGGTGCTTGCAGCCATGGGTACTCTTCGTTCTGGTGTGCTACCGGCAAGATGCTCCCGAAGAGCTATGCCCTTTCAGAGCAGGGTCCCGCCGATCGGGCGATCCGCCAAAGCGACCTTGCGCGAATGCCGCGCCGGGGTTTCCGGGTGGACATCCTGCAAGCCGGATCAATGGCTATGCCGATGAATTTGTTCCCGGCAGATATTGCTTTCGACTAGGGGCAGACCCGTTCAAGCGTCAACCGGCGTACCTGCGAAGAGCGACCATGGACGCCGGACGGGCACCGCTTGCCTTCCGGCGCGTTAGCCTTGTGAAAAGCCCTGTTCCGCTTGCTTCGGCTAGCCTTCGGGAGAGTTCGCGACGATGCCAGCCCCTTTCCCGGACGACCGCTTCGTCTTCGTACCCGACGATGTGAATCTCTCTCGCTCTCCGCTGGCCGGGCATCTGGAGGCAGAGACTTACGTGCTGGGGGCGTTCAATCCGGGACTCACGCGGTTGCCCTCCGGCAACCTGCTGATGATGATTCGCGTGGCCGAGGCCCTGCGCGAGCCGATCCGGGACGGCCATGTCCACGCCATTCGCTGGGAGGGCGAGGAAGGCACAGAGGGGCGCTATGTACTCGACGCCTGGCCGCTAGAACAGGCCGACACATCCGATCCCCGCAAGTTCATGCTGCGCGGCGGGGGCTGGAAGGTCATGGCGCTCACTTCGCTCTCCTGGCTGCTTCCGGTCGAACTCGATGCCGAGGGGCTTGAGGTGCTCGCCGTCCACTACGACCGCGCCGTGGCGCCGCGCAGCAGCTTGCAATGCTACGGCGTGGAGGACGCGCGGATCAGCAAGGTGGGCGAGGGCTGGCTGATGACGACCTGTTCGGTCAGCCCCGAGCGCCAATCGACGACGCTCTACGCTTCCGAGAACGGGTTGGACTGGCGCTTCGAGGATGTGGTGCTGGACCATCAGAACAAGGACATGCTGATCTTCGAGGGCCTGATCGGCGGGCACTACTGGGCGCAGACGCGGCCCTTGGGCGATCTCTATTTCGCCTATCCGCCGGGCAGCGAATGGCACGCGGGACCGTCGATCAACCTTGCCCATTCGCCGGACGCCCGGTTCTGGAAGCCCTGCCGCAAGCCCGGCATCCGGCCGCGTTCGGATATGCCGGCCACCACGCGCATGGGCGGAGGCGCGCCGCCGATCCTCACCGACGAGGGCTGGCTGACGCTTTGGCACGGGGTGGAGCCGAAGGACATCGTCGGCATCTATCGCACTTACTGGTCGATCCTCGACCGCGATGACCCCTCCCGCATCCTGCGCACCGGAGACCGACCGCTGATTGAGGCAAATCCGGCGCTCACCCAGCCGCTGGCGGCGCAGATGTACCTCCACGACGTTGTTTTCACGACGGGAATTGCTGATGCCGGAGACCACTACATCGTCGCCTCGGGAGAGGCCGATCTCGCCTGCCGCATCACTCGCATCCCGAAATCGCGGTTCAGGGCCGCCTGAAAGAGTACCGCGAATGCGACGAACCGTGCGCGGTAGGGCGGAACCGGGGCCTTCCCTCGGGAATTAGGCAGCGCAGGAATGCTGCTGCGAAGAGGGGCGAATGGGCCGTGTCAGTTCTGAAGACCGTAACGGAAATGTACTCGCGATCGTCCTGGCGGGCGGTCGGGGAAGCCGCCTCCACGATCTGACGGATCACGAGGCGAAGCCGGCGCTGCCGATTGGTCCCCATGCGCGGCTGATCGACTTCACGCTTGCCAACGTGGTCAATTCCGGTTTCGGCGAGGCCATGGTGCTGACCCAGTACCAACCCGATACGCTTCATCGCCACCTCCTGGAAAGCTGGCAGGCCGAAACCGCGCAGGCGGATATCTCGATCCTCGATGGCGCGGACTATGGCCCTTACGAGGGCACCGCCGCCGCCGTTTCCTGCGTTATCGACGAGATCGATCTGATCGCGCCGCGTCATGTCGTGGTCCTGGCAGGGGACCATCTCTACCAGATGGACTACCGACCCTTCGTGGACCGCCATATCGCCACCGGCGCCGAAGTGACGCTGGGCGTCGTCCATGTCCCGCAGGACCAGGCGACCGGACTGGGTGTACTCGAAGTCGATTCCGCCTATCGCATCACCGCTTTCGTCGAGAAGCCGTTCATCGCCCCGCCAGCGCCCGACCGGCCCGGCTTCGCCCTCGCTTCCATGGGCATCTACGTTTTCGCATGGCCGCTCCTGCGGGATTTGCTGAAGGAGATCGAAGGCACCGTGGCCGATCTCGACTTCGGCAGGCACATCGTTCCGGCACTCGTTTCCTGCGGCACCGCCTTCGCCTATGCCTTGCCGGGACGCCAAGGGCGGGAACCGCTGTGGCGGGATCTCGGCACGCTCGATGCCTATCACGGCGTGCAGCGGCAATTGCTCGACGGCTCGCTGCCGCTCGATCCCGCATGGCCGCTCGAACATCCCGTCCTCCACGGACTGGGAGACCGCCGCGCGATCGGCTTCGGATCGATCCTGCGCAATGTCGTGCTGCTGCCGGGCGCCAGGATCGGGCGGGCGGTGAAGATCTCCAATGCGATCGTCCTGGCCGATGCCGTGGTTCCCGATGGTTTCGACCTCGATGCCGAACTGGCCGAGCACGGCAAGTGGTGCGCCATCTCCGAAGGCGGAATTCGGGTGATCTCCACGAGAGCGCTTCAACGGCTGGATTCCCGGCGGCGCGGGTCTGAACGGTTGCCGGGCAGCGGCCTCGCCGAACCGGATCGGCACCCGCGCAGGGCAGCAGCGGCCTCGCCCCCCTCTTTCCTCTGAACCCGGCATTCCGGGGCGGATTTTGCCCCATTACCTTGAAATGTTGCGGAGGCCTTCCCGCCCGGCTGTTTCGCGCCTGCTCGATCGGTCTTGACAAAGCCCCACGATCCGACAATTGGTAGCGCTATCACTCAAAGAAACATGGGAGGGGGAATCCGTGGCGAATCCCGATACTGCATGTCGTTGATGCCTGCCGACTGGACTTCCGGTACATTTCTGGGACGCGCCGACTTCGGCGAAGGGCCCAGCCCGATTCTCGTCGTTCGCGGCGAACTGATCGACATGTCCGCCGTGGCGCCGACCGTTTCGGCGCTGGTCGAGGCAGGCGATTTCTCCGGCACCGGCGGCGCGCGTCTGGGAGCTTTCGATCCGGAAGCGGCGAACCTGCTCAGCCCGGTCGATCTCCAGTGCGTCAAGGCCTGCGGCGTCACTTTCGCGACTTCCGCCATCGAGCGCGTGATCGAAGAGCGCGCCCGTGGTGACTGGAGCGCCGCCGCCGCCATTCGCGAGCGTCTGGAAGCGCGCATCGGCGGCCAGATCCGCTCGGTCGTGCCCGGCTCCGAAGGCGCCGCCGCGCTCAAGGCCGCGCTGATCGAGGACGGCCTCTGGTCGCAGTACCTCGAAGTCGCGATCGGTCCCGATGCGGAAGTCTTCACCAAGTCGCCGGTGCTCTCCACCGTCGGCGTCGGCGCCGAGATCGGCGTGCGTTCGGATTCGAGCTGGAACAACCCCGAGCCGGAGATCGCCCTGCTGGTCGGCAGCGACGGCCAGACCGTCGGCGCGACGCTCGGCAACGATGTGAACTTGCGCGATTTCGAGGGTCGCTCGGCCCTGCTGCTGGGCAAGGCCAAGGACAACAACGCCTCCTGCTCGCTCGGCCCGCTTGTCCGCGTGTTCGACGAGAGCTTCACCATCGACGACGTGCGCGTCGCCGAAGTGCGCCTCTCGATCACCGGCGAGGACCAGTTCGTGCTGCGCGGCACCAGCAACATGGCCGAGATCAGCCGCGATCCGCTCGACCTCGTGCGTCAGACGCTGAGCGAACACCACTATCCCGATGGTTTCGTGCTGTTCCTAGGCACGCTCTTCGCGCCCGTGCAGGACCGCGACGAGAAAGGCCGCGGCTTCACCCACAAGGTGGGCGACGTCGTCACCATCGAGAGCGACAAGCTCGGCCAGCTCCGGAACCGTGTCGTCACCTCGCGCGACGCCGCGCCCTGGCGCACCGGTATCGCCGCGCTCTACGCCAACCTGCTCTCGCGCGGCCTGCTCAAGGCTTGATGAAGGCCCATCCATGACCAAACATTCCGCCATCTATCCCAGCCTCAAGGGCAAGCGCGTGGTCATCACGGGCGGCGGCACCGGCATCGGTGCGGGCCTTGTCGAGGCTTTCGTCGCGCAGGGCGCCCATGTCGCTTTCGTGGACATCAATGCCGCCGCCGGCGAAGCGCTTTCCGCTTCGCTGCCGGGCACGCATTTCCGCGCCTGCGATCTTCGCGACCTTGACGCCACCGCCGCGACCATGGCCGAGCTTTCGGGCCTGCTGGGCGGTGTCGACGTGCTGCTCAACAATGCCGCCAACGACGATCGCCACACGATCGACGACGTGACGCCCGCCTATTGGGACGATCGCATGGCCACCAACCTGCGGCACCAGTTCTTCGTTGCCCAGGCCGTGCTGCCCGGCATGAAGGCGCAAGGCTCGGGCGTGATCCTGAACTTCGGTTCGATCAGCTGGCACCTCGGCCTGCCCGACCTCGTGCTCTACCAGACCGCCAAGGCGGCTATCGAGGGCATGACCCGCGCCATGGCGCGCGATCTGGGCGCGGACAATATCCGCGTCAACACGATCGTGCCCGGCAATGTCGATACCCCGCGCCAGAAGCAGTGGTACACGCCCGAGGGCGAGGCCGAGATCATGGCCGCGCAGTGCCTGAAGGCGCGCATCCAGCCTGCCGACGTCGCCGCGCTCTGCCTGTTCCTGGCCTCGGACGATGGCGCCATGTGCACTGGCCACGACTACTTCGTCGATGCCGGGTGGCGCTGAGATGAAGCCGGAATCCGTCCTCTCCATCGGCGCCACGCTGGGCGAGGGGCCGGTCTGGACCGGCGACCGCCTGTGGTTCGTCGATATCAAGGAGCATCGGCTCTACCGGCACGATCCGGCGACGGGCATGCTCGACATGTGGCATGCGCCCGACCAGATCGGCTGGGCACTGCCGACCGAGCGCGGCGACATGATCGCCGGGGTTAAGACCGGGCTGCATCGCTTCAGTCCGGAAACCGGCACGTTCTCGCTGCTGCACGACCCGGAGCCGACCCGTCCGGACAACCGGCTTAACGATGCCGCCACCGATCCTGCGGGCCGCATCTGGCTCGGCTCGATGCACGACGACGAGACCGAGGCTTCGGGTGCGCTTTACCGGCTCGACAAGGGACACTGCGCCCATGCCGGTCTGCCCGAGGTGGTCATCACCAACGGCCCGGCGATCAGCGCCGACGGGCGGACGCTCTGGCACACCGACACGCTCGGCAAGACGATCTGGCGCGTCGCTGTCAGCGAAGATGGTACGCTCGGCACGCCCGAGCTGTTCGTTACCATCGAGGACGGCGCGGGCTGGCCCGATGGCTGCGTGATCGATGCCGAGGGCTGCCTCTGGACCGGCCTTTTCGGCGGCTGGGCCGTGCGTCGTTACGACCCGGCGGGCAAGCTGATGGAGACCGTGAAGTTCCCGGTCGCCAATATCACGAAGATCGCTTTCGGCGGTCCGGGCCTCGGCATGGCCTATGCCACCACGGCGCGAAAGGGGCTTTCTGCAGCGGAGCTGGAACAGCAGCCGCTTGCAGGCGATGTTTTTGCTTTCGATCCGGGCGTTTCCGGCTTGCCGGTGTCCCCCGCCAACAGCTAAGTCCCGGCAACTGATTTCGGGCGCCAAAAATAATATCGCGCATCTCGATGAAGGGGAAAGAGGAATGACTGCGGCGCAGACTGGGCCAGCGATTGGTTCGGAAAGCCGGATCAACATGGCGTTCATCATCGCCATCGTGGCTGTCGCCACGATCGGCGGTTTCATGTTCGGCTACGATTCCGGCGTTATCAACGGCACTCAAAAGGGGCTTGAGGCTGCCTTCGATCTCGGCAAGCTTGGCATCGGCTTCAATGTCGGCGCGATCCTGGTCGGCTCGTCGATCGGCGCCTTTGCCGCGGGCCGCATGGCCGACGTCATCGGCCGCCGCGGCGTGATGATGCTCTCCGCCGTGCTGTTCTTCGTCAGCGCCCTGGTGGCCGGCGCGGCCGGTTCCTCGGTCATCTTCATCCTTGCGCGCATCGTCGGCGGCCTCGGCGTCGGCGCGGCCAGCGTCATCTCGCCGGTCTATATCTCGGAAGTGACGCCCGCCGCCATTCGCGGCCGTCTGTCGAGTGTGCAGCAGGTGATGATCATCACCGGCCTCACCGGTGCCTTCATCGCCAATTTCGTGCTCGCGCGCTACGCGGGCGGTTCCACCGAACCGCTCTGGCTGGACCTTCCGGCCTGGCGCTGGATGTTCTGGCTCCAGTCGATCCCCGCCGCGATCTACTTCCTGGCGCTGCTCATCATCCCCGAAAGTCCGCGCTACCTAGTCGTCAAGGGGCAGGAATCGCGCGCGCATGCCGTGCTGACCAAGCTGTTCGGCACCGAAGAGGCCGACCGCAAGGTCGCCGAAATCCGCGCCAGCCTCGCCGCAGACCACCACAAGCCCAAGCTTTCCGACCTGATCGAGAAGACCTCCGGCCGCATTCGCCCGATCGTCTGGGCAGGCATCGGCCTCGCGGTGTTCCAGCAGCTCGTCGGCATCAACGTGGTGTTCTACTACGGTGCGACTCTGTGGGAGGCGGTCGGCTTCTCGGAAGACTATGCGCTGCAGACCAATATCCTCTCCGGCGTTCTCTCGATCGGCGCTTGCCTCGCGACGATCGCGCTGGTGGACCGGATCGGCCGCAAGCCGCTGCTGCTGATCGGCTCGGCGGGCATGGCCGTGACCCTGGCGACCGTGGCCTATGCCTTCTCGACCGCCGTCACCGGCGCCGACGGCGCGGTATCGCTGCCCGGCAACAACGGGGTGATCGCGCTGGTCGCCGCCAATCTCTACGTGATCTTCTTCAATATGAGCTGGGGCCCGATCATGTGGGTCATGCTCGGCGAGATGTTCCCCAACCAGATCCGCGGCTCCGGCCTCGCGGTGGCGGGCTTCGCGCAGTGGATCGCGAATGCGGCGGTCTCGGTGAGCTTCCCGGCGCTGGCCGTCAGCCCCGGCCTTGCCGTGACCTACACCGGCTATGCGTTCTTCGCGGCGGTCTCGTTCTTCTTCGTGCGTGCCATGGTCAACGAGACCAAGGGTCGCGAGCTGGAAGAAATGGAAGGTTGAAGCGAGCGTGGGAGGCCTCCGGGCCTCCTGCATCGTCCAGCGACACGAAAAACGCCCCTTGCGACGGATCGCAAGGGGCGTTTTTCGTGTCGCTGGAGCAAGGGTCAGGCGGCGGGACCGGCGTCCGAATCCCGGCGGATCAGCTTGAATTCCGCGACGACGTGCGGATGCTGGCCTGCCGATGTTCCGGCATTGCGCGAGCGGATTTCGGCGATCAGCAGGCGTACGGCGCGGCGCGCCATATCGGTGGTGGGCTGGCGGATCGTCGTCAGTTCGGGCCAGACCGAGACGGCCAGCGCGGTATCGTCGTAGCCGCAGACCGTGAGCTGGCGCGGCACGTCGAGGCCGCGGCGGTGGGCCACGGTCACGGCGGCGGCGGCCATGTCGTCGTTGGAGGCGAAGATCGCGGTTGGCGGCACGGCGAGGTCAAGCAACTGCGTAGCCGCTTCCAGCCCGGAGCGATAAGTAAAATAGCCCTGCGCCACCAGCGCCGGGTCGAACGGCAGGTGCAGCGCCGAAAGTGCCTCGCGGTAGCCGTCGAGGCGCTCGGCGCTGGCGGTCTGGTTGGGATGGCCGGTGATGAAGCCGATCCGGGAATGGCCGAGTGCGGCCAGGTGATGGGTCATCGTGAAAGCCGCCTCGCGGTCGTCGATGCTCACCGAGAGCGCCCATTCCGGCGCGCGGCCCGTGGCAACGGCCACCACCGGAACGTCGGCATGGCGCAGGGCTTCCAGCACGGCGGGAGAGTCGCTGAGCGGTGGCGGCAGGATCACGCCGTCGATGCGGGTGCGCAGCAGCTTCTCCACTGCCTTGGCCTCGCCGCCTTCCTCGTTGCAGGGCTTGACCAGAAGCTGGGCGTTGGCCGTGCTGGTTTCCTCCAGCGCGCCGACGAGGAACTCGCTGAGGTAGGCGAAGCTCGGGTTCGAGTGAAGCAGGCCGATCCTGATGTCCTCGCCGCCCGCCAGAATACGCGCGGCGTTGCTGGGCGCGTAGTTCAGTTCCGCGATGGCGGCTTCCACCTTGCGGCGGGTCTCCTCGCGGACATTGGCGCCCTTGTTGATGACACGGCTGACCGTCATCGGCGAGACACCGGCCAGACGCGCGACGTCGTCGATCTTGGCGCTGGCGCGCTGCTTGCGCGGTACTCTGGTCTGGCTGCTCATCTCGTCCCCCAATGGAGTCCCGGCGCTCGCACGGAGCGCCGGGCAATATACGCTATCACCACAGTTTCAGGTGATAGCGCAACCATCGAACGGCGATCAGTGCGGATGTCCGGGCGCAAGCGGGAAGTCCTGGGCTTTGTACCAGGCCAGATCATGCTCGGGCGCAGCTACGCCCGCGGGCAAAGGCAGGCCGTTGACCGACATCCAGTAGGCCAGGCTGGCATCACGCCACCACTTGGCTTCGTTGTGCTGGATCTGGAGGTAGCTGGCAGTCTTCTGCCAGCGCTCGGCATCGACGAGGCTTTTCACGCCCTGCCATTCCACCTGCATCTGTGCGACTGTGGCCACGCCGCGGTCGTAATGCGCGACCATGTCCTGCCAGAGCGTATGGCCGGATTTCATCTTCCAGTCCCATGGCAGGTGATGGAACCACAACAGTTCGCTTTCCGGCGTCGTGCGCGGATCGGCCAGCATTTTCGCGACGGCCGGTTCGTATTGGGCGACGGCGTTGCTGCCGGTCTTCGTGCGGTCGAAGCCGATGCCGTTCCGGTCCGCCTTGTGGTAATAAACCGGGTTCCATTCCGGACGGGCGAGATCGCTGATCCACGGACCGGGGCCGTAATGGTGGCCGGTGCCCATGAGATGGGCGAGCCCGAACGGCCCGGTATAATCGACCACCGCCTCGCGCGAGGCCATCATCATCTTAACCGCGGTATCGACCACGCGCGGGTCGTTGCCGAACGTCTGCTGGGCCCATTCGCGGGCGATGGCATCGGCCGAGAGCGTCGGGTCCCAGGCGAGGCGGCCGAAGGCATACCAGTTGGCCTGATTGAAAGTCGAACCCGACCAATCCCGGTCGCGCCCGACATTGGCGACACCGGCAATGCCGCTGAGCTTATGGCCGTAGAGCGAGCCGTCCACCACCTTGGCCACCGTTGATCCCTTGCCCTTGGCGCGGGTGTCGGCCTCCAGCACTTCCTCGAACATAGTGCCGAGATAGGCGAGGTGGGTAGCGAAGCCGAGGTATTCCTTGGTGATCTGGAGTTCCAGCATCATCGGCGTCTTCGGCATGGCGCCGAACAGCGGATGGAACGGCTCGCGCGGCTGGAAGTCGATGGCGCCGTTCTTGACCTGCACCAGCACGTTGTCCGCGAATTTGCCGTCGAGCGGCTTGAACTCGGTATAGGCCTGCTTGGCGCGGTCGTCCGGATCGGTTTCGGCATAGACGAAGGCGCGCCACATGACGATGCCGTTATGCGGCGCGACGGCGGCGGCCAGCATGTTGGCGCCTTCCGCATGGCTGCGGTGATAGTCACGCGGGCCGGGCTGGCCTTCGCTGTTGGCCTTGACCAGGAAACCGCCGAAATCGGGAATTTCGCGGTAGATCTCGTCGCTCTTGGCCTTCCACCATGCCGCTACCTCGGGGGCGAGCGGGTCGGCGCTCTTGAGGTGGCCGATCTCGATCGGCGCTGAGAAGCGGGCGGAGAGATAGACCTTGATCCCCCAGGGGCGGAACACCTCGGCCAGCGCCTTGGCCTTGGCGATATAGGGCGCGGTCAGGCTTTCGGGCTTGGCGTTGACGTTGTTGAGGACGATCCCGTTGATGCCCAGCGCGGCGTTGGCGCGGGCATAGTCCGTGTAGCGGGGATCCTTGAAGTCCGGCAGGATCCACCAGTCCCACAGCGACTGTCCCGCATAGCCGCGCTCCACCGAGCCGTCGAGATTGTCCCAGTGGTTGAGCACGCGCAGGCCAATCTTCGGGGTGGACTGGATGTCTATCGATGCCAGATCGGCGCCGGTCTTCTGCGCGCGGATCAGCGCGAAGGCGCCGTAGAGCACGGCGCGGTCGGTCTTTCCGGTGACGATCAGCGCCTTGCGGCCATCGAGCGTGGTGGCGCGCACCAGATAGCCTTCCTCGCCCAGCGCGGTGGTGGGCAGGCGGAGCGCGGCGATGGCCGGATCGCCCGCCTTGGCCAGAACCACCGGAAGCGGCGAGGCGGCGAGATCGCGGCGCAGCTCATCGGCGGCGCGATCCAGCGTTTCGGACTGGCCGATCACGCGGATTTCCGTGGCGGAAGGGCTGCTCGCAGGAGCGAGCCAGAGGTCGTAGCCATCGTTGGCAAGGGCCGGCGCGGTCGCGAATCCCAGGGCCGTTACGCATACGCCAATCGTCAGAAGCCGCTTCTTCATCATCCTCCCCTGTGTCCCATAATGACGGCCGGTGGCCGAAGGCAATTAGCGCGTCGATGCCATTGACAAGCTCGTTTGTTGTCGCGCATGATACCGCTAACACACATAGTTCGAGGCAGGCAACACACTTTGCCGCCCGATCGGGAAATGGGCCGAACAACGGCCGGGGATGCAGGGGAGGAAGATGATTTTTCCGGTTTGTCTGTCGCTTGCGGGATCGCGCCATTCGTCCTTGGCGGTGCGCGTATGATCGCCGCCCCGGTCAAGCGCCGCGAACTGCTGCGCTGGGGCGCTGGCGCCTCGATGCTGGCCTTCCTGCCGGTTTCCGCGCGCGCCGCGACGCCGCTCTACAAGGACCCCAAGGTTCCCGTGGACTTGCGCGTGAAGGACCTGATGGCGCGCATGACGCTGGACGAGAAGGTGGCCCAGCTCGTCACGCTCTCTACCCGCAAGCGCGAGATCATGGGCGACTCGCAGGCCTTCGATCCGGTCCGCGCCAGCAAGGCCCATCCCGACGGCATCGGCCAGATCGCCCGCCCATCCGACCGCGGCGGCGCGGCCACGGCCAACAACACTGGCACCGAAGTCACCGGCCGCTGGCGCAAGCCTGCCGAGACGATCGCTTTCGTCAATGCCACGCAGAAGTGGGCGCGCGAGCAGACCCGCCTCGGCATTCCGGTGCTGTTCCATGAGGAATCGCTTCACGGCTACATGGCGCCCGAGGCGACCAGCTTCCCGCAGGCCATTGCCATGGCGGGGAGCTTCGACACCGATCTGGTGGAGCGCGTGCAGTCGGTTATCGGGCGCGAAGTGCGCGCGCATGGCTCCACCCTGGCGCTTTCGCCGGTGGTGGACATCGCCCGCGACCCGCGCTGGGGCCGCATCGAGGAAACCTTCGGCGAAGACCCCTATCTTTGCGGAGAAATGGGCGTCGCCGCCGTGCGCGGGCTTCAGGGACCGGGCAAGGAACTGGCCGAGGGCAAGGTCTTCGCCACGCTAAAGCACATGACCGGCCACGGCCAGCCGGAGGCCGGCAACAATGTCGCTCCGGCCCCGCTCGGCAAGCGCGAGCTTTACGATTCGTTCTTCCCGCCGTTCCGCGAAGTGGTGCGCCGCACCGGCATTGCCGCCGTCATGCCGTCCTACAACGAGATCGACGGCATCCCCAGCCACGCCAACCGCTGGTTGCTGAACGACGTGCTGCGCGGCGAATGGGGCTTCGACGGCGCCGTGGTCAGCGACTATGCCGCGATCGGCGAACTGGCCAGCTTCCATCACCTTGCCAGCGATATCGAGGGCGCGGCGCGCCTTGCCCTTCATGCGGGCGTCGATTGCGATCTGCCCGACGGTGACGCCTATCGCACGCTGGCCGATCAGGTCCGCAAGGGGCTGGTGCCGCTTGCCGCCGTCGATGCCGCCTGCCGCCACATGCTGACGCTGAAGTTCCGCGCGGGCATGTTCGAGGCAGGGCCGGTCGATCCCAAGGCCTCCGCGAAGCTCACCGCCAATGCCGAAGCGCGCGCTCTCGCACTGGAAGCGGCGCGCAAGTCGATCTGTCTGCTGAAGAACGGCGGAATTCTGCCGCTGACGGCGGGCGCGCAGAAGCGCATCGCGGTGATCGGGCCGAACGCCAATGTCACCCGTCTCGGCGGCTATTCTTCCGAGCCGCGCTCCAGCGTGAACCTTGTCGAAGGCATCAAGGCGCGCGTGGCAGGCAAGGCCGAAGTCGTCTTCGCGCAGGGCGTGTTCATCACCCAGAGCGAGGACCGCTCGGCCAACGAAGTCCTGCTGGCCGATCCTGCGAAGAACCGCGCGCTGATTGACTTCGCGGTCGAAGTCGCCAAGGGTAGCGACGTGATCGTGCTCGCTATCGGTGACACTGAGCAGACCAGCCGCGAAGGCTATGCGAAAAACCATCTCGGCGACCGCACCGACCTCGACCTCCTGGGCGAGCAGAACGAACTGTTCCGTGCGATCAAGGCGACCGCCAAGCCGGTGATCGTCGTCGCGCTCAACGGTCGCCCGCCCTCGTGGCCGACCGTGGCCGAGCAGGCCGATGCGATCCTCGAATGCTGGTATCTCGGGCAGGAAGGCGGCACCGCCATGGCCGAGGCACTATTCGGAGACGTCAATCCCGGCGCCAAGCTGCCGGTCACCGTGGTCAAGGACGTGGGGCAGGTGCCCTTCTTCTACAACCACAAGCCTTCGGCCAAGCGCGGCTATCTCTTCACCGAGACTGCACCGCTCTACCCCTTCGGTTTCGGCCTCAGCTACACCACCTTCACCATTGGCGCGCCCAGCCTTTCTGCGCCGCGCATCGGCACGGCGGGCAATGTCACCGTCTCTGTCGATGTGACCAATACCGGACAGCGCGCGGGTGATGAAGTGGTGCAACTCTACGTCCACGACCAGGCCGCCAGCGTCACCCGCCCGGTCATGGAACTGCGCGGCTTCCGCCGTGTCACGCTGAAACCCGGCGAGACGCGCCGGATCGAATTCACACTCGGCCCCGATGATTTCAGCCTCTGGAACGAGGACATGCGCGAAGTCGTCGAACCCGGCCTGTTCGATATCCTGGTCGGCGCCAGCAGCGCCGATCTCAAGACCACAACTCTCGAAATCGCCTGAGGATTCCCGCAATGCCCAAGATCGTAGATGCCAAAGTCATCATCACTTCGCCGGGACGCAATTTCGTCACGCTCAAGATCACGTGCGACGACGGCACCACCGGCGTCGGGGACGCCACGCTCAATGGTCGCGAGCTGTCGGTCGCCAGCTATCTGACCGACCATGTGATTCCCTGCCTGATCGGCCGCGATGCGCACCGCATCGAGGACGTCTGGCAGTATCTCTACAAGGGCGCCTACTGGCGCCGCGGCCCGGTGACGATGACCGCCATCGCCGCCGTCGACATGGCGCTCTGGGACATCAAGGGCAAGATCGCCGGCCTGCCGGTCTACCAGCTGCTCGGCGGCGCGAGCCGTGAAGGCGTGATGGTCTACGGTCACGCCAACGGCACGACCATCGAGGACACGGTCAACGTCGCGCTCGAATATCAGGCGCAGGGCTACAAGGCGATCCGCATCCAGTGCGGCGTGCCGGGCATGGCCTCGACGTATGGCGTCTCCAAGGACAAGTATTTCTACGAGCCCGCGGATGCCGACCTGCCCACCGAGAACGTCTGGAACACCGCGAAGTACCTGCGCGTCGTGCCCGAACTGTTCAAGGCCGCGCGCGAGGCGCTGGGCTGGGACGTCCACTTGCTGCATGACATCCACCACCGCCTGACCCCGATCGAGGCAGGTCGTCTCGGCAAGGACCTCGAACCCTACCGCCCGTTCTGGCTGGAAGACGCGACCCCTGCCGAGAACCAGGAAGCCTTCAAGCTGATACGCCAGCACACCACCGCGCCGCTGGCCGTGGGCGAGATCTTCAACTCGATCTGGGACTGCAAGGACCTGATCCAGAACCAGCTGATCGACTATATCCGCGCCACCGTGGTCCACGCGGGCGGCATCACCCATCTGCGCCGCATCGCCGCACTGGCCGATCTCTACCAGATCCGCACCGGCTGCCACGGCGCCACCGACCTCTCGCCGGTCTGCATGGCCGCCGCGCTGCACTTCGACCTTTCGGTGCCGAACTTCGGCGTGCAGGAATATATGCGCCACACGCCCGAGACCGATGCGGTCTTCCCCCATGCCTACACGTTCGAGAACGGCATGATGCACCCCGGCGACGCGCCGGGCCTCGGCGTGGACATCGATGAGGAACTGGCTGCCGGTTACGAATATAGCCGCGCCTTCCTGCCGGTGAACCGCCTCGAAGACGGCACGATGTACAACTGGTGAGCGTGGTGCACGGCGTGATGCCTTCCATGGAAGTCGCGACCGGTCCGAGGAAACCCTCGGGCCGGATTCGCTGGATCGTCTGCGCGCTGCTCTTTGCGGCGGTTGTGCTGAGCTATGTGGACAGGCTGGTTCTGCCCACGCTCAAGCCCGAGCTTCAGGCGCGCTACGGCTGGAGCGAGAGCGGCTATGCCGACCTCGCGATCTGGTTCCAGGCGGGCTACGGCATCGCCTATGTCTTCTTCGGTCGCCTGATCGACCGGCTCGGCGCGCGTGCGGGCTATGCGCTGGCGGTGACGCTCTGGACCGTGGGCCACATGGCGCATGCGCTGTTCACTTCCACCAGCGGCATGCTGCTGGCGCGCATTCCGCTGGCGATCGGCGAGGCGGGGACCTTCCCCGCCGCCATCGCCGCCACCAACGAATGGTTCCCCAAGCGCGAGCGCGCTTTCGCCATCGGCATCTTCAACGCCGGTTCCAATGTTGGCGCAATCCTGACGCCGCTGGTGGTGCCGGTGATCGCGCTGACGCTCGGCTGGCGCTGGGCCTTCATCCTCACCGGCCTGCTCACGGTCCTGTGGCTGGCGGCCTGGCTCGGCTTCTATCGCCGCCCGCGCGACAAGAAGAGCCTCTCGGCTGAGGAACTGGCCTGGATCGAGGCCGATCCGGTCGAGAAGCCGCGCCCGGTCAAGTGGCGCGCGCTGTTCGGCTATCGCCAGACCTGGGCCTATATGTTGGGCCGGTTTCTGATCGACCCGGTCTGGTGGACCTTCCTGTTCTGGCTGCCGGACTTCTTCAACAAGCAGTTCGGCGTGAAGATGCTGGACTTCGGCCCGCCGCTGATCGCTGTCTACCTGCTGGCAGACGTCGGCTCGGTGCTGGGCGGCTGGGCTTCCTCGCGCTTTATCGGCCGGGGCTGGAGCGTCAACCGCTCGCGCAAGACGGCGATGTTCCTCGCCGCGCTCTGCGCCGTGCCGATCGCCATGGCGCCGCATGCGCCGGGCCTCTGGACGGCCGTGGCGCTGGTCGGCCTTGCCTGCGCCGGGCATCAGGGCTTCTCCGCCAATCTCTACGCCCTGCCGGGTGACACGATGCCGCGCTGGATGACCGGTTCGGTCGTCGGCCTCGGCGGGCTGGCGGGCGCGGTCGGCGGCATGCTCATGGCCAAGTTCGCCGGGGCCATCCTCGAAAGCGTGGGCAGCTACGGGCCGATCTTCGTGGTCGCCTCCTGCGCCTATCTCGTGGCGCTGGCCGTCATTCACCTTATCCTTCCCCGTTACCAGATCGCCGATCCGGACGCTGAGAAAGTCACTGCATGACCCGTCCTCTCGCTCTCCATCCCGACCGCCTGTTCCCCGCCGATCCCGGCACCCGCGCCATTGCCCGCGCGCTTTATGAGCGGGTGAAGGACCTGCCGATCGTCAGCCCCCATGGCCACACCGATCCGGCCTGGTTCGCCTATGACGAGCCGTTCCCCAACCCCGCTTCGCTGCTGATCGTGCCGGACCACTACGTGTTCCGCATGCTCTATTCGCAGGGCGTGCCGCTGGAATCGCTGGGCGTGCCGAGCGTCGATGGCAGCCCTGTGGAGCACGACCCGCGCAAGATCTGGAACCTCTTCGCAAAGCACTACCACCTGTTCCGGGGCACGCCTTCGCGCATGTGGCTGGACTGGGTATTCGCCGAAGTCTTCGGCCTCGACGTGCTGCTCGACGAGACCACGGCGGACCACTATTACGAAGTGATCGACGCCGCGCTCAAGACCCCGGCCTTCCGCCCCCGCGCCCTGTTCGAACGCTTCGGTATCGAGGCGATCGCCACTACCGAAGGCCCGCTCGATCCGCTCGCCCATCACCGCGCGATCCGGGAAAGCGGCTGGAGCGGCCGCGTCGTCACCGCCTATCGCCCCGATCCGGTTGTCGATCCCGAAACGCCGGGCTTCGCCGCAAAGGTCGCCAAGTTCGGCGAGATGGCGGGCGAGGATGTCTCGACTTACGCAGGCTATCTGGCCGCGCACCGCTTCCACCGCGCCCGTTTCCGCGAGGCCGGGGCCACCTCGACCGATCACGGGCACCCCAGCTCGCTGACCGCCGATCTTTCGCCGGAGGATTGCGAGGCGCTCTACCAGCGGGTGCTGGCGGGCGCGAGCAAGGAAGATGCCGAACTGTTCCGCGCCCAGATTCTCACCGAAATGGCGGGGATGAGCGTGGAGGACGGCATGGTCATGCAGCTCCACCCGGCCGTCCATCGCAGCCACAACCAGGCCGTGCTCGACCGCTTCGGACGCGACAAGGGCGGCGATATTCCGATGGCGGGTGAGTTCGTGCAGGCGCTCAAGCCGCTGCTCGACCGCTACGGCAACGACCCGCGCCTGACCCTGATCCTCTTCACGCTCGACGAGGATGTGTACTCGCGCGAACTGGCGCCGCTGGCTGGGCATTATCCCTCGCTGCGGCTCGGCCCGCCGTGGTGGTTCCACGATTCCCCGGAAGGCATGCGCCGCTTCCGCGAGCGCGCGACCGAGACCGGCGGCTTCTACAACACCGTCGGCTTCAACGACGACACCCGCGCCTTCCTCTCGATCCCGGCGCGGCACGACGTGGCCCGCCGCATGGACTGCGCCTGGCTGGCGCAGCTCGTGGCCGAACACCGCCTGCCCGAGGACGAGGCGCACGAAGTCGCCCGCGCCCTCGCTTACGATCTCGTCAAGGCGGCGTACAAGCTGTGAGGCTTTCGAACGAAACTCTCGGACAGGTTCCGGCATCCGTCGCGCGCCCCGCCTATGACCGCGCGGCGGTCAGGGCGGGCGTCGTCCACCTCGGCATCGGCGCCTTCCACCGTGCGCATCAGGCTGCGGTGTTCGAGGCGGCGCTGGCCTCGGGCGACTTGCGCTGGGGCGTGATCGGCGTCTCGCTGCGCTCGGCCTCGGTGGGGGATCAGATGAACCCGCAGGACGGGCTCTACACCCTGCTCGTGCGCGAGGGCGACAGCCAGACGCCGCAGATCATGGGCGTGGTGCAACGGGTGCTGGTCGCGCCGGAAGACCCGGAAGCGGTTATCGCCGCGCTGGCCTCGCCCGATACGCACCTCGCCACCCTTACCGTCACCGAGAAGGGCTATTGCCTCGATCGCAAGACCGGCAGGCTCATGGCCGAGGACGCGGATGTCGCCGCCGATCTCGCCGGGCTGGAGCGTCCGCGCACGGCGGCAGGTTTCCTCGTCGCCGCGCTCGCACGTCGCCGCGCCGAGGGCCTCGCGCCGCTGTCGATTCTCTCCTGTGACAACCTGCCGCACAACGGTGCCCTGCTTAAAGGCGCCGTGCTCGCCATGGCCGAGGCGCACGATCCCACGCTTGCCGCCTGGATCGCGGAAAGTTGCACTTTCCCCGCGACCATGATCGACCGCATCGTCCCCGCCACCACCGACAAGGACATTGCCGGTCTCACCGCGCTGATCGGTGTCGAGGACCGGGCGATGGTCAAGGCCGAACCCTTCCTGCAATGGGTGATCGAAGACAGCTTCGCGGGCGAGCGACCTGACTTCGCACGCTTCGGCGTGCAGCTCACCGCTGCCGTCGCCCCGTGGGAGGAAGCCAAGCTGCGCCTGCTCAACGGTGCCCATTCGGCCATCGCCTATCTCGGCGGTCTGGCCGGAGACCAGTTCGTGCACGAGTTCGTTGGCACTGCGCCGGGTCTGCTCTTCGTCGAGCGGCTGTGGGACGAAGTCGTGCCCACGCTCGATCCGCCTGCCGGGCTGGACATCCCTGCCTATCGCCGCGAACTGATGGCCCGCTTCGCCAACAGCGCGCTCCAGCACCGTACCCGACAGATCGCCATGGACGGTTCGCAGAAACTGCCCCAGCGCCTCCTTGCCCCGCTGGATGCAGTGCGCGGGCAGGGCGGTTCCTTCGCCGCCCTCGCTCTCGCCGTTGCGGCATGGGTGCGCTGGCAGGCGGGCACAACCGACGCAGGCGAGACTTTCACCATCGACGATCCCGCCGCCGCGGCGCTGGCCGACGCCTTGCGCGGTGCCGAAGGCCCGCGCGCGCGCGTGGTCGCTGCGCTGGGCGTCCTTGGCTACACCCCTGATACGTCCGTGCTCGACGCCGTGACCGCGCATCTGAGCCATCTCGAAGAGTCCGGCGCCCGCGCCGCGATCGCCGCCTTCCTGGGAGAGAACGCATGACCTTCCGCACTGCCCTCATGGCAGTCTCGGCCCTTTCCGCCAGCCTGTGCCTTGCCGTTCCCGCGCTTGCCGACACTCCGCGTCTGGAGGCCAAGGGCGATACCCAGCAGCTTATCGTGAACGGCAAGCCGATGCTGATGATCGCGGGCGAACTGAGCAATTCCGCCTCCTCCAGCGCGACGTACATGGATCCGCACTGGAAGCGGCTGAAGGACATGAACCTCAATACCGTGCTGACGCCGGTGTCGTGGGAACTCATCGAGCCTGTCGAGGGCACCTTCGACTGGTCCTCGGTGGACTCGCAGCTCAAGGCGGCGCGGGCGAACGATCTCAAGCTGGTGATCCTTTGGTTCGGCGCCTGGAAGAACTCCATGTCCACTTACGTGCCCACCTGGGTGAAGCACGACCAGCAGCGCTTCCCGCGCGCGGCGCTGCCCAACGGGCAGAGCGTGGAAATCCTTTCCACCTTCGGCACCGAAACGCTCAAGGCTGACCAACGCGCTTATGCCGCGCTCATGGCGCACTTGAAGGCGGTGGATTCGAAGGACAACACCGTCGTCATGGTGCAGGTGGAGAACGAGATCGGCATGCTGCCGGTCGCGCGCGACTACAGCGCCGCCGCCAATGCTGCCTATCGCGAGCCGGTTCCGACCGAACTGGTGAACTACCTCGTCGCCCACAAGGACTCGCTGGTTCCGGGCATGCGCCGGATGTGGCTCGAACGCGGCGCGCGGACCAGCGGTTCGTGGGAGGACCTGTTCGGCGGCGGCGATGCCTCGGCGGAAGTCTTCGCCGCCTGGCACTATGTCCGCTTTGCCGACCAGCTCGCCGCGGCGGGCAAGGCTGCCTATCCGCTGCCGATGTACGTCAATGTCGCGCTCAACCGTCCGGGCCGCATTCCCGGCGAATACCCCAGCGGCGGCCCGCTGCCGCATCTGCTCGACGTCTGGAAGGCGGGCGGCCCGCACCTCGATTTCCTGGCGCCCGACATCTATTTCCCGAACTTCGTGGACATCGTGAACGGTTACAAGCGGCCGGACAACGTGCTGTTCATTCCCGAGGCGCACAACGCGAACAACCCGACCGCGCCCGCCAACGCCTTCTACGCCATCGGTCAGCTCGATGCGATCGGCTTCGGCCCGTTCTCGATCGATTCGGTGGACGAGGAACCCGGTGCGCTCAAGGATGCCTACGGCGTGCTCCAGCAGCTCAGGCCCTATATCCTCGACGCGCAGGGTACGGACCGGATGGTCGGTTTCAAGCCGCGCCAGCTCTATGACGACACGCTCGTCTACGAGCCGGAAGTGCGCGAGGTAGGCCCCTACCGCTTCACCATCGCTTATGCCGATATCCAGAAGCCGGTAGCCAATCCCGGCGCCGATGCCTCGCAGCCGGGCACGACGGCGGCGATCGCGGCGGCGGGCGGCATGATTATCCAGATCGGTCCGGAGGAGTATCTCATCGCCGGGCAGGGGATCACCGTGACCTTCAAGCCGAAAGCGGATGCCGCCGCTCTGGCCGGGATCGATTCGGCTTTCGAAGGCAAATTCGACCAAAGCGGCAAGTGGGTGCCCGGCAGGTTGCTCAACGGCGACCAGACTCATCAGGGCCGCCACATCCGGCTTGAGGCGGGGAAATGGCAGATTCAGCGGGTAAAGCTTTATAGCTACAGATAAAAGATACCGCTAACATAACTGTTGACGCGCCACTGCACCGGGAATATGTAAGGAACAATGATAGCGCTACCAGCAGTGGCGCGAGCCGCGATCCGCCATGAGGTGGACGCACCGTTACATGGGAGGGGATATCCAATGCGATCCAACCTTATTTCCGTTCGTGCCGTTCTCCTGAGTGCCGCCGCGCTCCAGGGCTTCGTCGTTCCCGCCGCCTATGCGCAGGACACCGCTCCGACCACCACCGATGCGGCAGCGTCCGCGCCGCAGGACGAACCGACGACCGAGGACATCATCGTCACCGGCATCCGCGCCTCGCTGGCCAGTGCGACGAACGCCAAGCGCGAAGCCGTGACCTTCGGCGATTCCATCTTCGCCGAGGATATCGGCAAGCTGCCGGCCACCAACCTGGCCGAAACGCTGAACCGCATGCCGGGCGTGCGCCTCAATCGCGACATCAACGGCGAAGGCACCCAGGTCGCCATCCGCGGTCTCGGCCCCAGCTTCACCCGCGTGCTGCTGAACGGCTCGCAGCTTCAGGTGGCATCGGACGGCGGCACCAACGGCGGTAGCGCCAACCGCGAAGTCGACCTCGACTTCTTCCCTTCGGAACTCTTCACCCGCCTCGACCTCGCCAAGAGCCCGACCCCTTCGACCCTCGAAGGCGGCATCGCCGGCACGGTCAACCTGCGTAACGCGCGTCCCTTCGACAAGGAAGGCACGCATGTTACGGCGGTGGCGCAGGGCCAGTACACCGACAGCAACGGCAAGGTCAGCCCGCGCGGCGCGCTCGTTGCCAGCCATACGACCGATACCTTCGGCATCCTCGTCGGCGTCGCCGGTGTGAAGACCAAGACCCGCGTCGACGGTTTCGAGACCGTGGGCTGGGGCGACGGCAACCTGTCCTGCGGCACCGGCTGCACCGATCCGGGCAACAACAACTGGAACTGGGCCTCCGTGGTCCCGGCGAATGCCGGTCACGGCCTCGTCGCCGGTCAGCCGGTCGATGTCGTCGCCACTTCGGGCCTGACGCGCAGCCAGCTCAGCACGGCGCTGCTGCCGCGCCTCGGCCGCAACAGCCTGACCAGCGGCGACCGCTCGCGCATCTCGGCACTGGCCTCGCTCGAATGGCGCCCCAGCGACGAGCTGCACTTCGCTCTCGACGGCATTTGGGCCAAGTCCAAGCGTGACTACAACAAGGTCAACATGAACTGGCAGGTCCGCAACTCGGGTCCGGGCACCGGCGCTCAGGCGACCGGCGGCATGGTTCCGATCGGTCTTACCGTGGACGAGAACAACGTCGTCACCAGCGGCACGTTCGCGAACTCCTCGTTCTTCCTCGAAGCCAGCCAGTTCAAGCAGACCACCAAGTTCTGGAACATCAACCCGAGCGTGACCTGGCAGCCTTCCGAGACCGTGAAGGTCGAGGCGAGCGCCAACTGGTCGAAGAGCAAGTTCTTCCGCGAACAGCCGACATTCGCGTTCCAGACCGCGCCGAATTCGGGCGTCGATGTCTATTACGACAACACCGGCGCTTCGAACCGTCCGCTCATTACCACGAACGTCGATCTCAACGATCCGAACCTCGGCTGGCAGTGGTATCGCCAGAACATCCAGCTCGTGCGCCGCAGCACCGAGACCAAGGGCGCGCATCTCGATACCACGATCGGTGACGATCAGTTCAGCATCAAGGTCGGTGGCGCCTACGACCGCGCCCAGCGTTCGATCCGCGCCTATGACAACTCCATCGCCTACCAGCAGTCGGTCTGCGGCACCGGTTGCACCGGCGCCACCGGCTCGGTTCCGACGACGGCCATCGCGCAGTACCTGAAGCAGTTCCCGGTCAACAACTTCGGCCACCTCGCCAGCGGCAGCGTCGGCTACAACGCCTTCGTGGTGCCGGACTTCGACGCGCTGAAGGCCGCCACCAACTATGCCAGCTACCGCGACAGTGCGCCGGAAGCACGCGGTGCGGTGACCGGCGGTGCGACCGGTGACATGGACGAGACGGTCTGGGGCGCTTACTTCGAACTTAATGGTGTAACCCAGCTGTTCGGCCGCGATCTCCATGTGAATGCGGGCATGCGCTATGCCCACACCCGCCAGGTCGTCATCGGCCCGAGCCAGGTCGGCTCCACCATCGTCGACATCACTGCCAAGTCGAACTACGACAACTTCCTGCCCTCCATCAACCTGACCTACGACCTTCTGGACAACGTCAAGCTGCGCGCTTCGGCATCGCGGACCATGACCCGTCCGGATGCGGGCCAGATCCTGCCGGGCATCACCTTCTCCGACCCCTCGGCGCTGGTGGCGACTGCGGGTAACCCGGACCTGACGCCCTACACCTCGGACAACTACGATATCGGCGGTGAAATCTACACCGGCGGCATCGGTTATGTCGGTCTCTCGGCCTTCGTGAAGAACATCCAGGGCTTCACCGAAACGCAGGTGACCAGCGCCAGCTTCGGTTCGCTGAACATTCCGTTCGACAGCCTGCTCTCCACCCAGCAGGACGCCCTGCGCAACCGCGCTGCGGCTTCCGGCCTTGCGATCAACGACCTGCCGATCACGGTGAACCGCCCGGTTAACCTGTCCGACCTCAAGATCAAGGGTGTCGAGGCGACCTGGGTTCAGCCGCTCGACTTCCTCGTCAAGGGCCTCGGCTTCTCGGCCAACGGCACCTATCTGGATCAGTCGTCGTCCTCGGGTCTGGTTGCCACCGGCGTCTCGAAGTACTCGTACAACCTTCAGGGCTTCTACGAGAACCACGGTTTGTCGGTCAGCCTGAACTACGTCTGGAACGACAAGTCGATTGCGGTGAACGGTCCGCAGAACAACATCCCGGGTGCGGCGCTGCGCTCCGACGCTCGCGGCCAGCTCGACCTTTCGGCCGGTTATCAGCTGCCATTCCTCGACAATGGCGTGCGTCTGACTCTCGACGTGCTGAACATCACCAACGAGCCGCTTCGCACCACCTTCCAGTATTCGAACGCAGCCTATTCGGTCTACTATCCGGGCCGTCAGGTGCTGGTGGGCCTGCGCGCCAACTTCTGATTGTTCTTGCAGGGAATTCCTCCTCCCTGAAAACTGCGAGCCGGCGACCCACGGTCGTCGGCTCATTTCTTTTGAGGGTCATGCGATGTCGCCAAAATTTCGTCCTCTTGCCCTGACTGCCGCGCTGTTGGCGACCGGGTTGGCCACGCCATGCTGGGCGGCCGCTTGCCCATGGGTCGCCGCCTGGGGTTCCTCGCAAATGGAGCCCGGCGCCGACAACGCGCTTCCCGCCGAGGCGCTGCGCGACGTGACGCTGCGGCAGATCGTGCGGCCCTCGATCGGCGGCGGTGGGCTGCGAGTGCGTTTCTCCAATGCTTTCGGTGATACGCCGCTGGTGATCGAGGCGGCGACCTTGGCCCGCGCGGTGCAGTCGGACAAGGCTGCCGTAAATGCCGCGTCGATCACGTCCTTGCGCTTTTCCGGCAAGGCTCGCGCGGTGATCCCGCCCGGATCCGACTGGCTATCCGATCCCGTCGATCTGCCGGTGAAGGCTTTCGAGGACCTTGCCGTCTCGATCCACATCAAGGCCGTGCCGCAGCGCCAGACCTCGCATCCGGGATCGCGCGCGACGTCCTACTGGCTGGCGGGCGATCACGTTGCCGACAGCGATCTGGCCTCGGCCAGCACCGTTGACCACTGGTACATGCTCTCCGGCATCGAGGCGCGGGCCTGCGGGGCCGGAGCCGTCGTGGCGCTGGGTGATTCCATCACCGACGGGCGCGGCACCACCACCAACGGCAACGACCGCTGGACCGACGTTCTCGCGCGCCGTCTGGGCGGAAAGCGGGCCGTTATCAACCAGGGCATCGGCGGCAACCGCGTTCTGCTGGACGGTCTCGGCCCCAATGCCCTGGCCCGGCTCGACCGCGACGTGCTGGCGCTGCCGGGTGTCACCCACCTGATCATGCTGGAAGGGATCAACGACCTCGGCAATCTGACCCGCCTCAAACCGGTGAGCGCCGAGGAACATGCGGCCATGGTCGAGCAGATCACCGGCGCCTATGCCCAGATCGTCGCCCGCGCCCACGCGCACGGAATCAAGGTCTACGGCGCGACGATCCTGCCCGACATGGGGACCGAATATTACCACCCCGATGCCGCCAACGAGGCGGACCGGCAGGCGGTCAATGCCTGGATCCGCAAGCCCGGAAACTTTGACGGCGTGATCGACTTCGACAAAGTCATGCGCGACCCCGCCCGGCCGGACCGGCTGAACCCGGCCTACGACGTGGGCGATGCGCTGCATCCCAATCCGGCCGGGTACAAGGCCATGGGTGAGGCGATTCCGTTGGAGCTGCTGCGATAACTCCAGCCCGTTCAGGCGATAACCGGACCTGTCCAAACCCGCTCAGGCTGAGCTTGTCGAAGCCCCCTGCGGCGGAGCGCTGTGCCTCACATCCTTCGACAAGCTCAGGATGAGCGAGGAGGACGGGGCGAAGTCAGGGGCGGTGTTATGCGGGGCAGACCTCGTCGCCCGGCCGCGAAAGCGGGGTTGTCCGCAGTAGTGCCGGAGACAGCCCCGGTTTTGCCGGATCGGTAGCGGCATAGAACCTATCCCGCTGCGCCTGCTCCAGCGGGATGAAGCGGAACCCCATCTCGCGGTAGAGCGCCAGCAGTCGCGGCAGCATCCGGGCGTCGAAAGCGCCGACGTGGAGCAACAGGACGTAGGGCACATCGCGCCCGAACCGGGCCTTCGAAGCCGCCCGCGCCGCTTCGGCATCGGCGCGGGCGGCTTCGAGATAGCGGGTTTCCAGATCGGCGATCGCCGCCGCGTTTCCTTGCGCGGCGCAGCGGGCATAGGGCGCGTTCCAGGCCCAGTCGTCGAAGGACAGGCTGACCCCGGCAATGCGATAGCCCCGCTTCGCCAGCGCCTTGCGCACTGTGTCGCGGACGGCGGGATCCTTGCCCTCGGCGAGAAAGGGATAGCGCAGCAGCGGCGTCATTCCGTAGGGCGCGAGGGCCGTCCGGTTGCGGTCGATCTCAGCCACGAATTCAGCCGCGCCGACTTTGTCGAGATTGAGATGGGTATAGCCGTGATTGCCGAGAGCAAATCCGGCGGCGCGCCAATGGGCGAGCACAGTGCCGCGCTCGTCCGGCTGCCCCTTGCCCGCATTCGCGAAGCCGAAGGCAGGCGCGCGGGCCTGCTTCAGCGCGGTCACTATCGCCTCCACGACCGACATCGGTGTCGCACCTACCGGATAGGGCGGGTGCGAAGGCAGATCGTCGAACGTCAGGGCAATCTGCGGAGCCGGTGCCGCGAAGGCGGGGAGGGGAAGGGCGGCGAGCAGGGCTGCCGTCAACAGGCGCAAATGCTCCACCGCCCTTCCTGCCTCAGCGAACGAAGGGATCGATCGTCTTGATCGTGCCGTCCTCGTTATAGTGCAGTTCGGTGACCTTCACGTTGCGCAGGCGGGTCTGGCCGGAAAGCTGGCTGTCGGCATAGAACAGCCACCACTTGCCGTCCTTCTCGACGATCGAGTGGTGGGTGGTCCAGCCTTCCACCGGCTCCAGGATGCGGCCCTTGTATGTGAAGGGGCCGTAGGGGGAATCGCCGATGCCATAGGCCAGGTAATGCGTGTCGCCGGTCGAGTAGCTGAAGTAGTACTTGCCCTTGTACTTGTGCATCCAGGCGGCTTCGAAGAAGCGGCGGTCATGGTCGCCGCCGAGCAGGAGCTTGCCCTTCTCGTCGACGATCTTCACTTCGCGTGGGGCCTCGGCGAATTCCAGCATGTCGCCGCTCATGCGCGCCACGCGCGGGAGCAGGGCGGGCTTGTCGTCGGCCTGGAGGTCGGTCTTGGAGCCGTTCGGGTCGTACTTGCCGCCCGTGTTGCGCTGGAGCTGGCCGCCCCAGATGCCGCCGAAGTACATGTAGCTCTGGCCGTCGTCGTCGGTGAAGACGGCGGGGTCGATCGAGTAGCTGCCCTTGATCGGCTCGGCCTGCGGCTTGAACGGCCCCATCGGGTCCTTCGAGGTGGCCACGCCGATGCGGAAGGCGCCTTGCTTGTCCTTGGCCGGGAAGTAGAGGTAGTAGGTGCCGTTCTTGAAGGCGGCGTCCGGCGCCCACATCTGCTTGTCGGCCCAGGGCACCTGCTTCACGTCGAGCGCGACCGGGCCGATGGTTACCTTGCCGCCCACCTTGTCCATCGACAGCACGCGGTAGTCGCGCATCTCGAAGTGGCTGCCGAGGTCGTCCTCGGGCGTCGGGCCGTCGATGTCATGGCTGGGGTAAATGTAGAACTTGCCGTTCCAGACATGGGCGGAAGGGTCGGCGGTGTAGATTTCGCTGACCAGCGGCTGCGAAAGGTACTTCTTGTCCGAAGCCGCTTCCGACTTGGCATCCGCCGAAGCGGTGGCTTCCGGTGCTCCGCCGGTTCCGTTGCAGGCTGCCATCAGGCCGCAGAAAGCGGTTGCCGCAAGGGCTGCGTAAATTCGCCTCGACACATCTATCTCCCGGTCGGTTTAACCTTCTATCACCGAAGATAGCGCTAACATGAAGTATGGGCAACTGGGATAATTGGCGCGGGTGGCGTGTACCGGGTGGTGCCGCAGCAGATCGAATTTACGAAGCGCATCTCGATCTTGCGCTTGCGCTCGCTCCTCAGCTGAATGTCAGTCCCGAATCGCCATCCTATGACAATGCAGCTCTCCTGCTGGAAGCTACGGCTGCGGGACACGGCGTTGCCCTGGTGCGCAAGGTCGTTGCGCGCGATATACTGGCGGCCCGGCTGCCGGTGCGGCTGCCGGTGCGGCTGCCGGTGCGGCTGCCGGTGCGGCTGTCGGAAATCGAGCATCCGCTCAACGGCACCTATCATTTCGTTCGCGATCCCGCTGCCGCGCCTGACAAATCCGCGGCTGCGCGGGCCTTCGGGGCCTGCCTGGCGGAACGACTGCACGGTGAGTTTACCGAAGCGAAACCGTGGCTATCGTAATTGCCATTGCCGAGGACGCGCCAAGCTGGCACGGGCAGGTCGAGGGCAATGCGAATGACCATCCTGCAAGACATCGAGAAACTCGTCGCCCGGCTCGCGCCGGAGCCGGTCTGTGACGACTGCATCACGCAGAGGCTGGGCCTCAGCGTGCTTCACCATGCCGATGTGCAGACGCGCGAGCTGGTGGGGACCAATGGCTTCGTGCGCAGCAAGGACGAATGCAGCCTCTGCGGCGAGACCAAGCTGGTGATTCGGCGGCACTAGGCGGCAAACCCGTTAGCCGAAGAACGCAACTCGTCATCCCAGCGAAAGCTGGGACCGTTGTGACCATCATGTGACGTTTCGCCAAGGCGGATAGCGGTCCCAGCTTTCGCTGGGATGACAAATGGGACTTACATCAACAACACCGCCCGCCGTTCTTGCCGCCGTACCGCGCCTCCTGGCGGTCCCGGAAGAACGCCTTGCGGTCCATGACCGGGCGCTCCGGGTGGTGCATGGCCATGTGCCGGACATAGTCCTCGTAGTCCGGCACCCCGACCATCAGCCGGGCCATGCGGCGCAAGGTTGCGATCAGGTTCATGCCGCTACCGGATGTGCCGGAAGCTCGTTTACGGTCGGCACCGCGCTGCGGCGCGAGGCCATGCAGGTGTGGAAGGTGAAGACCATCAGCGAGACCACCACCGCCAGGAAAACCGCCACCAGTGCGGCATCGACCCGGTCGTTGAAGACGATCCGCTCCATCTGCTCCAACGACTTGGCAGGTGCGAGAACCTCGCCCTTTTCCAGCGCGGCGGAAAACTTCGCGCCATGCGCCAGGAAACCGACGGCGGGATCGGCGGAGAACAGCTTGAGCCAGCCTGCCGAAAGCGTGCAGACCAGCAGCCACGCGGTCGGCAGCAGAGTGACCCAGGCGTAACGGTCGCGCTTCATGCGGAACAGCACGGCGGTCGCCAGCATCAGCGCAATGGCCGCGAGCATCTGGTTGGAGATGCCGAATACCGGCCAGAGCGTGTTCACCCCGCCGAGCGGGTCTGTGACGCCCTGGTGGAGGAAGAAGCCCCAGGCGGCGACGCAAAGCGCGGTGGCGACGAAACCGGGAATCTGGCTCTTGCTTTCGTTCAGGCGCGGCACGGCCAGCGCCATCAGGTCCTGCAACATGAAGCGCCCGGCGCGGGTGCCCGCATCGACGGCGGTGAGGATGAACAGCGCCTCGAACAGGATCGCGAAGTGATACCAGAACGCCTTCATCGCCGGTCCGCCGACGACGTGGGAGAAGATTTCCGCCATGGCCACGGCTAGGGTCGGGGCTCCGCCCGCGCGCGAGATGATGGTGTGCTCGCCCACGTCCCGCGCGGTCTGGGCGATGGTCTCAGGCGAGATTGCGAAGCCCATGGCGGTCACTGCATGGGCGGCACTGGCGGCGTCGGTGCCGATCAGCGCGGCGGGGCTATTCATGGTGAAGTAGATGCCCGGATCGAGGATCGCGGCGCCGACCAGCGCCATGATCGCCACGAAAGCCTCCATCAGCATCGCGCCATAGCCGATCAGCGGGGCGTCGGTCTCGCTGGCGATCAGCTTGGGCGTGGTGCCGCTGGCGATCAGCGCGTGGAAGCCGGAGACCGCCCCGCAGGCGATGGTGATGAACAGGAAGGGGAACAGTCCGCCCGAGAAGACCGGCCCGCCGCCGCTCGCAAAAGCGGTGAGCGCGGGCATCCGCAGCGGCGGGGCCATGATGACGATGCCGATCGCCAGCGCGGCAATGGCGCCGATCTTGAGGAACGTCGAAAGATAGTCGCGCGGGGCCAGCAGCAGCCAGACCGGCAGCACCGAGGCAACCGCGCCGTAGCCGATGAGGATCCAGCACAGCTGCACCGGCGTGAAGGTGAACAGCGGCCCCCAGACCGGCGACTGCGCCACGGCCTGTCCATAGATGATGGCGGCGAACAGGCCAACCAGTCCGAGAATCGAGACTTCGCCGATCCGTCCCGGCCGGATCCAGCGGGTATAGGCGCCCATGACCATCGCCAGCGGCACCGTCGCCGCCACGGTGAACATGCCCCAGGGGCTTTCCGCCAGCGCCTTCACGACGATCAGCGCCAGCACGGCGAGGATGATGACCATGATCATGAAGGCGCCGAACAGGGCGATGGTCCCGGCCATCTGGCCCATTTCCATGCGGATCAGCTCGCCCAGCGAGCGCCCGTCGCGCCGCATCGAGATGAACAGGACCATGAAGTCCTGCACCGCGCCCGCCAGCACGACGCCGCCGATGATCCACAGCGTGCCCGGCAGATAGCCCATCTGCGCGGCGAGCACTGGTCCCACCAACGGCCCGGCACCGGCAATTGCCGCGAAGTGATGGCCGAACAGCACTGTTCGGTCGGTCGCCACGTAGTCCAGCCCGTCGGCGCGGCGGATCGCGGGGGTGGGGCGAGACGGGTCCAGCTTCATGACATGGCGGGCGATGAACAGCGCGTAATAGCGATAGGCAACGAGGAAGCAGCAGACCGCCGCCACCACGATCCACAGCGCGTTCACGGTCTCTCCGCGCGAGACCGCGACGACGCCGAGCGAAACGGCGCCGACAAGGCCGGTGAGAAGCCATGGCAGGTGGCGGATCATCTTGCTCTCCTTCTCGCGCCGTAACGCGCTTCGTTCGCCCGTGCATAAAGCCTTGGGCGGGCGAGGGAACCGGGAATCGCAGCGATGTGTGACAGGGGGCAAACATCGTTGGCGGAAACACCCACGCATGGCACCAAGACCCCACTCGCACGTTATGGTGCTTAATATGCTTTGTTTTTAATCAATTGACATGTCGCATGCGGCAAGGCGGAATGGTCCGTCGCTGTCTGTCCTGGGGAATTTGACGCCTTGCGTGGCTGGATACTGTTTCATCGCGACCTCGATCCCGCGAATTCCGAAGTGCCGGAAGTTCTCCGTTTTCAGGAGGCGGCGAGTGTCATGGGCATCGAGCTATCGGTGCTTCATCCGCACAAGTTCGATCTCGTGGTCGGCGCCGAGGAGGGCTGGAACACGACCTATCAGGGCCGTCTGGTGGACCGCCCGGACTTCGTGATCTGTCGCACCGGAGCGGAGACCGACTACTTTACGCTCGCCCTGCTGCGCCACCTAGAGCGGCGCGGCGTGCGGCTGGTCAACGGTCCGGCGACAATCGAACAGGTGGCCGACAAGCTCCACACCCTGCAAAACCTCAACCGCGCCGGACTGCCGGTTCCGCGCACGATCCTCGGCACGTTCCCGATGGACGTGGATCTGGTGGAGCGCGAACTCGGCTTCCCCGTCATCGTCAAGACGCTGAAGGGGACGCGCGGCGCGGGCGTGCTCAAGTGCGAGGATCGCAGCCAGTTCGAGGATCTTGCCGGACTGCTCGAAAGCGCCGATGCCCAGGCCGATTTCATCCTCCAGCACTATGTGCGCGCCAGCCATGGCCGCGACGTGCGCGTGCTGGTGGTGGGCGGTCGCGTGGTCGCGGCGATGGAGCGGCGCTCGCTGACCGGCGGGTTCAAGTCCAACGTCTCGCTTGGCGGGGTGGGCATCGCCTATAACCCGCCGCCGGAAATGGCGGAACTGGCGGTACAGGCCGCCGATGTGCTCGAACTCGACGTGACCGGCATCGACATTCTCTTCGACGAGGACGGCTACCGCATCTGCGAGGCGAACTCGGCCCCCGGCTTCCAGGGGCTGGAGCGGGCGACCGGCTACGATGTCCCTTCCGCCATTCTCGAATGGGTCGTCTCGACGCAGGAGGAAGCCGCACCGGTCGTCGCCCCGGCAGCGGAAAGCAATGCTCTTGCCGACCTTGCTTTCGGCGGACGCGCAGGGCTGAGAGCGCTCAGTGACCGCAATCCAGACTATCGCCGCTTTGCCAGCGCGGTGGGCGTGCGCATGGTCGGTGCCGGGTTGAGCTGCCTCGCCCATGCCGGGCTTCCGCCCATGCTGACCGACCACAAGAGCCGGGTTGGCCGGGGCCTCCGGACCTTGTTCGACGGTCGGGTGAACGCCGATCTTTCCGCGCTTAACGATCACGAGCAGGAGAGGACGCTGATGATCGTGCTCGTCGCGGCGATCTGGGCGGCGGTGCTGCCCTGGCTGGCGGGCGTGGCAGTGGTGCCCGGCGTCCTGCTTTCGATGATCGCGCTCTGTTTTCCGCTGGTGTTCATGACGACGGCCCCGGCGGGCCGGATCGGACGCTCGGCCTCCTCGCTACGCCGAAAGATCGGCGGATGATCGACATGTCCGCGATCCCCTGGGCCGACCTTGCGCCCTTCATCATTGCAGGATTCCTGGCGCAACTGGTGGACGGCGGCCTCGGCATGGGCTTCGGCGTGCTTGCCAACTCGCTGCTGGTCCTGCTCGGCTTGCCGCCCGGTGCCGCCTCGGCTGTTACGCACCGGGTCGAGGGTTTCACCAGCGGCGCCTCGGGTATCGCCCATGCCTTGCAGCGCAATGTCGATTGGCCGCTGTTCGCCCGCCTCGTCATGCCTGGCATCGTCGGCGGGTTGCTGGGTGTCTGGGTGCTCACCAGCGTGAACATGGCGATCCTGCGTCCGGCGGTGCTGGTCTATCTCGCCGCAGTTGGGCTCTACCTGATCTGGCGGGGACCACGGCGCCCGCAATCCTATCGCCGGATGAAGCTGGTCGGGCCGCTCGGGCTGGTCGCGGGGTTCCTCGATGCTTCCGGCGGCGGCTGGGGGCCGATGGTGACGGGCAACCTCATGGCGCAGGGCATGACCCCACGCATGGCGATCGGCACCGCCAATGCCGCCGAGTTCTTCGTGACAGTTACCGTGCTGACCGCCTTTATCGGAAAGCTGGGCCTGCAATCCTTCACGATCGCGGCCTCGGGCCTGCTGGTGGGCGGCGTGGTCGCCGCGCCGTTCGGGGCGCTGCTGACGCGGCGCATATCGCCGCGCCGGTTGATGGAACTGACGGGGGCGATCCTCGTGGCGCTCAGCCTGGGCGGTCTCATTTCGCTGATGTTTTCTCCGATCCCGCTGTTTTCGCGCCTTTAAATCGGTGAACTGATGGTGGCGCGGGGCGGCTGTACCCGCCCAACTGGTCAATCCGCACATGGTCCGCTATGGAGGCCGGATCGCCGACTGATTTTTGCGCGCCGGCGACTGAGAGACCAACGCGCTCCCGCATGAAGGAGCCAACGATGGAACTCTGCAAATCCTTTTCGATTCAATTCCCGCGAGCCGCGCGCGTGGGAAGCGGCTGGCCGTGGCCTGTCCTGATCGACACGCCCCTCAACGCCAGAAATTCCGGACGACCTGCATGACCGCCAAGACCGAAGCCCATCCCGCCCCGCCCACCCGTATCCAGGAAAACCTGCTGGCGCGGCGCGAGCGACAGCTCCTGCAATGGCTCTGCGCCCGGATGCCGCGCTGGGTGACGCCGGACCTGCTGACCGCCACCGGCCTCTTCGGCGCGTTCATGACGTTCGGCGGCTATGCGGCCAGCAACCTCTCCGCCGACTGGCTCTGGCTGGCGATGGCAGGGTACGTGGTGCAATGGTTCGGCGATTCCATGGACGGCAGCCTCGCTCGCTTCCGCAAGATCGAGCGGCCGTCCTACGGCTACTTCATCGACCACAGCTGCGACGGCCTGACGACGGCGCTGATCGTCTGGGGCATCGGCACCAGCCCTTACGTCACCATGGACGTAGCGATGGTGGCTTTGGTCGGATATCTGCTGCTGTCGATCCACGCCTATCTCGCCGCCCGCGTGCTTGGCGAATTCAAGCTCTCCTACCTTCAGGCCGGACCGACCGAACTGCGCTTCATGCTGATCGGCCTTACCGCGATGATGATGGTGCTTGGCAGCGGGCGCGGTCTGTTCGGCGTGATTTCGGGCTTCGACCTGTTCGTCGGTACGGTTGGCGTGATCCTGATGGCGCTTTTTGTGATCCAGACGCTGGTGACCGGCAAGCGTCTCAATGTGCTTGCGCACGAAAATCGCTGAGATTTTTCGGATTTGAGATATCTGGGCGATCCGGAGAACCGGACGCCCTGTGCTCATAAAGTCGCTGCGGCTCGGGCGGCCTGGTTGTAGTCTCCCGAGAGCATCCGCAGCTTTTCCGCCGTCTGCGAGAGCGTGTCCTCGCTGAGCGAGGCCTTGACGTCACCCACCAGCACTTTTTCGCGGATGGCGCGATAGGCGTCGCAGAAGGCGATCCCCGCCTGCGTCACGGCGATGACCTTCTCCTTGCCGACCCGGCTCGTCTCGACCAGCCCGGCGTTCGACAGCTTGCGGACCGCGTAGTTGACCAGATGCGCATCCTCGACATGGAGCACCAGCATGAGGTCCATGAAGCGCTTGGGCCGGTCGCGATGGCGGACGGAGTGGAGCACCAGCACTTCCAGCGGGCTGAGCTGCTGCCCGGCGGCAGCGGCGCAGCGCACAATCCATTTCTGATAGGCATTGGCGGCCAGCGTCAGGCTGAATTCCAGCTCCGACAGGGCCGGCGATGCACCGTCGGCAAGATGCGCGGAAGAAATGATCGGACCGGGTTCGTTGGCGCTCATGCGATCGTATGAAATCGCAGCGGAAGGCTTGTCAATGGCGCGGCCGGAGCACGTCTGTCTGCTTGACAGGTGAGACGAGACGCTGTTCATTGACAATTTGTCGGTAAATCGTCGGAGTGTGCGATGGCGTCGGGTTGGCAGTTCTGGATCGATCGTGGCGGCACCTTCACGGATATCGTCGGTCGCTGTCCGGACGGCACTTTCGTCTCGACCAAACTGCTGAGCGAGAACCCCCAGCGTTATCGCGATGCCGCCACGGCGGGGATCCGCAGCCTGCTCGGCCTCGACTTCGATGCGCCTTTGCCCCCTGGGCTCGTGGCCGGGGTGAAGATGGGCACGACGGTTGCCACCAATGCCCTGCTCGAACGGCAGGGCGCGCCGCTGCTGCTGGTGGTGAACGAGGGTTTCGGCGACCTGCTGGAAATCGGCGACCAGAGCCGCCCCGATCTCTTCGCGCTTGATATCCGGTTGCCGCAGCAGCTCTACAGCGCCGTCGAGGAAGTCGGCGGGCGCTGCGATGTCGATGGCAATCCGATCTCCCTGCTCGATGAGGAGGCCGCCGCGCGGATGTTCGTGCGGCATCGCGGCGAGGGGATCGCCGCCTGCGCCATCGCGCTGGTGCACGGCTGGAAATACCCCGAGGTGGAGCAGAGGCTGGCGGAACTGGCCCGACAGGCGGGGTTCACGCAAGTCTCGACGAGCCATGGCACCAGCGCCCTGCTCGGTCTGGTGCCGCGCGCCTCGACCACGGTCGTCGATGCCTATCTCTCGCCGGTTCTGGGCGATTACGTGGGCCGCGTCGTCGACCGGCTGGGCGATGTGCCGCTCTACTTCATGCAGTCGAGCGGCGGGCTGACCGAGCACGCCACTTTCCAGGGCAAGGACGCGATCCTGTCCGGCCCGGCGGGCGGCGTCATCGGCGCTGCGCGGACGGCGCAGGCGGCGGGCTTCGAGCGGATCATCGGCTTCGACATGGGCGGCACTTCCACTGATGTCGCGCTCTATGCGGGCGCGCTGGAGCGGGTGGTCGATGCCGAAGTAGCGGGCGCGAAAGTGCGCGTGCCGATGATCGCGATCAACACGGTGGCGGCGGGCGGCGGCTCGATCCTGCACTTCGACGGCGCGCGCTACCGCGTCGGGCCGGACAGCGCGGGGGCTGATCCGGGCCCCGCCTGCTACCGCCGGGGCGGCCCGCTGACCGTGACTGATGCGAACGTCATGCTGGGCCGGATCGCGCCCGCGTTCTTCCCGGCGATCTTCGGGCCGGACGGCGACCTGCCGCTCGACCGGGACGTGGTCGCGCAGCGCTTCGCCGCGCTTGCGCAGGAGGTGGAGGCAGCGACCGGACGCGCCACCGATCCGCGCGAGGTGGCCGAGAGCTTCGTGCGCGTGGCCGTCGCGGCGATGGCGCGGGCGATCAAGGAAGTCTCGACCGAGCGCGGCCACGATGCCGCCGATTTCACCTTGCAGTGCTTCGGCGGCGCGGGCGGGCAGCATGCCTGCATGGTGGCGATGGAACTGGGCATCTCCACCGTCTTCATTCATCCCTTCGCCGGGGTGCTCTCGGCCTATGGCATGGGCTTGGCCGATCGCAGCGAAGTACGCCGGGTGGCAATCGAGCGGCCGCTCGATGCCGGAACGGTCGCGGCCTTGCGCGCGGACGCTCGGGCGATCGGGGCGCAACTGGCCGACACGGTCGCGAAGGGCGGCGAAAGCGCCGCGCTGCGCACCGAAGCCCGCGTGCACTTGCGCTATCAGGGTACCGACACCGGCATCGCGGTGACGCTGGACCACGTCGAGGCGATGACCGAGGCCTTCGACAACGCCCATATCGCCCGCTTCGGCTTCTCCACGCCCGGCCGTGCGCTGGTGGTGGACAGCATCGAGGTCGAGGTGATCCTGCCGGGCGAGACCGTCGCGATGCCCCGTCTGGTGCGGCGGCGGGAAGGCGAGGCGGTGCCGGTCCTCACGCATATGGCGCTCTGGGCGGAAGGGGCGGAAACGCTTGCTGCCGTCCATGACCGCGCGGCGCTGCTGGCGGGGGACCGTGTGGTCGGCCCCGCGCTCATCCGCGAGCCGCTGGCGACCACCGTGATCGAGCCGGGCTGGGCGGCGACGATGGACGACTGGGGCAATCTGGTCGTGCGACAGGAAGGTGCTTCGGCTGCATTGAAGGGCCGGGACGGCGAAGGCGCCGATCCGATGATGCTCGAACTGTTCAACAACATGTTCATGGCCGTCGCCGAGCAGATGGGCGCGGTGCTGCGGCACACCTCCACCAGCGTCAACATCAAGGAACGCCTCGATTTCTCCTGCGCGCTGTTCGACGCCGGGGGCAATCTGATCGCCAATGCGCCGCATGTGCCGGTCCATCTCGGGGCCATGGGCGAGAGCGTGCGTGCGGTACTGGCGGCGCGGGGCGGCAGCCTCAAGCCCGGCGACATGGTCGCGCTCAACGATCCCTATCGCGGCGGCACGCATTTGCCCGACGTGACCGTGGTGGCCCCGGTCTTCGACGAGGCGGGAGAGCAGATCCGCTTCTTCGTCGCCAATCGCGGCCACCATGCCGATATCGGCGGCATCGCGCCGGGTTCGACCCCGGCGGTCTCGACCAGTCTGCAGCAGGAAGGCGTCGTCATCGACGATTTCCTGCTGCTCGAAGGCGGCGCGTTCCGCGAACAGCCCTTGCGCGACCTGCTTGCCGCCGCGCGCTATCCGGCGCGCAACCCGGACATGAACGTGGCCGATCTCAAGGCGCAGGTCGCAGCCAACGAAACCGGCATCCGCGAGATCGTGGCGCTGCTGCGCCGCTACGGCTGGCCCATGGTCTCCACTTACGTCGGCCACATGATGGCCAATGCCGAGGAGAGCCTGCGCCGGGTGATCGACCGCATCGGCGATGGCGCCTTCGACTACCGCATGGACGACGGCGCGCGGCTGCAGGTCAAGGTGAGCGTGGACCGCGCGCGCCGCAGCGCGACGATCGACTTTACTGGCACCGACCCCCAGCGTCCGGGCAATTTCAACGCGCCTCCGGCGGTCACGCGCGCGTCGGTGCTCTATGCCTTCCGCTGTCTGGTCGATGCCGATCTGCCGCTCAACGAGGGCTGCCTGGTTCCGCTCGATATCGTCGTGCCGGAAGGCACGTTCCTGTCGCCCCATCCCGGCGCGGCGGTGGTGGCGGGCAATACCGAAGTCAGTCAGGCCGTCTGCAATGCCCTGCTCGGCGCGCTCGGCGCTACCGCCAGCGCACAGGCGACGATGAACAACTTCCTGTTCGGCAACGAGCACGTCCAGTATTATGAGACGATCTGCGGCGGCGCCGGAGCCAGCGCGCGGGCGGACGGGGCCTCGGCGGTTCATACCCACATGACGAACACCCGCATCACCGATCCCGAAGTGCTGGAAATGCGCTATCCGGTGCGGCTCGAACGCTTCGCGATCCGCAAGGGCTCGGGCGGCGCGGGGCATCATCGCGGCGGCGACGGCGTGGTGCGACGGGTCATGGCGCTGGAGCCGCTGACCGCGACCATCGTCTCGTCGCGCCGCAGCGAGGGGCCATTCGGTCTTCAGGGCGGCGCGGCAGGGCAGGCCGGGCGGCAATGGGTCGAGCGCGCGGACGGATCGCGGGTCGATCTGGGCGGCACGGCGGAAGTGCCGCTGGCCATCGGCGATGCCATCGTCATAGAAACGCCGGGCGGCGGCGGCTTCGGTACGCCTGCCGATGCCGAAACCGCTGCCTGAAGCTGATATGGGGGGAAGCAGGAGATGCTGGTTCTTTTAGCCGTCGTCGTTCTCGTCGCCGGGCTGGTGGCCCGGATCAATCCGCTGGCGGTCGTGCTGGCCTCGGCGGCGACCGCCGGGCTGGCGGCGGGATTGCCGCTTCCCGAATTGCTCGCGCGGTTCGGGGCGGCGTTCAATGCCAACAAGTTTGTCACCGCGGTCTTCCTCGTCATTCCGACGATCGGGCTGCTCGAACGCCACGGCTTGCAGGAACGCGCCAAGCAGTTGATGCGGGGGTTGCGTGGGATCACCTTGGGGCGGCTGCTCCTTGCCTATCTGCTGGCCCGTCAGCTGACGTCCGCCGTTGGCCTCACCCAGCTTGGCGGACAGGTCACGATGGTTCGGCCAATGCTCGGCCCGATGGCGGAAGCGGCGGCGGAGCAGGACGGCGCGCAGGTCGATGCCGACCGCGCCAAGGCGCTGGCGGCGGCGACCGATAATGTCGGCCTGTTCTTCGGCGAGGACATCTTCCTGGCGATCGGCTCGATCCTGCTGATGAAAGGGGTGATGGAGGGTTACGGCATGAAGGCCGAGCCGTTCGCGCTGTCGATGTGGGCGGTGCCGACCGCGATCGCGGCTCTGCTGATCCATGGCACTCGCGTCCTGCTGCTGGATCGCAGGCGCAAGGCTTCCTTGGGTGAAGCCGCGTGATCGGGCTTGAGCTTGTCTATGCGCTGGCGGGCGCGATGTTCCTCGGCTTCGCATTGGTCACGGCGCTTCACCGGCGGGACAGCAAGGGCCGCGCCACGGCCCTGTTCTGGGGCCTGATCGCGCTGAGCTTCCTGCTGGGCGACTACATAGGCGACATGGCCAACGGCGTTTTGGCGATCGTCATCGTCGCGGTCGCGGCTTCGGGCCGGACCGGCGCGGCTCCGGCCTCGGGCGAGGGCGGGCAGGAAGCCGCTGCCTCGCGCTATGGCAATCGCCTGTTCCTGCCCGCGCTCGCCATCCCCGCAATCGCGCTGGCGGGAACGGTGCTGTTCAAATCGGTGCCGGGGATCGTCAAGGCGTCCGATGCCACGCTCGTTTCGCTGGGGCTGGGGGCGCTGGCCTCGACGGTGATCTGCATGGTCTGGTTCCGCACCCGCGCCGAGGCGCCCTTGCGTGAGGGCGTGCGGCTGGCGGACGGTCTCGGCTGGGCGATCCTGATGCCTCAGCTGCTGGCGAGCCTCGGCATCATCTATGCGGCGGCGGGAATGGGCACGGCGGTGGGCAGCCTGCTCGACCATGTCGACACCGGCGGCAGCCTCTTCGCGCAAGTGGCGCTCTATTGCACGGGTATGGCACTGCTGACGGTGCTGATGGGCAATGCTCTTGCCGCGTTCCCGGTGATGTTCGCGGCGATGGGCGCGCCGTTGCTCGTGACCGTGCAGCATGGCGACCCTGCCGCCGTGGCGGCGATCGGCATGTTGGCAGGCTTCTGCGGCACGCTGCTCACGCCGATGGCGGCCAACTTCAACCTCGTCCCCGCCGCCTTGCTGAACTTGCGCGACCCATACGGCGTCATCCGCGCCCAGGCGCCCACCGCGCTCGCCATGCTGGCGGCCAATATTCTCCTCCTCTATTTCCTGGGGTTCTCCCGATGACCACGATCCTGACGGCGGCGCATGCCTCGCATTTCGCGCAGCTCACCCTCGGCCACCTCGGCCGCGAGTATCCCAACAAGCTAGATCATATGCTGAATGGGCCGGAGGATGCGCAGACGCCTTCCGCGCTTCACCCCGTGTTCTACGGCAGTTTCGACTGGCACAGCTGCGTCCACGGTTGGTGGCAGGTCATGCGCCTGCTTCGCCTGTTCCCCGAAATCCCGGAAGCCGAGGCTATTCGGGCGCGGGCCGATGCCATGCTCGTACCGGAGAAGATTGCCGGAGAAATCGCCTATCTCGCCCGCCCGCTGTCGCAGGGCTTCGAGCGCCCTTACGGCTGGGGCTGGCTGCTGGCGCTCCATCACGAACTCTCGCTGCACGAGCGGCGGGACTGGGCCGAGGCCCTCGCGCCGCTGGCCGATATCTTCGCGCAGCGCTTCGAGGATCACCTCCCCAAGCTGACCTATCCGATCCGCCATGGCATCCACAGCAATTCGGCTTTCGCGCTCGTGCTCGCGCACGAATGGGCGAAGGACCGGCGCGGCGGCCTCGCGGCCCTGATCGAAAGCCGCCTGCGTGACTGGTTCGGCAATGACCGCGCGGCCCAGGCGTGGGAGCCGTCCGGCGACGAGTTCCTTTCGCCCACCCTGACCGAAGCGCTGGCGATGAGCCGCGTGCTCGCTCCCGCAGCGTTCGCGGACTGGTTCGACGCCTTCCTTCCCGATATGGCCGAAGGTCGCCCGGAAGCCCTGCTGGTGCCCGCTTTCGTTTCGGATCGCAGCGACGGCAAGATTGCCCATCTCGATGGTCTCAACCTCAGCCGGGCCTGGTGCTGGCGGCAGATCGCGTTACGCCTGCCGGAGGACCACTTCGTCCGCAAGGCGGGGGAAGAGATCGCCGAACGGCATTTGCAGGCCGCGTTGCCCCATCTGGCGGGCGACTACATGGGCGAGCATTGGTTGGCGACGTTCGCCCTGCTGGCGCTCGATTGCGCGCCTCAGGCCTCGTAGAGCTGCGTTTCGATCAGGTTGACGCCGTTTCTCTCGCAAGCGCTGCGCAAGTCGGGATCGGTGAGGCGGTCGCAGACGAAGAAGTCGATGGCCTCCATCCCGCAGACCCGCACCGGTGCCGAGCGGCCGACTTTCGAGGAGTCCGCCACCAGGATAACCTTGCGGGCATTGCGGATGATCGTCTGCGACACTTCCACTTCGTCGATCGCGAAGTCCAGCAGGCTGCCGTCACTGTCGAGCGCCGAAATGCCGATCAAGGCATAGTCCACGCGGAAGTTCTCGATGAAGCGCATGGCGAGCGCGCCGACCACGGCGCGGTCGCCGGTGCGCACTTTGCCGCCGACGCTGACGAGATCGAGCGAGGGGTGGCTCGACAGGGTGTCGATGACGTTGAGGTTGTTGGAGATCACCATCAGGTTGCGATGATGCGTGAAATTGGCGGCGACGGCTTCGGTTGTCGTACCGATATTGACGAAGAGCGAGGCGCCGTCGGGGATCAGCGCGGCGGCGGCGGCACCGATCCGCGCCTTCGCGTCCGAGGCGACGTCGCGGCGCTTGTCGTAGGCGAGATTGTCCACGCCCGAGGTGATGAGCGCGCCGCCGTGCACGCGTGAAAGCAGCGACTGCCCGGCCAGCACGTTGAGGTCCTTGCGGATCGTCTGGGGCGTCACACCGAGGCGCTCAGCAAGGTCGTCCACGCTCACGCTGCCCGCGCCGCGCGCGATGGTCAGGATATGGGCGCGGCGTTGGGCAACGATGTCGCCGTTGATGTCCGCAGTGGTCTCGATCATGTTTCCCCGTCTCGTCGCCTTCCGGGCAGTCCTTTAGCGCGCCTCGGCACTGCGGCCTAGCCAGGCATCGATCGCTTCGGCAGCGCCGGGCGGAACGTGCAGGCCCAGCTTGCTGCGGCGAAACAGGATATCCTCGGCGGTGCGCGCCCATTCGGCTTCGACGAGGTAGTCGATCTCGCGGGCATGGAGGCTGCCGCCGAAGTTCTGCCCGAGGTCATCCGGGGTACGGGCCTGACCGAGGATTTCCGGCGCGCGCGTGCCATAGGCGCGGGCGAGGCGGCGCAGCAGGTCACGCGGCATCTGCGGATAGCGCGCGATCAGATCGGTGAGGAAGCGTTCGAAGTCGCCGTCCGCGATGTCGCCGCCGGGCAGCGTGGCTCCGGCGGTCCAGGGCATCGAGACTTGCGGGAAGAGCTGCGCGATATGCTCCATCGCGTGTTCCGCGAGCTTGCGGAATGTCGTGATCTTGCCGCCGAAGATCGACAGCATCGGCGCCTGCCGCGCGTCGCCTTTGTCGAAGTCGAGCACATAGTCGCGCGTCACTGCCGAGGCATTCGCGGCGTGATCGTCGTAGAGCGGGCGAATACCGGCATAGCTCCAGACGATATCCTGCGGGCCGACCTGCCGCTCGAAATAGCGATTGGCGGTTTCGCACAAGTAGTCGATCTCGTTCTGGCTGATCCTGGCCTTGCGGGGGGCTTCGGTCCAGGGTTCGTCGGTCGTGCCGATCAAGGTGAATTCGCGCTCGTAGGGGATCGCGAAAACGATGCGGCGGTCGGGGTTCTGGAGCATGAAGGCATGGTCGCCTTCATAAAGGCGCGGGACGACGATGTGGCTGCCCTTGACGAGCCGCACGCCGCGATCGTCCCGTGCGCGGCCGATCCGGCGCAGCAGGGCGTCGACCCAGGGACCGGCGGCATTGACCAGCATCCGGGCGCGGACCTGTCGCGGTCCCCGTTCGCCTTCGATGGTGGCGACCCAGCCGCCGTTTTCGCTCACCGCATCGGTCAGGCGGGTGCGGGTCTCGATCCGGGCGCCGCGCGCGGCAGCGTCCATGGCATTGAGCACGACGAGGCGGCTGTCCTCGACCCAGCAGTCCGAATAGGCGAAGGCCTTTCCTTTGCCTTTCGCTTTCGAATTTTGCGTTTTCAGGCCGTTGCCTTGCGGGCTGCGGTCGAGATCAAGCGTCTCCGTGCCCGGCAGCTTCTTGCGACCGCCGAGGTGGTCGTAGAGGAACAGGCCGAGGCGGACCATCCAGGCAGGGCGCGGCGAAAGCGCCTGCGGCAGGACGAAGCGCAGCGGCCAGATGATGTGCGGCGCCATGCCCAGCAGTCGCTCGCGCTCGATCAGCGCTTCGCGGACAAGGCGGAACTCGTAGTATTCGAGGTAGCGCAGGCCGCCGTGGATCAGCTTGGTCGAGGACGAGGACGTGTGGCTGGCAAGGTCGTCCTGCTCGACCAGCAAGACCGAAAGACCGCGCCCGGCGGCATCGCGGGCAATGCCCGCACCGTTCACGCCGCCGCCGACGATCAGGAGATCGTAAGTTTCGTCCTGCGTGGTGGGGGCGGGGGGCGTCATGGCGGTCTCTCTCGTCGATGGAATGGTTTTCGTTATCCGAAAATATATCCGCCTAAACGAAAATGCAAACGAAACTGTTGACGTTCGTTTGAAAGCGTGTTCAGAAAGCTTCCGCGTCAAGCGAAAGGCTGATGGCGAGAGGATCGAGAGTGACGGAAAACCTGCGGACGCTACGCGGCGAACTGATTTCGGAAATGCTGGCGGTGGCCATCATCATCACGATCGGCGATTCGGCAGCGGCGATGATCACGCTCTACGATCCCAGTCCTTATGCGCAGGCCTATTGGGGCGTCTGCATCGCCTGGGGGCTTGCCGTGACCATGGCGATCTACATTACCGGCTCGGTTTCGGGCACTCATGCCAATCCCGCCGTTACGCTGGCGCTCATGCTGTTTCGCGGCTTTCCCAAGCGCAAGGTTCTGCCCTATTGGGGCGCGCAAGTGCTGGGCGCGGTGATTGGCGCAGCGCTGGTGCTGCAACTCTACCATCCGGTGATCGACGCCTATAATGCCGCACACGGGCTCACCCGTGCTGGTGGCGGCGCGGCTGGCGTGTTCTTCACCCATCCCGGCGCGCATATCACCCCGATCCATGCCTTCTGGGACCAGGTGATCCTGACCGGCATGTTGGTCCTCGGCATCTTCGCGATTACCGACGAGTTCAACGACGTGGCCCCGCGTGCCAACTCCGGTGCGCTGATGATCGGCCTGCTGGTCGCGATGATCGGCGCCTCGGGTGGCTATCTGGAGGCCTGGGCGATCAATCCCGCGCGCGATTTCGGGCCGCGTCTCTTTGCGTACTTTGCTGGTTGGGATGCCTCGGCGTTCCCCAGTCCCGGCAACTACTGGTGGGTTCCGATTGCCGGTCCGCTGCTGGGCGGCGTGGCGGGGGCCGGTCTCTACCAGATCGCAATCAAGCCCTATCTGCCCTCGGGTCGCAAGCCGAAGCAGGACGCCGCGCTTGACTAGGGTGTGTGGGTATTCAGTCCAGGTGGAGCCGAGAATGGTGGACTTTCGTGACCCGGAGCGCAGCGTACTTTAGGTACGTGAGCACCGGAAGCGCGCAAGGCCGCCGTTCGCAGGCCCACATGGACTGAATCCCCACATGCCCTAAGACGACAAGATATTCTCGGAGAATTTCATGACCCAGCCCCGCCACGTTCTCGCCATCGACCAGGGTACCACTTCGACCCGCGCGATCGTCTTCGACGATGCCGCCCATCCGGTCGCCACCGCGCAGTGCGAGTTCGAGCAGCACTATCCCGATCTCGGCTGGGTCGAGCACGATGCCGAGGATATCTGGCGCGACACCTTGAAAGTGGCGCGCGAAGCGATTGAGCGCAGCGGTCTGGGCGCCGCGGTGATCGCCGGGATCGGCATCACCAACCAGCGCGAGACCGTGGTGGTCTGGGAGCGTGAGAGCGGCAGGCCGATCCACCGGGCGATCGTCTGGCAGGACCGGCGCACCGCGCGGCTCTGCGCCGACCTCAAGGCGGAGGGCGCCGAGCCGGACGTGCGCGCCCGCACCGGCCTGCTGATCGACCCTTATTTCTCGGCCACCAAGCTTGCCTGGATCCTCGACAATGTGGGAGATGCCCGTGCACGGGCGGAGCGCGGCGAACTGGCGTTCGGCACGATCGACAGCTTCCTGCTCTCGCGGCTGACCGGCGGCAAGGTCCACGCGACGGACGTGACCAATGCCGGCCGCACGCTGCTCTACAACATCCGCGAACAGCGCTGGGACGAGGAACTCTGCCGCCTGTTCCGCGTGCCGATGCAGATGCTGCCCGAAGTCCACGACAATGCCCATATTTTCGGCATGACCGACAAGAGCCTGTTCGGCGCGGAAATTCCGCTGGCGGGCGTCGCCGGAGACCAGCAGGCCGCGCTGTTCGGGCAGGCCTGCTTCGAGGCGGGCATGGCCAAGTCGACTTATGGCACCGGCTGCTTCATGCTGCTGAACACCGGATCGGAGGCGATCGCTTCGGAAAACCGCCTGCTGACAACCCCGGCCTACCGGCTGGGCGGCGAGATGACCTATGCGCTGGAAGGCTCGATATTCGTGGCGGGGGCGGCGGTAAAGTGGCTGCGCGACGGCATCGGCGTCATCACCCATGCCCGCGAGACCAACGACATGGCAACGAAAGTGCCGAACAACCACGGCGTCTACATGGTCCCGGCCTTCGTCGGCCTTGGCGCGCCGCACTGGGACCCCGATGCGCGCGGGGCGATCTTCGGCCTGACGCTCGGCGCGACACAGGCGCATCTTGCCCGCGCGGCGCTGGAGGCGGTGTCCTACCAGACGATGGACCTCGCGCGCGCGATGGTTTCCGACGGCGGCGAGGAATTGGCCAAGCTGCGCGTGGACGGCGGAATGGCGGCGAACGACTGGCTCTGTCAGTTCCTCGCCGACATGCTGGAAGCGCCGGTGGAGCGGCCCGTCCATCTCGAAACGACGGCCCTCGGCGCAGCCTTCCATGCCGGGCTGGCAACCGGCGTCTGGCCCGATCTAGCCGCACTCGCCGCGACCTGGACGCAGGGCAGCCTGTTCACGCCGCAGATGAACGGCGAGACCCGCAGGCAGCTTATCGACGGCTGGCACGATGCCGTGCGGCGCACGCTGACCAAGTAGTCCACGCAGCGGGTTGCGCGAGAGGGAACACGCTGCGATAGGCGCCTCCCTTCCCGATTCTCGCAAGGATTTCCCGCATGCCGACCAGCATGGTCTCGCCCCGCTCGGTCGGTATCGACTTCGGTACGACCAATTCCGTCATCGCCCTGGGGCAGGGCGGCGATGCCGATCTGGTCGATTTTGCCGCGCCCGGCGGGACGAGTTCGGTGTTCCGCTCAGCCCTGTGCTTCTGGCAGGAAGAAGGCGTTCGCGGCGGCCTTGCCCATGAGGCGGGGCCATGGGCGATCTCGGAGTTCCTCGAATTTCCGCAGGGGTCGCGCTTCCTGCAATCGTTCAAGTCGGTTGCGGCCAATCCGGCTTTCGAGCAGGCGACGCTCTTCGAAAAGCGGTTGCGCTTCGAGGAACTGGGGCAGGTGTTCCTCGAACATCTCGTGGAGCATACCGGCGGGGCGCTTGCAGAGCTTCCCGAAAGCATCGTCGTCGGCAGGCCGGTGCGCTATGTCGGCGCGCGTCCCGATGTCGAACTGGCGCGCACCCGTTACGATGCGATGTTCGCGATGCTGGGACGGCCGGTCCATTACGTCTACGAACCGATCGGTGCGGCTTTCAGCTTCGCTTCCCGGCTGACCGAACCTGCGATCCTGCTGGTGGCCGATTTCGGGGGCGGCACCAGCGACTTCTCGATCGTGCGGGTCAATGCGCCCGGTTCGGCGCGGCGCTGCGAGCCGCTCGGTTCGGCGGGTATCGGTATCGCGGGCGACCGCTTCGACTATCGCATCATGGATAATCTGGTGCTGCCGCTGCTGGGCAAGGGCGGGACCTATCGCTCGTTCGACAAGGTTCTGGAAATTCCCGCCGGACATTTCGCGGACTTCGGCGACTGGTCGCGCCTTGCCATGATGCGCAACCGCCGCACTCTGGAACAGCTTGCCAAGCTTAAGCATGGTGCCACGGATCCGGCAGCGATTGCCCGGATGATTGCGGTCGTGGAGCATGAACTGGGCTTCGGACTCTACGAAGCGGTTGGCGGGTTGAAGCGCGCGCTTTCGAGCGCAGAGAACGGTGCGTTCCGCTTCGAGAGCGATGCCCTGACCATCGAGGCGGAAGTCAGCCGCACCGATTTCGAGGCATGGATCGCGCCTGATCTCCAGCGCATCGGCGAGACCGTGGACGGCGCCTTGGCGCAGTCGGGTCTGCGCGCCGACGAGATCGACCATGTCTTCCTGACCGGCGGTTCCTCGTTGATCCCTGCCGTGCGCGGCCTGTTCGAGCAGCGCTTCGGGGAGGAGCGGATCGCCACCGGCAACGAACTGACCTCGATCGCCCACGGCCTCGCGCTGATCGGGCAGTCGGCGGACCTGGGCGAGTGGATCGCGGAGGATCAGGCCTGATCTTCCGCTCGTCGGTGGCCGGTCAGATCGGCCATTGCTCCCGGCGATAGGCGGAATCCCAGAACATCCACTCGTAGCGCGCCGCGTTGCGGAAGGCCGTGGCCATGGCGGCGCGGGTCGTCGGCGTGGCATTGGCGGCGGCTTCGTCGACGAGTGCGCGCACGCGGTCGGTCGCCTCGCCGAACGCGGGCGCGGCGTAAGTATCGATCCAAGCGGCGTAGGGATTGGGCGAGGCGGCGCGCGGCTTGATGGCGCAGCCGACTTCCCAATAGACCCAGAAGCAGGGCAGGATTCCGGCGACCAGTTCCTCGTAGCTGCGCGTGGCGGCAAGGCTGGCGAGGTAGCTGGTATAGCCGAGGCAGGCCGGGCTGGCCTCGCTGTCATGCGCCATTTCCGCGGTCACGCCGAACTGTGCGAAGAAGGCCTGATGCAGCGCTTCCTCGACCTGCACCGCCACTTTGGCGCCGTCCGAGAACTCCAGTCGCGCCGTCGCAGTCGGCGCGCGGGCGGCGGCGATGGCGAGCGCGCGGGCATACTCGGCCAGGTAGAGGCTGTCCTGCACGATGTAATGCCGGAAGCTTTCCGCAGCGAGCGAACCGTCCGCCAGTTCGCTCAGGAAAGGCTGCGCCAGAATGGCCTGACGCAGCGGGGCGATCTCGTCCCAGATCGTGTCGCAGAAACTCATGGGCGGGCGCTTTTGGTCTTGGGCGCTTCCTGATCGAAGATCCAGTTGAGGTAGGCGGCAATACGAACTCCGGCGTGTTCGAGCCGGTCGTCGATCTCGCCGCGATGCTGGTAGGCATAGTCCCATGAGATGTTCGGGTTCGCCGGGTAGATCGTTTTGCGCAGGGCGATGCTCTCGGAAGTCCAGACGAGCGGGTCGCGCACGTTCCACGCGACCACGTTTTCGGGCGTGATCTTGTGCAGGAGCCAGCGGGTGTACTCCGAATAGGACAGCGAACGCTGCTCGATCAGGCCGGAGTCCCATACCGAGTGGAGGTTGGTTTCCTTGCCGAACCACGTCACCTTGACGTCGTTGCCGCCACGGTCGTTGCCGCCGCCGACGTGGAGGGGCTGGTGCAGGTCGCCGATGATGTGGACGATGAAGCGCAGCGCCAGGCGCCTGTCTTCGATCGAAGCCTTGGGATCGCGCAGCGTGGCGGTGAAGCGGGGCAGGGCCGTGAGCGCATCGCCTTCGGGCGGCGCATCGGAGGGCTTGTAGGCGTCGCCCTCGCGCACCGTGACGTAGTGCCAGGGGCTGGCCTGTTTCTGCCAGAACTCGGCCGGGTCGGACTTCATGTCGTCGGGCCAGGTCGCCGCTTCGGCAAGGTCTTCGTTGCCGAGCAGCAGGCGGACTTGCGCGCGGGCGACGCCGCTCAGGTTCTCGTCGGCAATGGCGCCGGTGATGCGGTGGCCGATCGGTCCCCAGGCCTGGACGGGGGAAGCGGCACCGAGCGTGGCGGCAAGAACGAAAGCGGGAAGAGTAAGGTAGCGCATGGGCGCACTCCATACAGAAACCGGCGCGTCATGCCAGCGGGAGACAAGGAAATCCGGTTTTCGTTTCAGCGGCACCAGAGCGCCATGCCGACCAGATGCGGGCGGGGACATTCACCGGCAGGCAAGGGCAGCGGCATTCCCGCACGCCACAGGCCAAGCCGCTTGAGAATGTTCGGCATTTCCGAATCGATCACGGCCAGCGGGTTGCCGTCCCCATAGGCGGTGGAACTGCGGAAGCGCAGGGCCTGCTTGTATTGTCCCGAGGCGGACGGCTTGTGGACGGTGATCCAGTAGCCATAGGGTGCATCGGCGGTCGGTTCCGCCGTGATTACGTCGCCGCGCAGCGGTCCCTTCTCGACATAGCGCAGTTCCTGGTTGTTGTTGCGCCCGGTGCGGTGGGTGAAGACGGCGGTGAAATCGTCCTTTGCGCGGTCGTAGGCGTAGAGTTGCAGGGCCACGCGCCGGTCTCCGTTGCCGGCCTGGAAACTGGCGAGTTGCAGCAGCAGAAGCGGGCGAGCGGCCTGAGGATCAATCACTTCCAACCGGCTGATGAAATGCGGGACGGAAAACACGTCGTCCGATCCGGGCAGGCGCAGGGCTTCGGTTGCGGCAGGGTTGCAGTTCGCGCCCTTGTCACGGGTGATGCAGGGGGTGATGGGGCCGGGCGCCGTGTCGCCGCTCGGGTCTTCCTCCTCGGCACCCTGAGTCGCGATGAACTGCCAGGGGGAGCGCGTATGGAACGGCGCCGAGAGATCCATCGTCCGGATCACTTTATCCGCCGCCGAAGCCGGCGTTCCAGAAAGAGTCGCGGTCAGGCAGAGCGACAGTCCGAGAGCGAGGCGCATCCGATCTTCCCTGTAATTGAGCCGCCCCTGTCTTAACCCCTGTGCGCTGGGCAGCAAGGCCGGAATGATCTATACATCTGGAATGGCGCGCTTTTGCCTGCTCAGGCGCTTCGGGAGCGGTCATGGTCCGAAGCGATGATGGCGATGTGATGGATGGCGCGCATCCGTCTGTCCTTGGCATCGCTTCGTGCACTTTACCGGCATTGCCTTACGGGAACGCCGTGAATAGGGATCTCTCCCGATAGATAGGCGCGCGTTGTCGTCCCGGATTTAAGGTGGTTGTGTTGCCGTTGGCAGGCAGGAAGTTCATGACACGTATCCGGCAGACCCTCTTGCTCCTGCTGTCGGGAAGCGTACTTGTGCTAGGCGGCTGCGGCGACGACCGCCGGGAAGAGCGGCTGAAGGTCGCCGGTCCGAATCCTTCGCTGGAGGCGCTGATGAAAGTGGCCAGCGCGAAAGCGGGCGAGCGCAAGTTCCGTCAATGCGCAGCCTGTCACAGCATACTGGAAGGCGCGATGGACCGGGGCGGGCCGAACCTCTTCGGCGTCTTCGGCAAGAGGTTCGGAACTAACAGTTCGCGCTACGGCTATACGGCGGCGCTTACCCGTGCGGGCGGCATCTGGGACGAGCGAACGCTGAACGCCTGGATCGCCGCGCCCGCTTCGGTGGTGCCGGGCACGACCATGCAGTTCGGCGGCGTGCCGGACGCGCTCGATCGGGCCGATCTGATCGCTTATCTCCGCACGCAGGTTCCCGAGCCGCAGGATAAGTAGCGGGCCATTTCTCGACCTTCCTTTGCCTGGCATGTCATGTAAGATGAACCCAAAGGGCACAATATGGGACGAGGTGGATGGGGCTTGGGAAAACGGCGATCGAAACGACTGCATCGCAAGCATCTCCTTTCCGCTGCGATCGCCGGGCGGTTGCCCTGCCTCTGCTGGCACTTCCCCTGATGACGCTGCCCTTGTTCGCCGGAAGCGGAGGCGCGGAAGAACCCTCCGGCAAACGCGTGTCGATTTCCGAATTCGGAGCGGTTCCAGACGGGACGACGATCAACACGCAGGCGATTCAGTCCGCGATAGACCAGCTTGCCGGGCAGGGCGGCGGGACCGTTGTCATCCCCGCAGGCATCTTCGTCAGCGGGGCGCTGTTCCTGAAGCCGGGCGTGAACCTTCATCTCGCGGCTGGCGCCGTCCTGCGATGCACGACGCAGATGGAGCATTTCCCGCCCCGGCGAACCCGGATCGAGGGCCATTTCGAGCCCAGCTTCACCCCGGCTCTCCTCAATGCCGACGGCTGCGACGGATTGCGGATCACTGGAGCCGGTACGCTTGACGGGGCGGGGCGGCCGATCTGGGACATGTTCTGGAAGCTGCGGAATGCGGCGCCCGATCCGAACGAGTTTCCCAACCTCGGCCTGCCGCGGGCCCGGCTGGCACTGATCGAGAATTCGAAAGGCGTCTTGATCGACGGCGTCACCTTCAAGGACTCGCAGTTCTGGAACCTGCACCTCTACAGGTGCGAGGACGTGCTGGTCCGCAATGCCCGTTTCGAAGTATCCGACGACTATCATCAGGCCCCGAGCAGCGACGGGATCGACGTGGACAGCAGTCGGCGCGTCACCGTGGAGGACTGCTATTTCTCGGTCACCGACGATTGCATCGCCGCCAAGGGATCGAAAGGGCCGCTGGCTCTGGAGGACCGGGACAGCCCCCCGGTCGAAGGTCTGACGGTGCGGCGCTGCCATTTCCGGCGTGGACACCATGCGCTTGCCTGCGGCAGCGAGGCGACGGTGGTCCGTGATGTCACCGTGGAGGATTGCCGGGTGACTGGCCCGATGGTTCTGGCCCGGCTGAAGCTGCGGGCCGATACGCCGCAAAGCTACGAGAACATCCGCTTCCGCAACATCGTCCTCGACAGCAGCGAAGGCATGGTCATGGCGGTCGAGCCGTGGAGCCAGTATACCGACCTCAAGGGCATGAAACCGCCGATGTCGCGGGTGAGGGGCCTCTCGTTTTCGGGCATAAGCGGACGGTTCGGGGCGCTGGGCACGATACGCCCCAATCCCGGCCAGACCGAGATCGACGATGTGGTCCTGCGTGATTTCGACTTGCAGGTCCGTGACGCCAGCCTGAAACTGGAGGGCGTGCACGATATCCTGTTCGACCGGGTGACGATTAACGGAAATCCCCTGCCACCGCCCTCCGGAACGGGTAACCGGTAGCCTCTCGCGGTCAGGCGGTTGCCCGGCGGGGTGATGATATCGGAACCGTTTCCGCCAGCGCTGCCAGGATCGTTTCGCTTTCCGTCCTGTCGAGCCAGTCCGGGCTGACATCCAGGAACAGGATCTTTCCGTCCGGGCCAAGCACGAGAACGGCGGGCTGGTCGATCTCGTAGCTGAGCGTGCCCAGCGTCGCGCCGATCCAATCCTGGCCGGGTGCGACTTCGGGCTGATCCTCGGGGAAGAAAGTGATCCCGAGGCTGCGGGCGAGGGCATAGCCGGGATCGCTCGCTACCGGGAAAGCCAGATCGTGACGCGCGATGAGCGCGCGATCGACAGGGATCTGTGCGCTCACTGCCACGAGAGGAATGCCGCGTGCTTCCAGCTCGGGCCGGAGCGTCTCGTCATAATAAGGTAGCGCGATATTGCAGGCCGGACAGCCGCCAAAGCGGAAGAAGGCCAGCACTGCCGGACCTTGGGCGATTAGCGCGTCCCGCGTCAGTTCCCGGCCTTCTGCGTCGATCAGCGTGAAGGGCGGGATTTCGTCGCCGACTTGCGGCAGTTTCGCGGGATCGTGCCGTTCGGCGAGCAACCGGCGCTGCCCGGCATTGCGAGCCAGTTGCTCGGAGCTCCAGGTGCGCTCGCGTTCCGCCTGAAGTTCGTTGAAACGATCCTTGAAGGTCTTGCCCATTTTCTTGCTCCTGTTTGTCACGGAGCGGAGCCTAGCTGTGAAGAGAGAGGTCTGGATAACGAGAAGACCGGCAAATGGCTTGAGAGTTTCCAATAGGCCCGTGCCGTCCCGGAAATGGCATTCACCCCGAACAGGCCACGGTTGGGCGGGCATGAGGCACGCTTTTGCGTCACTATGAGCAATGCTGATACGTCGCCTCCACAAAACTCAATTGAATTGGTTGAGAATGCATAGTCTTGTCCGGGTTCCTCGTGGACGAGAAAGACAATGGCCATTTCGCACCGCATATCCGCCTCATTGGGAAGCGCACGCTGGCTTTCGCCGCTGCTGTTCCTGTTCGCCTGGGAGGCCGGTTCCCGCTCGGGGCTGATTCCCGAACGCACTCTCGCGGCGCCTTCCAAAGTGCTGTCGACGCTGCTGGACATGGCGGTTTCGGGCGAACTGGCGGATAACCTCTGGGTCTCGTTCCTGCGCATCGCCGTCGGTCTGGCGATCGGCGTGACCGTTGGCGTGGTTTTGGCGCTTGTCGCGGGATTGTCGCGACAGGGCGAAGTGGCGGTGGACCCGCTCATGCAGATCAAGCGAACCATTCCGACGCTGGCATTGACGCCGCTGTTCATCGTTTGGTTCGGCATCGGCGAGACGCCGAAGATCGCGCTGATCGCCTTCGCCTCGATCTTTCCGGTCTATCTCAACCTGTATAGCGGCATTCGCGGCGTGGACCTGCGCCTGCTGGAAGGTGCGCGCAGCTTCGGCCTCAGCCGCGTGGAACAGATCGTCCATGTGATCCTGCCCGGTGCACTGCCGTCGCTGCTGGTGGGCTTGCGCTATTCGCTGTCGGTGGCGATCCTCGTGCTGGTCGTGGCCGAGCAGATCAATGCCTCGGCCGGTCTCGGCTATCTCATCAACAATGCCCGCGACTTCATGCGCACCGACATCATCGTCGTCTGCCTGTTGATCTACGCCGTGCTGGGTCTCGCCGCCGACGCGCTGGTGCGGACGATCGAGAACCGTGCGCTCGTCTGGCGCCCGAGCATCGTTGCCCAATGACTTTCTCAGCCGCCTTTCCAACGGAGAACAATGCCATGGACGCTCGCCCGACCGGCTTTTCCCGCGTGACCGCCCCGCAATTCGATCCTGTCGTCCGCCTGCGCGACTTCACCCGCAGCTTCGGCGACAACACGATCATTTCCGGTCTCGACCTCGATATCGCACCCGGCGAGTTCGTGAGCCTGCTCGGCCGCTCGGGATCGGGCAAGACCACGCTTTTGCGCACGCTGGCCGGGCTTGATCCCACGCCGGGTCAGGACGTGATCGTCCCAGCTTCGCGCGCCGTCGTGTTTCAGGACGCGCGGCTGCTGCCGTGGAAGAAAGTCTGGCGCAACGTCGCGCTCGGTCTCCGGCAGAGCGACGTACGCCAGCGGGCGGAGGATGCCCTGCGCGAGGTAGGCCTCGGCCACCGGCTCGATGCCTGGCCGCTTACCCTGTCCGGCGGCGAGGCGCAGCGCGTGGCGCTCGCCCGCGCATTGGTGCGCGAACCGAGTCTGCTGCTGCTGGACGAGCCGTTTGCCGCGCTCGATGCGCTGACCCGTCTGCGCATGCACGAACTGGTGCTCTCGCTCTGGACCCGCCACCGCCCGGCGGTGATGATGGTCACCCACGATGTGGACGAGGCGATTGCCCTGGCCGACCGCGTGGTCCTGCTCGATCAGGGCCGCATCGTCCTGCAGGAGCGCATCGAGGCGCCGCGCGGTGAGCGCGGCCAGGTCGCGCGCGCCTTGCGTAGTCGCCTGCTGGGGGCGCTCGGAGGGCAGGTCTCGGAAGGGCCGTCGCCCGCCGAAGTCATTGCGCTCCACGCCGGGGGTCTGGCATGAACGCGCCGGTTTCGCTCGTCGTTCCGAAACTCGATGTTACCCCGCTGCGCCGCTTCGTGACCGGATTTGCCGCGATCCTCGATAGCGGGGCGGGGCAGCCTGCGATCCTCGAACATGGCGGCAATCTGCTGGCCCGGCTCGTTTCGCAGGACGACTGGCTCCCCGATGAATTCGCCCAGCCGCACCCCGAACGCTACCAGCAATACCTGCTCCACTGCGACAGTGCCGAGCGCTTCAGCGTCGTCTCCTTCGTCTGGGGGCCGGGGCAGGCGACGCCGATCCACGACCACCGCGTCTGGGGCCTCGTCGGCGTGCTGCGCGGGGCGGAAAAAGTGCAGAGCTATCGCCGCCGCAGCGACGGATCGCTGGTGCAGCAAGGTGCGACCGAAGAACTGCGGCCGGGCGATGTCGATCCGATCGATCCCCAGACCGGCGACATTCACCGCGTTGCCAATGCCTTTGCCGACAGCACCTCGATCTCGATCCACGTCTACGGCGCCAATATCGGCGCGGTCGAGCGCGCGACCTATCGCGACAACGGCGAGGAGCGCCCCTTCATCTCGGGCTATGCGAACGAGGTCCTGCCCAACCTCTGGAATGGAGTGATCCGGGCATGAGTGTTACGCCGTCGCAAATCCGCAGCACTTTGCTGGCCCGGCGCGAGATCGCCCTGATCGATGTGCGCGAGGAAGCGCAGTTTGCTCTCGGCCATCCGCTGTTCGCCGCACAGATTCCGTTGCAGCGCATCGCCCTCGAAGCGCCCTGGCGCATTCCGCGCACGGACACCCCGATCATCATCTACGATGACGGGGAAGGGTTGGCGGAACCGGCGCTGCACCAGTTCCGGGCGCTCGGCTATACGCAGGTGGACGTGCTGGAAGGCGGTCTCGGCGGATGGAAGGCCGCGGGATACGAGCTGTTCGAGGACGTCAACAGCTACTCCAAGGCTTTCGGCGAACTCGTCGAACATCGCCGCCATACCCCTTCGCTACCGGCTCCCGACGTGCTCGCGCTGATCGAGGAAAAGGCTGATATCGCCATTCTCGATGCCCGCCGTTTCGACGAATATGCAACGATGAGCATCCCAAGCGGCCGCAGCGTGCCGGGCGCGGAGCTGGTACTGCGCGCGCCAGTCGCAGCGCCCGATCCGGACACGACGATCATCGTCAACTGCGCGGGCCGCACCCGCAGCATCATCGGCACCCAGTCGCTTATCAATGCGGGTCTGCCCAACAGGGTTTTTGCCCTGCGTAACGGGACGATCGGCTGGACTCTGGCCGGGCAGGCGCTGGAGACCGGGCGCCAGGAAAGCGTCGACAAAGGGGACGGCAGCGAATTCGACCTGGCCCGCGAGCGTGCCCGCGATGTGGCCTATCGCGCCGGTGTCCGCCGGATCGACAGCGCCGACCTCAAGGCCCTGCTCGCGGAAAGCGACCGCACGCTCTATCGCTTCGATGTGCGCCAGCCTGCCGATTTCGCGGCCGGGCATCCGGCGGGCTTCCGCAATGCGCCGGGCGGCCAGCTCGTGCAGGAAACCGACCATTTCGCCCCCGTGCGGGGCGCCCGCATCGTGCTTGCCGACGACCTCGGCCCCCGCGCCGACATGACCGCTTCGTGGCTGGCCCAACTCGGCTGGGACGTGCTGGTGCTGGCGGATGCTTTCGATGGCCCGCTTGAAACCGGCGAGGACGGCGCCCCAGCGCCGCGCGGCCCTCTTGGCCGCTACAAGCGGCCCTACGAGGGCACCGACAACCGCGAGGCCGCCATGCAGGCCTATCTCGACTGGGAATACGGCCTCGTCGCCCAGTTGGAGCGCGACGGCACCCACGGCTTCTTCGTCATCTGATCCCCGTTTCTCAAGGAAGAACTGCATCATGACCGTCAAGTTCATCGGCTATATCGGCTTCAACGACACTTCCGAAATCCACGCAGGCCCGCGTTCGCGCGTGCTGGATCGCGACTATGTGGAGGCCGCCGCCCGCGCGCAGGAAGAAGGCGGTTTCGACCGGGTGCTGATCCCGTTCGGTTCCAGTTCGCCGGAAAGCCAGATCGTCGCCGCCCATGCCGCCGCGATCACTACGCGGCTCGGTTTCCTCGTCGCGCACCGCCCCGGCTTCACCCAGCCGACCCTGGCTGCGCGCCAGCTGGCGACGCTGGACCAGCTTTCCGGCGGGCGCGTCGCCGTGCATATCATCACCGGCGGCGCGGATGAGGAAATGGCGCGCGATGGCGACGTGCATACCCTCAAGGCCGAACGCTACCTGCGCAGCGACGAATATATCGACGTGCTCAAGCGCGAGTGGAGCGAAAGCTGTCCCTTCGACCATTCCGGCCGCTTCTACGAAGTGCGCGGCGGTTTCAGCGCGGTGAAGCCGGACAATCTGCCGGTGTTCTTCGGCGGCTCCTCGCCGGAGGCGATCGAGGTCGCGGGGCGCCATGCCGATGTCTACGCGCTCTGGGGCGAGACGCTGGATCAAGTGGGAGAAGCGGTGCGCTCGGTGCGCCATGCCGCGGCGCAGCACGGGCGCAACCCCGGCTTCTCGCTCTCCCTGCGCCCGGTCATCGCCGATACCGAGGAAGCAGCCTGGAAGAAGGCCGACGAGATTACCGAAAAAGTCCGCGCCCTGCGTGAAGCGGCCGGTCTGCCGACCAGCGGCCACCGTCCGCCCAACGCCGGATCGCTGCGCTTGCTGGAAACCGCGCAAAACCAGCGCCGCGATACCCGCCTCTGGACCGGCGTGGCCGCGCTCACCGGAGCGGCGGGCAACAGCACCGGCCTTGTCGGTACGCCCGAACAGGTCGCCGATGCCCTGCTCGAATATTATGACATCGGCATCGACCACTTCCTGATCCGCGGCTTCGAGCCGCTGGCCGACGCCATCGACTATGGCCGCGATCTGATCCCGCTGGTGCGCGCCAAGGTCGCCGCGCGCGAGGGCACCGATAAAGTCGCGTTGGCCAGCTGAGATAGCCGCCGAGCATTGGAAATACTCACCTTCCTATCAGCCATCCGCGTTGGTTCGGGTTCGGCTCTCGCCATAGCCTGATCCACGCGGGAGTAGGACGACCTGCCCCTGGAACTTGCCCCGAACCTGCATGTGCAGGGCTGCAACAAGGAGAAAGTCATGGCCAGTACTGCTTCCACTTTCGATGTTTCGAATGCCGGTCTCGTCATTCGCCCGGTCCAGCCAACTATCGGCGCCGAAGTCGAGGGCATCGACCTGGCGAAGCCGCTGACCGACGAACTGCGCCAGGCGATCCGTGCGGCGCTGCTGAAGTGGAAGGTCCTGTTCTTCCGCGACCAGTCGATCGACGACGCCCAGCAGGCCGCTTTCGCGGCGAATTTCGGTCCGCTCTATACCCATCCGACCACGCGCCACGACGCGGCGAACAAGGAAGTCCACGCCATCGCCGCGCGGGAAGACCGCGAGTACGAGAAGAAGCTCGGCTACAAGCTGCGTCCCGGCGAGGCCTATCACACGGACACCAGCTGGCGACTCGTGTCCACCTGGGGTGCGGTGCTGCGCGACGTGAACCTGCCAGAAGTCGGTGGCGATACGATCTGGGTCGATGCCCATCTCGCTTACGAGACGCTTCCCGAGGATCTGAAGGCGCGGCTCGAAGGCAAGCACGTCACTCATAACTTCGTGCCCGCGCTGGAGCTTTCCGGACACGAATACCCGATCGTCGCGCACAACATCGTGCGGACCCACCGCGAGACCGGCGAGAAGATCCTCTGGGTCAACTTCTCGCAGCAGCCGCAGATACTCGGGCTGGAACTGTCGGAAAGCCATGAACTTCTGGAGGAAGTGCTGCGCCAGTACAAGCGCCCGGACCTTCAGGCGCGCTTCTCGTGGCGGCCGGGGACGGTGGCGTTCTGGGACAATCGCGCCACGGTACACTTCGCGGTCCGCAACTACGGCGATTTCCCGCGCGAACTGCACCGCATCCTGATTGCCGACGAACCGCTCTGGACGGATCTCTGATCGATGCTGAACAGACGCGATCTGCTTGCGGGACTTGTCACGACCGTCGCCCTGGCCGCTTGCGGCCGGGGCGACGGCGCGAATGCGCAAGTGCTGCGCGTTGGCAGCCAGAAGGGCAGTACCAAATCCCTGATGTTGGCTTCCGGTGCATTGGACGGCGCACCCTATCAGGTCGAATGGTCGGAGTTTCCGGCAGCGCAGAACCTGCTCGAAGCGCTCGGCAGCAGCGCAGTCGATCTCGGGCTGGTCGGCGATGCCCCGTTCCAGTTCGCCTATCAGGCGGGCAGTCCGATCAAGGCGGTTGGCGCCCAGCGCACGCAAACGAAGCTGGAAGGCGCGCTTTCCATCCTCGTGCCGGCAAAGTCGCCGGTGCGTGACGGCAAGGGCCTGAAGGGCAAGCGTGTCGCCACGACACGGGGGAGCGTGGGGCACTATCTCGTGCTCCGCTCGATGATTGCCTCGGGTCTCAAGCCCGAGGATGTGAAGATCGTGTTCCTTTCCCCCAGCGATTCCCGTGCCGCGCTCCAGAGCGGCGCGGTGGATGCCTGGTCGACGTGGATGCCCTATGTCGCAGCGGCTCAGGCCGAAGGCGACCGGATCGTCGTGGACGGTCATGACTTCGTGCAGGGTTATGGTTTCGAGGTGGCTCCGGACAGCGCGATTGCGAGCAAGCGCGAGCAATTGAGCGATTTTCTCCTGCGTGAGGCGCGGGCGCTGGAATGGGCCAAGGGGCATATAGACGAATATGGTGCGGTGCTGGCGAAGGAAACGGGCCTGCCTCCGGCTATTGCGCGTGCCACGGCGGAGAAGAATATCCGCCTTCGAGTTCCGATCGATAATAGAGTTATCTCCGATCAGCAGATCGTTTTGGATACATTCCGCAAGTTTGGCGAAGTGAAATCTGTAAGGTCGCTTGATGGCGCATTTGTACTGAATGCTTGAATCAAGAAAAATTTATCTTGAGATAAGGTAATTCAATTTCAACTAATTTGATTGAAATGGCACGACGCTCTCGTGTTTCTGACTTCGGGGGCTCTTGTGAATAAGTTCGTAGTATCCAGTTTTCTTGCCGGTGTTTCCTTCCTCGCCATCTCACCTGCTTGGGCGGAAGACGCGGCGGACGCAGCCCCCGTCGCTGAAACCGCGTCTGATAACGTGGCGGCGGATGCAGAGGGGGCAGCGATCGTCGTTACCGGCGCGCGTGGGCGCATCCAGCGTTCGGTTGCCGACAGTCCGGTGCCGATCGATGTCATCAGTCCGCAGGAACTGAAGAACACGGGCCGGACCGGCCTCAAGGAAATCCTCGGTAATATCATCCCGTCGCTGAGCATGCCCGCGCTGGGCGGCGGCGGTACATCGGCGAGCGTGCGGCCGATCTCGATCCGGGGTCTTTCCGGCGATTACGTGCTGGTGCTCGTCAACGGCAAGCGCCGCCATACGACCTCGCTCATCAACAATCTCTCGCGCATTTCCGGGGGATCGACCCCGGTGGACATCGACCTGATCCCCACCAGCGCGGTCGGCCGGATCGAAGTGCTGCGCGACGGCGCGGCGGCGCAGTACGGCTCGGATGCGATCTCCGGCGTCATCAACATCATTCTCGACAATGCCCCGCGCGGCGGCGAATTCTCGGTGACCGGCGGCCAGCTTTACGATAAGGGCGGTGCGCTCGCACAAATAGCCGGGTCTTACGGCATGCCGCTGGGCGACGGCGGCTTCGGACGCTTCTCGATCGAAGCGAAGTACCACGATCGCGCCGATTCCTCGGCCCAGCCGGTGCCCTATGTCTATCCGCTGGTAAACGGCCAGCCCGACCCACGGGAGGCCGATGCCAACCACCTGATCGCCGGTGGCTACGGCCGTTCAAATCGCGACAAGATCGTCAACACCAGCTACAACGCCGAACTGCCGGTAGGCGACGACACAACGCTCTACTCCTTCTCGACCCTCAGCTATCGCGACATTAACGACGCGCGCGGCGCCTATTTCGCTTCAGCGACGGGCTATGGTGGACTGGCCAATACTTCCGGCGCCTCGGTGCTGTCGCAGCTCTATCCGGCGGGCTTCCAGGCCTATCGCCGGATCTGGGAGTGGGACTGGCAGGCCGCGCTCGGCCTTCGCAGCGAGTTCGCCGGGTGGTCGCTCGATCTCTCCACCAGCTTCGGGCGAGACAACGTCAAGCTGGGCGCGGACAATACGCTCAATCCCTCGCTGGGGCCGAATTCCAAGAGCAGCTTCTTCATGGGGCGGCAGAAGCAGGACCTTTGGGTCAACAATCTCGATCTCAGCCGCGATGTGGATTTCGGTCTGGCCAAGCCGGTCAGTCTGTCGTTGGGTGTCGAGCATCGCTGGGAGCGCTTCCAGAACATTGCCGGCGAGCCGGATTCCTACCGCGACGGCGGCTATGTGATCCCGGCGGACGGCACGCCGTTCGGTCAACTCTACGGCGGCCGTTCGCCGTCGCCGGGCCTGGTCTCGTTCACCGGCACCTCGCCCGCCGATGCCTCCAGGATCAGCCGCAACAACGTGGCGGCCTATGTCGATCTCTCGGCTGATCTGACACCGGGCTGGTTCCTGGGGCTTGCCGGCCGTTTCGAACACTATTCGGACAGCGCAGGAAACACGTTCAGTGCCAAGGCTTCGACCCGTGTCGAACTGGCGAGGGGGCTTGCCTTGCGCGGCGGCGTCAATACCGGCTTCCGGGCACCGTCGCTGGCGCAGACGGCGTTTTCGACCACCCAGAACACGGTAACCTTGATCGGTGACGAACGTGTCTCAACGGTCTCGAAATTCCTGCCGGTCAACAGCGAAGCCGCCATTGCCCTGGGTGCAAAGCCCCTGAAGCCGGAGAAGTCGCTCAGTTTCACGGCGGGCGTGACTTACGAGACCGGCCCGTTCCGCCTGACCATCGACGCCTACCAGATCCGCATTGACGACCGTATCGTAAAGACCGAATTTCTCGGCACGGCCTCAAACGGTGGCGCGGCGATCAAGGATATCCTTGTCGCCAACGGTATCGACGACGTGGATAGCGCCCAGTTCTTCACCAATGCTATCGATACCCGCACGCGCGGCGTGGACGTGGTGGGCGAATATACGCTCGATACGGTGTCGCTGGGCACTTTCCGCCTCAATGCGGCCTACAGCTACAACCGCACCAAGATTCTTCACGTGATCGATAACCCGGATGCGCTAAGCAGCCTCAACGTTACCTTGTTCGGTCGTCAGGCCCAACGCGATCTGGTGGCTGCACTGCCGCGCAGCAAAGTCGTGCTGTCGAGCAACTGGTCCCTCGACAAGCTTCGTACGCTCGTGCGCGTGACGCGCTACGGCACGTATACGGAGTCCAGCAACCTTGCGGCTTCCGACCGCAGGTTCGGTGCGAAGTGGGTGGCCGATGCCGAAATCGGCTATCAACTCACCGAGGCACTGGACATCGCCGTGGGGGCGAACAACCTCTTCGATGTCTATCCCGACAGGCACGGGGCCATCGCAGCCGACGGCTCCGGTCTTTACGGTAATTTTGCGCCGTTCGGGCTGAGTGGCGGTTTCTATTACGCGCGGCTCGGGCTGAAGTTCTGAAGTGGAATTGAGAAACGTCCGGCATGGCAGATATCTCCGCCATGCCGGATGCGTTGTATTTATTCCGCAGTGCCGGTCGTTTCGCGCTTTGCCTGTGCGCGGCGCGAGCTTGCGCCGGGAGCCTTGGCACCTGCCGTGGCAGGCGAAGACTTCCTGGCGACCTTGGCCTTCTTTGCAGGCGCGGGCGTGGAGTCCGCGTTGCTGGAGGTGGTGGCTGGCGCCGTTGAGGATGGCGAAGGGCTTGCGCTCTTGGCGGTGGCGGGCGTTTTCTTGTTCTTGCTTGCGGTCTTCGGCTTTGCCTTGGCAGCCGCTGCCGGAACAGCCTTGGGAGCGGCCACGGGAGCGCTCGTGGCGGGAGCCTGGACTGCGCTGTCGCCCGAGGAATTGGCTGCAACCTGTTCCGCGGGCTTGGGATCGCGCGCGAACCGCTTGCGCGGTTTCGCCGGGGCGGCCGTCTTCACGGCCTCTTTCTTTTCGGGCGCCGGCTTTGCCTTGGGTGCAGCTTCCTTGGGCTGGGCGAACTTCTCCGTCCCCGTCTTCGCAGCGGGTTCCTTGGCCTTGTTCGGACGGCCGCCGAGTCCCATGCGCTGCGCCACGGCGCGCCGGTGCTCCGAATACGTGGGAGCGACCATCGGGTAGTCGCCAGCGAGACCGTAGCGGGTGCGATACTCGGCCGGAGTCAGACCATTGTTGGCCAGATGGCGTTTCAGGCTCTTGTAGGGCTTGCCGTCGATCAGGCTGAGAATATGGTCGCGCGAGGCCAGGCTCTCCTCGATCGAAACGGCGGGCGTATGGACTGGCTCGCTGCCCGAAGAAGATGTCGCGTCGCCCGAAAGCGCAGAGCGGGTCTGTTCGATCAGACCGGCCAGTTCGCTGCTCGGCACGCTGTTGTTGGTGAAGTAAGCGCTCAGGAGGTCGACCGTCAGCCGGGCGAGGTCGTTCTGTTCATTATCAGGCATCGCATCTTACTCCAGATATTCCAAAGTCGATCGTTCCCAATACAATCATGGCAATACAGTCGTAAGTAAAGGGAAAATCCGAAGGCAGGGTTCAAAAAACGCGGGCTGCCGGGATAGGCAATGCCGTCCGCGCTCTTTGCGGCAGTGCAATGTCAGTTTTGCGGCAGTGCAGCAGCGTAGAGTTCGATCTGCGTGTGCAGTCCTCCGGTCGAAGACTGGCCTACCCATATGTCGAACAGGCCCGGTTCGGCGATCCGCTTGCTGCCCTGGCCGATGAATTCCAGGTCCTTGCGGGCCAGTGGAAACCGGATCGTCCTGCTCTCTCCCGGAGACAAGGTCACGCGCTGCACCGCCTTCAACTCGCGAATGGGCCGGGTACGACTGGCCACGCGGTCGTGAATGTAGAGCTGTGCCACTTCGCTGCCCTCACGACTGCCCTTGTTGCTGATCCGGACGGAAACATTGACGGTCTCGTCCCACCGCATGACAGTGTCCGACAGTTTGAGATTGTCGAGGACGAATTCGGTGTAGCTCAATCCGTGACCGAACGGGAAGCGTGCACTGTTGTCTGTGGTTGTATAACGGGCGCGATACTCTGTGCGGTTATCCACGACCGGACGACCGGTAGACTTGCGATCGTAGAAGAACGGTTCCTGGCCGGATTCCCAAGGGAAGCTGACGGGAAGCTTGCCCGAGGGATTGACTTTGCCGAACAGCACATCGGCAACGGCATGGCCGCTTTCCGAGCCGAGGAACCAGGTTGCGAGGATCGCCTGCGCATCGGCGACGCGGCCGTGCAGCGCGAGTGCGCGGCCATGGCGCAGCAGCACGACGACTGGCTTGCCGGCTGCGGCCACGGCATCCACAAGCGCTTGCTGGGCGGCGGGAATCTCGATCGTCGTGCGCGACTGCGCTTCGCCGGACATGGTCTGGGCTTCGCCGATGGCCAGCAGCACAATGTCCGCAGATTTGGCGACTTCCACCGCTCTGGCAATGCCGCCGTCGATCGGACCGTCCATGCCGCAGCCGGGTTCGACGGTCAGCTTCGCCGGATCGGGCAGGGCGGCGCGCAGGCCGGCGGCGAGGTCCACGCCCTTGCCGGGGTCGCCGTAGAAGGCCCAGGGGCCGTAGACGTTATCCCGGTCTTCTCCGAAGGGGCCGATCAGTGCGATCTTCTGCCCTTGCGAGGGATCGATCGGCAGCACGCCGCTGTTCTTAAGCAGCACGATGGACCGACCGGCGGCGTCGCGTGCCAATGCGCGGTGGGCGGGGGTGGCGATGCGGGTGCGCTCGGCTTCCTCGTCCAGCGAGCGCCAGGGATTGTCGAACAGGCCCATGGCGAGCTTGACGTAGAGGATGCGCCGGACCGCGACATCGACCGTGCCCATCGGGACGGCGCCGGATTTCACCAGTTCCGGCAAGTAGCGGATGTAAAGCCCGCTCTGCATCGACATGTCGACCCCGGCCAGCACGGCGAGGCGGGCGGCGTCGCGCTCGTCTTCGGCATAGCCGTGGGCGATCAGTTCCTCGTCGGCGGTGTAGTCTGAAAAGACGAAGCCGCGGAATTCCATCTCGCCGCGCAGGGTGTCGGTGAGCAGAGTGCGGTCGGCGGTCGCGGGCACGCCGTTGATCTCGCTGAAGGCGGCCATCGTCGTCAGGGCGCCGGCTGCAAAGGAGGCGGCGAAAGGCGGCAGATGGGTTTCGCGCAGGGTTTCGTCGCTGATATCGACGCTGCCGTACTCCAGACCGCCCGCCACAGCGCCGTAAGCGGCGAAATGCTTGGGGCAGGCGAGCAGCGAGTCCGCGCGCCGCAAGTCGCGCCCCTGGAAGCCGCGCACGCGGGCTGCCGAGAGCAGGGCGGTCAGGGTCACATCCTCGCCGGAACCTTCCACCACGCGGCCCCAGCGCTGGTCGCGGGCGACGTCCGCCATCGGCGCGAATGTGAGGTGCAGCCCGGCGGCGGTCGCTTCCACGGCCATGGCGCGCGCCGTGCTCTGGGCGAGTTCGGGGTCGAAGGAGGAAGCCTCGGCGAGCGGCACCGGGAAGATCGTCTTGAGGCCATGGATCACGTCGCCCGCGAAGAGCAGCGGGATACCGAGGCGGCTTTCCTTGACCGCCAGTTCCTGCGCCTTGCGCGCTCCCGCCACGCCGATGCCGTTGAACAGGCAGCCGACGCGGCCCTTGCGGATTTCCTCCGAGAGGCGCTTCTCGTCCTGGATACCGGCTTGCGGATTGGGCGGGTTGAAGGGGCGGAAGGCATCGGCAAGGCAGGTCATCTGCCCGGCCTTTTCCTCGATCGTCATGCGGGCGATCAGGTCGTCCACGCGCTGGACTTCGCTGGCGGCGAAAGTGATGCGCGGCAGGCCGATGGCGGTGGCCCCTCCGAGGATGCCCGACAGAACGGCGCGGCGGTGCATGGTCATGAGAGCGAAAACAGGGTCCGTGAAATATGCGACGCCCCCGGGAAACGTCGCTAGAGTGCTTTTTGTTGCACTGCGGCGCAAAAGCGACCGGCCGGTTGTCGCTTGGGACAACCGGCCAGGTAAGTCATGCCGCGATGGGCCTCAGGTCAGAGCCAATCGCGTCTGGGCGACTTGGGGTACCGCGGGGGTGATAGCCGGGATCGCATCATCGACCGTGATATCCTGATCGCTCCGCAGCAGGGCGACGGCCTCCGCCTTGCTCTCCACTGCCGGAGGCGAGCCGCGCAGCGGCAAGCCTGCGGTCTCGCGTACGGTCAGCATCGTCACGATACCGATCGCCGCCGCGCCCATCAGGTAATAGGCCGGGACCAGCGGGTCTCCGGTGCGGCTGACGAGCCACGCCGTCACCAGCGGCGTGGTGCCGCCGAACAGCGAGACCGACACGTTGAAGGCGATGGAAAGGGCGCTGTAGCGGACCGGCGTGTAGAACAGCGCGGGCAGGGTCGAGGGCATCGAGCTGGTGAAGCAGACGAGCGCCATGCCCAGCGTCATCAGGCCGAGGAAGATGAGGCCGTCGTTCCCCGAGCCGATCAGCAGCATGCTGGGAACCGCAAGCACCATCAACGCGACACAGGCGCCGATAATCATCGGGCGGCGGCCCAGCCGATCGCTGAACAGGCCGCCGACCACGTTGAGCGGCATCATCACCAGCATGACCAGGATGATGAGCAGCAGGCCCTTGCTTTCGGCATAGCCCATCGTCACCGTCAGATAGTTGGGCATGTAGGTGAGCAGCATGTAGTCGGTCACGTTGAAGACGAGCACCAGTCCCATGCACTTCAACAACTGGGGCCAGTGCAGGCGGAACATGTCGGACAGGCTGGGGCGGTCTGCTTCGCGCTCATCCACCTGCTCGTTATAGGCCTGGAATGCGGGCGTTTCCTCCAGCTTGAGGCGCATGTAGAGGCCCAGCAGGCCCAGCGGCCCGGCGATCAGGAACGGCACGCGCCAGCCCCAGGCCAGCATGTCCGCATCGCTGAGCGTCATCTGCAGGGCGGTCACGGTTCCCGCGCCGGCGATGTACCCGCCGAGCGTGCCGAATTCGAGCCAGCTGCCCATGATTCCGCGCTTCTGGTCGGTTGAGTATTCGGCGATGAAAGTCGCTGCACCGCCGTACTCGCCGCCGGTCGAGAAGCCCTGGACGAGGCGGGCGACAAGCAACAGCACGGGGGCGGTCATGCCGATGCGTTCGTAGGAAGGAATGAGGCCGATGGCGAAAGTGCCGAGGGCCATCATCACCATCGTCAGCGCCAGGATCTTGTGGCGTCCGTAGCGATCGCCCAGGGGGCCGAAGACCAGTCCACCGAGCGGGCGCACGACGAAGGCCGCAGCGAAAGTGGCCAGCGTGGCGATAAGCTGTACTGTCGGATTGCCTGAAGGAAAGAAGACATGACCCAAGGTGACGGCAATATAACCGTAAACGCCGAAGTCAAACCACTCCATTGCATTGCCCAGCGCGGCGGCACCAACTGCGCGGTTCAGTTGAGCGCGGTCTACAACTGTTATATCGTCGATGGCCAGGTCCCGGCGGGATTTGAACCAGCCGAATTGCGCATGCTGCGCAACGGGATTGTGCATGTCTATCTCCGTGCACGCCCGGGCAGGCGCACAGGAAGGCACCACTATCGCCGAGCGGGAGGCGCGGCCGTCGAGCGGCCGAGGAAGGATGCGATGCCGCGTGAGGCATCAAGCGTGGAAGGCGCCCCTTAGACCTGTTTCGTTGTAAAATGGGACTTTAATGGCCGAGCCGTGCCTCTGTGACGATGAATCGAATTTGTGTTAAATAGTGGCCGTTAATGATTTTTTTGAAATTTTAGCGGTTCTCATCGGGTAAAAACCGGCGGATATTCGGACTTTTGAAAGTCCCGGTTCGCAACCGATCGATAGGTATTTCCGAGGTGTCGCCGGTCAGGGTGTCTTTATGGAAAGTTACCGGAATCGTCGAACAACGTTGCTGCTGCTAAACTGCATGAGCAACCTGTTTGAAGGGCTGTTTATGCCTTTCGCTTGGGACCATGGGCGGTCAGGCAGGTCACGACGCTGGCGCCCATGCAAGCGATCGCCAGCAGTTCGGGGACGGTCGGCAGGCGTGCTTCCCACAGGAAGCCGTAGAGCAGTGCGAACGCGGTCTCGAACAGGATCATCTGGCCGACCATGGTGAGCGGCAGCAGCCGGCTCATGGTGTTCCAGAAAGCATTGCCGACGACCGAGGCGAAGAGCGCCACCGCCGCCGAGACCGCCAGGAAGCGATACCAGGCGGCGGCATCATGCGCGGTGGGTTCGAGCAGCAACGCGAACGGCACCAGCAGCACGGCCTGAAGCCCGGTAACGATGCCGAGCAGCAGGCTCCATTCGTGCGCGGAAACTTCGCGCAGGCGCACCAGCCAGCGGCTGTTGACGATTGCGAAACTCGCCCAGGAAATTAGTGCACCCACGGCACAGAGCAGGCCGATCAGCGGGGTGATGCCCGCTTCCGCGCGCACGTTGCCGAGCGTCTGCCAGCCAATGCAGGCCACGGCGCCGAACCCGAACAGAAGCGAAGGGGCCAGCCGGACGATCGACGGCGCACTCGCATCGCGGCTGCCGACGACGGTCACCACGACCGGGATGAAGCCGATAACGAGCGAGGTCACGGTGACGCCTGCCAGTTGCACGGCGCTCGACAGCAGGATGTAATAGAGAGTGTTGCCCAGCAGGCTGAGCCAGATCAGGGCGATCCACTCGGCGCGCCCGAGGTGGCGCATCAGCGTCCGCCAGCGCGGCATCAGCAGGACTACCGCGATCAGTCCGTAAGCGAGATAGCGCCCTGCGGCGAGATAGAGCGGTCCGAAATCGCCGGCGAGTTCAGGAGCAAGGAAAACCAGTCCCCAGACCGCACCGGCGGCCGCCCCGAAACTCACGCCGACAATCGTATTCCGCATTTCCGACACTGCAAGCTCCGGGTGTGTGTGTGTCGCGTTATCGCGGGGCTGGCGACTTTACCGGCCTCGAAAAACGCTCTGGAAGGGGGCAGACTGCAACGGCACCGCGCCGGCGTCTTGACCGCGTCTACACCGGTTTTGACGCAGGTTCCGGTTCGGCACCGCGAGTTTCCTGCATCTGGCGACGATAGGCCGCGGGGGGCAAGCCGGTGGCCTTGCGCATAGCGCGGGTCAAGGCGCTCTGGTCGGAATAGCCGAAGCGATAGGCCAGTTCGGCGATGGAAAGATGACCGGATACCAGCGCTTCCCTGACGCGCTTTAGGCGCAGTTCGGACAGCCAGGCGCGCGGCGTGCTATCGAGTTCCAGCCGGAACAATTCGTGGAGGCGACTGACCCCGATCCCGGCATGGCGGGCCATGGCGGCGGCGGTCCAGTCCTGCCCCGGTTCGGCTTCCAGGCGGTCGAGCAGGGCCGCGAGGCGCAGCCGGGCCTTGGGTATTCCACCGGCAAGGGTTTCGAACAGGAGCGGTGCCCAGCGGTCCACCATAGCCTGCGTGGTTTCACTGGAGGCGTTTTGCTGGGTAGCCATGAGCGCCATGAAATCGACAAGCTTGTTCGCGGCCGGCGATAGCGCACAATAGGAACGGCGTCCGAGTTCCTCCCGCAGATCGGGAGCCAGAGCGTCCGGATCGAGGTCGAGGATGAAGGAGCGGTTGGCAAGGGCGCTGATCTGGTCGTGCCGCATGTCGGTTTCGACGAAGGCCAGCTCTCCGCGCCCGATCCTGCCGCCGCGCGCGCCGATTTCCATCGTCAGTCCGCCCTCCAGGGGCAGGACGATCTGTGCGAAGCGATGGCTGTCCGTCGTGCTGTCCGGCCCGTAGCTGCGCAAGTCGAGAGAAAGGGAGAAGGGCGGGGACATGCCCTGCGTCTATCACCGATCGCTGCCGCAGGGACAGACAGATTTGCTATCGCCGGGTCAGAAGTGACCCGTGCAGTAAGCCAGCAGCAGGATGATGGGAATGGGAACGCCGATCAGCCAGAGTAGACCCGAACGCATGGTTCTTCCTTTCGCGTTAAGTCTGGAAACAAACCTTGGCGCAGCACCGGGTTCCCTGCCGCCTTGCTCTCGCGACGATCAGGCACCTTGTGGGACTGTCACAATCCGATAAGAAACCCTCCGGTTCGCACCAAAACCAGAGGAAATTCAATGCGGCTTCCTGCCTCCCTTGCTTTTGCTTCCCTGCTCGTCCTGTCCCAGCCTGCCTTCGCACAGAAGGGCGATGCCCCCGATGCCGCGAGGCAGCATGCCGAAAAGACAGCCGAGGCGGTCGCCGCGAACTGGGCGAGCGCTCCGGTCGAGGAAGTGACGAAGACCAGCAAGGGTACGGCGAAGGTGGACGGCAAGTCCATTGCCTATACTGCCACCGCCGGGACCCTGACGATCCGCGACGCGCAGGGCAAGCCGACCGCAAGCATGTTCTACACCGCTTATACGACGCCCGGTAAGCACCGCCCGGTGACGTTCTTCTACAACGGCGGTCCCGGCTCGGCGAGCCTCTGGCTGCGCATGGGTAGCTTCGCGCCCGAGCACGTCCGCACCGGCAATCCAGAGGCGGTGCGACCGGCGCCCTACGATGTCGGCCCCAACCCGGACAGCCTGATCGGCAGCACCGACATGGTGTTCCTCGACGCAGTGGGCGCCGGCTATTCCCGCCCGCTGGGGGACGCCAAGCCTGCGGACTTCTACGGCGTCGACCAGGACGTGGATGCCTTCGCCAAGGCGATCATGCGCTATGTCACCAAGAATGCGCGCTGGGGCGATCCCAAGTACATCTTCGGCGAAAGCTACGGCACCACCCGCTCGGGTGCCCTGGCCTATCAGCTTGAAGACCGCGGCATGGCGCTGAACGGCGTGGTGCTGCTGTCGTCGATCATGAACTATGGCATTCGCCAGTCCGGTTTCGACACGATCCATCTGGGCTACCTGCCGACGTATGCGGCGGTCGCCTGGTATCATGGCCGCGTCGCCGATCGTCCGGCCACTGTCGACGAATTCGTCGAGCAGGCACGCCAGTTCGCCAATGGCGAATATGCCGCCGCGCTCGCCAAGGGGCAGGACATCACGCCTGCCGAGGAAGACGCCGTGGCGCAGAAGCTCAGCCGCTTCACCGGGCTTTCGGTGGACTACGTCAAGCAGGCGAACTTGCGCATCGATCTCGGCCGTTTCCGCAAGGAGCTGCTGCGCGGCGGACGCGAGACGGTGGGCCGCTTCGACGGTCGCTACAAGGGCATCGATGCCGATGCGGCGGGCGAAAGCCCCGAGTACGATCCTTCCGATACCGCGATCAGCGGGCTCTACGTCGGCAGCTTCCTCGACCAGCTCACCACCCGGCTCGGGTACAAGACCGATCTCGATTACCGCCTGAGTGCGCGCGAGGGTGGCGATTTCGACTGGGACTGGAGCCACCGCCCGCCTGCGGGCCGCTCGCAGAACGTGGCCGACGTCACGGCGGACCTCGGCGCGGCGATGCGGACCAATCCGCACCTGCGCGTGCTGTCGCTCAACGGCTACTACGATATGGCGACGCCGTTCTTCTCGACCGAGCGCGATCTCAAGCACATGATGCTGGAGCCGAGCCTGCGGCAGAACCTGCAGTTCCACTACTATCCGGCGGGGCACATGGTCTATCTCAACCCCGAGGCGCTGCATCAGATGCGCCTCGACATGCAGCGCTTCTATGCCGCGGAAGCGCGCTGAATGAAAAAGGGGCGGTGGTCATGGCCATCGCCCCCTTTTCTTTAGTGGGTGGCGGGAACCGCTTCGTTCGCCGCTTCGATCTGCATCGGCCCGCGAATGCCGAGACGCTCGGATACGATCGTCGGCACCAGGGCCTGTCCGGCGACATTCACGGCGGTACGGCCCATGTCGAGGATCGGGTCGATCGCGAGCAGCAGGCCGACGCCTTCCAGCGGCAGGCGCAGGGTCGATAGGGTGAGCGTCAGCATCACTACCGCGCCGGTCAGCCCCGCCGTAGCCGCCGAGCCGATCACCGAGACGAAGACGATCAGCGCATAGTCGGACAGTTGGAGCGGCACGCCGTAGAACTGGGCGACGAAAATCGCCGAGATCGCCGGATAGATCGCCGCGCAGCCGTCCATCTTCGTGGTCGAGCCGAGAGGCACCGCGAAGGCGGCATAGGAGCGCGGCACGCCGAGGCGCTCGGTCACTTCCTCGGTGACGGGCATCGTGCCGACGGAGGAGCGCGAGAGGAAACCGATCTGGATCGCCGGCCAGGCGACTGAGAAGAAGCGCAGCGGATTGATCCGGTGGACCAGCAGCAGCAGCGGATAGACGCCGAGCAGGACGATCGCGAGGCCGATATAGACCGCACCCGCAAAGGCACCGAGTGCGGAGAGGGCGTCCCAGCCGTAGCTGACCACCGCATTGGCGATCAGCGCCGCCGAACCCAGCGGGGTCAGCGCGATCAGCCAGCGCAGCAACTGGCGCAGCACGAGGTTGGCCGATGTCATGAAGCTCAGGAAGGCTTCCGCCTTCGCGCCGACCTTTACGGCAGCGGCGCCGACCGCGACGGCGGCGATGATGATCTGGAGGACATTGAACGAAACCGAAGTCGCCGGGCCGTCGGCCTCCAGCGTGGTCGATGCGGTGATGCCGAGGTAATTGGCGGGAACCAGCCCCTTGAGAAAGTCCAGCCAGCCTCCCACGGATTTGGGGACTTGCGCGGCACCGGCATCGACGCTGGCATGGAGGCCGGGCTGGATGGTCAGGCCGAGGGCGATGCCGATGAGCACGGCGATCAATGCAGTGATGGCGAACCAGAGCAGGGTCTGGCCCACCAGCTTCACCGCATTGTCCAGCCCGCGCAACGCCGCGACCGAGGCGATGATCGCGGTGAAGACCAGTGGCGGCACCAGCGTGCGCAGAAGCTGGACGAAGATCTGGGCGATCGTGTGGAATGTCTCGGTGGCGCCGCTTGCGAGTGGGCTATCCGGGCCGATCTGCCGGACGACGAGGCCGGCCGCGAGGCCGAAGACCATGCCGAGCATGACCTGCGTTCCGAAACCGGGAAGCCACGACCGTTCGGTGCGCGGGTTATTCGACATTCGCTTACCTTCACATGCTGCCCGGCGCCGGGAGGACGCGCCATCCTTCAGGCGCATCGTTCGTCGGGCAGGGCCTCGTCCGGGAACGGCCCGGTTGGGATCAATTTCGTCGTTTGCGGGCCGTCATGCAAGGGGCGGACCGCGCCATGTGCCCACGAACCTGACACAAAGCAGGGATTTGCAGGACACGCGCTAATTGTCAACTTAATCGATAGACAATTGCTCGAAAGCGCTTCGACTCTCGTCGGCAGCGCAAGGCCATAACAAAAAGATAGCCTTCCATGCTCTTATGTTTTGGAATATTATAGCAATAACAAAGCAATAAACGATGACCCTTGCGCAATTCAAATTGGTCGGGGGTGTGGTGAAAACGCTATGCGCGATGCTTCCAATCCGTGCGGTAACAAATACCGGCAAAGCATTGATTGCGCGCATTTCCGGCTTCGCATTTTCGAAGTCTGCATGGTCGCGCCTTTTGCCGTTTCCGTACCGCAGGGATCCGAATCCGTTTCGTACGAAAGCAAGCAAGGAGGTGCCGCATGCGGGGCACGACGAACGATAGTGGTCTGCTGACCCGGGCATGGCTACTCCTATTGGGAGTGGTGATCCTTGGAGCGGGACTCTTCTTCACGATCGCGGGCGCCAAGCTCGTCAGTCTCGGAGGGAGTTTCTACTTTGCGCTGGCCGGGATCGCGCTGCTCGTCTCCGGTTTCCTGATCGCCCGCCGTCGCCCGGCGGGCGCGCTGCTGTTCGGCGCGATATTCCTGCTGACCGTCCTCTGGGCATTGTGGGAAGTGGGCTTTGCGTTCTGGCCGCTGATCTCCCGTCTTTTGGCGATGGGCGTCGGCGCGACGGTCGTGGCGCTGTCCTATCCGCTGCTGTTGCGTGCGGCGGGCCGCGTTCCTGCGTGGAAACCTTCGCTGGCGGTTGCCGCAGTCGTAGGCGCGGCCTCGGTCGCCGGTTTCGCGGGCATGTTCGTGCCGCACCCGACCGTGACCTTCTCCGGTCAGGAGGGAGCGCTGGTCCCCGTCGATCCCGCCCACGAGCAGAAGAACTGGGAAGCCTACGGCAACACCAGCGGCGGCAGCCGCTTCGTGGCGCTGGACCAGATCACGCGTGATAACGTGAACAAGCTCAAGGTCGCCTGGACCTACCGCACCGGCGACGTCGCGATCAGCGACGGCAACGGCGCCGAGGACCAGGACACCCCGCTCCAGGTCGGCGACACGCTCTATGTCTGCACGCCGCACAACAACGTTATCGCGCTCGATGCCGATACCGGCCGCGAGAAGTGGAAGGCGCGGATCGACGCGCGGGCCTCGGTCTGGAACCGTTGCCGCGGCCTTGCCTATTTCGATGCCAAGGCACCGCTCCAGCAGCCCCATATGCCCGGCTCGACCCCGATCACCGCGGTCACCCTGCCGGAGGGCGCGCCGTGCCAGCGCCGCATTCTGATGAACACCATCAATGCCGAACTGATCGCGCTCGATGCCGATACCGGCAAGTTCTGCCCTGACTTCGGCAACGGCGGCCGCGTCGATCTCAAGGCCGGTCTCGGCAATGCGCCGGACCCGCAGTACCAGCTGACTTCGGCGCCGACGATGGCGGGAACCACCGTGGTCGTTGGTGGCCGCGTGGCGGACAACGTCCAGGTCGACATGCCGGGCGGCGTCATGCGCGGCTTCGACGTCATCACCGGCAAGCTGCGCTGGGCCTTCGATCCGGGCAACCCGGCGATCACCGGCATGCCCCCGGCGGGCCAGACCTACACTCGCTCCACCCCCAACGTCTGGGCGGCGATGTCCTACGACGCCGCGTCGAACACCGTGTTCATGCCGGTCGGCAGTTCCTCGGTGGACCTCTATGGCGTTCCCCGGACCTCGCTCGACCACAAGTATGGCGCCTCGATGCTCGCGCTCGATGCAACGACCGGCAAGGAAAAGTGGCACTTCCAGACCGTCCATAACGACCTCTGGGACTTCGACGTGCCGATGCAGCCGACCTTCTTCGACTTTGCGGCGAAGAACGGCGCCACCGTGCCCGCGCTCGTCTTCGGCACCAAAGCCGGGCAGCTCTATGTGCTCGACCGTGCGACCGGCAAGCCGCTGACCGAAGTGGCAAACGTCAAGGTCAAGGCTGCTAACATTGCGGGTGAACCTTACTCGCTCACCCAGCCCAAGTCGGTCGGCATGCCGCAGATCGGCGTCGGTCCGCTGACCGAGGCGGACATGTGGGGCGCCACGCCGTTCGACCAGCTCCTGTGCCGCATAGCCTTCAAGGGCATGCGCTACGAAGGGCTCTACACCGCGCCCGGCACCGACAAGTCGCTGAGCTTCCCCGGTTCGCTGGGCGGCATGAACTGGGGCGGTCTCTCGATCGACCCGACGAGCGGCACGATCTTCGCCAACGACATGCGCCTCGGCCTCTGGGTCCAGATGTTCCCGCAGACCAAGGAACAGGCCGGCAAGTCCGGTGCGGCAGGCGAAGCGATCAACACCGGCATGGGCAGCGTTCCGCTGAAGGGCACGCCCTATTCGGTGGTGAAGGACCGCTTCCTCTCGGCTCTGGGCATTCCCTGCCAGGCTCCGCCGTTCGGCACGCTTTCGGCGATCGACATGAAGACCCGCAAGATCAAGTGGCAGGTCCCGGTCGGCACTGTACGCGACACCGGCCCGATGGGCGTCAAGATGGGCCTGCCGATCCCGATCGGCATGCCGACGCTGGGCGGCACGCTGGCGACGCAGGGGGGTCTCGTCTTCATCGCCGGAACCCAGGACTACTACTTGCGCGCCTTCAATTCGGCGAACGGCAAGGAGGTCTGGAAGGCTCGCCTTCCGGTCGGCAGCCAGGGCGGCCCGATGAGCTACAAGTCGCCGAGGACCGGCAAGCAGTATGTGGTGATTACCGCCGGCGGTGCGCGCCAGTCGCCCGATCGCGGGGACTACGTGATCGCTTACAAGCTGCCGTAACGGTTCGGGAGGCGGTGCCCCGGCACCGCCTCCGCCTGTTCCATCCATAAAAGTGATCCCGCGTCCCGGTTGACGGCGGGAAGGAGGGGGCTTTGGCCCGACGCATTCTCATGACACGACCTATCGTCCGGATCGCGGCCCGAATGACCGGCTGCGGTTTGCTGATCGCCGCGCCGTTCGCTGCAACCACCGCTTATGCCGAGGAAGACGCGAGCGAGGAGGCAGCTCCGAAGGAAGCCGCGGTCGCTCCGGCGCAGGCGACAACTGCCGTTAGTCCGCCTGCCGGACGCGAGACCCTGACCGGCGACTGGGGCGGGCTGCGCAGCGACCTCAAGCAGGGCGGCGTGACGTTCCGGGGCGACTATGTTTCGGAAACCTTCTCGGCCGTCGACGGCGGCCAGCGGCGTGGGACTACATATGTCCATCAGGTCCGCCTTGGTGCCGACTTCGATATGGACAAGCTCGCCGGATGGCAGGGCGGGATCGTCCATGTGACCTTCAACGACCGGCGCGGCGTGGGCATGTCGTCCGACTTCGTGGGCAATCGCCTGCCGATCCAGGAGGCTGCGGGCGGCTACTACGCGCGCCTGACCGAGGCCAGCATCGAGCAGAACCTGATGGGCGGAAAGCTGAACTTTCGCGTCGGTTACTTTGCCATGGGGAACGATCTGGGCGGTCAGCCGATCGGCTGCAACTTCGTGAACGCGGCCTTCTGCGCCCATCCGCTTTCGATGTCGGGAGACAGCGGCTGGTACAACTATCCCAATGCCCGCTGGGGCGTGGCGGTGCGCTACAAACTGCGTCCGGACGTGGTGCTGCGCACCGGGGTCTATCAGGTGAACCCGCGTCTTAACGACGAGAACAATGCCTGGAACCCCTTCGCGGGCGGGACGATCGGCGTGCTGCTGCCGTTCGAGGTGGAATACGATCCCGGCACCCGTCCGGGCAGCCGCGTCTTGCCCGGCCATTACAAGGTCGGCGTTTATTACGACACCGCGCGGGTGGACAAGCAGGGCGGCGGCGGCACCGTCAAGGGCCGCGGCGGCTTCTACATCCTCGCCGACCAGATGATCTACCGTGAAGGCGGCAGCAATCGCGGCGTTTCGCTGTTCGGCCAGTTCACGGCCAATCCGCAGGTCTCGGGCCAGATCAACCGCTGGTACGCGGGCGGCGTGGTCAAGACCGGCACCTTCAAGGGCCGTGACGCCGATACGATCGGCCTCGGCTTCACCCATGCCGTCGTCGATCCGCGCCTGCGCCGCCTCCATGTCGATACCGCGCCGGTTCCGGGCAGCTACGCCTCGCTTCCGGCCGGAGAAACCGCGCTGGAACTGAGCTACGGTTTCCAGGCGAACCGCTGGCTGGTGATCCGTCCCGACGTGCAGTACATCATCGATCCCGGCGCCTTCAGCTTCCGCTCGACGCCGAATGCGCTGGCGCTGGGCCTTCAGGTTCGCATGCAGCTCTGACGGGTCAGAGCCACTTGGTGTGCCGGAACCAGGCATAGAGAGTGGAGCAAAGCACGGCGATCACGCCCAGTACGGCAAAATAGCCGTAGCGCATGTGCAGTTCGGGCATGTTCTCGAAGTTCATGCCGTAGATCCCCGCAATGGCGGTCGGGACGGCGAGGATCGCCGCCCAGGCCGCCAGTTGCCGGGTGATCGTGCCCTGTCGCTGCGATTCCAGCAGGTGGCTGACCTCGAACACGGTGGTCAGCACTTCGCGCAGGCTGGCGACCATGGATTCGACGCGGCGGACATGGTCGTAGACGTCCTTGAAATAGGGCCGCACCGCCGCATCGAGATAGGGCACGTCGAGGTGGACGAGCTTGCTGCTCACTTCCGCCATGGGTGCCAGCACGCGCTGGAAGCGGATCAGTTCGCGGCGCAGGCCGAATAGCCGCATCACGTCGTCGCGGTCCAGGAAGGCATCGAGCGCGCGCTTCTCGATCTCCAGTACGTTCTCCTCGATGGTCTCGACGATCGGCAGGTAGCCGTCGACGATGAAGTCGAGAATGGCGTGGAGCACGTAGTCGACGCCGTGGGACAGCAGGGTCGGCGCCGCCTCCAGCTGGGCGCGCAACTCGGTATGGGCGCGTGCGGAGCCGTGGCGGACCGAGATCACATGATGCTTGCCGACGAAGACAGAGGTTTCGCCGTAGACGATCTCGTCGCCTTCGAGATGGGCGGTGCGGGCGACCACGAATAACTGGTCGCCGTAGATATCGACTTTGGGCAACTGGTGCGCCTTCAGCGCATCCTCCACGGCCAGCGGGTGCAGGCCGTAAGTCTTCTGCACGGAGCGCAGTTCCGCCTCGGTCGGCTCGTGAAGGCCGATCCAGACGAAGTCCTCGGCTTCTCCCTTTCCATGATCTGGAATCGGCGGACAGCTATCGAGCGAAACCGGCTCGGCGGGGTGGCCCTGGCGATAGAGGCGGGCGGCAATGACGGTCATCGGGCAGGGGGCTTTCCGGATTTCTTGTCGTTTCGGCAGGACGATAGCGCTGGGCGTGCGGCCTCGCTAGGGCCTGCGGGCCTGGTGGCGTTGCCGCGCGGCGCTGCCCTTGCCGTCCGAGATCAGCGCTTGCAGGTCCAGCAAGGCCCGCCCGGTCGCCATGCCGCCGTTGCAGGCGATGTAGCGCGGCTCCCACACGGGCGCGAACTTCTCCTTGTAGTTGCGCAGGCCTTCGAAGCCGTAGAAGGCTTCGCCGTGGCGGAACAGCATCCCTGCCGCCCGCGCCCAGGTCGGGGCGAGGCGGCGGGCCTCGATACCGGAGAGCGGCGCGAGGCCGAGGTTGAACCAGGCATAGCCCTCCTGCCGTCCCCAGAGCATCAGGCGGGTGAACAGGAAGTCCATGCAGCCATAGGGCACGTCGGCGCGGTGGCGCATCAGGTCCACCGAGAGTTCCTCCCGCCCCGCCGTCTTCCAGATATTGGCGAAGGCGACGATCCGGCCCTCGCAGCGGACCACGGCGATATCGCAGCGGGCGATATAGGTTTCGTCGAAGCGGCCGACGCTGAAAGCCTTCTCGCGCTGGCCCTTGGCGCGCAGCCATTCGTCGGAGACGGCGCGCAGTTCGCCCATGAGCGAGGGCACGCGGGCGGCAGGGACGATGGCGAATTCGGCACCTTCACGCTCGGCGCGGCGCATGGCGTGGCGCAAGGGGCGGGCAGCCGGGCCTTCGAGGCCGAAACGGGAGAGATCGACCCGCGCTTCCTCGCCGTACTTCATTAGTTGCAGGCCCATGTCGATGGCGATGGGCAGGACTTCGGGCGTGACCTGATAGAGCAGGACGCGGCCCTGGTTGGCGTCGGCCCGCTCGCGCAGGCGCCAGAGCAGTTCGGGCCAGTCGGCGGGATCGCCTACCGGATCGCCCATGACGATCCAGGAATGGCCCTGGACCTGGTACATCAACATGGAGCGGCCTTCGGGACCGGCGAGGAACCGCTTGTCGCCGGTAAGCGCCAGCATCGATTCCGAGCGGGTGGCGTGGTGAAGCGCGGCCTCGACGTCGAGCGGGCAGTCGTCGGGCAGCACGGCGCGGCGCGAGGGGCGCAGGAAGGCGAGCAGGATCGAGGCGCTCATCACCACCGCGACGGCGAAGCTCGTGCGCAAATAGCGCGAGGCGTCGCCCGACCAGGCGAATTTCCACCAGAGACTGCCGCGATAGGCGGGGAAGGTCTGGGCGAAGTAGCCGATCACCGTGACCAGCGCGATCGTCGCGACCATCGCCAGGACCCAGTTCCCGCTCATCACGTCTGAGGTTAGCGCGGTGCGGCGCCAGAAGCCCTTGCGGGCGATCTGCAACACGCCTGCGACGGCGAGCAGGGTCAGCGCCTCCTCCCAGTCCAGGCCCTTGGCCAGCGAGAAGGCGGCGCCCGCCAGCAGCAGCGCGCGGGTCAGCAGGAAGGCGGCGTCGAGGCGGCGATAAAGCGCCGGGGCAAGCAGCAGCAGCAAGGTTCCGACGAGGCTGGCGGCGATCTGCGAGGCTTCGACGAAAGGCAGCGGGACGATGCCGCGAATGTCGGCCATGCGCTCGGGCAGGGCGGGGGTCGCGCCCGAGAGCAGCAGGATCGCGCCGCCGAGGAAGACGAGCAGGGCGATGGCGCGGGGGGCGAGGCTGACCATCATGGTCTCGCCCGCCTTCAGCGCGAGCACGGCGGGGCGCCGCCAGCGGGCATGTTCGTGGCGCACGAGCAGGACCAGCGCGAGAGCCAGCGGCAGGAGGTAATAGACGATGCGGTAGACGAGCAGTGCGGCGACGAGCTCTCCCGCCGGAATTTGCGGGCAGAGCGCGACGACGGTCGCCTCGAACACGCCGAGGCCGCCGGGAACGTGGCTCACCAGCGCGACGACGATGGCCAGCACATAGGCGAGCAGCAGCGGCGGATAGAGCGCGATCCCGGCATGGGGCAGCAGGACGTAGAGCGTGCCGCAGGCCGCCGCGATATCGGCCAGCGCCACCAGCGTCATGCGCGCGATCGCCAGTGGTCCGGGCAGGTGCCAGCGCCTGGCCAGCAGCGTTCCCGCCCCCAGCAGCGCCAGCAGCACGGCGCCGGCCGTGTGCTGGACGCCGAGGGGAAGGACGTGCTGCGCTACGACCAGCGGGCGATGATGGACCAGCAGGGCCAGCGCCACCGAGGCGAAGACGCCGGTCCAGAAAGTGATCCCGGCAATGGCGGTGACGCGCGCCACTTCGCCGGTGGTGAGGCCCTTGGCACCGTAGATGCGCAGGCGCGCGGCGGCGCCGGTCAGGATGCCGAAGCCGAGGTTGTGGCTGAGAGTATAGCTCGTGAACGAGGCGAGCGCGGCGGTGCGGTAGGGTTGCGGCCGTTCGATCGTACGCAGCGCCATGACGTCGTAGATCGTCAGCAGCAGATAGCTCGCCGTCGTCAGGCCGAGCGCGGCGGCGAAGCGCCAGTCGGGGATCGCGCGTGCGGTTCGCATCAGCGCGTGGATGTTCAGCGACATCGCCAGCCGGTGCAGGCAGAGCGCTGCGAGTGCCAGAACCAGCGCCGCGACCGCCAGTTGCGCTGGAACCGCCAGCCTGCGGGCCAGCGGTTTCAGGTGGGCGAGGCGTCTCGATAGCGCTTGTGGGACGACCGTGTTCATGAGCGCCGCGTCCAGGTCTGCGACTTGCAGATCAGCCCGTGCAGGATACAGCCGCTGATCTTGAGATGGCCGGGATCGAGCTGGTGGATGCGCGAGAAGAAAGTCTCGCCCATGTCGGGGACGAAGACCTGCCCCTGCCAGCCGCCGTCGCCTTCGCGGTGGTAGTCCCGCAGAAGCTGGGTGCCGACGAGATGGCCGACCCCGGCATCGGCGGCGTCCGCCACGGCCTGGCCGCCGACCCAGGTCACGGTGCCGCAGAGCATGGGACCGCAGGGCGCAACCGCGACTTCCACGTCGCCGCGCGGATTGAGCCAGTGGCCGAAAGGATCGGCGGCATTGGTGGCCCGCGCGGGGACGGCGGCAGTCAGGGCGGCGGTCAGGGCGCCGAGGAGGATCGGCAGAACTGCGCCTAGGCGGGCGCGGCGGAAAGGGTTCATCGGGCGGTCTCCGGACCGGCAAGTGTGTGGGCGACGATGGCGCTGCGGACGGCGCCGGACAGGCGGTCGGCGTCCTTGTTCAGATAGTGGTCGCCTGGCAGGACGATCTGCGTCAGGCGGGGTAGGTGGAGCAGCGGGCAAAGGCTTTCCGGCTCCTCGTGTCCGTGGATGCAGACGACCGGGATCCAGTCCAGCTTGCTCGCGCTGGGAAGGGCGGGGGCGTCCGGCTGGGTCTCGTCCAGCCATTCGAGCGGCGAGACGCGCAGGAACACGGTGCGGGTGGGTACGGTCAGCACGACCAGCGCGACATGCCGGCGCATGTCGGCGGGCAGATGCTCAAGCCCGACATGGACCATGTCCGAACCGAACGACTGCCCCAGCACGATCACGCGATCGGTATGACCCAGCGCCATGGCGCGGCGCATGGCCTGCGCCAGCATCGCCGAGACTTCCGCGGGCGTGCGGCGGACCTTGAAGTAGTTGAGCGAATTGACGCCCACCGTGGCAATGCCGTGATCGGCGAGACGCTTCGCAAGTTCACCGCCCAGTCCGGAGCGCAAGCCCATGTCGCCCGACAGCAGCACGGCGGCATAGCGGCGTTCGTGGACTTTCCCTCGCGCGGGCATGTCCACGAACGGACTGGCGTTCCATGCACCCAGCCAGCCGAACGCGGCGCCTAGCAGCGCGACGAGGACGAGGATCGCCGCGATCACGATGGCAGCTCGGCGTCGCGGCCTGGATGGAGACATTCTGGTCATCCTGCCGCTCTGCGCGCCGCGACCTTGCCGCCGGGTGGAGCGAACATGGACTTTCCTTAATGTGACTTGGGCGCCGCGCGGTGCGATAGTGCAAGGCGTGGGTGTAGCTTGCGGCCAGCCTCATGCTGGCGCCGAGGACTGTACTGTTCGATGTTCGTTTCGCCCGTTTTCCCATCTGCCTGTCCGGACCCGTCCCGTGCCGGCCGGTCCCCTTTCCGGGGACCGGCGGCTTGACGATGACCGATCTGAACGAACGCAAGAGCCGCCTGCTGGGGCTGTTGCCGATGCTCGGCGCGCTGCTGGCGGTGACGGGCGCGCTGACCTGGGGCGACCTCTGGGCGCAGCGGCATTTCAACCTGATCGGACAGAGCCTGCCCCGCCCCCATGGCAACCCACCCGGCGAGGGCTGGCGGCAGGTGCTGGACTTTACCGCCGATCCGGTGCCGGGGCCGCAACCGGGCCTCGTCGTCACCAGCGTCCGTTCGCGCGGTCATGCCGAGAAGGCGGGACTCGTCGTGGGAGACTGGATCGAGCGTGCCGACGGGCGCGAGCCGCCGACGCTCCAGGCTTTGGCAGAGGAGTTGTCTGCGCGCGGACAAAAGCCTATTCACCTGACCGTGGTGCACCAGGGCGCGGTCCGCACGATCGATCTCGCCCGGGAGCCGGAGCTGACCGCTCCGTAATACGACGTGAAGGGGCCGGGCAAAGAGATGGGTCACAAGTTGCTGGTCGTCGAGGATGACGACGCCACGGCCACCTACATCGCCAAGGGGATGAGCGAGGAAGGCTTCGTCGTCGATCGCGCGGGCAACGGGCGCGATGCGCTGTTTCTGGCGAGCGACGGCACTTACGACGCCATCGTGCTCGACAGGATGATCCCGCAGATGGACGGCATGTCGGTGCTCGGCGCCCTGCGGGCCGGGGGTATCGAGACGCCGGTGATCGTGCTTTCCGCGCTGGGATCGACCGACGACCGCGTGACCGGGCTGACGTCCGGCGCGGACGATTACCTTACCAAGCCTTTCGCCTTCGCCGAACTGCTCGCCCGCGTCCGCCTGCTGGTGAAACGCAGCGGCGGACAGGCGGCGGTGGAGACGCGGCTCGTCTGCGGCGATCTGGAAATGGACCTGCTCGCCCGCAAGGTCCGGCGAGGCAGCCGCGCGATCGACCTCCAGCCGCGCGAGTTCCGCCTGCTCGAATATTTCCTGCGCCATATCGACGAAGTGGTGACGCGCACGATGCTGCTCGAAGCGGTGTGGGACTATCACTTCGACCCCGGCACCAATGTGATCGACGTCCATGTCAGCCGATTGCGCCGCAAGCTCGACGAGGATGGTGCGGCGTCGCTGCTCCATACCGTGCGCGGCGCGGGCTACCGGCTCGGGCTCGCCGCTTGAAAGTAAGTCTGGGCAGGCGCGCGAGGGCTTTCCTGCGCTCGACGACGTTCCGTCTGTTCGTTCCGGTCGTGGTGTTCCAGCTCGTCGCCACCGGGGGCGTGCTGACCTTCGTCTGGGTCGCGGGCCAGCAGAGCGTGCGGGACGAGCAGCATGCGCTGGTCGCGGAACTGCGCGACGACTTGCTCGATACCTATCAGGACGGCGGCACGGCGGCGCTGAAGGCCAATATCGAGCGCCGTCTCGGCAACGAGGGGCGCCGCGCGCCGGTCCTGCTGCTGGCGGACCGCGACGGGCGGGCGATCGCGGGCAATCTTTCGGCTCTGCCGCCGCCCGATCCGGAGGCCGGAAGCCTGTTCGAGACGATGCTCTATCGCAGCGACAGCACCCAGCCGCAAACGATGGCGCTTTCGGAAACGCGGCTTGCCGACGGTGCGATCCTGCTGGCGGGGATCGAGATCGGTCGCGATCTCAAGCTTCAGCGCAGTTTCGAGCAGGCCTTGCTGGCGGCGCTGTTCCTGGCGCTGCCGCTGGCCACGCTCGTGGCGGTGCTGACCTCGCGGCTGGTCGGCCAGCGCGTTCACGACATGGCGCAGACCGCGCACCGGGTCGGCAGCGGGGCTTTCGAGGCGCGGGTGCCGCTCGACGGTTCGGGCGATGCCTTCGATGAACTCGCCGGTGAAATCAACGCGATGCTGGCGCGGATCGAGACCTTGGTGGGCGAATTGCGGGTGGTTGCCGAGGGGCTGGCGCATGACTTGCGCTCTCCCGTCACGCGACTGCGCTCGGCGCTGGAGCAGGCTGTCTTGGAAGTGGCGGACCCCGCCGCCGAGGCAGCGATGCAGCGCGCGCTCACCGAGGCCGATACCCTGACCCGCATTCTCACAACGGCGCTCCAGATCGGCCGGGCCGAGGCCGGGATCGGGCGCGAGCGGTTCGAGGAGACCTTGCTGGAGGACTTCCTTGGCGATTTGGCGGCTCTCTACGAGCCTTATGCCGAGGATGCTGGTTTCGTGCTGCGGGCGGAGGCGCTCTGGGGCTTATCAGTATCGCTGCACCGGGAACTGATGAGCCAGGCGCTCGGCAATCTGGTCGACAATGCGGTCAAATATGCGGGCGGTGGCAGCGCCATCACCTTGTTTGCCGAGCGGCAGGGCGAGCAGGTCGTTCTAGGCGTGCGCGATGACGGTCCGGGTATCGCTACCGATCAGCGCGAGGCCGCCCTGCAAAGGTTCGGGCGGCTCGACCCCAGCCGTGCGGTCGCCGGGTCCGGGCTGGGGCTGGCGCTTGTCGAGGCGGTCGCCAAACTCCATGGCGGTGCAATCGCGCTGGACGAAGCGACGGGCGGCGGCCTTGAGATCAGGCTGACCATCCCGTCGTCTCGCTTTTGACCTTTCAGACCGGTTCCAGATCCCGCTCGGGTGCGGCGGCGGGCTGAACCGCAGGTGCGGCGCTGACCCGGCCGGTGCGTTCCAGCTTGCCCCAGCCGATGCCCTTGCCCGCGAAGGCGGCACCCACCGCCCGGATCACCACGCTGTACATGAGCTGGCGATAAACGAAGCGCTGGGCCAGTAGCAGCAGCGGGCGGAACCGCTCGCGGCGGGTGTCGAGGCGGTAGGCGATCCAGCCGCAGGCGAGGTCGACCAGCGTGAAGGCCAGCCAGTAGGCGCCCATGCGCAGCACGTCGGTCTGCGTCTGCGCCCAGCCGTGCTGCGAGATGCGCAGGGCCGTGCCGCCGATCGAGATCAGCAGGGCGAGGTCGATTGCGGGTGAGACTACCGCGAAGACGATCTGGAACAGCCAGGCCTGCGGCATGCCGATGAAAGCAAGGCCGGAAGGACGGCCCTTCGCCAGAGTGCCGCGATGCTTCCACAGGCACTGGAGGGTGCCGAAGGACCAGCGGAAGCGCTGCTTCGACAGGGCCTTGAAGCTCTCCGGCGCCTCGGTCCAGGCCACGGCGTCCTCGTCGTAGGCGATTTTCCAGCCCTTGCGCTGGATGGCGATGGTGAGGTCCTGGTCCTCGGCCAGCGTGTCTTCCGGATAGCCGCCGACATCGTCGAGCGCCTCGCGCCGCCAGGCACCGACCGCGCCGGGCACGACCATGATCGCATCGAGCCGGGTCAGCGCGCGGCGTTCGAGGTTCTGCGCGGTCACATATTCCACGCCCTGCCAGCGGGTGACGAGGTTCACGCGGTTGCCGACTTTGGCATTGCCCGCCACTGCGCCGATGGCGGGATCGGCGAACCAGCGCACGAGGCGGGAGATCGTCTCGACCTCGAAATGGGTATCGGCGTCGAGCGCCACGATCACGCTGCCGCGCGCATCCTTGAGCGCACGGTTGAGCGCCGCGGCCTTGCCGCCATTCACGAGCGTCAGCAGTTCGACGCGCGAATTGTCGGCGAAGGCTTCGGTTATGATCGCGCTGGTTCGGTCCTTCGAGCCGTCGTCGGCGACGATGATCTGGAGCTGGCGGTAGTCGCTTTCGAGCACGCGCCGCACCGAGGCCTCGATCACGCGCTCCTCGTTGTAGGCGGGGATGATGACAGTGACGAGCGGCGAGCAGGTGTCGTCCGGCGCGGCCATCGGCTGCGGGCGGCGCAGCAGGCTGGCGAGCGAGGCGAGACCGATCGAGCGCAGCACGCCGAGCGAGATCGCAAAGAAGAAAGTCCAGTTCAGGCCGACGAGGATCGCCGCGAGCGCGCCGAACAGCGCGACATCGGCGCGCACGGCGGCCAGATCGACCCCGTCCACCTTGGGCATCACTGCGTCGTGCGACAGACCGGCGAGGGTCGAGACGGGGACGAACGTATAGCCGTCCTGCTTCAGCCGCTCGATGATGACGGGGAGCGCCGCCACGGTCTGCGAACGGTCGCCGCCGCCGTCGTGGAGCAGGATCACGTTTTCGGAGCGGTCGGGCGTGGCCGATTCTACCTGGGCGATGGTGCTGTCGATGATGTGCTGGACGCCGGGGCGCTTCCAGTCGTCCGGATCGACGTGGAGACCGACCACGGTATAGCCGTGCTCGCGGGCGATCGCGGCGGGGACCAGTTCGTCGGCGGTGGTCGGCTCGGCGTCTCCGAAATAGGGCGCGCGGAACAGGCGGATCGAATGGCCGGTGGTGGCCTCGATCAGGCGCTGGGTGGCGTTCAGTTCCAGCCCGATGCCGGTCGCGGCTTCCTCGGCCATGTTCGGGTGGGTGTAGCTGTGGTTGCCGATCTCGTCGCCGTCGTCGGCGATGCGCTTGACGAGGTCGCGATTGGTGAGGGCATTCTCGCCGATCATGAAGAAGGTGCCCGGAACGTGGTACTGTTCCAGGATCGAGAGGATGCGCGGGGTCCAGGTCGGGTCCGGGCCGTCGTCGAAGGTCAGCGCGAGCTTCTTGGGCAGGGCGCCGGTGCGGCGCACGACATAGGGCGTCGGCAGGCGGGTGTAGCTCTCGGCGGAGATCATGCCGGTGGTCTTGTCGAACTGGACTGCGCGGCTGCCGTCCTGCGGGGTGGCGGTCACGTCGAGGATCTCGCCCTGGCCTTCCACGTCGACATTGGCGGCCTGCACCAGATGCGTGAGATTGGGCCGCGCGCCGGTCCTCCAGGCCTTGACCGTGCTCCAGAAACCGGGGTCTTCCGAACCGAGGCGCCAGAGCGCGATGTCGCCGACGCCAAGGCGCGAGAGGACCTGCATCTGGTTCCAGGTGGCGGCGGCATCGAGCATCCAGACGTCATGGCGATGGCCCTGATCGTCGTAGGAATAGCCGGTGTTGCCGCTCATGGCATCGTATTGCGGCGCGGCGCCGCTGTCGTGGGCGTCGAGCCAGGCTTCCTCGACGGTCATGCTGTCGGCCTTGCCGTCGTGCCAGTTGTAGGCATACTCGCCGAGCGCGACGATCGCCTTGCCCTGCGGCAGGCCTGCCAGCGCATGGGACAGCTTCTGCGCGAACCACGGGTTCGAGGCGATCGGGCCGGGGGTGCCGCCCTGCCAGTGTTCGTCGTAGGCCATCAGCACCAGCCGGTCCGCCACGGCCGCGAAGGCGCGGGTCGACCAGTCCGGATTGTCGATCGGCATCGTGACCGAAACGATACGGTGCCTGGGGGCAAGCTGGGCGCGCAACTCGCTCAGGAACAGGCGCAGGTTCGGCAGGCTGCCGCTGGGCATGGTCTCGAAGTCGACCATGACGCCCGCATATCCGGTCTTGTCGAGATAGGCGGAGACTTGCGCTTCCAGCGCATGACGACGGGCGGGATTGGCAAGCTGCGCGGCGGTGGCATCGCCTTGCCAGTCGCCCTCGATGGTGTTTTGGAGCACCGGCACGACGAGCGGGCGGTGCAGGGCCGTCGCCAGCAGGCGGTCGAGCCGCGCGTCGTCGTCGATCTTGAGGCTACCGGTCTTGTCGACCGAAAGCGTGGCTGGCGCGACCCAGTCCAGCCGGTCGATATGGCGTTCCAGCGAAGTGGCGCTGTCATCGCTCCAGGGCGTGTAAAAGCCGACCGTGATCGGCCTGGCGCCGGGCGTGGCGGCGGGAACGGCGGGCTTGCCGAACAGGAACTTGCGCGCGCGCCGCGTCAGGTGGCCGATCTGTGCGCGGAACGGCAGCGGCGAGGCATGCTCGTAGGCGATCGGCAGGGGCGGCGGTGCGGGCACGCTAGCCACGGTCGTCGCGAAGACGACGCAGGCGGCGATGGCCGAGAGCAGGGCGAGGAACGACAGACGGCGAACCCGGACGCGCCGGTTTCCTGTAGGATCGAAGAAAATCGGTGCAGCCACGGCGTGCCTCACGAAAAGTCCGGGCGGCGTGGGGGAACGCCGCCCGGAGTTTCATTGGTCTTTCGGAAGGTGCGGCCCGAAAACCGGAGGCAATGACGAGGGTGCGAATGTCACATTCGGCTCCCGGGCCGCATGACCTTTCTAGTCCTGCCGCCATGGAGCGGGCGTGGAGGCGAGGTTACAAAATTTTCATGTTCTTTCGCGAGCGATTGATCGGGGCACCGGCAAGAAAATGTCGCCGAGTGTCATAAGATTACTATTGTTCGAATTTATCCATTCCGATCAGATTGATAGGGGCAGGCTTCAGCTCTGCCCGCCAGTAGAGAAAACCCGATGACCCGCCTGCGTGCATTTCTGAATAGACAGCCTCTTTCCACCAAGGTCACGCTGATGACCGTCGCCGCTCTCGTGCTGCTCTCGGCGCTTCTCTTTGCCGGAACGCGTGTTCTCATGGTCGAAAGCGCCCGCCAGCAAGGGACCGAAAGGCTGGATACGAATATGCGGGTGGCATGGTCGGTGCTCCAGGCGAACGGGCTGAATTTCAACGTGCATGAAGGGGAGCTTCGGGCCGGGGACACGGTGCTAAACGGCAACAATGCAACGGCGGACCGCATCAAGGAACTGGTAGGCGGCATGGCGACGATCTTCATGGAAGACTTGCCCGTGGCCACCAACGTCATGCTCGACGACGGCTCGCGCGCGCTTGGATCGCGGTTCGAGGCGGGGCCGGTGCGGGACGCCATCCTGGTCGATGGAAAATCCTGGCGGGGACAGATCAATATCCTCGGCACCGATTACTTCGCCGGCTACGATCCGATCCGTAACGCCGACGGGAAAGTGATCGGGATCCTCTTCGTCGGCTTCCCGGCGAGCGACTTCAACGCGCAAGTCGACCGCGTGAGCTGGCAGGTGCTGATCGTCGGCCTGCTCGTCACCGCGATTGCGGCGGTGCTGTGCTGGCGGACGGCCATGCGCCTGTTCCGCCCGCTGGAAGGTGCGACCCGGACCATGCTGCGCCTCGCCGAGAATCATCACGAGGTCGAGATCGAGAACCTCGATCGGCCGGACGAGATCGGGGACATGGCGCGGGCCTTGCAGGTTTTCCGCGATGCCGCCGCCGCGCGCGAAGCGGCCGACAGCGAGCAGCGCGGAGTCGTCGCCGCGCTGGGAGGCGGTCTGTCGCGATTGTCCTCCGGTGATCTCACGGCGGAGATCGTCGATCGGTTTCCGCAAGGTTATGAGGACCTTCGCGGCAATTACAACTCCGCGCTGGCCGGTTTGCGGGGGCTGATCGCTTCGGCCGGTTCGAGCACGGCGACCATTCGCGGCGGCGCTTTCGAGATCGCCCAGGCCTCTGAAGACCTCGCGCGGCGCACCGAGGCCAGCGCGGCCAGTCTCGAACAGAGTTCGGCGGCGCTGCTGGAGATCGACGGCAATTTGCGGTCCGGCGCGAATGCCGCGATCGAGACCGTCGGCCGGGCGGATCTGGCCATCGCCACGGTCAACGACGGACGCGGGATAGCGGCCGAGGCCGTCGATGCTATGCGGCGGGTGTCCGACAGCGCGGTCAACATCGATGGTGTCATCGAAGGTCTCGACAAGATCGCGTTCCAGACCCGTGTGCTGGCGATGAACGCGGCCATCGAAGCGGGCCGGGCGGGCGAGGAGGGACGCGGCTTCGCGGTTGTCGCCGATCTCGTCTCGGCGCTGGCCATGCGCTCGGAGGAGGAGGCTCGCTCCGCGCGCGAGCAACTGACGGTAACCCAGGCCGAGATCGTTTCCGCGCTGGGCGCCGTGGAGCGCGTCGATGGGGGTTTCGAGAATATCGCCGGGGATGTCGGGCAGGTCCATGTCCTGCTGGGCGGCATGGCGGAGGGCAACCGCGCCTCGTCCACGTCGGTCAGCGAAGTGACCAACGCCATCGGCGCAATGAACCTTGCGACCCAGCAGAATGCCGCCATGGTCGAGCAGGCCTCGGCCGCCGCGCGCAGTCTCACGCAGGAGGTCGATCGCCTCACGGCCCGGACCGCCTTGTTCAAGGTGGCCTGAGTCCGTCGGGGCGCGGTTTCAGGTCTCGTCGCGGCGGGGTTGGTCAATGCCGGTCACGCGGCGCCAGTGTTCGTCGGCACGGCGTTCGAAAGTGCCCGCTTCGCGCGCCTCGCTACGGTAGAGTGAGCCTTTCGGCATAGGCGAATAGACCTGATCGACCCAGCCGCGCGGGTCGTCGTGGGGCCACTGATAGCCGATATGGCCGAGCTGCGCCGCGCCCTTGTAATGGGCATCGCGCAAGTGAAGCGGCACTTGCGCGGGCGGCTGTGCTGCGACGAACTGGAGTGCTGCCGAAATGCCTCGCGACGACGACGCCGACTTCGGCGCACGGGCGACGTGCAGGGCGGCATGGGCGAGCACGATCTGGGCCTCGGGATAGCCGATCTTCTCGACCGCATGGAGCGCCGCCACCGCCGTCTGCAAGGCAGTGTTGTCGGCCAGACCGACATCCTCGGAGGCATGGATCATGATCCGGCGGGCGATGTAGCGTGGATCCTCACCGCCGTGGATCAGGCGTGCGAGCCAGTAGAGCGTGGCGTCCGGATCGGAGCCGCGCATCGATTTTACGAAAGCGGAAACCACGTCGTAATGGGCATCGCCGGACCTGTCGTGATTGACCGGAGCAGCGGCATAGGCCTCTTCCAGCATCGCGTGGGTCACGTCGAACGCGGCGTCCTCGTGGCCGAGCGCCAGGCTTTCCAGCGTCGTCAGCGCGCGCCGGGCATCGCCGCCGGATCGGCCCGCGATCAGGCGGATCTGCTCTGGCGTCATCCCCAGGGCGACGCCGCTCGCCCGGAGATGCTCGATCCCCCGTTGAACGACCTTCTCCATGTCGGCGATGGCGAGCGGTTCCAACTTGAGGATGGTCGAGCGGGAGACCAACGCCGGGGTGAGGACGTGGTAGGGGTTGCCGGTGGTCGCGCTGATGAAGTCGGCGATGCCGTCCTCGCAGATCGACAGCAGGTCGTCGGTCTGGGTGGCGGAAAAGCGCTGCACTTCATCCACGAAGATCAGTAGCGGGTGCACGCGGGCCTCGTCCGCCAGCTTGCGGATTTCGGCGACCCCGGCCCGTGTTGCGTTGAGCGGTCGGAAAGTCTTGCCCAGCATCGCACCAACCGCGCGCGCGATCGAAGTCTTGCCGATCCCCGGCGGGCCGTAGAGGATGACGCTGCCAAGCGATCCCGCACGCACGCGTCGGCGCAGGACGGACCCCGCACCGACCACATGGTCCTGTCCGATCACTTCGTCCAGCGAGGCGGGACGGAGCAGGGCGGCCAGCGGCATTCGATGCGGCGGCGCGGAACCGGCGAAGAGATCCGTCATGAAATGACCGAAGGCGCCCGGCTCAGCCGGTCAGATCGCCAGGAGCAGGGTATCGTCGCTGCGCGGCGGGACGGCTTCGTAAGTGGCGAGCGGCTCGAAGACTTCTTCCAGCAGTTCGGTCACTTCAAGCCCGGCGAGCTTGAACTGGCCGAGGCGCTGTTCCTCGGGCGAGCGCCAGGCCTTGCTGAGGTTGAGCGCGCTGACGAAGAGATCGCCGTGCCGCTCGAACATGAGATGCGGGGCGAGCTTGACGATGCCGCCGTTGTAGCGGGCGTGGACGGTGCGACGAAACGAGATCGCTTCCATCAGGGACAGTCGGGTATCGATCATGCTCGTTTTCAGGCCGAAATGAAATTCACGTGATTTTGCATTGCAGCATTGTGAAGCCGTGAGCGTGGTAACGCAAGGGTTTCGGCAAGATATCGCGATGGAAACATCGGGACGAGCAGGATCAGGCGCTGCGTTTCTCTTCGGCGGCAGATGGAATCGGCAGGCTCGTGCGGTTTCGGCCGTCCCGCTTGGCGCGATAGAGCGCATCGTCGGCCTGCGAGAGAATATCGCGACCTTGCCTGCCCTGGACGAGCGACGCGATGCCGATGCTTACAGTAGCCTGCACGGGGTTCCCCAACGAATCCAGGATGCTGGCTTCCTCGAAACGGGTGCGGATGCGTTCGCAGACGAGATGAGCCTGATCGAGGGTCAGGCCGCCCAGCAGCACGGCGAACTCCTCGCCGCCGAGACGCGCCACGACATCGCCTTCGCGCACGGCACCGCGCAGGATCGAGACGAAGCGGACGAGGACCTCATCGCCTGCGGCGTGGCCGTAGCGGTCGTTGATATGCTTGAAATGGTCGAGATCGAATACCGCCAGACATCCTGCCGTCACGTCCTCTGCCGGACCGGAGGGCGTGGGTGTCAGCAGCGTCAGCAGGGCTTCGTCGAAAGCCCGGCGGTTGCAGGCGCCGGTCAGGTGGTCGGTCATGGCCTGTGCCGTCAGGTCCTCGACCAGTTGCCGCCGCTGGGTGACTTCGCGGATGATACTCACGGTTCCGCTCGTGCGGCCCTGATCGTCGACGATACCGCGCATGTGGCTCTCCGCCCAAACGACGATGCCGTCCTTGCGGCGCACGCGGTACTCGACGATCGCGTGGGACTCGGGATCCGACAGCGCCTTGCGGCGCGCTTCGAGAAGTACGGCGTGATCTTCCGGCAGGATCAGGCTGAACATCGATTGTCCGAGCAATTCGCTGGGATCATAGCCCGAAACCCGCCTGGTCGAGGGTGAGGCATAGCGCACCACCCCCTCGGCATTGACCCTGACGACGATGTCGCTCATCCGGTCGAGCACCAGCCGGTGCAGGGCCTCTGCGGCATGGAGCCGGTCCACCAGGCGTCGGCGAGAGCGCAGTTCTGCGGCGAGCGGCAGGACCGTAAGCACGATGGTGGCGAAGTAGATCTGGAGAACCTGCAACTTCTGGCCCATCGGCAGATGGAGAAGGGTCGTCGGTCCGTGGCCCGCCAGCGAGAAGGACAGGCCGATCGTCACCAGGATGACGACGGAAGAAACCGCGCCGAACCGCCCGAACCTCAGCGTGGCCGCGATCGTCGGGATGAAGGGCAGGATCACCAGCGGAATCCGGTCCTGCCCGAAGGTCAGCAGCGAGGCCAGAACGACCAGACCGAGCAGCAGCGCGGCCTCGCCCGCTCGCGACTTGTCCGACGAAGCGATCCACTGGCGTACTTCGCCTCGCAGCGTGAGGAGCAAGGGCGGGGCGAACGTCATCATGCCCAGCGCGTGCCCCGCATACCAGTCTCGCCAGGCAGGCCAGTAGGGGATGTCGCGAGCGATGTGAGCGCACAGGGCACCGCCGAAAGCCGTTGTCGCGGGGACGAGTACTCCGGCCACCAGCAGGAATGAGCCCACTTCCGGTAGCGACTGGAACCGTCCGAAACGCGGATAGAGCCGGCGGATCAGCCAGGCGGCGAGCCAGGCTTCGGCAATGCAGAGCAGTGGCAGCGGGATCGCCGCCAGGGCGTGCATACCGAACAGAAACGAGGCACTCAGGGCCGCCGGAACGCAGGCCAGAATGATCGCGCCCCAGCGCCAGCGCGGCGTCGTGCTCAGGCGTGCGAAAAGCACCGGACCGGCCAGCCAGACAATCGCGATCCCGCCGTCAAAGCGGGTCAGTTGCAGCGCGATGGCGGCGCAGACGAAGTAGGATGTGGCGGTTAGAACGGCTTCCCGCAGCGACAGGCGGACGCGTCTGAAAGGGCTGCGGGACATTGCGTATGACTACTGGAGGATGGTTAGCGCCGGGTAAACGGCGCCGATCGGTTACGCAACCGCTCAATCGTGTTCGGGTTCGGAAGGGAAGCGCGCCTCTGCCGTGAAGGCGGCGACCGTGGCGGCCCGTTCGTCGCTGCGGATGGCGAGGGCGAGCGCCACTTTCGGCGGGTCGCCTTCGAGGTCGTGATAGGTCACGCCCTTGAACGAGGCGTCGCGCATCGATTCCGGCACCAGCGCCACGCCGAGTTCCGCCGCCACGAGCGCCAGAACCGAGGCGACCTGCGGGGCAGATTGCCCGAGCACGGGTTCGAAGCCCGCCTGTCGGCAGGCCTCCAGCGTGGCGTCGAACAAGGTGGGGCCGAGAGCACGGGGGGTCAGGATGAAAGGGTCCTGTTCAAGCTGGTCCAGCCGGATCGGATCGCCATGCGGCATGCGGGCGGAAGCCAGCGCGGCGATCAGCGGCTCGTCGGCGAGATGGAACAGCCGCAGGCCCTGCTTGTCCACGGCGTCGGGGCGCAGGAAGGCGGCGTCGAGCGTGCCGTTCTTCAGTCCTTCGACAAGGCCGTTGGAATTGTGTTCGGCCAGGCTCAGTTCGACATCGGGGAAGCGGCGGCGATAAATCCGGATCGCCTGCGGCACGCGCGAATTGAACGCGGCGGAGCCGGTGAAGCCGACGCGGATACGGCCGGTTTCGCCCGCTGCCGCTCGCTGCGCGGCACTGACGGCATCGGCGACGATCTCCGGGATCTGCCGCACCCGCTCCTCGAACGCGCGCCCGGCTTCGGTGAGTTCCGCGCCTTGGGGAATGCGATGGAAGAGCGGCGTGCCGACTTCGCGCTCGAGATCCTTGATCTGGTGGCTGAGCGGGGGCTGGCCGATGCCGAGGCGTTGTGCCGCGCGGGTGAAGTGCCGCTCTTCGGCGACGGCCAGAAAATAACGAATGTGCCGGAGTTCCACGTCATACCTAAAACATATCGAGATCGCCATCATCATGAATTGGACAGATGAAGAGCGCAAGCCCAGTTGGGCCTCAGGAGATTTGACATGGCAAGTTTGGCGATCGAGAGCATTGGCAACACGACGGACCGCAACTGGGGCGGTGCCGAGCACATCCCGGCGACGGGAATGGCGCTAGAGCCGGTCGTGTTCCTGCCGGGCTTGCTCTGCGACCAGGCGCTCTGGCGCCGCCAGATCCATGCGCTGGCCGACGTGGCCGCGCCGATGGTCGCCGATCTCACGCTGGACGATACGATCGCGGCGATGGCCGAGCGCACTCTGGCCGCTGCGCCGCGCCGTTTCTCGCTCGCGGGACTGTCGATGGGCGGCTACGTCGCGCTGGAAATCATGCGCCGCGCTCCCGAGCGAGTCTCGCGCCTTGCGCTCATCAATTCCAGCGCACGCAGCGATACGCCGGAGCGCACCTTGCAGCGCAAGATCGGGATCGAATCGCTGCGGCGCGGCAAGTTCGTAGGCATCACGCACAAGCTGCTGGGCCAACTCGTCCATGCCGACCACACGGAAGGCTTCGTGGCCGACGAGATGCGCGGCATGGCCTCGCGCGTGGGCGGCGATGCTTTCATCCGCCAGCAGCAGGCCATCATGACACGGCCGGATTCGCTTGACGGCCTTCAGTCGATCCGCGTGCCGACGATGGTCGTCGTGGGCGACGGCGATCGCATCACGCCGCCGGATCACGCCCGCGAGATCCACGAGCGCATTGCCGGTTCCAGCTATCACGAGATCGGCTCGTGCGGGCACATGGCGGCGCTGGAACATCCCGAGCAGGTCAACTTCCTGCTACGGAACTGGCTCCAGCGCGGCTAATTGATCGACGGTCAATTAAATATTGAACACGGTTAAATTATGAACTAGGCCTGCTGTCGGGATTTCCTGACAGTGAGGCCGCATCATGGCATCGTTGAAGTTCGGATCGATCGTTTCGCCACTTGCCTGCGAGATGGGGCGATGAGGTCTTCCGCTTCAGAATGGATCGTGCCGGGTCTGGTCGGCTTGCTCGTGGGCTGGCTCGTGCAGCCCTTGTTCGCCATGGTGCTCATGGCCGTTCCCGGCCTCACCACGGCGGCGATGCCGTTGGCTTTCGTTCCCGCATTCGTACTGGCCGTTGCCGCCGCGTGGTTTCTAGCACAGCGCGTCGTACCATCGCGGCGCAACGGCTGGAGCTGCGTCTTCGTGGGCGCGGCAGTTCTGGCTCAGTTCCTTGGCGGTCTGGGTTCGGCGCTGATTGGATCCTCGGGCGGTCTTGGCCGCGACGAGGGTACGGCGCTGGTCTTCTTCGTGCTGATCTTCGGAATTCCGATGACGCTGATCGCGGCCGCCTTCCTCATTGGCGGGATCGTCCTGCTGCGCCGCGCGAAATGAATTTTCCCCGCTTTCAAGACTTCCCCGTTTCCAAGACAAGGAATTGCCGATGAAAACCGTGAAGCCGCCCATCCTGTTCGCTCTGGCCATGCTGACTTCGCTGGCGCCGCAGAGCGCCTTTGCGCAGGACACCGAGAACGACGCCTATGCCGGTCGCTGCAGCGGAGGCGATGGCTCAAGCCTGTCCCAGGCCTATTGCATGGGTGAGTACAGCGACGCGCTAAAGGCCGCTCAGGATCGACTGCTCGCCCAGATTCACGAGGTGCTGAAAGGCAAGGGGCCGGACGCGACCGATTACGCGGCAGCGGCCCGTTATCTCGACGAAGCTCAGAAGCATTGGCAGGAATTTGTGGTAGCCGATTGTGCTGTCAAGGAAAATGTCTTCGGCGCTGGATCGGCTTTCGCGCTGGACAGCCTGGACTGCCAGATCAAGCACTATCGTGCGCGCAACGAAGAGCTGGAACAGTTCCGGAAGAACGACATCGACGGTTGACTGACGAAAGCCGCTCCGCCGCATGACGGTGGATCGGCTTTCGCTTGTCCGGATTATTCGAAGTCCTGTCCGACCGGTTGCCCGTCGACGAAGACCTGGCGGCGGGTCACGTTCCGTATTTCGACTCTACCCGCCTTGAGCGCGGCTTCGAGACGCTCGAGCTTATCCTTGCCGGATGTTACGGGCCGCGCCGCTACGCTGCCCCATTTGCCGTTTTCGCGCTTCCAGAGGTTGCTGTCATTGGTGGTAACGATCACCGCCTCGTCGCTGCCGGGACTGTAGAGCACCGTGCAGGCCCCGCTATAGCCGCAGGCGGTATAGCCGGTCAGCTGATCGTAAAGGTCCCTGGGAAGCCGGGTGCCGCGCGGCAGGACGAGCAGGCGTTCGGACGCGATCGCCCGGCGTTTGGGTTCAAGCGCGACGGGGTCGAGCGACCAGCGGCCCTGTGCATCGCGGGCCTTTGTCGCGGCCGCGCGGATCGCGGGCGTGCGGCCGTTTGCGGCGAGGCGGCGCGTGGCTGCTTCACCGGTCGGGCCGAAGTCGAAGCGGAGCGCGCGCCAGTCGAACTTGTCGAGCGGGGTCCGGCCGCTTTCGAGCCGGGCGAGCTGGTCGCGGGTGGAAAGGGCGCCGAAGTTGATGAGCGGTGTCGAGAGTGCCAGCGCGACGAAACACAGCCCGCCCGCGAGACGCAAGTTGGCGATCCGGAGGTGCGGGGCGGCAGCGAGGCGCCAACGTGCCAGCACGACGAGATAGGCAAGGCCGTAGGCGCAGGCGATGGCGGTGAAGACAACGGCCCAGAGCCGGTCCGGGGTCAGGCCATATTGCTGGATGCGCAGACCGGTCGAGATCGCGGCGATCACCCCGAGCGGCAGCATTGCGATGCCGAGCGCGGCGACGCTGGCGCGCAGCAACCGGCTGCGCGTTTCGTGCGAGGCATGGTCGCCGATCACAGCGTTGGCCAGCGAGAGCGCGCCGATCACGCAGCCGAGCAGGATCGGACTGGTCGAGCGGGTCGCGTCCCACAGGGGCGCGAGACCGGTGAAGGGGATCGCCGCGAGGAAGACGACAAGGCCGAGCGCCAGAACGGGCGCCAGCACCGAAAGGATCGTCGTCACCACGCGCTGAAGCAGGCGCAGGATGCCGTCGCGGTCGCGCAGCAGGCCGATGCCTGCGCCGAGCGCCGCGCCGGTGAGGGTGAGCGCTGCCCAGTCCTTTTCGAGCAGGTCCTTGAGCAGGTTGATGCCGATCAGTCGGAACAGCTCGGAAAGCAGCAGGACCATGGCCCAGACCACGCCGACGAAGACCCAGGCGGCGCACCACAGCACGACGTTGGTCCAGGCGTGGCTATGGGCTTCGGGGTAGGGAATGGCGACCTTTCCGGCCCGTTCTGTTCCTTCGGCCGGATGGGCATCGCGCCAGGCCTGGAACAGCGGCGCGGCGATGGCGATGGCGAGAACGGCGCAGACGATCCGCCATGGCTCTTCGCTGTGCTTCGTGCCGAAAGGACCGTTCCAGTAGATCGTCAGCGCGACGATGGCTCCGCCGATCGCCGCGCAAGCTGCGCTCCAATGGATGCGGGTGCGCTCGACGAGAAAGCCGAAGACCAGCGCGCCGATGCCGAGGAAAGTGCCAAGCGCCAGGCGGACCGACATCGCGTCGAGATCGGAACGATAGCGGTCGGGACGGACGATCCAGTAGATCGCAAAAGCGGTGAGACCGCCGAGCAAGGCCAGTCCCCAGGCGCGAAGCGGCCATTCCTCGCTGTCGTCCGGCGATGGGATTGCAGGATTTTCGATGGCCATCGCCAGTCCTTTCGCGGGTAGCGGCGCGGGCCGCGGGTCAGGAATAGAAGGGAATGCGGGTCAGGCGATAGCCGGACGGGGTGGGGGCGAAGATCAGCTGGTCGGCGTATTCCGGAATATCGAGGATATATTCGCCCTTGGAGATCGGGCCGGGGACCTCGCCGTCGTCGCCGCCGGGCTTGAAGGCGCGAATTTTGCCCGCCCGGATTCCGGCGATCACGGCGGGCGTGAATATCCGGTCGTAATGGGCGAGGAACTGCGTCTTCGTGGCAGCGCTGCGATCCACTTCGCCGCCGCTGAAGTCCTTGAACGGGAGAGCGACCATGTCGGCGACCCGGTTGCGGTCGTTGGCCAGAACGGCCTGCCGGAACCCGGAGAAGAACGTCTGAAACGAAGCCGCTCTAGTGCTGGCTGCCGTTTTGGGGGCAGCCAGGGCGGGCACCGAGGCACTGCTCGCTGCGAGAGCGGCGCCGAGCAGCAATGCGGCCGGGAAGGGACGGTTCATGAGGCTGGTCTCCGCTGAACTTACAGGGATTCGTCGGTGTATTCAGCAAGCTGCCAGCAAGTGCCGTCCTTGCGGAACCGGTAGAGGAGTTGATAGCCGGTATCCGCCTTGGCGAGCTTCACGTCCACCGCGCCGTCCGCCTGGGGGGCTGTCGTCGTGAGCAGGCCGTCGCGTTTGCTCTCGGCCTTGCTCGGCATGATCGGCATCCGGACCGCGTTCACGGGAAGCTGGTTGGTGACCATCCGGGGTTCCGGCTCGGCAGCGGGGTCGATCGTATGGGTGGTCAGCGGGTTCGCCGTGTACTGGCGCTGCACCGCCGCGCTTTCGGAGAAAGCGGCGAGGAAGCCGTCGAACGTCGTTGCCGGACAGGCGGCCAGCGCCGGTGCCGCAGCGGCAAGCGAGGTCGCTGCGATCAAGGCGGAAATCGTGCGTTTCATCGTCATCACTCCTCAGCGACGCTTGGGTTCGACGTAGGCGGATCGGGCGGCGTCGAAGTTCCAGACGCTCGCATCCGCCGCCGTCGCGCCGCGGACCTTGCCGCTCTTGAGATCGTAGAGGCTGCCGGTCGGATCGACTTTCACTTCCGGCCAGCCCCCCTTGGTACGGCCGGTCAGGCTGAGCGTGCCGATGCTGGAATAGCAGCTTCGCGGTTCGTCCTTGGGATCGCATCCCGCGCCGTTGTCGGAGCCGTTCACGATGTCGCCTGCGTAGATCCAGCGACCGGACTTGTCCGGTGCGGAGCGAAACATGCTGTAGGCGTGGACGCTGATGCCCTCGTTTGCCATGGCCAGCGTCGGATAGCCGATCAGCACGCCGTCGCCGATCGCCTGACGGAACAGCGGTACGCCGTCGTCATCCATCGGCGGATTTCCGGCCGCGCCGCTGGAGTAGACGCCGCCGAAATCGATCTGGCGGGCGAGCAGCTTCCAGGCGCCGTTTTCGAGCGCATACGTGACCTGTGCGAGCGAGAGCTTCATGCCGGGGCCGAAATCCTGCGCTTCGCCGGGTTCGGCTTCGTTCTGTGCGGTGGCGACGGCAGTGTAGAGCCTGCGGCCGCCGACGGCGCTGTCGAAACTCAGCCAATAAGTCAGGCGCTTGCCTTCAAGGACGCAGGAACGATCCTCGGTGGGCGTCTCGCACATCGCGGTCATCAACTCGTCGTAGTCTGGTCGGGGCAGCTCTTTCCCTGCTTGCGCCATAGCCGGCGCCGCCGCCGCGAAAACGGATGCCGCAAGCGCGGTGCTCAGGATCGACTTTGTCATCGCCACGCCCCTCAGTTGATCGCGCTCAGGAAAGTCTTCCACGACTTCGCCCAGTTCGCGCGGTCCGAGGCGCTTGCGCTGCGTACGCTGCAGACCTGGAGGTCTGAGGGGACTTCATCGCTCTTCTCATAAAGAGGGCGGCATTCCCATGTCTTGCTGTCAAGCGCGTAGGGCTCGGTCACCAGGCTCACGACCTTGCGGCCCTGCATGCCAACGAGCAGGTCGAAATCCGCCTCGTCGGCCGAGGACCAGGCGCAGAATGCCTCGAACTGCGGGGCGGGCGGTCCGCTAGGCGCGCCGCAGCCCTGGGGGAAGAACTGCTTCAGGAAAGCGCTGCCCTGTGCGGAGCCGGTGTCGAGCTGGGCGGCGGACAGACGGCTGAGCGCGGCAACCGCGGCGTCCGGTTGGGCGGCCGTGGCCGGTACGGCGATGAGGGCGGACAGAGTCAGGACACCGGCTGCCAGCGAGCGGCGGACCGAGCGATACGTCTCATGGGGGAAACAGGACATGGCATTCCTTAACCTGCTGATTCCCCAAAAGGGCTATCGCAGAATTAATCGATGTTCAATATAAAATTGGACGCTGTACATTTTTAACAGGGATCGTTAGGATTGGCGGCATATGGGAAGACGATCCGATCACAGCCGCAAAGAGCTGGAGCAGATGCTCATCGTCGAAGGTCACAAGCACATGGCCGACGTCGGATTTTCGCGGTTTTCCGCGCGCGAAGTGGCCAAGCGTATCGGGTATTCGATCGGTACGCTCTACAACGTGATGGGCAACTACGACCAGCTTATCATCGCCATCAACACGCGTACGTTCGTGTTGTGGACCGACTACATGCGCCAGGCTCTCGGCAGCGCCGGAGAGGACCGCATCCGCTCTTTGGTGGAGGGCTACTTCGGGTTCGCCCGCGCCAATCGCAATGCCTGGATGGCGATCTACGACCATCACCTGCCGCCGGACATCCGCCTGCCGGAAGAGCATGACGCCTTGCGCGGCCAGCTGACCGAACTCGTCGTGGAGGAAGTGGCGAAAGTCCTTCCCGCCGATTCCCGCGCGCAGGCGCCGCGACTGGCGCGCTCGCTGGTGGCGACGGTCCATGGCCATTGCATGTTCGACATCAACGGCAGTTTCGCGCTCATGGGCGAGCGCGAGCCGGTAGAACTGGCGCTCGCCCGCGTGCGGGAAAGCCTGGCAGCGGCGCAAGTCGGGGCGCAGGCGGTACCCTGAAACCGCTCTTCGCACTCCGTGGGGACCGGGGCGACAGGAGATGACGGCGTTTGTAATTGAGCAGTGTTCGGAATAATATTGAACACCGATCATTATCGTGGCAGTTTCCGATCATGATGATTCGTGGACCTTATGGTTCCAAGGAGAATGACACGATGAAGCAGCTGCTATTGCCCGTCGCTCTGGCCACTTTGGCGCTGGCCTCGGCCTGTTCCTCTTCGAAAGACGATACGAAAAAGGGAGATGCCAGCCAGGCCGCCGAGGAAACTGCCGCCGCCGAGGACGCGGCACAGGAAGCGGGCGACAGCTTCAAGTCGGATATCGCCGCCGTGGCATTCAACCCGGTGACGAATCTGCCCAAGGCACCGGCCAGCGCGTCCTCGCAGTCTGAATGCGACTGGTTGCTCAAGGCGCCACAATCGCCCGCTGCCCGCATGGTGACGAAGGCCGGTTGGGGCGTGACCGGGGAAGGGCGGATCGGCAAGTACCGCGCCGTCAGCTTCGCCGGGTCGTTCGAACCCGCGACCAGCGGTTCCTGCGAGATCCGCAAGGGCAATGTCGCCATCTTTGACGGCGAGACTATCGTAGCGATTGCCTATGCGCCCTCGTCTGAGCAGCAGTCCATCGCGAAAATCCTGCCGTTCGAAGAGGACTCGCTACGTATCTGGGACGGCGACATCGTGCCCGCGCCGGTCGCGGATATCCGGGTCGTCGATGGGAAGGGGCTGGTCATCCAGAAGCTGGCCGGGAAGGAAATGGCCTGCGGGGGCGGTACGCCCGTTCCCAATATCTACGGCATGCCGATCACCAAGGCGCGCAAGGCGCTGGCTAAGGCGGGCTGGGATGCCGTCGGCAATGGTGATGCCGAAGGTCGCGAGGATTCGCGCGAGGCGGATCTCGCCGCGAAGGGCGTAACCGAAGTGGCGAGTTGCTCGGGCACGGGCTTCGGCTTCTGCGCTTTCGATTACAAGCGCCCGGAAGCCGCTCTTGCCGTCACCACCGTTGGCGATAACGAGGATCCCTCGGTTGCCGACTACGCCGTGCGCTGCGGCGGCTGAGGCGCGGCACGTGAATAACCGGCTACCAGCGATCGGTCCGATGGGGGAAGAGAGACATGTCCGCACCTGACCTTTCGCTGCTGGCCAAGCGCCGCTTCGCGCCGATGTTCGTCGTCCAGTTCCTGGGGGCGTTCAACGACAACCTGCTGAAGTTCGCGATGCTGTTCCTCGCGAATTTCAGTATCTTCGCCAGCGAACCTGACAAGGCGGAGATGCTGGCGGCGGCGGCCACGGGTCTGTTCATCGCGCCCTATTTCCTGTTCTCGGCATTGGCCGGACAACTGGCCGACCGGATCGACAAGGCGCGGCTGGTGCGCTGGATCAAGCTGGCGGAAGTCGCGATCATGTCGATCGGCTTGGCCGGGTTCTGGTTCCAGTCGATCCCTGCGCTAATGACCGCGCTGTTCCTGATGGGGCTGCATTCCACCCTGTTCGGTCCGGTCAAGTATTCGATCCTCCCGCAGCATCTCGGCCGTCACGAGATCATGGGCGGAACCGGCCTGATCGAGGCAGGCACTTTCCTTGCTATCCTCGGCGGCCAGCTTCTGGCGGGGGTGATCCCGGCCTGGGAGGCGGGGCTGGCGGCGATGGGCATTGCCGTACTCGGCTACATCGCCGCACTCGCCATACCGCCCGCGCCGCCGGTTCGCGGGGAGCATCCCATCGACTGGAACCTCTGGCGCGGGACGATGCACATCCTCAAGACCGCGCGCCATGGACGCGGGGTCTGGCTCTCGATCCTCGGCATCAGCTGGTTCTTCGCGGCGGGCGCGGTGCTCGTCTCCGAGTTCGCGCCGCTGGTCAGCGGCACGCTCGCCGCGCGGCAGGAAGTCGCGACGGTGTTCCTGGTGATCTTCTCGGTGACGATCGCGCTCGGCTCGCTGGCGGTGAACAAGCTGCTTGGCGGCGAGGTTTCCGCCCGCTACGTGCCGATCTCGGCGCTGGGCCTGGCGCTGGGCCTGATCGACCTTTGGCTTTCGACCAGTGGTTTTTCGGTGCGCACGGCAGGGGCCTCGTTCCGCGAGTTCCTGGCGACGCCGGGCACCTTCCGCATCCTCGCCGATCTCGCGGTGATCGCCTTTTCGGGCGGCATGTTCATCGTGCCGCTCTACGCGATCCTGCAAATGTACAGCCTGCCCGAGGAACGCTCGCGGATCATCGCAGCGAACAACATCGTCAATGCGGCGGTGACGGTTCTGGTCGTGCTGGCGATCACCGGGATGCTCTCGGCGGGCGTCGATGTGCCGGGCCTGATCGGCGCGCTGGGCTTCGCCTCGCTATTTGTAGCGCTCGTAAGCATCTGGCTCTTGCCTGAGACCCTGTTCAAGAGCGTGATCCGGGGCGTGCTGAAAGCGCTCTACCGCGTCGAAGTGAAGGGCATCGAGAACATGCCCCAGCCCGGCGAGCGCGCGGTCGTGGTGGTCAATCACCTCAGCCTGCTCGACGGCGTGCTGCTAGGCGCCTTCCTCCCCGGCAAGCCGACTTTCGCGATCAACACCCAGATTTCCCGCGCCTGGTGGGTGCAGCCATTTCTCAAGCTGTTCGAGGCCTTCCCGGTCGATCCGACCAACCCGATGGCCGCGAAAGCCATGGTCAAGGCCGTGCGCGAAGGGCGTACCTTGGTGATCTTCCCGGAGGGGCGCATCACTGTCACCGGCGCGCTGATGAAGGTCTTCGACGGCCCCGGCATGGTCGCCGACAAGGCCGATGCGCCGATCGTGCCGGTGCGTCTCGACGGGCCGCAGCGCACGCCGTTCTCCTATCTCAAGGGCAAGGTGCACCGGCGCTGGTTTCCCAAGATCACGCTGACCGTCCTGCCGCAGCGCCGATTCTCGATCGAGGGCGAGATGAGCGCGCGCGAGCGCCGCGCCATCGCGGGCCGCCGTCTCTATGACGAGATGAGCGGCATGATCTTCGACACCACCGACACGCAGGAGACCCTGTTCAAGGCGCTCTGCGACGCGTGCACCCTGCACGGCGGCAAGGCCAAAGTGGTCGAGGACGTCAAGCGCGAGCCGCTGAGCTATGATCGGCTGCTGATCGGTTCGCAGCTGCTGGGCGGCAGGCTCGCGGCGCGCACGGCGCAGGGCGAGAATGTCGGCGTGCTGCTGCCGAACGTGAACGGCGTCGTCGTCGCCTTCTTCGGGCTGCAGGCCTATGGCCGGGTTCCTGCCATGCTGAACTTCACGGCGGGCCTCGCCAATCTGCGCTCGGCCTGCGCGACGGCGAAAATCCGCACCGTCATCACCGCTGAGGCTTTCGTCGAGCAGGCCAAGCTCCACGATGTCGTCGCGGCGCTGGAGGCGGACGGGATCGCGGTGATCCGGCTGGAGGACGTGGCGGCGACCATCAGCGGCGGCGCCAAGCTCCGGGCGGCGCTGCGCAAGGGCGGCATTCCCCGCCGTCACCGCAAGCTGGCGATCTCGCCCGATGCTCCGGCGGTGATCCTGTTCACCAGCGGCTCGGAAGGGACGCCCAAGGGCGTGGTCCTGACCCATCGCAACCTCTTGTCGAACTGTGCGCAGCTCGCCGCCCGGATCGACTTCAACCCCAGCGACGTGGTGCTGAACGCGCTGCCGGTGTTCCACAGCTTCGGCCTGACCGGCGGGACCCTGCTGCCGCTGCTGAACGGTATCCGCACGGTGCTCTATCCCAGCCCGCTGCACTACCGGATCGTGCCCGCGCTGGCCTATGACGCCAATGCCACGATCCTATTCGGCACCGACACGTTCCTTTCCGGCTATGCCCGCATGGCGCACGGCTACGACTTCTACTCGCTGCGCTACATCTTCGCGGGCGCGGAGAAAGTCCGCGACGAGACGCGCAAGGTCTATGCCGAGAAGTTCGGCCTGCGCATCCTCGAAGGCTACGGCGCGACCGAGGCCGCCCCGGTGATCGCGGTGAACACCCCGATGCATTTCAAGGCCGGGACGGTGGGCCGCCTGTTGCCGAGGATCGAGGCGAAGCTGGAAGCGGTGCCGGCCATCGCCGAGGGCGGCCGCCTCGCCATTCGCGGGCCGAACGTGATGGCGGGCTATCTCCTCGCCTCTGCGCCGGGCCTGCTGCAACCGCCGGGGGAGGGCTGGCACGACACCGGCGATATCGTCACTATCGACGAGGCGGGCTTTGTCACTATTCGCGGACGCGCCAAGCGCTTTGCCAAGATCGGCGGCGAGATGGTCTCGCTTCCGGCGGTGGAGGGTTATGCGGCGGCGGTCTGGCCGGGCGCGGAACATGCCGTCGTCACCCGGCCCGACCCGAAGAAGGGCGAGCAACTGGTGCTTTTCACGTCCGCCGAAGCGCCCGATGCGAAAGCGCTTCAGGAATGGGCGCGGGCGAGCGGTGTCACCGAACTCATGGTGCCGCGCGACATTCGCCGGGTCGAGGCGCTGCCGGTGCTGGGCACGGGCAAGATCGACTACGTGACCTTGGGAGAATGGGCCAAGGCCTGAAATTATATCGCGGAGCGCCGCCCGGCGCTCCGCGATCATTCGTCAGACGAGTTCGCCGAGCGCGGCAGCGTTAAAGCCCTTGAGCTTGGCGGCTTCGCCATCGCGAACCTTCGAGACCCAGTCCGGATCGGCGATCAGCGCGCGGCCGACCGCGATCAGGTCAAACTCATCGCGCTCCATGCGCTCGATCAGGCCGTCCAGCTTGGTGGACGTGGAGCTTTCGCCGCCGAAGGCTGCGAGGAACTCGCCGGAAAGGCCGACCGAGCCGACGCTGATCGTCGCCGCGCCGGTGAGCTTCTTGGCCCAGCCCGCGAAGTTGAGGCCGTTCTCGCCGTCGATCTCGGCAAATTCCGGCTCCCAGAACCGGCGCTGCGAGCAGTGGAGCACGTCGACCCCGGCGTCGACCAGCGGTTGCAGCCAGTCGGCCATGAGGTCGGGCGTCTCAGCGAGGCGGGCGAGGTAGTCCTGCTGCTTCCACTGGCTGAGGCGCAGGATGATCGGATAGCCCGGACCCGCCGCCTCGCGCACGGCGGAGACGACTTCCCCAGCGAAGCGCGAGCGTTCCCGGATCGAGGCGCCGCCGTAGCGGTCGGCGCGCTCGTTGGTGCCAGACCAGAAGAACTGGTCGATCAGGTAGCCGTGGGCGCCGTGGAGTTCGACCGTGTCGAAGCCGAGGCGCTTGGCATCGGCGGCGGCGCGGGCAAAGGCGGCAACGGCATCGGCGATGTCTTCCTCGCTCATCGCCTGGCCGCGCGGCGTGCCCGGTGCGAGCAGGCCGGAGGGGCTTTCGACCGGAACGCCGGGATCCCAGCCGTCGGGGCCGACCGTCGATCCGGTGTGCCAGACCTGCGGCCCCATCTTGCCGCCCGCGGCATGGACGGCCTCGATCACGTTCTTCCAGCCCGCCAGTGCCTTATCGCCGTGGAACAGCGGAATGCCTGCCATGTTGCGCGAGGCCGGGCGGTCGATCACCGTTCCTTCCGAAAGGATCAGCCCGACACCGCCTTCGGCGCGGCGCTGGTAATAGGCGGCCTGTGGCGCTCCGGGAATGCCTTCGGGCGCGAAGCCGCGCGTCATCGGCGCCATCACGATGCGGTTCGGCAGTTCGAGCGAGCCGATGGAGAAGGGACGGAACAGGACTTCGGTATCAGATGCCGACATGCGGGCAGGTCTCCGTTGAAACAGGTCGCCTCTAGGTATAAACTGGAAACCTAGCGTCAATGAGGCACCTTTGATCGCCTAGGTATACTGGAGGAAACCGCATTGCCCGAATGCCAGCATTTCAACATCGATTGCCCCAGCCGACAACTGTTCGACCAGATCGCGGACAAGTGGTCGATGATGGTGCTGACCGTGCTGGTGCCGGGGCCGATGCGCTTCAATGCGATCAAGCGGCATCTCGAAGGTGTGACGCAGAAGGCGCTGACCCAGTGCCTGCGCAAGCTGGAGCGCAACGGCTTGCTGCATCGGCGGGTGATCCCGACTTCGCCGGTGGGCGTCGAGTACGAGATCACCGCGCTGGGCCATTCGCTCCATGCGCCGTTCAAGGCACTCTATCGCTGGACCTTGGAGAATCTCGACGAAGTGGAGGAATCGCGGCGCGCTTTCGACTTGCGCGCCGCGTGACTGTTCCGGAAAATCAGAGCTTGTAGGGATTGCCGGGGAGCAACCGGGCGGTGAGAGGTTCGTCGAGGTCCGGCACGCTCATCTCCACGCGGTCTCCGCTGATGGAGATGCTGGCGCAATCGCTCTCGGGAGCATGAGGGCCCTTGCCTTCGGAGACGCAGAGCAGTCCGTCGGGACTGATCGTCCAGCGCTGCCTCATCACCGGCTGATTTTTGCCTTGCGCCCCATGTTCCCGCATCCGGGCGATGCCGTTGGGCTTGAGGAAGATGATATGCGCGCCGGAAACGGCGGAATCGTCTTCCTCCAAGGTATTACCGGCGAGCTTTTCCACCGCCGCGCGGCCGGTCAAGGCTTCCAGTTCCTCGTTCTCCGTCGCGGCAGGCAGGTTCGCGGCCGCGAGAATCGCCAGTCCCAACGCAAATTCCGTCATTGTTCTCAGTCCCGATGTGATCTCGATCCCACCCGAGAACGCCATCGATATCGAAGATCGGGCCTTTGCGGAATGGGGCGGGATAAAATTCCCGGCGGGGTCAAACAAGAAAGGGCGACCCTTGCGAGCCGCCCTTTTCCGTATCGTTCGTCCGGCTTCCCGGTGGCTGGCCGTGATGGCAGCCGGACCGAAGCGGTCAGATCAGAACTTCATGCCCAGGCCGACGAGGCCAAGGTCTGCGTCCGGGGTGTTGTCGCCGACGATCAGGTGCTTGTACTCGACCTTGCCGTAGAACTTGTTGCCGAGGTCCTGCTGGATGCCGCCGCCGACACCGACCGCGCTGTTGCCGTACTTGGTGAACTTCGACTGCCAGGTGGAGGCGGCATAGAGCTTCGTGGCAGGGGTGAGCTTCACACCGGCGCGGCCGCCGACGCCCCACGAGACGCGGGTGTTGCTGGCCAGCACCTTGTCGGCCGAACCTTCGACGCCCACGAAGAACTTGTCGTTGAGATCATAGTCATAGCCGATGGCGCCACCGGCCACGGCATCGCTGTCGCTACCGTCCCAGATCACGCCGGTGCGGGCTTCGACGCGAGTCTCGTTCGCGAAAGCGGGCGAGGCGGCAGCGACGGCGGCAACAGCGGCGAGCGAAACAAGTGCAATACGCATATTTTAACTCCAGTAACTTATCTTCCCCGGCCCTCTTCCGGGCAGCCACCGATTGGGCGGCGGGGCCTTACACCAAAGTGAACAAGTCATTCTGATGACAGTCAGAATTGGAAGACGGAATGGCGAGTTAGGTGCTTCCCATCCCCGATTTACGGGGGTTCCCGGGGTTTGGCGGGCCTGCCGAAGCTCTTGCAGGCGCTTGAAAATGGCCTGTGGATAACATTTATCGCCCCCAAAGGCGGTGATGGAGGTGCCGGAACGACCGGCGCAACCCGGCCGATTGTGTAGGGATACTTCTGCAAGAAGAGGAAACGATGCTGGTCACGAAGGCATAGGCAAGCGCGAATCCTTTGCCTATGGAGGGCGCCATGGACGACAATCTCCGCCGCGCCGCCCTCGATTATCACCTCCATCCGCAGCCGGGTAAGCTCCGCATCGAGCCGACCAAGCGCATGGTAAACCAGCGCGATCTCGCGCTGGCCTATTCTCCCGGGGTCGCCGCGCCCTGCGAGGAAATCGCGGCGGACCCCGACAAGGCGCTCGATTATACGGCGCGCGGCAATCTCGTAGCGGTCATCTCCAACGGGACCGCCGTGCTCGGCCTCGGCGCGATCGGCGCGCTGGCCTCCAAGCCGGTGATGGAAGGCAAGGCCGTTCTCTTCAAGAAGTTCGCCGATATCGACGTGTTCGACATCGAGGTGGACACCACCGATCCCGAGAAGTTCATCGAAGCCGTCGCCCTGCTCGAACCGACGTTCGGCGGCATCAACCTGGAAGACATCAGGGCGCCCGAGTGCTTCCATATCGAGGCCGAGCTGAAGAAGCGCATGAACATTCCGGTGTTCCATGACGACCAGCACGGCACCGCCATCGTCGTCGCCGCCGCCGTGCGCAACGCGCTGGTCCTTCAGGGCAAGACCCTGGCGGAAGCGCGGCTCGTCACGTCGGGCGCGGGCGCCGCGGCGCTGGCCTGCGTCGACCTGCTGGTGTCGATGGGCCTGCCGATCGAGAACGTCACGCTGACCGACAAGGACGGCGTGATCCACTCGGGCCGAGAGGGCATGCTGCCGAACATGGCGCGCTATGCCCGCCAGACCGATGCGCGCTCGCTTCCGGAAGTCCTGCCCGGCGCCAACCTGTTCCTCGGCCTTTCCGCGCCCGGCGTGCTCAAGCAGGAATGGCTGCCGCTGATGGCGCCCAATCCGCTGATCTTCGCGCTCGCCAATCCCGAACCGGAAATCCGCCCCGAACTCGCCCGCGACGTTCGCCCCGATGCGATCATCGCCACCGGCCGCTCGGACTATCCGAACCAGGTCAACAACGTCCTGTGCTTCCCCTACATCTTCCGCGGCGCGCTCGACGTGGGCGCGACGGCGATCAACGAGGAGATGAAGGCGGCGGCGGCGGAAGCCATCGCGGCGCTCGCGCGGCTTCCCGCGCATGACAGCGTGGCCCAGGCCTATGGCGGACGCAAGCTGGTGTTCGGGCCGGAATACATCATCCCGACCCCGTTCGACCCGCGCCTGATCGGCGAGATCGCTACGGCCGTCGCCCGCGCGGCGATGGAAAGCGGCGTTGCCCGCAAGACGATCGACCTCGACGAATACAAGCGCAAGCTGGCCCGCCAGAACACCCGTTCAGGCCAGCTCATGCTTCCGGTTTTCGAAGCCGCGCGCGGTTCCGGACGCAAGATCGTCTACGGCGAAGGCGAGGACGAGCGCGTGCTGCGCGCGATCCAGGACGTGCTCGACGAAGGCATTGCACGCCCGACGATCATCGCCCGCCGCCGCATTCTGGAGCCGAAGCTCCCGGATCTCGGTCTCAGCTTCGAGCTGGACCGCGATGTCGAGGTGATCGACCCGGAGACCGATCACGAGGTCATGACCGACCTCGTCGAGGCCTATCGCGCGATAGCCTCGCGAAAGGGCGTGCCGGCGGACGAGATCCTGCGTCACGTCTATCGCCGCCCGACGGTGACGGCGGCGCTGATGCTGCGCACCGGTCGCGCCGAGGCTGCATTGGTTGGCGGTCGTTCGGAATACTGGGGCCAGATCGAGCATGTCCTGCGCGTGATCGACCGGGCGCCCGACAGCGGCCGGGTCTATGCGCTTTCGGGCCTGATCCTCGATGCCGGTGCGCTGTTCATCACCGATACGCACATGGTGCCCGATCCGACGCCCGAGCAGATCGCCGAAATGGCGCGGCTCGGTGCGGAGCAGATCAAGCAGTTCGGCCTACGTCCGCGCGCGGCGCTGCTTTCGCATTCCAACTTCGGTGCCTCGCATAGCCCGAGCGCGCGCAAGATGCGGGCGGCGCTGGAACTCGTGAAGGCGGCGGCGCCCGATTTGCAGGTTGACGGCGAGATGCACGCGGACGTCGCGCTCAGCCAGGCCCTGCGCGACCGACTGGTTCCGGATGCCCGCTTCGAAGGACCGGCGAACCTGCTGGTCATGCCCAACCTCGATGCGGCGAACATCACGCTGACGGCGCTTTCGGCTTCGTCCAGTTCGCCGACGGTCGGTCCGATCCTGATGGGCCTCTCGCAGCCGATCCACGTCCTGACGCCGGGTGTTACCGCGCGCGGCATTCTCAACCTGACCGCCATCGCAGCGGCGGAGTTGGACAAGGGCTAAGCCCGACAAGAGCTGAGACGGGAAGGGGCGGGCGGTTTGCCGCCCCTTTTCATTTGTCGGCAGTTGCAGTTGATGAGGTGTTGATTGCGCTGTTCGCACGCGGAACGGGAATGCGACTTAGCGGTCAATTGCTCTGAGATGTACGCTTGAGTGCTGCCGTGTGTCCGCAGCGGCTCGCGTGAGAACGCCGAAACTCTTCATATTGCAGATGCGAATGCCTGATAAGGCCGTTGTGCATTGTGCATCGATACATGGTGGCGGGGCCTGCGATTGAATAAAATTCCATCAAAACGATATGTTAGATGCCTATCCTACTGGATAACGCGAGCGTTTCAGGGTTGTAAGCGCCTGATATGGGCGTTTGTGCGTTTCTTGCAACTGAATGCGAAGTGCTTGCATTTGCGCGCAAGCCTCGGAAGGAACACATAAGCGACATGTTGCAATGCAGCAAAGTGCTGCTTTCCGAGGTGTCCCATGTTCTCGCTGATGTCGCTCTATTTCGCCTATCGCCGCAATGTGGTCGTGGCCGAGCGCTACATGCCTGCTCTCGACGAAAAGGCGGCTCCTGCCGAAGCCATCGCTGAAGTGGCGCCGGAAGCTCCGGTTGCTCAGAATCTGCAACTCGCAGCCTGACCTTTCGCCTTCGATCTAGCTATAGCGCCGCGAATGTCTCGCACGGGACATTCGCCGTATCGGCGAAGGCGGCTTCGACGTCCAGCCCGGTTGCACGGGCGAGGGCGTCGAGAAAACGCTCCCGCGGTCCCTGTACGGCTTTGCCCTCGTGCAGCCAGACCGGCGCATCGCCGAGTGCCTGATCGAGGCATGTCACGGCCAGCGTCGGCTCTATCGCGATGCGACCGCTGACGCGCAGGATGTCCGCCGCGATATCGGCAGCCAGAACGGCCGGATCGACAAGCCCGAAACGCAGGGTTTCCTGCCAGGGATTGGGCCGATTGGTCGGATCGTCGACCCGGAAATAGGCGGCGATATCCCGCTCGTCCGGCATCGGGCCGCGCCCGTGCCGCGTCAGATAGCAGCGCGTCACATAGATCGGTGCGATCGTGTCGATCCCTGCTTCCTCGGCCACCGCCACCATGTTGGTGAGACCGGTGTTGGAGCGGGTGAGATAGGGAAATTCCGGGTAGTTGCGGTCCAGTCGCAGGCCCTGTGCCCCCTCGAACACGACCTGCTCGTCCTGCCCCAGCGTGCCATCCTCCCGCAATTCCACGAGAGCCAGGAAGCGGAGGCAATCCTCCAGATAGTGGTCGAGAACCCCCGCCGCTCCGGCGTGGCTGAGCGCTCCGGTTGCCTGTGGGTGGAGTCCTGCCTGTGCGAGACGGGCTGGAAGCCACTCCTCGCGGATCGCGGCGAGCTTCCCGGCAAGCCCCGGAGCGGCCAGGTCCGCCAATGTCAGCACACTCCCGAAATCCTCCGCTCGCGCGACCGTTTCGCCGAAGCCCAGCCCGCAGGAGCCGTGACGCCCTTCGCCGCGCGCCGTTTCGATGGCCTGGTTGACCATCATGTCCCAGGGTGTCGTGACAAGTCCCCTCGGATCGGCGGTCAGCCGGGTGCAGCCGCCGAGGGCGGCCACGCGCTCGACCTCGGCAGCCAGCTTCATCGGGTGCGAGACCATGAAGCGCGAAAGATGCGTCGCCGCGCCGACCAATGCGCCCGAACCGAGATGGTGGAAGACGTGGCGCAGGCCGTCCGCCCGTTTGACGGTATGACCGGCCTGCGCCCCGCCGTTGCTGCGCACGACAGTAACGCGCGAGGCCCCGGAGCGGGCGGCCAGCCATTCGACCGTCCGCCCCTTGCCCTCGTCGCCATAGGCGGCGCCGATCACGGCTCTTGCGATCTTGCCCATGGCCCGTCCCTCAGCGACCGTTGCCGAGGAAGCCGCGCCAGGGCAGTCGCGCCGTCGCCTGTGCGAGCACATCGGCGCAGGCGCTGCTCCAGCCTTTCGCCACATCGTCCGGATCGCGGCCGCTGGCGAGTTCGATGGTGGAGACGATCGTCTCGGCCAGCTTCGTCGGGTCCTTCAGATGGATCACCCGCTGGGGCAGGATGCGCTCCCACGATGCCCTGACTTCCTTGAGGCGCCCGGCAGCATAGCTGCCGTCGACGATGATGTGGAAGACTTCGTAGTACTGGCTGGCCAGCTTCACCGCCTCGCGGCCCGAGATGCCGCGCCGGGCATTCACCCCGAGCACGCGGGCGAACTGGTCCTGCGTCACGCCGTCATGCACCGGCTCGTCGCCGACCGTGAAGAGGAAACCGCGCTTGCGGCGCTTCTCGTAAGCATCGTGCACGGTCTTCAGCCCGGCGAAGGCATGGGCGAGGCAGTAGCTCTCGCCGCCGTTGCCGCCGCCGCCGCCTTCCAGCCAGAGGCTGCGCAATTGCTCGACGATCCGCAGGTCCGCTTCGAACTGCGTGGCCTGGAGCGGGGCGGCATCGGTGAAGCCGTCGCCCAGCGCCATGGCCATGACGTGCGGATCGCTGACCGGCTTGCGGTCCAGCAGCTGCGTGAACGTGGCGTTGAGGCCGTTCACCACGAGTTCCTCGGCGAGGAAGCCCATCGAGCCGGTGACGTCGACGCCGACGATGATCGGCGTCGACAGCGGGTTCTCCGCCGAATCCCGCGATTCCCGGACGCTGATGCGCGCCGGATCGTAGCGATCGTCCATGCCGCGCGCGCCGAAGAGTTCGGCCCGGCTGCGGCCGTGGACCGAACCGGCCGCATAGCGTTCCCAGTCTGCGTTGTTCCAGTTGCCGTGTCCCATGATCTGCTCCTTTCGCGAATCGTTGACGAGCCTTTGATGCGCCTCCCGACACATTTGTTCAAGATGCAAAATGCAGTTTGCATCTTTTAAAGACTATGGCATGAGGTCCGGGACATGACGGAAAACTACCCGCAGCCCATTCTCACGGTCGATATCGTGCCGCTCACCATTCGCGACGGACGGCTCTGCGTCCTCCTTGCGGAGCGGCCCAACGAACCTTTTGCCGGGCGGCTCGCGCTGCTGGGCGGCTATGTCCATGTCGACAAGGATTTGACCCTGGGGGAGACCGCGCGCCGGGTCCTGCGCGACAAGGCGGGGCTCGACCGGCTCTATGTGGAGCAGTTATCGACCTTTTCCGGGCCGCAGCGCGATCCGCGCGGCTGGTCGGCGAGCGTGGCCTATTTTTCGCTGACGCCGCTGGAAGCCGTCGAACCGGCACTGGAGCGCAGCGGCATCGTGCTGGTGGATGCCGACAAGCCGCAGGGGCTGCCGTTCGATCACGATGCGATCCTCGCGGCGGCAGTCAGCCGTCTACGCGGGAAAGGTGCCTATTCCGACCTACCGGCACGCTTCCTCGGCCCCAGTTTCACGCTCGCGGAACTCCATCGGACCTATCAGATCGTGCTAGGCGAGAAGATCAACATCGACGCGTTCCGCCGCAAAGTGATGGAGCGCGGGTTCCTCGAACCGACCGGAGAGAAGCGCCGTGATGAAGGTGCGACCCGGCCTTCGGAACTCTATCGGCTGACAGCACAAGCTGCCGTTTTTCCGCGCCGGTTCTAGAGCGACCCTGCGAAGGCCCAGCGCACCGCACCCGCCATCGCCTGCGTACCGGCTATGGCGGGCAGGCCGCCGATGCCGGGGCGGCGAAGCCCGAGCATCGTCCGCGCGAAAGGTGGCAGCAGATCGACGGCGGCGATGCCCAGAGTCCGGGTGATCCTGCCCGGCTTCCGTCGGTCCTCGCCTTCGAGCAGGAAGGCGGCCACTTCGCGCGCGGCCGGGCCGCCATGCAGTTCGCCGCGCATTTCGTCGAGCAGCGCCGCCGCTTCCGCCCGGCTGCGGGGAACCGGCGCGGCACCGAGCATGCCCGCGACCACGGCGCTCTGTGCGAAGTAGCGATCCTGCGCGCTCCCCGGCATCGCGGGATCGGCATAAGTGAGATAGGCTTCGAGAAAGCTCGTCGCCTCGGCAAGGTGGACCCAGGCCAGAACCCGTGGATCGGTTGCGGAATAGGCCGTACCGTCGGGCAGGGTGCCGTTGACCCGGCCATGAATGGCATTGACCCTGGCGACGGCGCGGGCGGCTTCGTCGCAGTGGCCGTAAGTGGTGGTGGCGATGAAGCGCGCGGTGCGGCGCAGGCGGCCCTCCACGTCCTCGCGAAAGTCCGAATGGTCGAGCACACCCTGTAGCGCGGCAGGATGCAGCATTTGGAGCAGGAGAGCGCGCATGCCCCCGACCATCATCGCGACGACATCGGCATGGACCATGCGGATCGGGCTGTCCGGCTCGAACAGGGCCTGTTCGGAAGGTACGACCGGCGTTTCGCCCCTTTTGCGGTCGTTGAAGACCGCTCGAACCTGCCGGACGAGCAGGCTTCGCATCGCTTGGGCAGGACCGGGGAAGAAGAGGGCGGCCATCATGGCACTTTGCCCTATTCCGGCCTGCTGGAACAGGCCTTCCGCGTCAGTGACGCAGCGGACGGTCCAGACTGCAATCGACCGAGCGGGCATAGCGGCCGTCGCACAAGTCGCGGAAGGCCGCAGAGACGGCGCGGCACTCTTCTTCGGGGAAGTGCAGCCCGGTCGAGCAGTCCGCCAGCGTGGACATCATTTCGTCCGTGTGCATTTCGAAGAATACCTGAGGACGGGGGTCCTTGGCCGCCTGCGCGAAAAGCCAGACGAGACCGACCACACCGAGCATCGAGGAAGGGCTGACGTAACGGATCATGATCACTCCTTGGATGGAATGATTATAGAGGCCGTGGTGCCCTCCCGGTCGCGGGTCTTCTCGTCTGTTTTCCGGCGGTCCCGACGGTTAGCGCACCGTAAAGGAATAGCTGCCTTCCGCGCGATCCCGATCCGCACCGGCTGCATGCCAGTCGAGCCGATAGGTTCCGGTCGGCAGCGGGCGGGGCAGGGCGACCGTCAGCTTGCGGCCTTCGGCCTTGGGAGCGATGCCCTTGATCGGCATCGGTTCGTGATGGGCCATGCCCGGCATGGCGGTCATGACGAGATCGAACCCGGATACCGCTGCGGCAAGGTCTTCGGAGAACGTCAGCGTGATCGAGGTGGGCTTCGTGACTGCCGTTTCGGCGGAGGGCGTGGCAGCGAGCAGCGCGGGACGGGCAAAGGCGATCGACGGGCATGACGCTGCAAGAACGATAGCGGCGGCTAAGGCGGGAATACGCATACTGGCTCCTGTCATCTGCGCCCGGAAACGATCCGACTTGCCGGGGCTTTTCGAAATCCATACGCAGGACCGCAGGTCTATCCCTCGCTTCGTTCGAAATTTTTTTAGCGCGCTTCGAGGGATCGGCGCCTTTGCTTGCGTATTGGCGGATGAAGGTTGGAAGGGAAACCGGGCGGATGAACGATCTCGACGAAATGCTTTCGCTGCTGCGGGACGAGCCTCTGCCGGGCGCGCTGGGTGCGATGGACGGTTCCGTCATGGCCGGGCTGGCTGCCGGACGGGAACGCCTCGTCGGCCGACGCGGCATCCTGCTGGCCTGCGGGGTTGCCGCAGTTGTCGGGCTTTCGGGCGGATTATTGCTTCCCGATACGCAGACCGGGACCAGACATGCGCAAGTCGATCCATTGCTCGGCATGCCTTCCGCAGCGCCTTCCCACCTTCTGGCGTCCTGACGATGCGGCAGGCCTCGCGCTATCTTGTCGTGGCGCTCGTTTCACTGCTGGCAGCCCTTGCAACGCTGTGGATCAGCCAGAAGCTTCATGCCGGTCGGCCCGAGGAAAGCCGCATTCACGTCCTGCTCCATCGCGAACTGGATCTTGACGGCGAACAGCGTCGCCGGATCGATGCGCTGGAGCAGGGGTTCGAGGCGCAGCGCAAACGGTTGGAAGGCGAGTTGCTTGCCGCGAATGCGGACCTTGCCCGCGCGATCGAGCATGAGCATGGCTATGGTCCGGAAGTCGAGAAAGCGGTGGATCGCTCGCATGTGGCCATGGGCGAGTTGCAGAAGGCGACGCTTCGGCACGTCTTCGCCATGCGTGCGGTACTCCGTCCCGATCAGGCGGCGCGCTTCGACAAAGGCGTGGCCGAAGCACTGACGACCGCGCCGCAGGACTGATCCGGCGTGGCCGAGCCGGAATTCCATGCTGGAGCGGACGAGCGCGAGGCGGTCGCGGCTGCGCTGGCGGGGGGGCAGGCTGGTTTCACTGCGCTCATGGACGGACACCGCGAGGCGGTGTTTCGTATGGTGCGCGGACATCTCGGAAATGAAGCCGACGCGCTGGACGTGACGCAGGAGAGCTTCGTCGCGGCTTTCCTCGCCTTGCGTCGCTACGATCCCGCACGGTCGTTCCGGGCGTGGATCCTGCGCATCGCGCTCAACAAGTGCCATGACTGGGCAAGACGCCGGAAAGTGCGCCGTTTTCTCGCTTTTGCCCTGCCGATCGAGGAAGCCGCGGATATTGCCGACGAGGGCCCCGATCCCGAGCAGATCCTGGTCTCTCGTCAGAGCGCCGAGCACATCCATGCCGCCCTCGCTGCATTGCCGGATCGGCTGAAGGAGCCGCTGCTGCTTTGCACGCTGGAGGGCTTGTCGCAGGACGAGGCCGCGACGATCCTCGGTATCAGTCGCAAGGCAGTCGAGACCCGGATATATCGGGCGCGCCGGAAATTGTCGCAACTGCTGGAGCATCCGGCTGAGGGCCGCTCACGCTCGCGAGTATGGAAATGATATGGTGCACGAAGCCCGACACGACTTGCCGCGCATGGAACTGCGCCTGCTGCGCCAGTTCGTCGCAGTTGCCGAGGAGCTTCATTTCACGCGGGCAGCGCAGCGGCTGGCGATGTCGCAGCCGCCTCTCACGGCGGCGATCCGGCGGCTGGAGGAGGAAGTCGGCGCGACCCTGATCGAGCGCGGCCGCAAGACGGTAAGGCTTACCCATGCCGGAACCGTGCTGCTGGACCGGGCCAAGCGCCTGTTGCGGGCTGCCGACGAGGCGCTGACCGCAACACGCGACGCTGCCGCGGGCAAGCGCGGTACGGTGCGGCTCGGCTATGTCGGCAGCGCGATGTACGGGCGTCTGCCCGAAGCCTTGCGCGCATTCCGGCGAAGCCACTCCGATGTCGTGGTGGATTTGCATGAAATGACCACGGTGACCCAGATCGACAGGCTGCGCGCGGGCGAACTCGATCTGGGAATAGTGGTCCCTCCGCTTTGGGATATGGCGGGTCTGCAAATGACCGCTTTCGACCGGGACCGGCTCGCCATTGCGCTGCCGGCCGGGCACCCGCTCGCCGCTGGGGAAGCGGTTGGGGTCGCGGATCTGGCTCGGGAGCCGTTCATATGCTGGCCCCGCCTTCAGGGACCGGGCTTTCACGATCAGGTCATGCGGATTTGCGGAGATGCCGGGTTCACGCCGAGGGTCGTGGAGGAAGCGCACGGCATGCACACCGTGCTTTCTCTGGTCGCGGTGGAGGCGGGGGTGGCGATCGTGCCGGAGAGCATGAAGCAGGTCCGCGCTGCCGAGATCGTCTATCGCCCGATCGGCGGCGATGCAGCCGGTTTCGATCTCCTGCTCTGCCGCCCGGCCGGAGAAGTCGCACCTGCAGCAGCAAGGCTGGAGGACGTATTGCGGCGATAGGGAATTCCTATCACGGCGTGCTGTCATCGATATTGGACCTGCCTGTTCGCCCGCGTCATCTGGCCGCCGAGGAGGCCGCAGATGATCGATTTCTCGGGACGTATTGCTTTGGTGACCGGTGGCGGGCGCGGCCTTGGCCGGGCTTATGCGAAGGCGCTTGCCTTGCGAGGCGCGACGGTGATCGTGCAGGACAGCGGCACCGGATCGGACGGTCAAGGCGAAGACCCGCTGGTCGCGGCGAGCGTTGCGGCTGAAATCGTGACGGCCGGCGGGCGCGCCGACGCCGAGCCTCGGCCGATCTCGACGCGCGCGCAATGCCGCGACATCGTTACGGAGATCGCCGCGCGGCACGGCGGTCTCGACGTGGTGATCCACAATGCCGGTTGGGTCGGATATCAGACGATCGAAAACCTGGAGCCGGACTTCCACGAGCGGATGATGCGCCTGGCGGTCGATACGCCGCTCTGGCTGGCGCAGGCAGCATGGCCCTTCATGCGCGAAGCCGGTTTCGGCCGGATCCTGCTGACGACGTCCGACCGGGCCATCTATCCCGAATATGCGCAGGACGGATTGGTATCCTATGCTGCGGCGAAGATGGGGGCGATCGGTATCGTCAACGTACTCGCCAGGGAAGGCGCGCCGCATGGGATTTGTGTGAACGCGATCTCTCCGGTCGCCAAGACCCGCATGTGGGGCATCGAAGGGGAGCCGGACGAATTGCGGCCGGATGCCGTGGCACCGGGAGCGCTCTATCTGGTCTCTCCCGATTGCACGGCAAGCGGCTGGGTGATGCGCGCGTCGAACGGCCAGTTCGTCGCGACCCGTGCGCGGGAAGCGGAGCACGTTTCCTATCCGCGAGATCTGGTGGCGATCCAGGCGATGACGCCGGAGGAGGTTTCAAGGACATGGTCTGCAATTGCGGTTGATGATCCGGAACTTCGCTGGCATTCGCCGCTTCGGCAGGTCGCAAGAGACTGATCCAAAATAGATATTCTAGTCAGGAGATGAATTATTCAAAAGGTTGTGCAAGTCGTACTCGTCGTTCTGATTGCGGCGACTGTGATGTTCGGCGGACGTTGGTACATGTACGTCGCGCAAGGCGAGAGCCCTTACGACGAAGTGGGTATCGCGCTGAACGGCTATATGCCGGGGCCACTGCGTACCTGGGGCTGCCACAAGCTGCAATCCCGCTTTGCGAACCAGTTACCGCCTTATGGCTGCGGTAGCGCCGACGGTCGTAGCTGGATCTGATTTCGGTTTCCGTTCGGTCCGTTCTGCCATCGAGGCAGGACGGGCCGACACGGCGTGCCGGTTTGACGCAGCCTTTGGTGCTCGCTACCGCCGCTGCGATGATCGTTCTCCTGTCTCCCGCCAAGACGCTCGATTTCGAGCGCGTTCTGCCGCCGCTCAGCGTTTCCACGCCGCACTTCGCGGAAGAAGCGGCCGGTCTCGCCCGCTCCGCCGCGAATCTGACGCAGAAGCGGCTGTCGGAGCTGATGCATATCTCTCCGCGCCTTGCCAAGCTGAACGCGGACCGCTTTCGCGACTTTCCCGAACTGCCCGAACGACCGGCGCTCTTCGCTTTCGCGGGCGACGTCTATACCGGGCTGGAGGCGCATACGCTGGATGAAGCCGGTGTGGCTTTCGCGCAGGACCATGTCCGGATGCTATCGGGCCTCTATGGCCTGCTGAAGCCGCTCGACGCGATCCGGCCCTATCGTCTGGAAATGGGCACGCGCTGGGCGCCTCGGCACAAGAGCCTGACCGACTGGTGGGGCGATCGCATCGCTGCGTTCCTCCGCGCCGAGCTTGCAGAAGAGGGATCGGGCGCGATCCTCAACCTCGCCAGCCAGGAATACTACGCTGCCGTTGCCGGAAAGCTGCCGGGCGTGCGGGTGGTCGATGTCGATTTCCGTGAGCCCGGCCCGAACGGTCCCCGCTTCATCAGCTTCAACGCCAAGCGCGCGCGCGGCATGATGGCGCGCTGGATGTGCGAGCACCATGTCACCGATGTCGAGGCGATGCGCGGTTTCGACAGCGACGGTTATCGCTTCGATCCCGAGGCCAGCGAGCCCGACCGCTGGCGCTTCACCCGCGCATGAGCGGCCCGGTGCGATCCTCTGCCGTCATCATCGGCGCCTCCGGCGGGATCGGCGGGGCTTTCGAGGCGGCGCTGATCGAGGAGGGCGCTTTTGACGTCGTTCACGGCTTCGCCCGCTCGCGCAGCGGCGCGCAGCATCTCGACCTGCTCGATGAGGCGAGTATCGAAGCCGCCGCCGCGTATGTGGCCAAGGGGCCGCCGCCGACACTGGTGATCGTGGCGACCGGGTTGCTTCACAAGGGCGCATCGGGTCCCGAGAAGGCGCTGCGCGATCTCGATCCGGAATGGCTGGCGAAAGTCTATGCCGTCAATGCGATCGGACCGGCGCTCGTGGCGAAGCATTTCCTGCCGATCATGCCGCGCACCGGCCGGGGCGTTTTCGCGGCGCTTTCGGCAAGGGTAGGTTCGATCACCGACAACCGGCTCGGCGGATGGCATGGCTATCGGGCCTCGAAGGCCGCGCTCAACATGATCGTGCGCAACCTGGCGATAGAAGAGCGCCGCCGCAACGATCGCGCGATCGTGGTCACGCTGCATCCCGGTACCGTCGATACCGCGCTGTCGCGCCCGTTTCAGGGCCATGTCCAGGCAGGCCGCCTGTTCGATGCCGAGCGCGCGGCGCTGCAATTGCTCGATGTGATCGAGGACCTGAAAGTGCCCGACAGCGGCAAGCTGTTCGACTTCGAAGGCAAGGAAATTCCGTTCTGACGCCCTGTTAAGGCGTTAGATTTCGTATTCCGGCTGCCAGCGTCCCAAGGGCTTTGCCTCCACTCTGGCGGTACCGGACTGGCGGCGCGTCATTTCGCCGTGGAGCTTGCGGATCATGTCGCTACCCGCGTGCGTGAGCAGGCCGGGCACGAACCCGTGGATGATCGTGCCGATCCCGGCGACGATCATCCGCAGGCCGAAACTGCTCGCGACGACCCAATGCTGCGTGTAGCTTTCATCCACGGTTCGCGGATGATCGACGAACAGACGGTTGAACATCGTTGTCGCTCCGGAAATGGAGGAAGTCAGGCTGTCGGCGGATAGGGATGACGACCGAAGACCCACCGGGTCTCGGGGCTGTCATGGCCGTCGAGCAGCAGCACTTTCGCTTCGTGGCCCTTCATGCCGACCTGATGCGCGGCGTCGATGGCGCGGTTGAGCGCGGCGCGCTGCGTTTCGAAGGCGGCCAGGAAAACGCCGTGCAGGCTTACAGCCCAGTCAAGTCCTTTGCGAACGACGTGAAAATCGCTTTGAGGCATGGGTCCATACTCCCCTTCTTGCTTTGGTGACGATCCCGCCCGTGAGGGGAAATCGATGGCTTCCAATCAGAGTGCTCTTGGCGTCGGCGATTTCAAATTACATTCTCAACCTATTTAATTGACAAAATCCGTCAAGGGAAAAATTCCGCACCTGTAACGGCAGGGCGGCGAACGGGCTTTCCTATGCGGCGGGGCGGTTCGGGCGCGGTCGCGGGCGCTCGCGATCCACCGCAATTATCCACTTGAGATCGATGGAATATCGATAGAATTTTGCGCATCTTTGCGTTCCCGCCCGCCGCGATTTGGCGTAGCCTGCCGAATTTACAGCCATATCCTGGGAGACGGAAATGACGGCACCGCGCGAGAGCAAGACGGCTATCGGCGAGCACAAGCTCCACCCCGACACGCTCATGTTGAACTACGGCTACGACCCGCTTCTTTCGGAAGGCGCGGTGAAGCCGCCGGTCTTCCTGACGTCCACTTTCGTGTTCCCGACGGCGGAAGAAGGGCGCGATTTCTTCGACTATGTGGCGGGCCGCAAGGAGCCGCCGCCGGGGCAGGGGCGCGGCCTCGTCTATTCGCGCTTCAACCACCCGAACAGCGAGATCGTCGAGGATCGCATGGCGATCTATGAGGATGCCGAAGCGGGCGTCGTGTTCTCGTCGGGCATGGGCGCGATCACCACGACCATCCTGACATTCGCGCGGCCGGGCGACGTCATTCTGCACTCGCAGCCGCTCTATGGCGGCACCGAGACACTGCTGGCGAAGACTCTCGCCAACCTCGGCATCAAGGCGGTCGGTTTCAGCGATGGTCTCGACGAGGAGGCCGTCCGGGCAGCCGCAAAGGCGGCCGCGGCGCAGGGACGCATCTCGCTGGTGCTGATCGAGACGCCTGCCAATCCCACCAACAGCCTCGTCGATATCCGGCTGCTGAAGCGGGTCTGCGATGCCATCGGCGAAGAGCAGGGGCATCGTCCGCTGCTGGTCTGCGACAATACGCTGCTCGGTCCGGTGTTCCAGCATCCGCTGCGGCTTGGGGCCGATATCTCGCTCTATTCGCTGACGAAATATGTCGGCGGCCATTCCGACCTCGTTGCCGGGGCGGCGCTGGGTTCGGCCAAGCTGATGCGCGAGGTGCGTCTGCTGCGCAGCGCGATCGGCACGCAGCTCGATCCCCATAGCTGCTGGATGCTCGGCAGGTCGCTGGAAACGCTGGGCCTGCGGATGGAGCGGGCCAATGCCAATGCAGCGGCGGCGGCGGAGTTCCTCCAGGCCCATCCCAAGGTCGAGCGTGTCGCCTATCCGCCGCTCTATCCGGCAGGATCGCGCGAAGCGGAAGTCTTCGCGGCCCAGTCGACCGGGGCGGGATCGACGTTTTCCTTCGATATCGTCGGCGGCCAGCCTGCGGCGTTCCGGTTCCTCAATGCGCTGCAGATCTTCAAGCTGGCGGTCAGTCTCGGCGGTACCGAGTCGCTGGCGAGCCATCCGGCGACGACCACCCATTCCGGCGTCCCTGCCGAAGTCCGCGACCGGATCGGCGTGCTGCAATCGACCATCCGCCTGTCGATCGGCATCGAGCATGCGGGCGATATCGTCGCCGATCTCGCTCAGGCGCTGGAGGTAAGCTGAGCGCAGGCAAAGCAAAGTGAAGGCTGACGTTAAATCCGGCGGAGCAGCACGCGGCCTGTTCGTCGCGACCATCCTCGTGGGCAGCTTCCTGCTGTTCCTCGTGCAGCCGATGGTCGCGCGCATGGCGCTGCCCCGGCTCGGCGGAGCGCCGAACGTCTGGAACAGCGCGATGCTGGTCTATCAGGCGCTGCTGCTGGCCGGGTATGCCTATGCCCATCTGCTCGGGCGATTGCCCGTGCGGCGGCAGGCGGTCATTCATCTGCTGGTCCTGCTGGCGGCCGGGATGACGTTGCCCGTGGGCCTGTCCGCGATGGCGCAGCCCGCAGGACTACCTGAAGCCCTGTGGGTGCCGCTGCTGCTGGGGCTGAGCATAGGGCCGGTGTTCTTCGCCGTGTCCGCGCAGGCGCCGCTGATGCAGCGATGGTTTGCCGCCGATCCCGGTGCGGGGCAGCCATGGGCGCTCTACGCGGCTTCCAACCTCGGCAGTTTCGCGGGATTGCTGGCCTATCCGCTGCTCGCCGAGCCGCTGCTGAGCTTGCGCCAACAGAGCCTGACGTGGTCGGCGGGCTTTGCCTTGCTGGTGCTGCTGGTCCTGCTCGCCGCCATGACCCGCGGGGGCCTTCCCGCCGTATCCGTCGTGGCGGACAAGGTAGCGCAGGAGGAGCGGATCGGTTGGCGGCGGGCGGCGCTATGGCTGGTGCTTGCCGCCGTGCCTTCGGGCCTGATGCTCTCGACGACGACCCATCTCACCACCGACATCTTCGCGATGCCGCTGCTCTGGGTCATCCCGCTGGGCCTCTATCTGCTGAGCTTCGTCGTCGCCTTTGCCGATCGGCGCGGCGCATGCATGGCCGTGACGCGGATTGCCCCGGTCGTGGTGCTGTTCGCGGGCAGCTATGCCATGCTGTCCAACGGATCGGGCACGCTGTGGATCGCCGGGGGCGCGTGCCTCATGCTGTTCTGCATCGCGACGGCTCTGCATGGACGGCTTTACGACTTGCGGCCGGGCGCCGCGCACCTGACGCATTTCTATCTGGTGATGTCCGCAGGCGGCGCGCTGGGCGGGCTGTTCACTGCCCTGATCGCACCGCTGGTGTTCGACTGGGCCTGGGAACACCCCTTGCTGGTCCTCGCCGCTGCACTGCTGATGCCACTGGCACCGCTGCTGCGCTGGCATGAGAGCGAGGGCATCGAACCGGGCATGGCGCGCGTTGCGCTGGTGCTGTTGCTGGCCTTCGCAGTATTCCTCGGATGGCAGCTCGACCAATATGCCCTGCGCCCGGAGGACGGGCTTGCGGCGGTTCTCCTTACCGTCTTTCTGGTCGCGACCGGGGTGATGCTCATGGCGTGGCGGGCCGGTTTCATCACGGTGCTGACGATCGCGATGGTCGCGCAAGGCGGCATCTGGACGATCCGTGCTACACTGGCGGGAGAGCGGACGCGCAGCTACTTCGGCATCTACACCATACGTGACACCGCCGAGGGCACCTTGCGCACACTGGCGCACGGCACCACCCTCCACGGCGAGCAGTCGCTGCAACCCGGCCGCTCGCGCGATGCGCTGACCTATTACGGGCCGACTTCCGGCGTTGCCCTTGCCCTGAAGGCCGCGCCCCGGATCGAGGGTGCCGGAGCGCGTGTCGGTGTTGTCGGCCTTGGCACCGGCTCACTCGCCTGTCAGGCCGCGCCGGGACAGCGCTGGACTTTCTTCGAGATCGATCCGGTCATCCTCCGCTTCTCGACGAGCGGCCGTTTCACTTTCCTGCGCGACTGCACGCCGGACGCGCGCGTAGTCCTAGGCGATGCACGACTGGAACTGGCGCGGCTGCCCGCAAACGCCTTCGACGTGCTGGTGATCGACGCCTTTTCCAGCGATGCGATCCCGGTCCACCTGCTGACGAAGGAAGCCTTACAGGTCTATGCCCGCGCGCTGACCCCGCGCGGGCTTTTGCTGCTGCACATTTCCAACCGCTATATCAATCTCGCGCCCGTCGTCGGCACCAATGCGACGGCGAGCGGTCTCAAGGCGATCTCGCGCCTCGATCGGCCGCTCGACACCGACTACTATACGCCGTCGCGCTGGATCGCCCTGTCGCGAGATCCGCAGGTTCTGGAGCAACTGCGCGGGCGGAACCCCGACGCTCCGTGGATAGGTCTCGATGAACGCGCGGCCAAGCCCTGGACCGACGATTACGCCTCGATCCTGCCTTATGTGCGGTGGGACCGATTGACCGGCAGCCCCTGATCGTCAGGCGGGCGCGAAACCCGCCAGACGCAGCGCCCCGTCAAGGGAATCGCCGAGTGCGGGGCTGAGCCGTTCGACCGTGCGCGAACGCAGCCAGGGCTGCATGCGGGGGGCCAGCCCGCCGACAAGCGTGCAGCGCGTGGCGCCGCGCTCGAAGATCGTCTCGATGAAGCGCTCGATATGGCCTGCGGCATGTTCGACGATGGAGCGGGCGATGGCGTCGTCGGCCTCGGCATAGTCCATCACCAGCGGGGCGAAAGTGCCGTAGTCGCGCGGGGTGGCGTGGTCCATCCAGGCAATGGCCTGCGCGGTGTCGTGCTCGAAGCGCTCGGTCACGGCGGCGCTGAGCGGGGTCTTGCGGGTGCGCCCGTCCAGCGCGCGCAAGGCGTGGCGCATGGCGGAAAGCCCGAGTGCGGCGCCGCTGCCTTCGTCCGAGATCGGGAAGCCGTAGCCGCCGATGGTGAAGTCCCGCCCATCGACGCGGACCTGCGCAGCGCTGCCGGTGCCGATGATGAGGATCGCGCCGTCCTGCCCGCCGTGGGCGCCAAGATTGGCGATCTGGGCGTCGGTGGCGTAGTTCACCGAGGCGAAACCGAAGTCCAGTTCCGCCAGCGCGTCGCGCACGCCGGGGCGGGTGATGCCGGCGATGCCCATGCCTGCGCAAATCTGCGCGCGCTGCGCGGTGTTGAGGTCCGCTTCGGCGACGGCCTGATCGACGGTGTCCTTCAGGGTCTCGTAGAGCGCGTCCATGCCGATGCGGGCATTGGCGGTGCCGGACTTGCCGTTCCCGATGACGGTGCCCTGCGCGTCGACGAGCCGGGCGCGGCAATTGCTGCCGCCTGCGTCGATGCCGAGGTAGTAGGTCATGGGTGTTCTCCGTGCGATCCGGTCCAGTCGCGGCCACGGGGGGTATGGCCGATGCCGGGGTTGAGCTGGTTGCGCGGGTCGATCTCGCGATAGAAATCTGCGAGCTCGGGCCGGGCGATATAGAGGTGGCCGACGTTGTGCTCGGCCGGATACTGCGCGCCGCGCGCGTCGAGCAAGGCCCAGAGCGCATGTTCGAAGGCGAGCGGATCGGTGCCCTTCCTCACAATGTAGTCCTGATGGAACACCTGGCAGAAGAAGTGCCCGTAATAGAGCGTGTGGATCGTCCGCGCGGCGAGATCGGCGGGAAGGCACTCCACCCATTCGCGGTTGTTGCGGGGCAGGGCCACATCGAGCGCGACGATGTCCTCCACTTCGTCGCGGTGCACGGCGCGGTAGCGCACCGCCGCACCGGCTGCGACGAAGCGGTGGAGGAAGGCCTTGGCGCCTTCCTGCGCGGTGCATCCGAAATGATCGCCTTGTCCGCCGCCGGGGAACAGCTCGCCGAGCAGCTTGCGGGCCGCTTCCACCTGATCGCGGGGGACCTTCAGGATCAGGTGATGGTCGAAGCGTGTGCGATAGTCGCGCATCCGGGCTGGCAGGTGATCGGGAATGAACTTGCTCGACCATTGCATGAGCCGGTCGCTGAGACCGTTTCCGAACACCCCGTCGAAGCGCGATTTCGCCGCGAAGAGGGCGGGCAGGCGGTCGGTGCCGAGGCGCTCGATGGCGAAGAACATGTCGCGCCCGTAGCGGTCGGCCACGTCGAAGGCCTCGGCGTGCATATATTCGCCCGCGATCGGCAGAGTGTCGAAATCGCGCAGCATCGTGCGGCGCAGCTCGGTCAGCCGGTCCGGCTCGGTGGTGCCGATGTAGAACGTGGTGGTCTCGTCCTCGCGCGCGAAGGTGTCGAGGCGGACGGCGAAGACGATCAGCTTGCCTGCGCTTCCGGCGGCCTCGAACAGGCAGCGCGGGTCGGCGTTGAAGCGGGCGGGGACCTCGCTGTCGATGTCGCGGACATGCTCGGCATAGCTGTGGTCGTGCGCCCACTTGTCGCTCGCCGGATCGATATCGGCTTCGGTGTATTGCTCGCGGTCGAGCCGGGCGAGCATGCCTTCCGGATCGTCGCCCAGATCGATGCCGAGGTGGTTGAACAGGCGCAGCGAACCGTCGGCCTGAACTTGCGCGTAGAGCGCCAGCTGGGTGTAGGCCGGGCCGCGGCGGATCAGCGAGCCGCCCGAATTGTTGCAGACCCCGCCCACCACCGAGGCGCCGAGACAGGAAGAGCCGATCACCGAATGCGGCTCACGGCCGAAGGGACGCAGCGCCTGCTCCAGCTTGTAGAGCGTGGTGCCCGGAAAGCAGAGTACCTGCTCGCCGCGCCGGATTACCTTGAGCGCCGAAAGCCGGGTGGTGCTGACGATGACGAGGCCGCCGGGATAGTCGTCGCCATCCGGGGTCGAGCCGCCGGTCAGCCCGGTGTTCGACGCCTGCATAATGATCGACACGTCCGCCGCGACGCAGGCCTGTACCGTGCGCCACAGTTCGACCAGACTGCCGGGACGCACCACCGCGATGGCCGCGCCTTCCCCGGTGCGATAGCCCTTGCGGAAGCGGGCGGTCGCGCGCGGTGAGGTCAGCACGTTGCGCTTGCCCACGGCCGAACGGAGGGCAGTCAGAAGCGCGGAGTTCCCTGTCGTCGTTGCCATGGCTCTCGTCCCGGTTACTGGGTCTGGACCTCGTCGTCGGTCATCAGGTCCCCGCCATCCAGCCAGCGCAGGATCTCGCGGGCGGCGGGATGGTCGATGCCTTCGTAGCGTGCCCGCAGACGGTCCGCGCGCATGCCGAGGCGCTCGTAGCCGACGTCCTGAAGCGCCGGAAGGTCCTGCTGCAACAACTGCGTGAATTCCGCGCCGAGCAACTTGCGCGAAGCCGCATGGAAGGCCGCGCCATAGGCGTAGTCGTCGCCTTGGGCATAGACCATCGGCAGGGTGATCGCCGGAATGCAGCCGAGGTGCGCCTGGATCGCCGGGTTGATCGCATGGCCGGTGACATGGTCGGCAATGTCCGCAGAACGCCCGGTAAACGCGCGCAAGTGCAGGAAACGCGACATCCGCGCGCCGTCGTTGACCGGCCAGTTGTCCCAGAGGCAGACCTTGCGGCCCAGTTCGCCCGCGATCCGTGCGAGATGGGCCGGGCCGATCTCCTTCGCGCAGACTTCCTCGCCCGTCCAGTAGACCTGCACGGCGGGATCGAGCAGCCGCCCGAGCTTGCCGAGATAGTCCGCCGGGCGATCCGCGAAGACGAGGTCCAGCACCGGATCGTCCGAATAGTATGTCGGGCAAGTGTAGACCCGCGTGGCCCTGGTCAGACCGGCGCAGAAGTTCACGACATCGGCTTGCCGTTCGGCGAGTTCGGGCATGTCGCCGCGAAGATCGTCGAACAGCACGGCGAGGTCGTCGATGCCGATGGCGTCAAGCTCTGCCACGCGGCGAGTGAGGTCGGCGCGGGCCGCGTCATCGAAGGGGCGGGTGGAGCCGACCGGCGTGATCGCCATGCCGAAACGCATGCCCGCCGCGCGGCATTCGGCGGACAGCCGTGCCAAGGCTTCGGTCTGCGCGGCATCGTGCGATCTGCGCCATTCCCGGCGCAGCGAACGGTCCGCCTTGGGGCCGTAGTGGTAGAAGCCGTAACCCGCCTCGGCGAGCGTCTTTACCACATAGCTGCGCTCGGCTTCGCTCCAGATGCGGCCGAAGCGACCCTCGATAAGGCCGAGATTAGGTATCATTCCGGATGGTCCTCTCGCGAACCGGCAATCCATGTCGAGCGGACCAGGCGATCCTCGCCCAGATGGACGAGGTCGGCGCGCAGGCCCGGTGCGATGGCGCCGGTCTCGTGATCGAGCCTCAGGAAGTGTGCGGGATTGCCGCTGGCCATGCGCGAGGCGATGACGATATCGCAGCCGATCATGTCCATCGCATTGCGCAGCGCCTGCGCCATCGTCAGCGCCGATCCTGCCAGCGTGCCGTCTGGGCCGGTGCATTTACCGCCCTCGACCCCGATCTCCTGCCCCATGAGCGTGAAGCGGCCGAGCGTCCCGCCCACCGGCGGCATGGCATCGGTGACGAGCATGATCCCGTCCTCGCCGCGCGCCGAGACGGCGACGCGCATCGATGCAGGGTGGACGTGGAAGCCGTCGGCGATCAGGCCGAAGTGACCGGCGCGATCCTCCAGCGCGGCGCCGACCATGCCGGGATCGCGGCTGAGGAACTGCGTCATCGCATTGAACAGATGGGTGAAGCCGACAAGCCCTTCCGCCAGCGCCGCGCGGGTCTGGTCGTAATCGGCAAGGCTGTGCCCGGCGCAGACGAGGACGCCCGCCTCGGTCAGGGCGCGCACCGTTCCCTCGGGCGCGAGTTCAGGTGCGAGCGTGACCACCCGGCGACCCTTTGTCGGTGCCGAAAGCCGGGCGAGGACTTCGGCATCCACCCGCGAGAAGCGGTTCTGGTCGTGGATGCCCTTCTTCGCCGCATTGAGGTGCGGGCCTTCGATATGAAGCCCCAGCACGCCCGGCACGCTCGCTTCCAGAGCGGCCTCGCCCGCTGCGAGGGCGGCTTCGACCACTTCGGGATAGTCGCTGATGAGAGTGGGCAAGAGGCCGGTGGTGCCATAGCGGCGATGCGCGCGGGCGATGGCGCGAATGCCCTCGACACTGGGCATGTCGTTGAACAGCACGTCGCCGCCACCGTTGACCTGGGTATCGATGAAGCCGGGCAGCAGGTAACCGCCGTCAAGCGGCTCGATATGGCAGTGTTCGGGCAGGGCATCCGGCGCCGCGAGGCCGAGGATGCGCGTTCCGTCGAGGATCAGCGCCTGATCCTCGACCATGCGGTCGGCCAGGACCACGCGTGCTCCGGTGAGGGCGGTCAGGCTCATAGCGTGCGGGTCACTTTGTTGAGATGCGGCGGGTTGTCCGGGTTCCGCCCGCGCGCGAGCGAGAGCGCCTCGGCCAGACCGTAGAAGCTCTGGATCTGGGCAATGGCGCCGAGTACCGGATGAACGCCGGTCTGCAGGGGCAGTACCAGCGCTGCCGGTTCGACATCTTCCGCCAGACCGGCAGCGATGACTTTCGCGCCTCGTGACGCGAAATCTTCCAGACGCTCCCGCAGGCCCGTGCGGGCGACGTCGAGCGGGGCCAGAACCAGCACCGGATCGCCTTCGCCCACCAAGGTCATCGGACCGTGTGCGACTTCCGCGCTGCTGAAAGCCTCGGCGTGGAGGCTGGAGGTTTCCTTCAGCTTGAGCGCAGCTTCGCCCGCGATGGGGAGAGTGGGACCGCGTCCCAGCACCAGCATCTCCTCGGCGTCCTTCAATAGGTCCACCGCCGCTGTCCAGTCGGCACTGGCCGCTGCTTCCAGCACCTCACCAGTAGTTTCCAGCGCAGCCAGCAGGGCCGGATCCTGGCTCCATTCGGCGACGAGATGGGCGAGGGCGACGAGCGTGCAGACGAAGCTCTTGGTCGCGGCCACGCTGGTTTCCGGTCCCGCGTGAACCGGGATCACGATCTGCGCGAGGTCCGCGAGCGGCGACTCGGAATCGTTCACCACTGCGATCACAAGGGCGCCCTTGTCGCGGGCATCCTGCGCTGCCGCCAGCAAGTCGGGGCTGCGCCCGGACTGCGAGATCGCGATCAGCGGCGCCCCTGCGAACTGCGGCGAAGTCGCGTGATAGAGCGATCCCACCGATGGCGCATGGCTGAGCGTCGGGACGCGGGCATGCGTCTCCAGCAGGAACTTCGCGAACGCCGCCGCCTGGTCGGAACTGCCGCGCGCCAGAGTCGCCGCGAAAGGCGGGGCGAGTTCGCGCAGTTGTCGTCCCGCCTCGCGGACGAGATCGGCATTGCGGCTAAGCTGCTCCACGCAGCGTGCGGGCGCCTCATGCGCTTCGCGGGACATCCGGGTGCCCGGAGCATTCGGTGTGGCCTTGGTCATGGGAACGACAGATACCAGTTTCACTTTTTGGCACAAGTGGCATTAAAGTGGTTTTATAAATCGTACGTTCCATGATACCGGTCGGTCCAAGCTAGAGTCGCGTCAAGGGAGAAGACGATGCTCAGGATCGAGATTGCCGCCTCCGATGGTCAGAGTGAAGTCAACGAGGATTGCGTTGGCCATCAGGGCGATGCGGCATGGGTCATCGACGGCGCGACGGGGCTTGGCACCGCGCTTCTCGATGCGCCGAGCGATGCCGCCTGGCTCGCGCGAACGGCTAACGATTTTCTTGTGCAGATATTGGCCAAGCAGCCGAACATTCCGACCGTGGACCTGCTGCGCAGCGTGATGACCCGCAGTGGGGCAGCACTGGCGAGCCAGCAGGTCAGGCCTGCTGCAGGAGTACACGAATATCCCTCTGCCACCTTTGCGATGGTGCGCGTCATGGATGGCATCGCGGAATTCACGACACTGGCCGATTGCCGAATTGCGGCATCCGAGCCCGGCCGGGAGCCGCGCCTGTTCGGCAGTTCCGCACTCGATGCCATCGAGGCGCGGACGATCGAGGCGATGAAGGCGATCCTCGCTGAAGAGGGCGACCTCGGTCCGGATGCGCTCAAGGCGCGGCTGCTGCCGGGGCTTCGCGAGAACCGCAGGCTGATGAACCGCGAGGGCGGCTATTGGGTGCTCGGCACCGAACCGGCTGCCGCGGATCATCTCTGGCAGTGGCGCATGCCGGTGCGTCCGGGGCAACGCTTTGCGATAGCCAGTGACGGCTTTCTGCGCCTCGTCGAACTGTTCGAGACGGCGATGCCCGCCGATCTGCTTTCCATTTCCGGGCCTGACGACTGGGCGCAATGGCTGAAGCGCCTGCGCGAGTTGGAAGGCGAACCGGATTCGCTGCATCGTTTTCCGCGCGTAAAGCCGCGTGACGATGCCAGCCTTGTTGTCTGTAGCTGGGAGAATGCACGCTGATGCTGGTCATGGGATACATGAGCGGGACCTCGCTCGACGGCGTCGACGTGGCGGTGGTGGAGACCGATGGCGAGCGGATCGATTCCTTCGGCCCCTCGGCGATGATCGCGTTCTCGGCGGCGGAGCGGGCGGCGCTGGAAAAGGCGACGCGGGATGCGCTGGTCTGGGATGGACTTGGCGATGAACCGCTCTCGTTCGGCCTTGCCGGTGAAGTGATCGAGGCCGCGCACTTGCGGGCCGGGCGCCATGTCATCGAGCGGCTCGGGCGCCTGCCCGATCTCGTCGGTTTCCATGGCCAGACGCTGCTGCATCGGCCGGAGCGCAAGCTTTCGGTGCAGATCGGGGACCCGCAGGTCATTGCCGATGGACTCGGCGTTTCGGTCGTGGCGCAGATGCGTCAGGACGATCTGCTGGCGGGCGGGCAGGGCGCTCCACTGGTGCCTGCCTACCATGCTGCTCTGGCCGAGAAGATCGGCCTCTGCGGGCCGGTGGCTTTTCTCAATCTCGGCGGCGTTGCGAACCTCACGTGGATCGGTGCGGACGGGGCGCTGATGGCTTGCGACACCGGGCCGGGAAATGGTCTTATCGACCAGATCGTGCAGGCCCACGGCGCCGGTCGCTATGACGACGGCGGGCGCATCGCCGCGGCCGGGACGGTCGATCGTGCAGTGCTGGCGGACCTGCTTTCGCATCCGTATTTCCGGGGAGAAGGCCCGAAGTCTCTTGACCGCTACGACTTTCCGCTCGAATGGGCCGAGGCCTGCTCGCTGGAAGACGCGGCGGCGACGCTGACGGCGTTTACCGCCGAAGCCGTTGCCGTCACGGCCCGCCTTCTGCCGCAAGCGCCGAAAGTCTGGGTGATCTGCGGCGGGGGGAGTCACAATCCCACGCTCATGAAAACCCTGCGCGAGCGGCTTGGCGATTGCCGGACGGCGGACGAGGTCGGTCTCAGGAGCGATTTCGTCGAGGCGGAGGCGATGGCCTTTCTGGCAGCCCGCAGCCTGCGCGGCCTGCCGTTGACCTTCCCCGGCACGACCGGGGTGTCGCGCCCGCTGACCGGCGGGACGATCTTGCGGCCGGAAACGGCCTGTGCCGAATTGGTCTGATAGAGCTGCAATGTAGTACCACCATTTGCATACCACACCTTTACATATCCATGACAGGTATGCATGGTGCACACGTCTGCAAAGGGCATGCCGTCGAGTCTTCGGGTCGCACCAAACCACGACGGAACAGGGTTCAGGGAAAGTTAGTGAGGAAGTCTAATGGTTAAGTCTCAACGACACACCGTGGCTATGGCGGCGCTTGCCATCGCCCTTTCGCAAGCACCGGGCACGGCCTTCGCGCAATCTTCAGAAGATACCGGCGCCAGCGCGGACATCGTCGTCACCGGCACCCGCATCGCGGTTCCCGGCCTGACGTTGAGCAGCCCGGTCGCCTCCACCGGCGAGGAGCAGATCAAGCTCCAGTCGGCACTGACGGTCGAAGACTTCTCCACCAAGATTCCGCAGCTTTCGGGCGGCGTTCGTCAGGGTTCGCAGGGCAGTGACGCATTCGGCGCGCAAGTCTTGGAACTGCGCAACTTCGGCCAGAGCCGTTCGCTCGTCCTGATCGACGGCACTCGCGCGACGCCGTTCAGCTTCCGCAACTCGGCTGACGTCAACGCGATCCCGGCCTCGCTGATCAAGCGCGTCGATGTGCTGACCGGCGGCGCCGCCGCGGTCTATGGCGCGGACGCGGTGGCCGGTGTGGTCAACTTCATCCTCAACGACGATTTCGAAGGCATTCGCGGCACCGCAACCAGCCGCCTGTCCGAGCATGGCGGTGCCCAGTACGGCGGCTCGCTGATGGTCGGCACCGGCCTAGGCGATCGCGGCCATATCGTCATCGCGGCTGACTATACCCAGCGCGACTTGATCCGCGCGGGCCAGCGCGACTGGGCGGAAACCCCGAACCAGACGATCCCGAGCATCGGCGGCGTCTTCACCCACGTGGCCAGCGGCCGCAAGTTCGGCTTCACCGACAGCGGCGATTTCACCACCAATCCTTCGGCCACGTCGAACATCTCGAACCGCTATCCGCTGGTCTCGCCGCTCAAGCGCATCAATGTCGCGGCGCTGTTCAAGTACGAGATCACCCCGCAGGTCGAAATCTACGGCCGCGCGATGTACACCAATTCGCGCACGCAGGAGACCGGCACCCCCGGCGCGACGCCCGCTTCGGTGAACCGCACCGTCTCTATCAGCGAGAGCAATCCCTACCTCACCGACGACATCCGCAACCAGCTGACGTTCGTCAACGGCACGGCGCGGGTGAACGTTTCGCGCTCGCTGGCCGAACTCGGCCTCATCAATTACGAGACCGAGCGCAACACCTTCCAGTTCCAGACCGGCCTACGCGGCCCGGTGACCAATGCGGTCAAGTGGAACGTCTATGCCCAGTACGGCCGTTCGACCGAGAACACGCTGATTACCGGCGACGGCCTCGTCACCAGCCCGACCGGTGCGAACAACTTCGATTCCATCGTCAACAGCGTCGATATCTTCGGCCCGAACCAGACCGAACTGGCTGATGCTCTGGGCAGCTCGATCCAGGGCTTCAACCGCAAGCGCGACCAGTTCGTGACGGCGGCGACCCTGAGCGGCACGCTGGAGGAGCTGTTCTCGCTCCCCGCCGGCCCGATCGGCTTCGCGGTCGGCGTCGAATACCGCCGCGAGACCGCCAGCATCGGTCAGGACACCGCGCTCCTGACCGGCAATACCTATCGCCAGGGCGTGCAGGCGGCCTACAGCGGCTCGTTCGACGTCAAGGAGCTTTACGGCGAAGTTCTGGTGCCGGTGCTCCGCGATCTTCCGCTGATCCGCAAGCTGGACGTGGGCGGCGCCTACCGTCTGTCGGACTACAACATGTTCGGCACCCACGGTACCTGGAAGGTCGAGGGCAACTGGGAAGTCGACCGCAACCTGCGTCTGCGCGGCACCTACCAGCGCGTTCTTCGCACGCCAAACTTCGGTGAGTTCGCGGCGGGCATGTCCTCGCTGCCGTTCAGCAACCTCGTTACCGTCGACCGCCTGAAGCCCCGCTACGGCGGCGACCCTTGCGTGCTCGGTACTGGTGATGCCGCCCAGTGCGCCCGCTTCGGTGCACCCGCGGTGGGTTCGGCCAACTCCAACGCGGCCAGCTATCTGACCGGCAACTACTATTACGGCGGCAACCCGGACATCAAACCGGAAACCGGCTATACCACAACGCTGGGCGCGGTGTTCACCCCGACCTTCCTGCCGGGCCTCAACCTGACCGTCGACTGGTACGAGCTTGACCTGCGCGGCGCCGTGGGCGTGATCCAGCCGATCGCGGCGATCACCAGCTGCTATGTCACCAACCCGACCGCCAGCAACCCGCTCTGCTCGCTGGTGACGCGCAATGCCGACGGCACCTTCAAGGACGCTTTCGTCAACAACCAGAACCTCGGCCGCCTGCTCCAGCGCGGTTTCGACATCTCGGCCAGCTACACGCTGCACCCCGAGTTCCTGCCGGGCACAGGCGTGCGCCTTGCCTATCAGGGCAATATCGTCACCTCCTACCTGATCCAGGCGAACTCGACCGTCTCAGCGGTCCAGTGCAAGGGAACCTTCGGCGCCACTTGCTCCAGCGACGGCACCACGCTGGTCCAGCCCGACTATCGCCACACCGTCGGCCTCTCCTGGCTGTTCGACAAGGGCGTGATCCAGTTCGACTGGCAGCGCATCGGCAAGGTGAAGTCGAGCACGGTGGGTTCGACCGAGACGATCTCGGCCCAGAACACCTTCGACCTTTCGGCCTCCTACGAGTTCACCGACGCGATCACTTTCAGCGCCGGTATCTACAACCTGTTCGACAAGAATCCGCCTCATGTGTCGACGGGCGGTGTCTTCAACACCTTCCCCGACACCTATGACATTCTCGGACGCACGATCGGCTTCTCGCTGACCGCGCACCTCTGAGGATAACCCACCCTGCGCGGCGCCCGGTCAACCTCCTCCTCCGACCGGGCGCGCGCTTTTTTGTCAGGCCCTGATGGCTGCTTTCAGGGCCGGGGACGGAGACCATTTCGATGACGCTGCCTTTCTCGATGGCGGACTGGCTGGTGATTGCCGCCTACCTGCTGCTGCTTGTTGCGGGAGGCTGGATCTTCACGCCGCGCAAGACCGAATCCGCGCATGACTACTTCCTGGCGGGCGGCAGCGTTCCGGCCTGGCTTGCGGCGATTTCGGTGCTGTCCGCCACCCAGTCCGCAGCCACGTTCCTGGGCGGGCCGGACTACGGCTATCACGGCGACCTGACTTATCTCAGCGGCAATATCGGCGGGCTGATCGGTGCGATCTTCGTGGCCCATGTCATGATACCGCGCTTCTACGCGATCAAGGCGACGACGGCCTACGAACTGCTGACCCTGCGCTTCAGCGAGAAGGCGACGCGCTGGGCAGGGGGCATGTTCCTCGTTGGCCGTGTCTTCGCAGGCGGTGCGCGCGTCTATCTCGCCGCCATCGCGCTGGCGATGGTCATTACCGGCACGGTCGAGGCGCAGGGCATCATGATCGCCGCTGCCGTGCTCATCGTGGCGAGCGTGCTGTTCACCTTCGTCGGCGGCCTCAAGTCGGTGCTCTGGAACGACCTCATCCAGTTCGTCGTCTACCTCGGCTCGGCGATCGCGGTGTTGGTCTTCCTGCGCCTCTCGATCCCGGCTTCGACCGGCGAGATCATCCAGGGCCTCGCCCATACGCCCGAAGGCGTGAACAAGCTGAAGTTCTTCGATTTCTCGATGGACCTCTCGCGTCCGTTCTCGATGCTGGCGATCGTGCTCGGCCTCTCGCTGCTCTATATCGCCAATGCCGGGATGGACCAGGACACCACGCAGCGCCTGCTGGCCTGCAAGGACGCCAAGACCGGCGCGCGCGGCCTCTACCTTTCGGTCTTCGCGACGCTGCCGGTGGTGGGCATGTTCATCGTCATCGGCCTGCTGCTCTACGTCTTCTACGACCGGCCCGACCTGATGGGCGGTGCTACCGCCGCTGCCGGAAACCAGTTCGGCGGCGAGAAGATCAGCATCTTCATGCACTACATCCTCACCCAGCTTCCCGGCGGCCTGCGCGGCCTGGTGACGGTGGGGATCTGCGCGGCGGCCGTCGCCACCACGAACTCGGCGCTCAACGCCATGTCCTCGGTGCTGGTGCAGGACTTCTATCGCCCCTGGCGCGAGAAGCGCGGCACCACGGCTCCCGAGCATCACTTCGTTTCGGCCGGGCGCGTGGGCATGGGGCTGATCGGCTTCCTGATGTTCGTGATGGCCGTGGTTTCGTTCTACTGGCAGCGCTACACCGACATGGGCCTGCTGGAATTCGCCCTGCAAGTGATGGTGTTCACTTATGCCGGACTGCTCGGCGTCTATTTCACCGCGCTGTTCACGACGCGCGGCACGACGAATTCCGTCATCGCCGCCCTGCTGATCGGTTTCGTCACGATACTGTTGCTTCAGCCGGGCATTGCCCATGCCATCGGCATGCCGAGCGCGCTGAGCAGCCTTTCGTTCCCCTTCCAGCTCTGCATCGGCACGGTTGTCGCCTTCGTGGTCTGCGCGGCGCCTGCCGGATATGGCAAGCTCATGGCTCCGGCCGAATAACGATCCCGTGAAAGGGATAAAGGATATCATGAATACTGAAGCGCTCGACGCCCGCTACCGCGATCTCGACCTCTGGCCGACCGAACTGGCCGTGGAGGCGATGCTGGAAGGCCAGATGGCGGCCATCGCCGCGATCCAGTCGCAGACGGCAGCCATCGCCCGTGCCGCCGAGGCTGCGGCCGAGCGGCTTGGCGAGAAGGGCAGGCTGGTCTTCGTCGGTGCAGGCACTTCGGGCCGCCTCGCCGTGCAGGACGGCACCGAGCTCTATCCGACTTATGGCTGGACGATGGACCGCATGGTCTTTCTCATGGCAGGCGGCATGGGCGCACTCACCGAGGCCTATGAAGGCGCCGAGGACGATGTCGAGGCGGGCCGCGCCGACGTGCTGGGCCGCGCCATCGGTCCCTCGGACGTGATGATCGGTGTCGCCGCCAGCGGCCGGACACCTTATACCATTGCCGCGATCGAGGAAGCCCGCGCCGCCGGGGCATTGACGATCGGCGTCGCCAACAACCCAGGCACGGCTTTGCTCGAAAAGGCGGAACATGCGATCCTGGCTGTCACCGGCAGCGAGATCGTTGCGGGGTCCACCCGCATGAAGGCCGGAACCGCGCAGAAGGCCGTGCTGAACCTGCTTTCCACCGCGATCATGCTGCGCCGCGGCCTCGTCTATAAGGGTCGCATGGTGGCCATGCGCATTTCCAATGCGAAGCTCTTGCAACGGGCGCGGATCATGGTTCAGGATATCGCCGGGGTCGATGCCCAGGTGGCTGCCGCCGCATTGGAAGCGGCAGGAAACGAGATCCGGCTCGGCGTGATCGTCGCGCGGGGCGTCCCGGTCGAAGAGGCGAAGGCGTTGCTGACGGCTAACGGGGGCAATCTGCGTCACGTCATGCCGATGCTGGAAAAGCGAGACTGATCGACGATGCGCGACATTGCCTGGACCAGCAGCGAGGAAGGAACCCCTCTCTACCTGCAACTCGCCCGCAGCCTGCGCGAGCACATCAGCAGCGGGGCGATCGATCCGGGCAGCGCGCTCCCGTCCGAACGCGAACTTAGCGAGATGGCGGGCCTGTCGCGCGTCACCGTGCGCAAGGGTATCGAGCAGCTGATCGAGGAAGGCGTGCTGATCCGCAAGCAGGGGTCCGGCACGTTCGTCGCCCGGCGGATAGAGGCGCCCGGCTCCCGGCTCAGCAGCTTCAGCGACGATACCCGCTCGCGCGGAGAGGATCCCAGCGTGGTCTGGATCAACAAGTCCTATGCCCAGCCGACCGAGGAGGAAGCCGCTGCGCTCGAAATCCCGGCCAATGCCTCCGTGGCGCGGCTCGGCCGGGTCCGGCTTGCCGGGGGTGAGCCTTTGGCCATAGAGCATGCGGTGATCCCGGCCCAGTTCATGCCGGACCTCGGAGCGTTGGGAGATTCGCTCTATAAAGCGCTGGATATATACGGATTTCGTCCGACTTCGGGAATTCAGCGTGTCCGCGCTTCGCTGGCGACGCCGACCGAAGCGGGCATTCTCTGCGTGAAGCAGAATTCGGAAGTCCTGCGGATAGAGCGCAAGACCCGCATTCCGGATGGCCGGATCGTCGAATTCACCCGCTCGGTCTATCGCGGCGACCGCTATGAGTTCGTTACCGACCTCAAGCAGATATGACTTCGTTCGCTTCGCCCCGGCGATAAGCGGCGAGCGGGGCGATCCATCGCAACTTTGCGGCGCCGTTTCGGGCTAGCCTGCCGTCCATAGGTTCGGACGGAGAGGGTAATGAGCGCTGACATCGAGCTTCGCGAGGTTCGGGACATGCTCGATCGCGAGGCGATACGCGACTGCGTAGCCCGTCTCGCACGCGGGGAGGACCGGAGGAACGCTGACCTGATCCGAAGCTGCTGGTGGCCGGAAGCACGCTTCGATTACGGCGTTCACAGCGGCGATTTCGCAGGCTACCTCGCCTGGGTGGTGCCGGGCACCGATGCCGTCCGGAATACCCAGCACCTGATCGGCCAGTCGGTGATCGTTCTCGAAGGAGATCGGGCGAGGGCGGAGACGCATGTTTTCTCCTACCATCGCATCGAGGCGGGCTCCGGCGGTCAGAGGGGAGAACGCGATACCTGCATCGGCGGACGTTACCTCGACCGTTTCGAGAAACGGGGCGGCCTATGGCGCATCGCCGAGCGCGTGATGCTTTACGATTGGGAGCACGACTGGGGATCGGCTGCGGACTGGTCGCGAGGGGTAATGGGCTATCCCTTTAGCGGCGATCATTTTCCGGGCCGTGCAAAGGGCGATTTCAGTGAGGCCTGGTTTGCCGGAGAGGCCGCATGAACGCGCCGCTAACAGGGAAAGTCGCGCTTGTCACCGGCGCCAGTCGCGGCATCGGCAAGGGAATTGCACTGGTGCTCGCGGAGCAGGGGGCGACGGTCTACGTCACCGGACGGACCGTGCAAGAGGGCGATTACTACCTGCCCGGAACGGTCGGGGGCACTGCCGCCGCATGCGACGAACGCGGCCGAGAAACCGGCGGCAGGGGCATTGCCGTTGCCTGTGACCATGGGGACGATGCGGCGGTGGCCGCCTTGTTCGACCGGATCGAGCGCGAGCAGGGGCGCCTCGATATCCTGGTCAACAATGCCTTCACGATCTCCGAGGACTTGCTGGAGCCGAAAGGCTTCTGGGAAAAGCCCTTGTCGAACCTCGAGATGTGGGATGTCGGGGTCCGTTCGAACTACGTGGCGGCCTGGCATGCCGCGCGGATCATGGTTCCGCAGGGATCCGGGCTGATCGTCGCGATTTCCGGCTTTGCCGCTGTGACTTACACTTACGGCGTGGTGTTCGGCACTTCCAAGTCCGCCGCCGACCGCATGGCGCGCGACATGGCGATCGAACTGGAGCCGTACAATGTGGCCTCGCTGACGCTCTGGCAGGGTCTGACGCTTACGGAAAAGGCGCGGGACAATCTCGCGCGCATGGGGGATCGCATGACGAAATCGATCACGGCGATGCAGGGCAGCTCGGTCGAGCATCCGGGCCGGGTAATCGCCGCGCTCGCCGCCGACCCGGAGATCATGAAGCGCTCCGGCGGCGAGTTCGTCACTGCCGAACTGGCGCAGGAATACGGCATCACCGATGTGGACGGCACGGTGATCGCGTCCGCGCGGGCGCGCCGGGGATCGCCGATCTGGCAACCGATCTCGGAGGTAGACTACCGTGGCAAGTGAGAGGGATATGCGCCTGGACGCCCTGCTGGACAAGCAGGATATCAGCGAATGCCTCGCCCGGTTTTCGCGCGGAATGGACCGTTTCGACCGCGCGATCTACCTTTCGGCCTTCCACGAGGACGCCGAAGTCGCTGCGGGGCCGTTCGTGGGGACTGCCGCGGATTGCTGGAACTGGGCCGTGCCGATGCACCGATCCGGACAGATACTCACGCACCATACGCTGTTTCAAAGCACGATCGACCTCGACGGCGACACTGCCCATGCCGAGACATACTACCGGTTCGTCGGACGCAACTTCGACGAGAGCCTGTGGATCGCGGGTGGACGCTATCTCGACCGTTTCGAGCGGCGGGCCGGAGAATGGCGGATCGCGCTACGCACGAACCTCGTCGAGTGGGCGCATACTCCACTACCGATGGCGGTGCCTTTTGAGGATATACCGGATATTGCCTTGAACGGCGTTTCAAGTCGCGATCCCGCCGACCCTTCCTACCGACGCCCATTGGTAAACCGGCGCCTTCCGAACAATCCCGCTAACATTTTATGACAATAAATTTAAAGCAATAAAGCACGTTTCTGGTAATGCGCGAGAAGTCTCCCGTATAAAAAAAGACCGCGCCAGATGGACGCGGTCTATCATGCCGGCACTCCTATCGGTTCGAGAACCGTATGGCTCAATTCACGCGATGCCGGTGTTTGCCGCCGTACTTCTTGCCGCAGAACTGTTCAAGCTCGCGCATTTCCGTCGCCGCCGCAGAGGCCAGCGCGCTGGCGCAGGGCAGGTGAGTTTCGGCATCGGCGATACGGGCTTCCACCTTTTCCCGCAGCTCCTCGATATCGGCGCGGGTCAGTACGTTCTTCTCTCGCAAATAGCAGATCAGGCTCTGGAGAAGGATCATGGCCTTCTCGCCCGAGTCCACTTCATTCTTCTCGATCATAACAGGCATCCTCAGGCGCGACGTTATCGGGTGTCGCGTTGGATCCAGAATGATACGAAACGGCAATCATGTCCAGCCTTTGGGTGTACCAAAAAGCAATAATTGTGCGAGATCGCCCGTATTTTAAGAAATAAATGCATTGCCCTTCTGACCGATATGACAAGCCATTTCGTATCAAGGGGTTAACTCGGCCATCTCTTTGCGGAGGATCAGGATCATATGGTCCCTGATCGGCCCGTGCGCCTTCTCTGGAGAGAGCTCCATCATGACCATCATGCCCCATGAGAGCATGAAGATCAGGTCGACGACGATGGAACGCCGGTCCAACGTCGCATCGGGAGACAGGGATTCCAGCGCCGAGTCCAAGCGCGAGCGCACCCTCTCGTCGGCCTTCCGGTTGATCTCGGCGATGATCGGATTGCGCCCCACTTCGGCCAGCAGCTCGGCCATCAGGCGCCTGTCCTCGGCAGTAGGTTCTTCCGAGCAGATACGTTCGATCCATGTGCGAATGGCAAGGATGTCCTTGGCCGCCACCGCCTTGTTCAGCTCTTCCTCATCCAGCCAGGCATTGAGATTGGCTTCGCAGATGGCTGCAATGATGGCTTCCTTGTTCGCGAAATCCCGGTAGATTTGCCCCACCTTGATCCCGGAGGCGAGTGCGATCTGTGCCATTCCCGTGCGATGAAAGCCCTGTTCCACGAAAAGCTTTCGCGCCGTGTCCAGCAGATGCTGGCGCCGAGCCACGGACCGTGCAGCGCGCGAGCGGTCCATAATCGTTTCATCCTGCACTGCATCCTCCTTGCCTTGCAATCGTTGCTGCGACGCAATAAACATCGCGCGAATCAATGAGTGAACATTCACTCACGTTTTAACTCTCTTTGCGAGCGTGTTCCATGAAAAAGATCACACCGGCTCTTGCCTTGCTCCTGTCCGCCTGCGGCGGCGGAGGTGAGCAGCAGGCTCCTGCCGGTCCCCCCGAGGTCGGTGTCGTGACCGTGAAGGAGGGGGCCGTAACGCTCAGTTCGGAACTTCCGGGCCGGACCACCGCTTTCGAAACCGCCGATGTCCGCCCTCAGGTCAACGGGCTGATCCTTCAGCGCCTGTTCCAGGAAGGCGACATGGTGCGGGCGGGGCAACCGCTCTATCGCATCGATGCGTCACCTTACGAGGCCCAGGTGGCCAGCGCCCGCGCCGCGCTCGTCCGTGCACGCGCCAATATCGCGAACACCGCCGCACTGGCTCGCCGCTACGGTGAACTGGTGAAGATCAATGCGATCTCGCGTCAGGAAGCGGAAAACGCCGTCGCCAGCGCCGCACAGGCCAAGGCGGATGTCGCCGCTCAGGAAGCTGCGCTGCGCAGCGCCCAGATCGACCTCGGCCGCACCACCATCCGCGCGCCGATTTCGGGCCGCATCGGCCGTTCGACTTATACGGTCGGCGCGCTGGTGTCCGCTTCCCAGACCGATGCGCTGACAGTGATCCAGCGTCTCGACCCGATCTTCGTCGATATCCAGCAGTCCAGCGCGGACGTGCTGCGCATGCGCCAGGAGCTGCTTTCGGGCAATCTTTCGCAAAGCGGCGGGGCGCGGGTACGCCTGAAGCTGGAAGACGGCAGCACCTATGGCGAGGAAGGCACGCTGAAGTTCACAGACGTCACTGTCGATCCCTCGACCGGAAGCCAGATCGTCCGCGTGCAGTTCGGCAATCCGCGCGGCCTTCTGCTGCCGGGTATGTACGTCCGTGCCGACCTTGTCGAAGGCACCAGGAGCAATGGCATTCTGGTCCCGCAATCGGCCGTCAGTCGCGATGAAAAGGGCAATCCGACGACGCTCGTCGTCGGCGCCGGCAGCAAGCTGGAAGTGCGCAAGCTCACCGCGCCGCGCACGGTCGGCACCAACTGGCTGGTCACGGCCGGCCTGAAACCGGGTGACAAGATCGTCGTCGACGGCGCGCAGATGCTTCGCCCCGGAATGCCGGTGAAGCCGGTCGCGGCGCAGGCCGCAAAGCCCGCCGCAGGCGCGCCTGCGCAACAGGGCCAGAACGCCGGGCAGGGCCAAAACGCCGAGCAGGGTCAGTAACCGATCATGGCACGCTATTTTATCGACAGACCCATCTTCGCATGGGTCATCGCCATCGTGCTGATGATGTTCGGCGCGCTGGCGATCCGCAGTCTGCCGGTATCGCAGTTCCCCGAGATCGCGCCGCCCACCGTGACGATCGCCGCCACGTATCCGGGCGCCGACGCGGAAACGCTCGAACGCACGACCACGCAGATCATCGAGCAGCAGCTCAAGGGCATCGACCACTTGCGCTACTTCTCGGCGCAGTCCTCCTCGGCGGGACGCGTCGCGATCACGCTGACCTTCGAGCAGGGCACCGATCCCGATATCGCCCAGGTCCAGGTCCAGAACAAGCTTCAGGCGGCCACCGCGCTGCTGCCACAGGAAGTCCAGCGCCAGGGCGTTACCGTCGCCAAGTCGGCGGCGAGCTTCCTGCTGGTCGCGGCGATCTATTCGGAAGACGGGAGCCATAACGCCAACGACCTGTCCGACTATATCGTCAGCCAGGTGCAGGATCCGGTCAGCCGCATCAACGGCGTGGGCGAGCTTCAGATCTTCGGCACCCAGTACGCCATGCGTATCTGGGTCGATCCGCTGAAATTGCGCAGCTACAACCTGACGATCGCCGACGTGACCGCCGCGATCCAGGCACAGAACGCGCAAGTCTCGGCCGGCCAGATCGGCCAGCTTCCCGCGTCCAAGGAGCAGGAGCTCAACGCGACCGTTTCGGTCCAGTCGCGCCTCCAGACCCCGGAGCAATTCGGCAATATCCGCCTGCGCCAGGGCCAGGACGGCTCGGTCGTGCGTCTGCGCGAGGTTGCGCGCGTTGAACTCGGCGCGGAAATCTACGGCTTCGATACGCAGTACAACGGCAAGCCGGCATCCGGCTTCGGCGTCAAGCTCGCTTCCGGCGCCAACGCACTCGACACCGTCGACCTCGTGAAGGCCGAAGTCGAGCGCATCGCCAAGAACTTCCCGCAGGACGTGAAAGTCGCCTATCCTTACGACTCCACGCCCTTCGTCCGCCTCTCGGTCGAGCAGGTGGTTCACACCCTGGTCGAAGCGATCGTGCTCGTCTTCCTCGTCATGTTCCTGTTCCTCCAGAACTGGCGCGCGACGATCATTCCGACGATCGCGGTTCCGGTCGTGCTGCTCGGCACTTTCGGGGTCATGCAGGCGTTCGGCTACTCCATCAACACGCTCACCCTGTTCGGCATGGTGCTGGCGATCGGCCTGCTGGTCGACGACGCCATCGTCGTCGTCGAGAACGTCGAACGCCTGATCCAGACCGAACACCTGAAACCGAAGGAAGCGGCGCGAAAGTCGATGGACGAGATCAGCGGCGCGCTGATCGGCATCGGCATGGTGCTCTCGGCGGTGTTCCTGCCGATGGCGTTCTTCGGCGGTTCCACCGGCGTCATCTATCGCCAGTTCTCGATCACGATCGTCTCGTCGATGGCGCTCTCGGTCATGGTCGCACTGATCCTGACCCCCGCGCTCTGCGCCACGATCCTCAAGCCGCACGATCCGAACAAGAACGAAGGCAACGGGCTGCTGGCCCGCTTCTTCCGGTGGTTCAACGAGAAGTTCGACCTCGGCACGGCAAAGTACGAGAAGGGCGTCCACAGTGCGGCACGCAACTGGAAGCGTTCGGGCGTCGTCTACCTGCTGATCGTGGGCGCCATGGCGCTGCTCTTCACGCGCCTGCCCAGCGGCTTCCTTCCCGACGAGGACCAGGGCACGATGATCGCGCTGGTCCAAGCCCCTCCGGGTGCCACGCTGCCACGCACGCAGCGCGGTCTGGACGTGGTCCGCGACCACTTCCTGAAGGACGAGAAGGCGAACGTTGCGTCCGTCTTCACCATCAGCGGCTTTTCGTTCAACGGCCAGGGCCAAAACGCGGGCATGGCCTTCGTCAAGCTCAAGGACTGGAAGGATCGCAGCGGTGCGGAAAACCGGGCGCCTGCTCTGGTCGGTCGGGCCATGGCCAAGTTCTCGCAGTATCGTGACTCGACGATCTTCGCGCTGGTTCCGCCGGCGGTGCAGGAACTGGGCAACGCGACGGGCTTCGATCTCTGGCTCGTCGATCAGAACAATATCGGTCACGACAAGCTCATCGCCGCCCGCAATCAGCTTCTGGGCCTTGCCGCTCAGGACAAGCGCGTGGCCCAGGTTCGTCCGGTCAGCCTCGACGATGCGCCGCAGCTCGATGTCCAGATCGATCAGGACAAGGCCGGGGCGCTCGGTCTCGACCTGAGCGCGGTCAACAGCGAAGTCTCGACCGCATGGGGCAGTGCCTATGTGAACGACTTCCTCGATCGCGGACGCACCAAGCGCGTCTATATCCAGGCGGACGAACCCTATCGTTCCTCGCCGGAGGCGATCGGCAACTTCTATGTCCGTGGAAGCGGCGGGCAGATGGCGCCTTTCAACGCCTTCTCGACCCTTTCGTGGAAGCTGGCGCCGGTTATCCTCACCCGCTACAACGGCCGCCCCGCCGTGCAGCTTCAGGGTGCACCGGGCGCAGGTGTCAGCACCGGCGCAGCGATGGAAGCGATTACCGAGATGCAGCAGAAGCTGCCGCCCGGCACTGCATTGGAATGGACGGGGCTGTCTTATGAAGAGCGTCTCTCCGGCGGTCAGGCACCGGCGCTCTACGCCCTCTCGCTCTTCGTGGTGTTCCTCTGCCTTGCAGCGCTCTACGAAAGCTGGTCGGTGCCGATCGCGGTCATCCTGGTGGTTCCGCTCGGCGTCATCGGTGCCGTGCTCGCTGCCAAGCTCACCGGTCTCAACAACGACATCTACCTTCAGGTGGGCCTGATCACGACGATCGGCGTCTCGGCCAAGAACGCGATCCTGATCGTCGAATTCGCCGAGGAACGCGTCCAGTCCGGCATGAATGCCTTCAGCGCGGCCATCGAGGCGGCAAGGCTGCGCCTTCGTCCGATCCTCATGACCTCGCTGGCCTTCGTGTTCGGCGTGCTGCCGCTGGCGATCTCGACCGGCGCAGGTGCGGGCGGACAGAACGCCATCGGCCGCGCGGTCGTGGGCGGCATGCTCTCGGCTACGATCTTCGCGATCTTCCTGGTCCCGATGTTCTTCGTGGTTGTCAGCCGTCTGTTCAAGCACGGCCAGACCGACCGGCATGAGCAGCAGGAAGCCCATGTCGAGACCGAAGCCGGTCCTCGCTCCTCCGACGGCTCCGAGCCGCAGGGAATCTGAACATGAAAAAATCCCTTATCGCCCTGATCACCGGCACGACGATGCTGGCCGGGTGCAACCTCGCGCCGCGCTACGAGCGGCCCGTGGGGGCTGTCCCCGTGACCCTGCCGCAAGGCGGGGTCTACCCGGCGGCCGCAACCGATGCCGTCGATGTCAGCCGTATCGGCTGGCGCGATTTCTTCCTCGATCCGCGCCTGCGGCAGGTGATCGAGACCGGCCTTGCCAACAACCGCGACCTCCGGGTCGCGGCGGCCAACGTGCTCCAGGCGCGCTCGCAGCTGAAAGTGCAGCGCTCGCAACTTTTTCCGACGGTGAATGCCGGCGGAACCGCGACTTATACCAACAACATCATGGGTGCTGCGGGCGGAGCAGGGGGGGGCGCTGGCAGCGTGTCCTCCGACCTCGAGATTTATCAGGCGACCGCAGGAATCTCCGCGTTCGAACTCGACCTGTTCGGCCGCATCCGCAACCTGACGCGGGCCGCGCAGGAGCAGGTCTTCGCCAGCGAGGAAGCGCAGCGTTCGGCGCGGATCAGCCTGATCGCGGAAATCGCCACGGCCTGGCTGACCCTGGCCTCGGACAACGAGCAGCTGCGCCTCTCGCGCGAAACGCTCAAGACCTTCGAGGATACCTTGCGCCTGACGAAGGAGCAGTTCCGCATCGGCGTCGGCTCCGAACTGGAAGTTCGGCAGGCTGATACCAATTACCAGAACGCGGTGAACGATATCGCCACCCTGGAAGCCAGCGTCGCTCTCGACCAGAACGCGCTGAACCTGCTCGTCGGAACTACGGTGCCGCAGGAGCAGTTGCCGACGGGGCTGACGGCCGATGCCAAGACTCGCGATGCACTGCCGTCCGACGTCTCTTCCGAGGTGCTTTTGCGTCGCCCGGACGTGCTGCGGGCCGAACACCTGCTCATCGCCGAGAATGCCAATATCGGCGCGGCACGCGCAGCCTTCTTCCCGACGATTTCATTGACCGGGACAGTGGGAACGCTGAGCACGGCGCTATCCGGTCTCTTCAAGTCCGGATCCTATACTTATAACGCGTCACCGGGCCTCTCGCTTCCGTTGTTCGACGGTGGGCAGCGCTCGGGCAACCTGGCCTATGCGAAAGCCTCGCAACAGGCTGCCGTTGCCACTTACGAGAAGGCCATTCAGACCGCTTTCCGTGAAGTGGCGGACGCTCTGGCCCAGCGTGGCAAGATCGACGAGCGGGTAGAGGCACAGTCCAACCGCGCGGAATCGGCGCGGGTTGCCGCAAGGCTGTCGGACGCCCGGTTCAAGGCAGGCGTGGATTCGTTCCTGACTTCGCTCGATGCACAGCGCACAGCGTATGCCGCCGAGCAGCAACTCGTCACCACGCGTCTGGTGCAGGCCAGCAATCTCGTGGAACTGTATCGATCCTTGGGGGGCGGTCTCGCAGAAGAGCAGGCGGCTGCGACCTCAGGAACGACACCGAAAAATTGATCTTTGAGGGGAGCTTCGCGAGGTTCGCGCTGGCTCCCCTCATTTTTCCCTCTTTTGATTTGATAATATATATTATGTTAAATTAATGACCGTCAGGCATTGGCGTTGTGCCGCCGCGTGTCCCAGCCTTTTCGGGCGGCGGCGGAACGTTGTTCGGGAGAGCCTGACTTATGTGCCTTTCCGCCGCGCAATGAAGAAACATGAGTGTCGGGCTTCCCACGGCCGGAGCCGGACTTGTTGCCCCCGCCGGACTCCTTGTTGACCGTGGCCCAGGCACGACTTTCCGCCTCCTTGTGGCTGACGCCTCGTTCCTCGTAGCTCGCCTCGATATGCTGCGCCTTACGTTTCTGCTTGTCGGTATAGCTGCTTTTGTCACCTCTCGGCATAAGGTCCTCCCTAACAGGCAAACGGGATAATGGCCGGGATCAGACGGCCTGCATTCCCGGTGCACCTGCGGTCGCGGTGGCTTCCGGCACGCCCTTCACCGATGCGGTTTCCTCGCGCGAATAAGTCCCGACCAGCATCCCCGCGGCGAGGACCCTTCCGCTGATCGCACTGACGACTTCGGAGCGACCGGGATTGTCGTCCACATCGATCGCTTCGGAAAGTGCGAAGAGCTGGAACACGTAGTCGTGCACGCCGTGGCCTGGCGGCGGGTCAGGCGGCAGCCAGCCTTCGAGAAAGTAGCTGTTGCGTCCGACATCCCGTCCATCGGCAGTGCCGAAGCCGTCCGCCACGATTTCACCTTCGGCAAGCCGCCGCACATCGGGAGGCAGGTTCCAGATCAGGCCATGAACCATCGGATGCGGCGCAGGAGCGTCCGGATCTTCGACAAGCAATGCCAGGCTTACCGTTCCCTCGGGAACTTCGCCCCATACCAGCGGCGGCGAGACCCCCTCCCCGTCGGCGGTGAAGCGCTGCGGCAGGCGACCGCCGTTGGTAAAGGCCGGACTCGACAGGTCGATAAAGCCTGACTCGTGCGTAACGTCATCCTGCACGATGGCGAGCTTGGCATGGCCTGCCCGCACGTTGGTCATAAGCGATCCAAGCCAGCGGGGGAGATGTTCCAACATAAGGTCTCCAGAGTTTGCGGAAGGGACCGGATGCCGGTCCCGCCCTGTCATTCGTTTTCGTAGTCCTCGTCGTCGTCCTCGGGCGCCTCTTCATCGTCGAGGTCGAGGAATTCGAGCGGGTCCAGTCCCAGCTCAGCCACGACCTCTACCGGGCTGGCGACGACCGTGATTTCCTGCCCATCATCCAGTTCTATGACCGTCGTGTCGTCATCTCCGCCTTCGGCGATGCTTACGACTTCGGCGGGATCCACTTCGATTTCGTCGCCTTCCAAAGTTTCAAACGTCGCTGACGGCATGTTGTACTCCTAGTCGAGAGAACCACCGAACTCGCCAGTCGCGCTCCGGTTCCGCGGTCGAACGGTGTCGCGTCGGGAAAGCAGCCAGTTCAGAAACGATCGGGCTCGCACATCGACGGATTGTGCCAAGCGTTTATCCTGGCCGCCCAGCAAGCCGATGTCAGACCCCACGTCCGATGCAGGCCGCGTTTCCTTTTCCATCATCACTGATCTCCGCAACCAGATTATCAGAGGAACGCCCGCGCATCGATCGCGGTTTCATCGATCGGTTCAATAAACGTCGCGAACGTAGCGCCGGTCCTCCCGCATCTGGGCAATGTAATCGTCAGCCATGTCAGGCTTCATGCCGCCGTGTGTCGAAACGATCCGCCGCAAGGCAAGATCGACATCCTTGGCCATTCGGCTCGCATCGCCGCAGACGTAGAAATGGGCGCCGTCGTCGATCCAGCGCCAGAGCTGCGCACCTTCCTCGATCATCCGGTTCTGCACGTAGATTTTCTCCGCCTGATCGCGCGAGAACGCGAGGCTGAGCCGATCGAGGTGGCCGGACCGCCGCCATGCCTCGATCTCGTCTCTATAGTAGAAGTCGGTCGCTTCGTGTTGTTCTCCAAAGAAAAGCCAATTGCTTCCAGTGGCGCCCGTTGCCTGACGATCGTGCAGGAACCCCCGGAACGGCGCGATCCCGGTCCCAGGGCCGACCATGATCGCAGCGCGGGAAGCATCCGCAGGCGGCCGGAAATGCGCGGCCGGTTGCAGGAACACGCCCGCACCGATCGCTTCGGCGCGATCGGCCATGAAGGCCGAGCAGACACCGCTGCGCCTTCGCCCCTTATTGCTGTATCGCAGGACAGAGACTGTGAGTTGCACTTCGTCCAACTGGGCGCGAGGGCTGGACGCGATCGAATAGAAGCGAGGCTGGATCGGTCGCATGACCTGCTCAAGATCGGCGAGATCGAGCAAGGTCCTGGTTTCATGCAGGATGTCGGCGATCTGATGTTCGCGCAGGAAGCGATCGTATTCCGGCTTGCGCTCAGGATCGAGGAGCGGTGCGAAAGCTGCTTGTGGTGAACGATCTGCTATTAACTCCAATATGTTACGCGTCAGTTTTGAGATATCCCAATGACGCAGAAGCGCTTCGTGAAGGGGCACATCGCCGACCCCTTTCACGGCCACAGGTTGCTCCGGATCGAGTTTCAGTAAATCCACGATCTCGCTGGCCAATGCTGGGCAGTTTACCGGCCATATTCCCAGCGCATCTCCGGCCCGGTATGAAAAATCATGCCCGGCCAGATCGAAACCGACCTGCCGGACCTCCTTCTGCGCGCCGAGACCGCTCAGCAGAATATTGCGGACCATTCGCGTGTGCAGCGGGGTCTTGCGGCTGTATGCGATCCTGTCAGGCGCTGCGGTAGGCGTTGGTACAACCTCTTTGACAGGTTCGGCAGACGGCGTGACTGTCAGGGCGCCAAGCACATTATCCAGCCACTGACCGGCTGCTTCCTCGTAGTCAGGCTCGCAATCGACACGGGGAGCAAGGCGAAATGCTCCAAGTTCTTCCAGTCTTTTATCGAGGTTACGACCGAAACCGCAGAATTGACCGTAACTGGAGTCACCAAAGGCAAGCACGGAATAGCGCAAATCGGCCATCACCGATGGTGCCTCGCCCGCCAGAGAGGACCAGAACGCCTCCCCGTTATCCGGCGCATCGCCGTCGCCGAAAGTGCTGGCGATAAATAGCGCCTGACCGGCTTGGGCCAGCTCGGAAGGTTTCACACTGTCCAGCGAGGCAAGCCGGACCCGGCAGGACCGGCCCTCGAGCCTTTTTGCGCATTGCTCCGCAAAGTCCTCCGCCTTGCCGGTCTGGGAAGCCCAGAGCACCATAATCTCACCAGTGGGCCCGGCAACAGGTGCCGCCGGCAAGGACCCGGCGTGCGACCTATCCTGCAAAGATTCATTATCGTTGAAAAGACCTGCCAACAATCCATTGATATAATGAATCTTATTGCTTTCAAACGGAGCGCTCTTCGGCAATGTCGGGTTGCGCACCGGCTGCTCGCGATTTCGCAGGCCGGTTATGAAGCCGGACAGATAGCTCTCCTCTTCGGGCAGCAGCTGCGGTGCCTTTTGCAATGGCAAGTCCATGACCTCGGCGAATGCATCGATAGCGAATTGCGACAGTTTCCCTTCCACGGGTGAAGGTGCGGAAAAGGCCGATACCCGGTCATCCGCGGCCAAAGTCGTGGGGGTCTGTTCGACCGGTCCAGACAGCCGTGTCACCGCGACGGCCGAGAACTTGAATTCCGGTTGCAGCGATAGCGGATCGACCGCATCGCTCGTCACGGCATTAACGGCAAGATCTTCGCCGAAGACGTCATTCCAGTGAAACGGCGCGAAGCAGTTGCCGGCGCGGACGCGATCGGTCACGACAGCCGGAAGCACCGCCCTTCCCCGCCGCGAGCGCAGTTCGACCCTGTCCCCCTCACCGATCCCGAGCGCAGCGGCATCTTCCGGGTGAACTTCCAGAAAGGGACCGGGATTGAGCTTGTTGAGCGTGGGCACTTTCCCGGTCTTCGTCAGCGTGTGCCACTGGTGCTGGAGGCGCCCCGTGTTGAGCACCAGCGGGAAATCCGCATCGGGCATTTCCGCCGGGGCCAAGTGCGGTCGCGGCAGGAAACAGGCCTTGCCGGTTTCGGTCGGAAAGGCGATCGGCAGGCGACTTCCATCCGCTTCGATCCGCTCGGACTGGCTCACCCCATCGTTGCAGTAGCGGATCGGATTGCGGTCGCTTGCGGCATCCGGCGGGCAAGGCCATTGCAGCGGGGTCCCGCGCAGCCGCTCATGGCTGGCGCCGCGAATGTCGTAGCCGGTTCGCGGGTTCCGGAAGCTGCGGATTTCCTCGAAGACCTCCGCCGCCGAAGTGTAGGAGAAGGCATCGGCATAGCCCATCTCGCAGGCGACGCGGGCGATGATCTCCCAATCCGCCATCGCCTCGCCGGGGGGATCGACCGCCTTCTGCATCAGCGTGAGATTGCGCTCGGAATTTATCATCACCCCTTCCGCTTCCGCCCAGAGCGCACCGGGCAGGATTAGGTCGGCATGACGATTGGTTTCGGTATCGACGAAGACATCCTGCGCGACCACGAGTTCGGCCGCTTCCAGTCCCGCCACGACCGTCTTGCGGTTGGCCACGCTGGCAACGGGATTGGTGCAGATGATCCAGCAGGCCTTGATGTGACCCGCCGCCATGTCCTCGAACATCGCGACGGTTCCCCCGCCCGCTTCCGCCCTGAGGGTTCCGCGCGGCACGCGCCACACATCCTCTACGAAATGACGGTCGGCCTCGCTGGTTGTTGCGCGCTGGCCGGGAAGGCCCGGCCCCATGTAGCCCATTTCCCGCCCGCCCATAGCGTTGGGCTGCCCCGTCAGCGAGAACGGCCCCGCGCCGGGGCGGCAGATGGCCCCGGTGGCGAGGTGGAGATTGCAGATCGCATTGGTGTTCCAGGTGCCGTGGGTGCTCTGGTTAAGCCCCATGGTCCAGCAGGTCATCCAGGCTCCCGCCTCACCGATCCATTCTGCGGCCTGGCGCAAGTCCGCCTCGGCAAGGCCGGTGCGTTCAGCCACTCGTGCAGGAGCGTAGTCGGCAAGGAAGGCGGGCATATCCTCCCAGCCTTCGGTATGGGCCGCGATGAATGCGGTATCGATCCGGCCCTGTTCGACCAGAAGGTGCAACAGCCCGTTGAGCAGCGCTAAGTCGGTGCCGGGGCGGACTTGCAGGAACAGGTCCGCCTTGTCCGCCGTGCCGGTGCGGCGGGGATCGACGACGATCAGCTTCGCGCCGGCTTTCACCCGGTCCATCATTCGCAGGTACAGGATGGGATGGCAGTCGGCCATGTTGGCGCCGATCACGAAGAACAGGTCGGCCTTGTCGAAATCCTGATAAGATCCCGGCGGCCCGTCGGCGCCGAGCGAGAGCTTGTAGCCGCTCGCCGCGCTCGCCATGCAGAGGCGTGAATTGCTCTCGATATTGTTGGTGCCGATGAAGCCCTTGCAGAGCTTGTTCGCAAGATACTGCGCCTCCAGCGACATCTGCCCCGAGACGTAGAACGATATGGCATCCGGCCCGTCGCGGTCGATGATCCGGCGCAGGCCCTGTGCGGTGCGCGTGATCGCTTCCGCCATCGGGATAGCGCCCTGGTCACCGGTCCCCTCGATGCGGGCATAGGCCGTCTCGGCGCGCCCCGGTGCGGTGACCGGGACATGGCAGGTGCTGCCCTTGGTGCAGAGGCGGCCGAAGTTGGTCGGATGGTCCTTGTCGCCCGTGACCTTGACGATGCGCCCGTCCGCCACATCCATGACGATCCCGCAGCCGACGCCGCAATAGGGACATGCGCTTTTAACCTTGCTGCTTGCCACGTCTTCCCCAAACGAAAAAACGCCACCGGCCGGAACCCTTTCAGGTTCGACCGATGGCGTCGTTGCCTTGTTCGTCAGTCCTTGCGCATCACCGATGCGGACTGCTGGATTCCGATCCGCCCCTTTGCGGGCCGAAATCCGATTTGCCGATTATCTTGCCGTAACCCAAGGCTCGCGGCAAGAGCCTGTTTCGCAGTGCAGCACGAAACAGCTCAGAACCTGCGGGACACTCCCAGATAGACTTCGAGATCGTCGCTGTCCCGATCAAGCCCGGCATTCGCACCAAGATCGACCTGGAAATTGTCTGAAGTCTGCCAGGCAAGCGACAGGCCGGAAACGTGTTCCAGATGATGATCGCCCGTTTCGCGAACTGCGCTAAACTGGTACTCGGCGGTTGCGGTAATGGCATCCGCCACCTTGACCGATACCCCGACGACATCGCTGAACGTGAAGTGGCGCCCGTGGCGATCCTCGTCGACGTCGGCGTCGAACTCCGGCACCGCTTCCAGACTGACGACCGGCGACAGTTCGTAGGAGAGCGGAATCCTGACGCCACCGCCCCAGTCGCCCGCCCCGATCGCAGCCCCCCCCGTGGGCAAGGAAACGAACGGCATCACCGCCACCGAGAAGCTTGAACCGTCCGGATTGGCGAGATTGCGCCGTAAGGCCAGAGTCATGTCACCGGTGCCGCTGCGATGGTCGATCTGCCTGCTCTTGCGATCGCGCGTCCGCACGAAGCCGAGGCTCGTCCAGCCGACCTGGACTTCGGCATGATCCGCCACGCCCATGCGCAACAGGACATCGCCGAGCACGATGCTATCCTCGCGCTGCGAGGAATCGCGGTTCACCGTCCAGTCGCCGAGGCCGGTTTCCAGCGAGAAGCGGCCCGAGTCCATCGTGCAGGCGGGAGTGCCGATACCGGGCCGATCCGGGCAGTAGTCGCGCTCCTGCGCCATGGCCGTACTCGGAACCGCTATCATAGCGGCCAGAAGGATAAGTCGAATTTGCATGACACGCCTTATAGACGACTGACGACAATATCGTCCGTCACGCGCTCATGTTCCCGGCAATCGATATCAGCGGGCATAGCGCCCACGCCCGAATTCTTCGGGGAGCAGCGCGGCCCCGTCGATCCGCAAGGTGAGCCGCTCGAAAGGCGGTGCCATGAGTTGCTCGGTGTCTATGGAAAATCTGATCGTTCCATATCTGACAGGAGGAATGTCCACTTCCCCCTCACGACCAGGCGCGTAAGGGGCGCCGAGTGTTGCCGTAAGCCGCCCATCGTTGCCGAAATCGGCCAGGAGCGCGATTCCATTCCCGGCGGTCGTCCCTTCGACCGCTTTGCCGTCGCCGGACCGCAGAACGATCTTCACTCCCCGCGCCCCATCGCCCGACTTCGGGTCGATCACCTGGGCAGCCAACCCCGGTTTCCAGCTTTCCGGTGCGCCGGGGTCGACAGTTTGCCGCTCGGGAATAGTGCAGGCCGGCGGGAGTACGGGGTCCGGAAGGTCGGGCGGGGTCAGACCCGCAGCAGCGGCGGCGCTTCGGGCGGCATCGCTAGCCTCATACCATGCCGCAGTGACCCGGTGCGCTTCACCCACGGCCGCTTCGTCGATGCCGTTTCCAGCCATGATCCGGCGGGCAGCCTCTTCCATACGGGATCGGGCTGCCCGTGCCGAGGACAGCGCAGCTTCGGCTTTGCCGCGAAGTTCTTCCGGGTCAGGTTCCCTGTCCGCGGTCCTATCGTCGATGGTAGGGACAGGTGCGGTCACGCTCACGTTGTCAGCCAGAAACGGACAGGCCGATCGCACCGCGTCCTCGATTGCATCGTGCTCGGCATCGAGGCGCGATTGCTCCGCTTCCGCCGACCAGGGCTGCGTATCGAGATAGGCGAACAGCGGCTTGTTCCGATCGGGCTGCCGTGCTGCGAGTACGATCCTGTCGCTCTCGCGCCGCCAGGTGCCGTTCGCAAACTGGTCCAGCGCGCCATAGGACATGTACCACTCGAACGAACCGTCCTCACGAAGCAGCAGTTCGGAGCCGGTCTCCATAATTCCGGAAAGGTAGTAGTGGCCGACGAAGGCAGGATCGACACGGGCCGCAGCAGCGGCAACGGGCGGCATGTCCGTACTCTGCGCCAGAGCGGGTGAAAGCGCGAACTGTGCGATCAGGAAGGTTGCAATGAAATATCGGCACCGCATGGCGAGAGATTTACCGTGTGGGTTCCGCCTCGCAACCGCGAATTGCGGAAAATCACCCTCCGAAAAGACGTAACCTGTCAAATTTGGATGATTTACAATAAGGTCAGCCAAGAATTAACCTCAACCCGATCATTTTTCCGAGTTCTGTTGGGCGGAACGGATTCTTTCTCGGATATCGCGCTTTCCCGAAGATGCGATGAAGAAGAGAGGCCTGCGGACGACAATGACTACGGTAGTATCGGTAGCCATCAGAAATTCGCTGATCCGCGAAGGCGTCAGGCGTATTCTTTCGGATTCGGGTTTCACTCTGGATGAACCCGTTGACGATCTTGAGAGCCTGTCTTCTCCGGCCGTCACAGACACCGGCGAACATCTCATCGTCGTCGACGGCTCCCTGCTCGGCCGAAATGGCCCGGCCGTCGTCGAGGATATCCTCCATCGCTTTCCGGACGCGAAAGTGATCGCGCTGGTTTCGGCGTTCGATTTCACCGAAATGGCGGCGATTTATGCCGCCGGGGCCTATGCCTATTTTCTCGATCAGGTTCCCTACCAGTCGCTCGTAGCGATGATGCAGATGGTCGCCGTCGGCCAGAAAGTCGCTCCGCCGGAGATCATCGACCTGCTCGACAACCTGTTGCTGCTCACCGAAATGCCGGCGCAGCGTCACGCCACGCTGGCCTACGACCTGGGCGAAAGAGAGTGGGAAGTTCTGGGCGCGCTGGAGCGCGGCCTCCCTAACAAGACGATTTCGCGTGACATCGGGATCAGCGAATCCGCAGTCAAGGCCACCGTGAAATCGCTGCTCAAGAAATTGTCCGTCGCCAATCGGACCCAGGCTGCCGTGCTGGCACGCGAACTTGCCGTCCAGGGCCAGGCTCGCTTCACCTGCCCCCGGCCATCGGGCGAAGTCGCCCTCCCCACCATCCTTCATCCCTGAGCGCTTCGACAGGCGAGAGCGCGTAGGCGAGGTCAACGCGCCCGACGATGCTGTGTGCAATCGTGAACATACCTCGGACGGTTCATCCTAAATAACACGCGGTCGAATAGGGATAGTCGCCAGGTCCATGCGGGCCCCGAGAAATGACACCAGAGTCCATACGGCTCCTTCGAGAGGCCAAAATATAGCGTGACTCGAATCTTCGCCGATGCAACATTTGTCTATGAGGCTCAACATGGTCTCAACGGAAGGTAAGGGGGGCAATAAGCAACATCGAAATCTAGGGGGAATTTCATGTACAGATTTGACAATGAAGCTGTGCAACTTACCGCTCGTGAACTGGACGTCCTGCGCTTCGTGGCGATGGGCCGTTCGGCGAAGGAGACGGCGATCGAACTCAACATCGCGCCCTGCACGGTCGAAAGGCATGTCGAAAACGTACGCCTGAAGACCAGAACGCGCAACCGGGCGCACATGATCGCCCATGTCATCCGCGAGGGACTGCTGCAACTCCAGCAGTAGAAACCTGAGCGGGAAGAAGACACGCAGCTACGTGTCGATGGATCCGATCAGACCGGTTCGGGGGTATGCATCGGGCCCAGGCGACCAGATCGTCGTCCTTCAGGTCGTAGACATGGCTCTCGATAGAAGAGCCCTCGATTTCAACCAGAACCGACCCCGGGTCTAAGTCGCATTCGAATGATGCAGGTGCAATCGTCAGGCCGCTTCCCAGCGCCTTGACGCACGCTTCTTTGCGCACCCATGCCGTCAGAAAGGCGCGGTGCAGGTCTTCCACCTGAGAGAGACGGGTGCGTTCGGCCGGCGTGAAATGGAGTTCGGCCAAGTCCCGTGCATCGGGAAGCGTTCGCATGGGTTCCAGATCGACACCGATCGCGCGATCCAGAGACCAACCGACCAGAACGCGGCGCCCGCCGTAGCTCAGGCTGCAATGCATTCTCGGGAAATCCCGGAGGCCCGGTTTGCCATGGGCGTTCGCCGCATAGTGCTGTTGTCCGGTCGGGATAGCGAAGAGGCTGTCGGCCAGAAGGCGCAGGGCGCCATGAGCCGCACGATAGCGGCGGGCGAGGAATTCATCGCGGAAACGGTCCGCCCGAACCTTCTCCTCGTCGGAGAGACAGGCGGGCAAGCGCGGGTCAAGAGCTTCCGGGACATCGATCAGCCAAAGCGCAAAAGGCGCGGGCAACCGCCTTCCCATCAGGCCCAGGCCGATCGGCTCGCTATCCTTCATGGTGCTCATCGAAATCTCACCACCGCTGCGCAAAGAAGGCGCTGTGCCGGGCAAAATCGCTCATCAGATGCGGCGGATCCTCATACGGCACGCGGCGAAAGGCCTGCTTCGCCAAAAACAGCGCATGTGACGTCATCCACGCCAGATCCGCCGCCAGCGCGTAGACCACCCCATGGTTCTTGCGGAAATAACGGTGGCGGGATTCGAACCAGTAACCGGGCATCCGCCGCGAACCCGATCGATTGTCGGTAACGCCGGTACTCTGTCCGGCGATATGGAGAACCAGCGCCTGCGGCAGATACCAGCATTCCCAGCCCATATCCCGGACCGTGCGGCACAAGTCGGTCTCCTCGTAATAGAGGAAATAGCCTTCGTCGAAACGCAGCCCTTCCCGCAACAGGTCGGTACGGATCGCCAGGCTGGCGCCGCTCACCCAGTCGACGCGCGCCGGTTGCCGGTCCATGCGCTGGAGCACGGCATGGCGCGCGAGCAGCCGCGAGGCCAGGCTCCATCGCAGACCGCGCTCGACTTCGCCAAGGATGCTGGGATAGCGGAAGGCGAACGGCCAGGGCGTTCCGTCGCCTTCGAGAAGGGCCGTGCCGACGATGCCCGCTTCCGGCTTTTGCGCCGCGAAGCGGGCAAGTTCCCGCGCCGCGCCGGGCATGATCCTTGTGTCGGGGTTGAGCAGCCAGACAAGTTCGGCCGGTCGATCCTCGCCGAGGGCCGCATCGATGCCCCGATTGTTGCCCGCACCAAAACCACCGTTGACCGGAGAACGGATCAACCGCACCCAGTCCCATCCCTTGCGCGCGGTGGCCTCTTCGATCTCGTCCCCGGAACCGTCGCCCGAGGCATTGTCGATCACGAAAGCCCTTAGCCGGAGGTCCTGTCCGATTTCGGCAGCTAGGGTTTCGAGGCAGGATACGACCAGCGGTCCCGTCCGGTAGTTGACGATCACCACGTCGATCGCATCCGGTGTCTGCCCGCTGCTCATTCCGCGGCGACCTCGATCGGGTCGAAAGCCTCATGCCTCTGCCCATCGAAGCCGACAGGTTCGACGACAGGCTCGATTGCGGCCAGCGCAGCATCCAGGACCTCCTGGAACAGCGGCGCCAGCCTGTCGACATAGGGTTCCTGAAGATTGCTGCTGTGCCCGCCGGGAATGTCGACGATCACGATCTCGTCGCGCACGCGCTTGCCCCAGCCCAGCGCATAATCCCGATAAGTCAGGCAATAAGGCGTGTCGTCGGGCAGGCCGGTATCGTCACCGGCCTTGAACAGGGCAACCGTCCCACCATCGAAGATGCCGAGGGGGCGGTGTTCCCTGTGTGCCACCTCATAGAGCTTGAGGAACGGAATCGCCTCCCCCTCGCCCATTACAGCGACATCCCGCGCGCGCATTTCGCGAACGGTCCGGCGATCTCGGGCCTGATGCAGGCGCGATCCGACCTCCCAACGCAACGCGTTCCATCCACGGCGCCCAAGATCGGGTAGCAGGCCTGCCGCGCCGGATCGGGACAGCGCCGCGCGCAGTCGCGAAAGGCGCAGGCGCGTGGTCAGGAAACGGAACTTGCGCGCCTCGACATCGGCGGCGTCGATGATGCCGACGAAGGCAACCCGTTCGCCCCGGTCCTGAAGCTGGCGCGCCATCTCGAAGGCGATCACCCCGCCCGCGCAAAGCCCCCCGAGCAGATAAGGGCCGGAAGGCTGATGCTGCCGCAACCGCGCGACGTAGTGCGCGGCCATCTCGTCGATGCGGGTATGGGCATGAGTGCCGTCCGGTCGCCGCAAGGGTTCCATGCCGATCACCGGGCGCACTCTGTCTAGCCGAAGCGCCAGTCCGCGATAAAGCAGCGTCTCGCCAAGTCCGTCATGGACCAGGAACAGCGGTACTCTGGGGCCGCCCTCGCGAATGGTGACAATGCCCTCGCGGCCGTTCTCGGAGCCTCCGCTTGTCCCGCCGTCGGGATCGAGAACGGCCGCGAGACCGGCCGCCGTCGGTTGCCCCATCATGGCGGCAAGCGGCAAGGTCTTGCCCGTTCGCTTGCGCAGGCGATTGGTGAACTGGACGGCCAGCAGCGAGTGGCCGCCGAGATCGAAGAAATTATCGTTCCGTCCGATACAATCCACGCCCAGCAGATCGCTCCACAAGGCGGCGATCATTCTTTCCGTCTCGGTGGCGGGGGCATCGGCGGGATCGCCGGAAGCGGCGGGCGATGCCGTCCTCGGCGGCTTGCGAAGTGCGGCGAGAACCGCATGAAGATCGTAAGGAGAAACGATCGTGTGCGGGCGTCCTGCCCCCGATAGCAAGCGCGCGACGATGTCCGTGCCTTCTTCGGGATGGATCGCTACACGTTCGCCTGACTTGGCTGTGAAGTCGTGTGCGGAGGAACTGCCGGCCAGCGCGGTGCTTTCCACGCGGATCATCGTGAAGTCGCTGACTTCCGCGATCACCAGTCCGTCCGGATCGGTAATGGTGACGTTGAAAACGGCGGTTTTCCCGCCTTTCTCGCCATTTCCCCGATAACGGACATGGCTGGCGATGCGAGCCGGCAGCGGTGCATGGAGCACGAGACGGCTATAGGTGAAAGGCGCGTAGAAATCCGTCTCGCGATCACGCCCGGCGATGAGCGCCTGCGCGCCCGCCGTCGCGAAATCGAGCAGCGCCGGGTGAAGGGCGATCTGTGCGAGTTCCCCCCTGAACGCCTCGGGCAGTTCGAGATGAAGCAGCGCCTCTTCCGTTCCCAGCACGGCGCGGTCGATACTCTGCCAGTGCGGGCCGAAGCGCAGCCCCGGCTGATCGTCGCTCCCTCCCTTTCCCGGACGGCACCTTGCGGCGATGGCATCGAGATCGAGCGGAGCATGGAGCAGCGCGCCTGCATGACGGCGCACCGTTCCGCGTGCATGTTCGGTCCACGCGCCCTGCGCGCGCGCCGGTCGGCCAAGGATGGCGACACCCCATCCCCCTCTTTGCTCATCCTGCCGGACATGGACGCGCAGATCGCGGAATGTCTCGTCAGGCACGGCGAAAGCTTCGAGGAACGCAAAGTCCGCCAGTTCGAGAGGCCCGGTTTCCACCATCGCTACGGCGGCCCGGGCCAGTTCGAGATAGGCGGTCCCCGGCAGAAGCGCACCGCCGTCGGTCAGCCTGTGCTCGTCCAGCACCCAATGTTGTTGGGGCGAGAGGGTGCCGGTCAGGACGAATTCGCTGTTCGAAAGGGAATGAACCCGGTCGAGCAAAGGATGGACGACAGGCCGTCCCATGCCGAGCTCCGGCGTTCCATCCGCCCCCTCCTGCCGCGCAAGCGCCGCCGCCATTCCGACCTCGGACCACTGGCTCCATCCCACCGAGACGACCCGCGTGACCGGATCGTGTCGCCGCGACTGGGCATAGGCATCGAGAAAGGCATTGGCGGCGGCATAGTCGGTCTGTCCGGGAAGCCCCGCAAAGGCGCTGATTGAGGAAAACAGCATCAGGAACGCGGGCGGGCGGGATGCGAAAATCCGTTCGAGCGCGAGAGTACCGGCGATCTTGGGCCGCAGCACGGCCTCCATGGAAGCGCGGCGGCGGGTTTCGAGGAGTTCGTCGTCGATGGTCCCGGCCGTGTGAAAGACGCCGTGGATCGGCCCGAAACGTGCCTCGGCCCGCTTGATCCCCCGTCGCAAGGCACCGAGGTCGGCCACGTCGGCGGTGACCAGTTCGACTTCACCGCCCGAGGCTTCCAGCGCCAGGACCCGGCAAATCCTCTCCTCCACGGCAAGGGGAAGTTCGCCGCTCTGGAGCAGTTCGTCCCAACGTGCCCGGTCCGGAAGCGCCGTTCGCAAAACCAGTACGAGCCGGGCCGCACAGGCTCGCGCAAGGTGGTCCGCGATCGTCAGGCCAATGCCGCCGAGACCGCCGGTTATCAGATAAGTGCCGCGCTGCTTCAGCCACGTTTCGCTGCTTGCCTCCGCCTGGACCGGGCGATAATCGAGCGTCCAGCGCTCGCCGCCGCGCAAGGCGACATCTCGGCCGTTCACCGGAACGGGTTCGCGGATTAGCGCCGCGACGGTACGTTCGAGCGCGAGGAAGCCGGATGGCGCGTCGATATCGACCGCCTGGAAGCGCAGTCCCGGATATTCCGTGCCGATACTCCGCCGCCCCCCGAGCAAGGTCGCCTTGAGCGGCATGACCTCACGGTCTCCCGCCACGCACTGCGCCCGGTCGGTGACCAGCATGACTTCGACTGGCGTGCCCTCGCAGGTGGCGGCGAGTTCCGGCGCCATGGCGGCAAGCGCGAAGAGGCCGTGCTCCAGCAATGTCCCGTCGTCGGAAGCCTGCCCGGTCACCAGCCAGCAGTGATAGACCCGCGACGGCAGGCGCCCCTGTTCGAGCAGCCGTGCGAAGAGCCAGGCCCAATCCTCGCGTTCGGCCGGGCGAACACTGAAAACATCGCCGTCGCTTTCGGATCGGCGGCGCGCGCTTCGCACGGTGATGACGTCCGCGCCCTCCGCGCGAAGTTTCCCGATGAGCGCATCGGACAGGCCTTGCCCATCGCGGAGAACCAAAACCGGCGATCTGTCGGTCTCCTTCGCGATCACGTCCTCGCGCTTCCAGACCGGCTCGTAAGTCCAGTCCGCGAGATCCATCCGCTCGTCCGGATCGGCATCGCCGATGTCCGGCTCCAGCCCGGCGGGCGGCGCGAACCAATGCCGCTGGCGATCGAACCGATAGGTCGGCAGCGGGACGCGAAGGCGGCGCTCTGCGGCCCAGAAGGCATTCCAGTCGACCGAGACACCGAGCGACCAGAGTTCGCCCAACGCTTCCAGCAGCCGCGCGTCATCGGGAACATCCTGATCCGGATGGCGCATCGAGTGAACGACCGGCTGGTCCGGCTTGCGGTCCGGATGCTGGCGGGCGAGGCTCGCCATCGTGCGCCCCGGACCGACTTCCAGCAGGACGCGCTCGGGATCGTCGAGCAGGCGCCTGAGACCCTCGGTGAAACGCACCGGCTCACGCAAGTGCCGAACCCAGTATTCGGGCCAGTCGCCCGCCTGTTCGGCGCCTACCCAATCGCCGGTGAGGTTGGAAGCGAAGGGAATGCGCGGCGTCTGGAACGTGATGCTGCGCAGGATCGCGCGGAACTCGGGCAGGATCGGGTCGAGCATCGGCGAGTGGGCCGCGACGGTGATCGGGATGGTCTGCGCCTCGATCTCCTGCGCTGCGAGGGTTTCGCGAAAAGTCGAGATGGCGCCGGAGGCCCCGGAAACGACGCAGAGCTGCGGCCCGTTTATCGCCGCGATGGAAAGCTCCGCAGGCAATAGCGAAGTCAGTTCCGCTTCCGAAAGCGGAACCCCCAACATGGCGCCTGCCCCGGTCTTCTCGAACAGCACTCCGCGCGCGTGAACGATGCGAAGGCCACTTTCGAGGTCGATCACGCCGGAAATGTGCGCGGCGGCATATTCGCCGCAGCTATGGCCGATCATCGCCGCAGGCACGATCCCGACCGACATCCAGAGCCGCGCCAGCGCCGTCTGGACGATGTAGAGCGCGGGCAAGGCGTTCGACGGACGTTCCAGTTCGGCAGCGGCTCGAGCGCGATCGGGTTCGGCCGGGAACAGCCATCGCCGCAGACCGTTCGGAGCGATCCCGTCGAGCAGGTCCAGCCCGCGATCGACCTCGCCCCGGAACAGCGTTTCGGTTTCGTAGAGGCCGCGCGCCATGTCGATATGCTGCGGACCGCCGCCGCAGAACAGGAATGCCACGCCCCGTCCGGGAATGCACTTCGCGCCGGAAACGGAGGAAGCCGCCGCCGTTTCAAGCACGCTCGCGGCCTGTTCCGGTCGGTCGGTCTTCGCTACCGCGAAGCGCCGGATGCCGAGATGGCGGCGCCCCGTGCTCAGGGTGAAAGCGGCGTCGGCCAGCGACAGCTCCGGGCGGCCCCCGAGGTGCGCGGCCAAGGCGGCAAGGTTGGCCTGAGCCGCCGTTTCGCTCTGGCCCGAGACGGTCAGGAGCTGATGGCGGCGGCTTGCGCTGCCCGGCGCTCTCGGCGGCGCTTCCTCCAGCACGACATGGGCATTGGTGCCCCCCACGCCCAAGGAGCTGACCCCGGCGCGACGGGGGCTGGTATCGCGCCGGGGCCAGGGTTCCCGCGAGGCCTGAACGCGCAGTGGGCTCGTGGCGAATGCGCAGTCAGGATTGGGAGCCTCGAAATGAGGCACCGCGGGAAGTTCCTCATGACGCATGGCCAGAGCCACCTTGATGACCCCCGCCGCGCCCGCAGCCGTATCGGTATGGCCGATGTTCGCCTTGACCGAGCCCAGTCCGCAGGGCCGGGTTCGCGGGGATGATTGCCGGAACACTTGCGTCAGCGCGGCCACTTCGATGGGATCGCCGATCGGCGTGCCGGTGCCATGGGCCTCCACATAGTCGATCTCGGAAGGATCGACGCCGGACACCGCCAGTGCCTCGGCAATGACCGCGGCCTGACCCTCGACGCTCGGCGCCAGATAGCCGACCTTGCCGCTACCGTCGTTGTTGATCGCCGAGCCGCGCAGCACGGCATGGATGTGGTCGCCGCTCTCGATGGCATCCGAGAGGCGCCGCAGCGCCAGCACCGCAACGCCGCTGCCGAAGACGGTCCCCTGCGAAGCGGCATCGAATGGCCGGCATCGCCCGTCCGGAGAGATTATCTCCCCTTCCTCGTAGAGATAGCCCTGCCGGTGCGGCAATTCGATCGAAGCCCCGCCCGCCAGCACCATGTCGCACTCGCCCGCCAGCAGGCTCTGCGCCGCCATGTGGATCGCCACCAGCGAGGTCGAGCAGGCGGTCTGGACATTGATGCTTGGCCCCTTGAGGTCGAGCAGATAGGAGGCGCGGGTCGTCAGGAAATCCTTGTCGTTTCCGGTGTGTCGCAGCAGGAACAGCCCGGCGTCCCGAACCAGCCGCCGGTTGCCCAGCAGGTTGTAGGGCATGTAGGCATTGTGTCCGGATCCGGCGAAGACGCCGATCACCCCGCCGAAGCCCTGCGACGTATGCCCGGCATCCTCAAGCGCTTCCCAAGCGCACTCCAGGAAATGGCGGTGCTGCGGGTCCATGATCGCGGCATCGCGCTGGCTGAGGCCGAACAGCGCGGCATCGAAGCACTCCATGTCGGCCAGCGGAGCGCCGCGTCGGACATAGCGGGGATTGCGCAGAAGCGCCGGACTGACACCTGCGGCAAGGAGTTCCTCCTCGCTGAAGGTCTCGATCCCTTCGCGTCCGTCCCGCAGCAAGTCCCAGAACTGCTCGGTTCCGCTTACTCCGGCGAAGCGGCAGCTCATGCCGACGATGGCCACCGAGGAGAGGTCCGGCGCGCTCTCGCGGTCCTCGAACGATCCGAATGTCTGGTCCATCGCTCAGATCCTTGCGGTCACGCGGACACCGCTCCGACGGGCGAGCGCGGCGCGGCGCGCCATGGCGCGGTCCTGTCCCTCGCGGGCGGCAGCGGCGTCGCCGGTTTCTCCGCACAGATGGCTCCCCAAGGCGGCGATGGTCGGGAAGCGGAAGATATCGGTCAGCGCGACCGGACGAGGCGTCACGGCCGCAAGCCGCCGATGGACCTGGATGGCGAGTAGCGAGTGTCCGCCGATGTCGAAGAAGTTCTCGTTCCGACCGACGCGGGTCAATTGCAGGAGATCGCACCAGATTTCGCGGATTTGCTCTTCGACCGGACTGCATGGCGCTTCCTGCGCGCCCGCGACAGGCTCCGCCTCACGAACCGCGAGCGGCTCCGGCAGGGCCTTGCGATCGATCTTGCCGTTCGGCGTACGCGGCAGACTGTCCAGAACGACGAGACTGCCCGGAACCATGAATTCCGGCAGATGGATACGCAAGTGATCGCGCAAGCCTTCCGGAGAGGGCCGCGAGGGACCCGGCGTGACATAGCCGATCAGCCGTGTCGCCGCGCCGTCACTGCGGGCGATCACGACGGCCTCTGTCACCTCTTCGTGTGCAGCGAGCGCCGCCTCGATCTCGCCCAATTCGATGCGATAGCCGCGGATTTTCACCTGATGGTCGAGACGGCCGAGGAATTCCAACGTGCCGTCAGATCGTTGCCGGGCCAGGTCGCCGCTGCGATAGGCCCGCTCTCCGGGAAGGAAGGGGTGCGCGACGAAACGCTCTGCGGTCAGCTCCGGGCGCTCGTGATAGCCGCGCACCACGCCCGCGCCGCCGATCACCAGTTCCCCCGGCGTCCCCGGCCGCACCGGCTGCAAGCGGCGATCGAGGATATAGACCTGCTGGTTGGCGAGCGGACGCCCCAGCGGCGGGGCCTTGTCTTCCCCGGTCAGGCGATGGACGGCGGACCAGACGGTCGTCTCGGTGGGGCCGTACATGTTCATCACCGCCCCCGAGACCAGCGCCAGCATGTCCTGCGCAAGGTGCGGCGGGAAGGCCTCGCCGCCGACCATCAGGCAGTGCAATTGAGCGAGTTCAGCGCGAGCCACCGGATCACCGGCCAGCGCCTGAAGCAGCGAAGGCGTGCACTGGAGGTGGGTCACGCCGTGCCGTTGCATCAGTTCGGCAAGGGAACATTCCGCCTCATCCGCCCGGTCCTGCACCAGCCCGCGGAGGCGATCGATAGCCGGGAGGTGGGCGATCACGGTGTCGGTATCGATGCCGAAGTCGATCAGGCAGCCGACCTCGTCGACCCCCAGATCCCTCAGGCGCCGGATCAGGGCGAGATTGTCTTCCGGCGTTCCGAACAGGCCGCTGGTTTTGAAATAGCGCTCGAAAGCATGGTCGAGCAGGGCTTCGGTTTCGTCCTCGCTGAGACTGCCAAGGTCGACCTGTCCCCCGGTCTCGGCTCCGGCCGGACGCTTGAAGGCGGGGAAGGACCACGCATATTCATGCAGCAATGCGGTCGCCGTGCGCAGATATTCGATCAGCGGGCCGCGTACTTTCTCGCGGACTCTGGCTTCGTCCTCGCCCAGGAACGTGTGGAACATGAGCGTGGCATGGCCCTCTCCCGCATGACCAGCCTCGCGCCAGGCCCGGCGATAGGCTGCGAGCTTCTCGGCCACTTCCTCGACCGACTGGCCGAGCAGGTGGGTCAGGACGAAAGCCCCTGCCCGCCCCGCCTCGACGAAGGTCGCGACATTCCCCGCCGAGGTGATCCAGCAGGGCAATTCGGGCTGGACCGGACGCGGGTAGGTCAGCACTTCGACGTCGGTGCCGAGCGGTCCGGCAAAGCGCCGCGCCTCGCCGCGCCACAGGGCGCGAACGTCTTCCATGGTGCTGCGCAGCGTGCCCGCGCGGTCGGCAAAGGCGGCGGGGTTGAGAACGAAGTCGTTCGGCTGCCAACCGGATGCAAAAGCAATGCCCACCCGCCCGGCGGAGAGATTATCGACCAGCGCCCATTCCTCGGCAATGCGCAGCGGGTGGTGGAGCGTTCCGACGACGCTTCCGGCCCGGATGCCCACGCGCGAGGTCACCGCAGCGATGGCGGCAGAGGCAACCGATGGGTTCGGATAAGGGCCGCCGAAGGCGTGGAAGTGCCGCTCCGGCGTCCAGATCGCCTCGAACCCATGGCTGTCCGCGAAACGCGCGCCTTCCAGCAGGAGCCGGTATTGCTCGGCTGCGCTACCCGCACTGGAACTGGCGAAATAGAAGAGGCTGAACCCGGTCTCGCGCAGGGGACCGGCAGGCGAGACATCCCCCCGCACCTGCCGCTCGCTGGCCACGACGACATGAAAGCCGTGCATGAGCGGATAGAGCAGTTCCAGCACCGAAATGTCGAAGCTCAGGCTGGTGACGGCCAGCCAAGTTTCTTCGGGTTCGAGTTTCGCATCCATCCCTGCGAAGAAATTGAGCAGGTTGCGATGCTCGACGAGGACGCCCTTGGGCACCCCCGTCGAACCCGAAGTGTAGATCATGTAGGCGAGGTCGATGCCGCGCGCGCCGCCGTCGAAAGGCGTGGACGGAAAACCGGAAACTGCCTCGAAAAGATCGTCGATGCAGAGCACCTTGGCGCGTTCTCCCGGAAGTGCTCCGACGAGCCGAGCTTCGCTGAGGATCAGGCTCATGCCGGAATCCGCGATCATGTGGGCGATACGGTCCGCCGGGTAGCCGGGATCGAGAGGGACATAGGTGCCGCCCGCCTTGTGCACCGCGATCAGGCAGGCAACCATCTCCACCGAGCGGGCGAGATGCAGGCCTACCCGCGTTTCCCGCCCGACGCCGCGTGCCGCCAGCAGCCGCGCGATCCGGTTCGAGAACGCATCCAATTCCGCATAAGTCAGCGCCCTGTCGCCTGCCGTCACCGCGATGCGATCGGGTGAGCGACCCGCCTGTTCCACGAACAGGCGATGCCAGACCTCGCCCTTGGCAGTGACTGTCGGCCCGGCGTTCCACGTCTCGATCACCCTTGCGCGTTCCTCCTTGGCCAGCAACGACAGCTGGCCAAGCGGCGCTTCCGGTTCGGCCTGTGCCGCCGCCTGGAATATCTCGAAGCCGGTCCAGAAGTCCGCCGCCTCGTGCTCTGCAAGACGCGCCGCATCGTATGTCCAGCGGCAAGTTCGCTCCTTCGCGCAGATGGCGAGGTCGAGCACAGTCGCATCCGCAGGCCTGTGCTGGCAAAGGCTGTCGACGAGCCGCACCACCACCGGGTGTTCGATGCTCGCCCGGCCTCGCAGTTCCGGGCTACGCGCGATCAGGTCCGCCGAATAGCCGACATGGCGATGAAGTGCGGCGACCTCCCGCTCGACAACCTCGGCCAGAACCGAAAGCGGAGCCTCGAAATCGACGCGGACCTTCAGAGGAAGTTCCGGGGCGAACCAGGCCGCCACGTCTTCCATTCTCGCGGTGCCGACCGGATCGCCATAGCCGATTTCCACCCAGTCGCGGTCGGCCGTCCGCGCAAGCCATCCCGTCACGGCGGCGAGCAGCGGCACGCCGGATTGCGGGATCGGTCTATCCACGCTGGTCCATCGCGGTGGAGCATTCTCCGGGCGGGGCTTGAAGGCTGGCAGTTGCAGGCTGTCGCGCTGCTGGAGGCGGCGGCGCCACCATCGCTCGTGCCGTCCTGCCGCTGCATCGAGGAGGTCGAGCCGGGCGCACTGCTCCGCATCCGGCGCAGCAAAGGCTTTAGCGGCCATCACATCAGCGCCGTCCCACGCATTGCCGTCGAGCGTCGAAAGTCGATCGATCCGCACGTCCCAGTCGCCCGTCGCCACCACCGGGGCAGTCCCTCGCGACAACAGGGTCCCCGGCTCCGCGCCCGACCGGCTGTCCAGCACCGTGACCTGCCGGATCAGCAGCAGCCGGTTCCCCAGCAGCGTTTTGGGCAAGCCCATGGGATTGGCATAAAGTCCGAAATCCAGCGCCGAGACGAGCCGCGCGATGTCCTCGGCCGGGCGCGTCCAGTCGATGGTCGCGGCGGCGGCCGGTCGATGCTCGCGGGTGAACATGCGAGCCGGGGCCTGACCCTGCGGCACGGCGGCGGATAGCGCGCCTTCCAGATCGTCCACAATCCGCGCGAAGCTGCGCAGCCCGGCCTCGAAGCAGCGGGTGTTGAGCGAGAAAGCGCTCTCGCCCTCCTCCACGGCGATCGGCTCGGCCGCCAGCAAGGGGCCTGCATCGACCGCGCCCGTCATCAGGTGCCAGGTGACGCCGTGCCGCCGCTCCCCTTCGAGCAAGGCCCAGGCCGGTGTGTTGAGACCGCCACGCTGCGGAAGCGGGCCGTCATGGAAATTGATCGCCCCGCGCCTCGCGAGGGCCAGAACGTCTTGCGAGAGGATGGCGAGGTTCGAGATACTGAACAGCCAATCCACCGGAGCCGTACCGCCCACCAGCAAGTCGCGCGGGCGTTCGAGTGCGGGAAAACGATTGCGGCATGCCCATTCGAAGGCCGGAGACCCGGCGGCGGCCACGACGGCGACCACATCGTGCCCCCGGCTCCGCAGCATTTCCCCGCATTCGACCAGAAGCGTCTCGTCGCCCACCAGTATCGAGCGATACCCGATCGGTCCGTTGCGATCGCCCCATCGGGAGAGATCGACAAGAGTATCGTGCATCATCGGATCGAACGTCCCACCCATGGATATTCTCCTCATTGGGTGACGCTATCGATTCAAATGCACCCTCACCATTTCGTCTACTCGGTCCGGAAATTCATGGTGGTGGTACGACCACAGGGATTGGTCGACACAAGGATTGGGTGGCGGATTTTTACTTGTACTCGATCAACCGTGTTTCGGCGTTAACCGTTTTGTGCCGCAACTTCCGCCACCAATACTGCATCTGGCCCTGACAGTGCGGCAGTTTCCCCAGCGTGATGAAGCTGGCGACCAGGGGGCCGCTGCGCAGGCAGACACGGGTCCAGAGAACGGGCCAGAGCAGCCACAACGGCGGCAGCGCCCAGAACACGTTGCTCACCACGTCGCGCCGCAGCCGTACATTGCCTTCGCCGCGCAGGGAAAAGCCCTCGGCCAGAGCATGACCGCTGCGGCGGTTGCGCTGCCACCACTGCGAGAAGCGGGTCATCGCCGCGTCATGCACCGTCATTTCTGCGTCGATGCGCCGGATCCTCCAGCCCTGCCGCCGGATCCGATAGCACAAGTCCGGCTCCTCGCCGGCGATGAGGTCCTCGCGAAATCCGCTCACCGCACGGAAGGCGGCGGTACGGAAAAGTGCGTCGCCGCCGCAGGTTTCCCGAAGGCCGACCGGGGTGTTCCATTCATGGTCGCAGAGCCGGTTGTAGGGGCTGGCCGAGGGATCGCGCTCGCGCCGACGGCCGCAGACGGCGGCAAGGCTCTCGTCGGAGCGGATCGCGGCCAGCGCCCGGTCGAGCCAGCCCGGCACAAGTTCGCAGTCGCCGTCGATGAAATGCACGAGTTCGATCGCCGGATCGTGGCCTGCCAGCCACGCGAAACCGGCATTGCGCGCCCGCGCGGCGGTGAAGGGCGCGGCAGGGTCCAGTTCCACCACGGGCAGGCCCTTGCTTCGTGCCAGGGAAACGCTGCCGTCGGAAGAGCCGGAATCGACGTAGACGGCAAATGCAGTCTGCCGCGACACGCTGTCGATGGAGAGCGCGAGCCTTCCGCCTTCGTTGCGCCCGATGATGACGAAGCCGATGCCGCTCACGGCTCGCGCTCGGTGCGCAGCCAGTTTCGTTCGCGCCGGGTGACGAACTGGGCCAGCAACGGCAGCTTCCACAGCACATAGCCGGGAATGCGCAGGAGGGCGGAAAGGGGCAACATCATGCGGCCGTGGCGCCACCACGCCGTGAGCAGCGCCGCCGCGAGGCTTGTCGCAGCGCCCGCCAGAACCAGCAGGGGCGCTCCGAAGCCATCCAGCATCGCGACCAGCACCAGCGCAGCCGTCACCACCAGCCCGAGCAACACGGTCGGCGGCAGGAGAAGATCGAATGCGATGACGGCCAATCGCGGTCGCTTCTGCCGAAAGGCAGCGCGCAGCAGTCTCGGTACGAAGCGCATGGCCGTCTGCAACATGCCGTGCTCCCAGCGTCGGCGCTGACCGGCAGTACCTTCGCGAGAACTCGCCGGGCTGAGAAGCATAGCCTCCCTTTCGAAGATCACGCGTCGGCCGGACAGCAGCAGTTCCAGCCCCATGTCGAGATCCTCAACCAGCGATCCCACCCGCCAGCGCATTTCGGCGAAAGTCTCTCGCGGGAAGGCCATTCCCGATCCCTGCAGGAGAGCCGCCCCGGCCAGTCTGTCCAGCGCTGTCTGCCGCACGAGGTTCTTGACCAGGAAAGCGAAGCACGAGACGCGCACCAGGGTTTCCGCGCCGTCCGACGGCACCATCAGGTAGGCGCCCTGCACCACGGCATCCTGTGCCGCGGAGATTGCCGCAAGCGACGACAAGGCACCGGGCTGCGCGATGCAATCGGCATCGACGACGATCACGACTTTCGCCGGATGGGCTGACCGGTGCGAGATCAGGAAGCCCCGCCCGAAATCGAGGGCATGGCCCTTCCCTTGCCGGGTAGGGTCCGAGCGCTCGATGACGGTCGCGCCGAGGTCTCGGACAATGCGGGCGGTCGCGTCGGTGCAGTTATCGGCGATCACGATGAGTTCGTCCTGAAACCGCATTTGCGCAAGGATTGCGGAAGCGGCCGGAGCGATGCCGCGTGCCTCGTCATGGGCGGGCATGAGCACGACGAAGGGAGGCGCCTTGGCACTTTCCTTTCGGCGCCGCGGAGGTAGCAACCCGGCGAAGCACTCGGTCGCAAGGCCACCCGCGAAGAAGGTGCCTGCCAGCGTCGCCGTCCAGACGAACAGCCCGGCCATCAGGCTGCCGTCGAGGCCGGATCGACCGGCAGCGCTTCCAGCGGCTCCCGGCCCCGGCGCTGGAGGATCGGCGGGAGCCAGTCGGACTTGAGGTTATGGAGACGCACGCGCCAGTCGGCCTTGTCGACGCTGCCGGGGCGGGCGCGGAAGTCCGTGGTCCGCTCGATCGCGGGCAAGGCAGCGACGGTGGCGGTATAGTAGTAAGTCGCTATCGAGCGGCGCGAGCGCCCCTCCGGACAAGCGAGCGGATCGGGATGGCCATGGAAGGTATCGCGATCGGTGCTGAAGATCACGGCCCGGCCGAACTCCGGCTGGATTCGGTGCTGGGCACGGGTCATGCCGCGATCCCAGAGTTCCAGTGCGCCGCCGTAGTCGGAAGACCAGTTCTCGTTGAGATAGATCAGCAGGTTGAGCCTGCGCTCGATCTTCATCCGGCCATGATGCGGAAAATCCGCGTGGATGCCGAGGTGCCCGCCCCGGCGCGTCTCGTGCAGTCCCGCCCCCGCATGATAGGGATCGGAGATGAGACCGCGGATGCCGGTCAGGGCGGAAAGGAAACCCAGAAACGCGCGCGAATTCAGTTCCGCGAAAAGCATCCGGGTCATGGGTCCGTCGCATTCGTCGGGTCGGAACTGGAATTTCAGGCGCTCCTGATCGCGGTCGAAATAGTCCTTGCCGCGGCTATCCGGAAATTCGCGCAGGACTTGGCGCAGGACATCGGCGTCGAGAAAGTCGTCCAGCATGATATGCGGGAAAGGCCGGTTGTCCCGATACCGCGCGGCGTGCTCGGCACCGGCGGACTTGCAGGCGGCATGGTCGAAGCACCGATAGCCCCCGAGATCGGTAAGATCGAGAAACGCCATGGCACCCCTTTCAATGCCTGCCCCAGACTTGCCCCTCACGATAATCGGCGCGGCAGGAGCGGGGCAGGCGTGAAACTCCCTTGGAAGTTCTCATGATCGACACTTTCGGAGCCGCTCCCTAGGCTTTCCGGGCAAACCGCCGCGGGAGGAATTCGCGTGCATATCGGGCTGTGTTCTCCCCATTGGCCGCCCTCGCAGGCCAACGGTATCGTCAGTTATGTCTCGGCCATACGCGACCATTTCATCGCGCGCGGGCACGAGGTTTCGGTTATCTCGCAGGAGCGGCTCCATACGAGCGACGGTGCGATCCTGTCGCTGGCGCCGGGCCGGACGGCGAGAGCAGTGGCGCGGTCGCGGGACAGGCTCTCCCGCCTGCGTGGGCGACCCGAAGGATCGCTGCCCGACGTCGGCCGCAATGTCGCCCGCCAGATCGCGGCGGCCCATCGCCTCCGTCCCTTCGATGTCGTGGAAATGGAGGAGAGCTTCGGATGGTCCGACTTTGCCGCGCGGGCCATCGCCGCGCCGGTGATCACCCGGATCCACGGCCCGCATTTCCTGAAGCCCGACAACGATCTGACGGAACGCGAACGCCGCGAAGGCCGAGCCCGGTGCGAAGCGGAAGCCCGCGCGGTTCGCAACGCCGCCATGGTTACGGCCCCGACACAGGCGATGATGTCCGGAACCTGCCGCAGCTACAGCCGTGATCCGGCAGCCCGCTCCGCCGTGATCGCAAATCCCATCCGTCTGCGCGAGGATACGCCGCGCTGGACCTTCGGCGGTGCCGAGCCGGGTCATGTCCTGATGGTCGGCCGCTTCGACTACCTCAAGGGCGCCGATACCATGCTGCTGGCCTTCGAACGCCTGCTGGAAACGCAGCCGGGTGCCCGACTGACCCTGGTAGGTCCCGACGAGGGAATGGAGGCGGGAGCCGGCAGGCGCATCGGTTTCGCAGAGTTCGCCGCCACCCGGCTTTCGCCTCGAACCCGGCAGCGGATAGAGTTTCGCGGGTTGCTCAGCCAGGCGGAAATCGCTCCGCTGCGGATGAAGGCCATGGCCACGGTGGTGAGTTCCCGCTGCGAGAATTTCCCCTACGTCCTGTTGGAAGCCATGGCTGCCGGAAGCCCCCTTGTCTCGACCGATTGGCCGGGCGCAGAGGAAATCGTCATCGACGGCGAGAGCGGCCTGCTCTCCCCGATTGCGAAACCCGATCGCCTTGCCGTCACGCTCGACCGGATACTCCGCAACGGGCAGCAGGCCGCCGCCATGGGCCATGCCGCGCGAGAGCGCTGCGCATCCGAATTCTCGCTCGAAATCGTCGGGGACAAGCTGCTCGACTGTTACCGCCAGATGCTGGAAATACCCGCTTGACGGTCGAACAGGCTGCAAGCCCGCCCTGGCAGGGACTCCCCATGCGGCGCGGAATTCGCAGTCGTTTGATGGACTTTGCCGGGCGCGACACCAATGTCGTCATCGTTTCGGTGATCCTCAACAACCTGCTGCGCGCAATCTCGGGCATGATCCTGACGCGGCTGTTGATGCCCGAGGTTTTCGGCATCTCCGGGGTCATCGCCTCGGTGCAGTTCACCGTATCGCTGGCCACCGACCTGGGTTTCCAGGCCTTCGTGGTGCGGCAGGAGAACGGCGACGAGAAGCGTTTTCTGGACACCGTCTGGACCGTTTCGCTGGTCCGCTCGCTGTTCCTCGCACTCGTGCTCGCCGCTTCGGCACTGCCATTGGCACACATTCTCGCCAAGCCCGAGCTGGCCCCGCTCCTCGCCGCGTCCAGCCTGACTTTCGTGGTAGAGGGACTGGCTTCGACCAGCCTGCTCACCGCACTGCGCCGCCGCCAGATCCTGCGTCTCTCGGCGCTCGAACTGGTGGCACTGGTCGTTCAGATCGCTGTCAGCGCCGTGCTGGCCTGGGTCTGGGGCAACTACTGGGCGATCCTGGGCGGACTGCTCACAGGTGGGCTGCTCAAGACTACGCTCAGCTATACAATGTTCGAGGATGCCCGGCGGAGGGTCAGGTTCGATCGGGCGACCTTGCGCGCCTTGTGGGGCTTTTCCCGCTACGTCACCGGATCGAGCATCATCTTCCTGCTGATTTCCCAGTGCGACAAGCTGGTGCTGGCCAAGCTGATGCCGCTCGATCAGTTCGGGTTCTACATCCTGGCAGGCAACCTTGCCTCGGCCCCGCTCGGTTTCGCGATGAATTACGCCAGCCGGGTGCTCTATCCGACTTACGCCCAGCTCTGGCGCGACCACGGCGAAGACTTGCGCACCCGCTTCTATGCCAAGCGGCGTGTGCCCTCGCTGCTCTACGGCTTCGCGACCGGCGGCATCATCGGCTCTGCGCCCTTGATCGTCGGCGTGCTCTACGACCCCCGCTACGGCGAGGCTGCGGGTTATCTCCAGATCCTCTGCATCTCCTCGCTGCTGGCGCTACCCTCGAACGCGGCGAACGAAGCACTGACGGCAACCGGGCGCATTCGTGCGACGCTGGAAGCCAGCATCGCCAAGCTGGTCTGGCTCACGGCCGCCGGAACGGCGGGCTACCTGCTCTGGGGACAGTTCGGACTGGTCCTGGCCGTCGGCCTGATGGAGGCCCCGGCGATGGTGGTGAAATGGGTGCGGATGCGGATAGCGGGGCTGCTCGATATGCGCGAGGAACTGCTGTTCCTGGGAGCAGGCCTTGCCGGCGCAGGCTGCGGCTTCGTCGCGGCGGGCGCGATCATGCCGTTATTGCGGTAGGATCGCTGTCGCTTCGCGGCCATCGATAAGCTTGCTGCTGCGGCCTGAGAGCCATGATCGAAGCGCCGAGGCCGAACAGCCCAAAAGTCAGGAATGCCGGTCTTCCTCCAAACGAGGTGAAGAACAGCATTTCGCAGAGCATGACCAGACAACCGAAAACGAAAGCGGCGGGCGCCTGCCCCTGGCCCTGTTCCTGCGTGTCATGGTGCAAGGCCGACCGCCGCCGCCAGAGGCTCACCAGCGTATCGGCGAAATTGCCGATGAAGATCGCCAGGCCTGCAGCCCCGCCGATCAGCGCAATCCACAAGTAGGTGTTCACGAAGTCGATGATCCCTTCGCCCTGCCGCAGTTCCGCCATCAGCACGTTGAGGCTCGGCATCGAATGGCCGACGAGCGGGCTGAGCCAGAACACCTGCCTTCCCTTTTCGAACAGTTCGCGCCGATAGGTCGTGGTATCGCTGGCGCCGCCGTCCGAAAGCCCCAGCATTTCCGCGAAGCCCGGCGAGAGTTTCGCGGTGACGAAGACGAAGCCCAGCACCAGCCCAATGCCACCCGCGTTCAGCAGCAAGGCTCGCCAGCGCCCGCGATAGGCCGCCATCGCCACGACCGCGAGCGCAAGCCCGATCCAGGCCCCGCGCGACTGCGGCGCCGAAACGCCGAGGAAGGCAATCGCGAGCAGCCCCACATGCTTCAGCCGCGAACGGAAATCCTCCCGCAACTGGCTGAGCGCGGCAAAGCACATGGCCAGTACGAGGGCGATCGAGGTCGGCTCTACGAAAGGTCCACCGGCGCGCAGCAGCCCGCCGCGCGCCTTGACCAGCAGGATCATCGGCACGTTGTAGAGGCCGTAGAGCTCGTTGTAGATCGGCCAGCTGCGCCAGGTCTCGAACAGCAGGATCATGCTCAGGGCGATGCCGCCGCAAGCCAGCCAGCGAAGCGCGGTGCGCTGTCCGGCCACGTCGGCGATGCCGCGGCTCAGGATGTAATAGGGCAGGCCCAGGTCGAGCACGAGATTGACCGTCGTTCTCAGGAAATTGGTGGCGCTCGTCTCTCGCGAGAGGCAGACGCCGAGCAGAAGCAGCAGGGCCAGGACCCAGCCGTCGCTGGCCACGCGGCGCGGCCCGCCGGGCGGACGCAGCCTGATGGCGACGGCGGCACCCACGGCAAGCGCGTCCTGCACGCCGAAGTCGAACAGCTTTAGCGCTCCCAACGAGACAGGCATGTCGAGACCCGGCAGAAGCAGCAGGCTGAACAGCCAGACCGGTGCGATCCGTTCCCGCCGACCGGCGAAGAGCGGCACCCATAGACACATGGTCAGATGAAGCATATGCACGCCCGTCAGAGACAGCTTCGGCAACAGCCAAGCCAGCACCGGCATCGCCACCACGCAAAGCAGGCTGGAAGCGGCCATCTCCTGACGATAGGGGCGACGCAGGCAGAACAGAAACAGCATAACCCCGGTTGCGCTGACGAGAGCGACGTAAAGCGCGGCGTGGAGTTCGTAATAGGCCAGCACCAGCAGGGCGAGAGTCGCGGCGGTCCCGAAGACCGACTGCATGGCCTGCCGGTTCACCGGATCTTGCTCTGGAAACGGCGCAAGGCCGTGAGCTTGGGAGTCTCCGAGGCGGGCTGCCCGGCATATTCCTGCAAGCCCCAGGCACCGTACTCGGCAATCGGCGCGCTCGTGGCGTAGAGCACCAGCGTGTCTCCGAACCGGCGGCGCCAGCCTTCGAGATAGCGGGCATAGACGTCGCCCATGCGCGGGTCGCGCTGGACGGCGCGGGCCAGCTCGAGATCGGGGGTGACGAGGTGCTGTCCGCCCTCGTAGGCAATGTAGCGAAGCCCATGCTCTTCCGCGATGGCGCGATTGTCCTCGGCCATGGCCAATGTTCGTGACAGCGAATCCGGCATGGCCGTGAAGACCTTGGCGACATCGCCGCTGCGGTAACCGTCGAGATCCAGCCAGAGGTAGGGCGCGGTGGCCAGCGCATCGACCCAGCGTGCACTGCCCTCATGGCCCAGCACGATGCGGGCCAAGTCCGGATTGGCATGCTGGGAAGCGCAGACGCGGACAAGCGCATCCGGCCTGTCGGCATAGGCGCGTGTCCAGATGCGCATTGCGCCGACCATCTTGTCCGCATAGCGCTCCATCCGCGCGCGGGTCGCATCGCCGCCGCCCAGTCCGAGCGCCATCCCTTCCCGCTCGGCTTGCCCGGCGGAATCGAAGATATCGTTCCACACTTCGTTGCCGAGTTCGACATAGACCTTGCGCGCGGGATCGAGCCGCTGACGAACGAGCCGCGCGAAGCTGTCGATATAGGCAGCATCGGCATTGTAGGGCATCAGGAACCAGGGATCGGTCCCCACTGCATTCGCAAGATCCACCATGTCCTCGATCGACGCGCCTAATGCGCCCACTTGCGAGCCGCTCTCGGGCCGGGTGCGGGCGCTCCACTGGACTTTCGCATTGTCGTTGGTGCGCTGCCAGTCGACGAAGCGGATCACGCGGAAGCCGGACAGGAACGTCAGGAACGCCGGATCGAAGCGCGCTTCTCGCGGCGTTCCGGCCTTGCGGCAATCGAGATCGCGCAAGGGGGCGGCGGGATCGGTGGCGAGCAGCTCGATCCAGGCGCCCTCGTCTTCTCCCCCGGTCGGCGTCAGTTCGAGGTCGACGGCGTTTGCGGCCGTTCCGGTGATCCGCGCCACTCCGCCTGCCGCCAGTTCACCGCTGCCGCCGAACGTGCAACGAACCGCGACCGGATGAAACGGGGCGGCGGGAATGACCAGCGGACGCGGGGCCGTCTGGCCGGGGGCCAGCCTCACCACCCAGCCATCGGCGTCGAGCTGTGTTTGCGGCATCGCGGTCCAGCCATTCCCGCGCGAGGAGAACCATTCGCTTTGCGCGATCATGTTGGCGAAGACCTGCTGGCGGTTGAAGGTCTGGAGGCCGGAAAGGTTGATCCCGATCGCGGTCTCGGGAACTGCGGCATCGGCCGGCGTTACAGGACGACGGCCCACGGCGGGTGCGAGCAGCGCTCCCGCGGTTGTCACTGCGACTGCGCAGAGAACCGTTGCAACCGCAAGGAACCTCAGCGGGGGTGCCCTCCGGCAGCGCGGACCGTCATGCGGTGCCAGATCTGGTGTATCCGGAATATCTGCGGACCTTCCACCAGATAGCGGCGCCAGAGTCGCTGCGGGTCGGAGGCCAGACGGTAGAGCCACTCCAGCGACATCTGCTGCACCACGCGCGGCGCGCGCTCCTGGTCGCCGGTCAGGAATTCAAGCCCGGCCCCGACGCAGAAACCCGTCCCGATCGCGCCGCGCGTCTTGGCAAGTCGCCGGGCAACGATCTCCTGCTGCGGCGATCCCACCGCCAGAAACACGTAGCGCGCCTGCGCCTCGGCCACGAAACGCACGGCCCGCGCGATCTCCAGCGCACTGCGGATGAAGCCCATCGGCGGGTTGTAGTGCCGCACGTCGCGAAGGCCGTAACGCGCTGCAATTCGTTCCACCATTTCGGCATTGCCGCCCAGTATTGCGATCCGGTCGTCGGCAGCGAAATGCCGCTCGAACAGGGCAGCGGTAAGGTCGCTGCCGGTCACGACCGGCAAGTCACGACCAACCGCGCGCGCCATCTTCGCGAGGATGCGGCTGTCGCAGAGCGTCATCCAGGCGCCGCGATAGGCCGGCCAGAGATCCGAGCGCCGCCTTTGCAGGCGTACCACGTGATCGACATTGGGCGTCACCACATAGGCGAAAGGCGCCGCTGCCGGGCGGGACACGATCGCATCGAGCGCTCCCGCCATGTCGACCGCGTCGAAGGCAAGGTCGAGGAATTCCACCGTTTGCGGTTTTTCAGGCGCCACCGCTTGCGGTTTTTTAGACGGAAGTGCCGGGCCGAAAAGTCCGACCAGCTCCCGAAAATCCGTCGCTTCGAAATGCCCCGGTCCCTCGTGGATCTTTTCCAGATACATGACGTTTCTCCCCGCAGAGGACTATGCCGCAGCGGCCTGCGCCGATCTCTTGTGGCTACTGCGCTCCGCTATCCGCCTGCCGCGATTGCGGACCTGTCTTTCACCATCCGCCAATTCCGGGCTGGCGAATTCTCCTACCCGTGAAGACGGCCCTCCGATCCAACGATTTCGGGGGTTTGACGCGACCGTTAGCCTAAGTCTCCGACCGCACGAGAACAGCCGTCGGTCAGGGAGGTATCGTGTTTCCGTCTCGCACTCCGTTTCCGCGTTCCAAGATGTTCGCCGCGGCGCTCCTGCTGTTCGCGCCGGTCTGCGTCGCGGCCCAGGAGACAGGCCAGACAATCTCGGCGACCGCGGCTTCGGCGACAGCAGCAGGTGCCGCGCTCGCCGCGCCGCGCTACACCGTGAATGCCGGGGACGAACTCGACGTCTTCGTCTGGGGCGAGGAACGGATGCAGCGGCAGGTGCTGGTTCAACCGGACGGCACGTTCGCCTTCCCGCTTGCCGGAACCATCAAGGCGAGCGGGCGCAACGTCTCCGACATTGCCGCCGAGGTCCGCGAGCGCATCTCGCTCAATTACCGTACGGCGCCCCCCGATGTCACCGTATCGGTGCGCGAGGCGACCGGCATGCGGTTCTACGTCCTGGGCAAAGTCCGCAGTCCCGGCAGTTTCACCAGCGGCATCGCGCCGAACGTGCTTCAGGCGCTGAGCATGGCGGGGGGAACGGCCGACTTCGCCGATCTCGGCCATGCCGTGATCCTGCGCCAGACGCCGCAGGGCCAGACCGTCGAACCGGTCCAGCTCAGGCGCCTGCTCAAGGGCGGTCGCAGCCTCGATCCCGGGCATCTTGCCAAGCCGCTGCCGACCCTCGCCAGCGGCGACGTGCTCGTCATTCCGTGACCCGGCGCGCGCATGGTCCTGCCTTTCCCGTCAGCGTCATCCTTGCCGTCCTGCTGCCGGAACCGCTCGCCGCACAGAGCCAACCGCATATCGAGGTGGACATGAGCCTTTTCGGTGCCAGCAATCCCTTTCTGCTTCCCGGCGATGACGCGCTGACACTGGGCGGTCAGATCACCGGAAAAGCTGGGGCGACATGGCAACTCGGCTACCGGACGAGCCTGGAGACGGAAGGCAGCCTGAGCTACCGGCAATATACGCGGAAATATGGCGAGTTCCTGACCGGCTCGATGGAACTGGCGCTGGACCACCGCCGGAACGAATACCTCTCGCTGCGAACCGAGGCTTCCTTCGAACGCATCCTGCCGATCGAGGCCCTGGCATCGAGCCTCGACGGCGCCATCGACCCGATCAGCCTTCAGGACCGCTACGCGATATCGCAGGCGCTGACCTATCGCACGAGCACGCTCACCACCTTCAACGGCCGCTTTGGCTGGAACCGGATCGCGCCGCGCCGGTCGCTACTGCTGGCGCCGACAAGCGCCGTCTTCTTCGACTTCGGTGGCGATACGAGGATCGATCCGGCGACGACCCTGGGCTTCGTCGGACAATTCGCCGCGAGCCGGTCGCGCACCGGCGGCGATCCGCGTAGCTGGGCGCTTGCGGCGCGCGCGACACGCCGGTTTCCGCAGGCCTGGAACCTGGTGATCGAGGCAGGCGTGACCCGCATTTCCCGCCGCGAACCGACGGGTGGGCGCGAGACCGGCCCGGTGCAACTCTCGGGCCTGACGAGCATCTGCCACGAGCCGGGCCGTATCCGCTTCTGCGCCTCCGGCGCGGTCGCCTCCATCGTCAGCAGTTTCGGCGGTATCCAGCGCGAGATTTCGGCTTTCACCAGCCTCGACTGGCGCACGAGCGAGCGCGGCACCGTCCTGTCGCGAGGCGAATATCGCCGTTCGCCGCAAGGCGATACCCGCCCCGACCTGGAAGTGCTGAGCCTCGACGCGCGCTACGAGCATCGCCTCGATCGCCGCTTCATCGTCTACGGCGGCGCGGAGTATCAGCAAAGGACCGGGATCGGTGCCGACCGACCGAATGCCGTCACAGTTCGGGCCGGACTGATCTACCGGATCCCCCGCAGATGAGCCTGCCGCCCGCTCCCGCCTCCCGCGGCATCGATCCCGACAGCATCGGCATCTATCCGGCCGAGATACTGGCAATGTTCCGCCGCCGCTGGCGCTGGATGATCGCGCCGATCATGCTCGGCCTGCTCGCGGCCGGGATCGCCATCGCCTTGCGCAAGCCGGTCTACCAGTCCGCCGCGACGCTGCTGATCGATTCCCCGCAGATCCCGACCAGCCTCGTCGCCTCGCCGCTCACCGATATCGCCGACGAGCGCATCGCCAAGATCCGCCAGCAGATCGTCAGCCGCGATAGTCTGGCCGGGCTGATTGGTGGCAACGGTCTCTATCCCGAGCAACGCGAGGCCATGGATTTTCCCGGCATTCTCGACATGATGCGCCGGGATATCGGCGTCGATCTGGTCGGAGCCGACCAGACGCGGGGCGGCGGCAGCACGATCGCCTTCACGCTCTCGTTCAAGTATCCCGATCCCCTCAAGGCGCGCAGCGTCACCGAGCAGCTCACCCGCATGTTTCTCGTGGAGGACAAGCGGTTCCGCACCGAGCAGGCGACCGGCACCGCCGCCTTTCTCGAAAGCCGCTCGGAGGAACTGCGCCGCCAGTTGCGCGATCTGGAAGACAAGCGGCGCGAGGTGGAAGCGCATTATGCCGGTGCCCTGCCCAGTAGCGTCGCCCTCAGCGCCCAGTCCAGTTCCGCCCTGCGCGCCGAGATCTCGCGCACCGATGCCGAGACGCAGGGGATCGTCCAGCAGAACGGCCTGCTCGCCGCCCGCCAGCAGGAGCTGCAACAGGCCCCGCCGAGCGGCGCCGACGGACTGCGCCGGGCCGAGGACCGCCTCGCCCAGCTTCTGGCGGTCCATTCGGACGTCTTTCCGGATGTCATCGCCGCGCGGGCCGAAGTGGAGCGCCAGAAAGCCGCGCTTTCCGATGTTGCCCCACGGGGATCGAACGTGATCGGCACCGAGATCGCCGCAGGCCGCCAGCGGATCGACGTGCTGGCGAGCCGCCGCTCCGAGCTGATCCGCACGATGGCCGATCTCGACCAGCGCGCCGCCCAAGCCCCCCAGGCCGCCTACGAACTCAACATGATCGAGCGGGAGTATGACAACATAAAGCGGCAGTACGATTCCCTGCGTGAAAAGCAGCTCGAAGCGCAAGTCGCCGCGAACCTCCAGTCCGAGGACAAGGGCGAGCGCTTCACCGTCGTCGACCAGCCCAGCCTGCCGCTTCAGCCGCTGGGTCTGAAGCCGGTCATGCTGCTCGCGCTTGGCCTTGCGGGCGGGGCGGGCTTCGGCCTCTGCATGATCCTCGCCTTCGAGCTGCTGAGCGGCACGATCCACGGTGCCGATACCCTGGCCCGGACGATGCAGGTGCCTTCGTTCGGCGTGGTGCCGTTGTTGGCCGAAGAGACGCGCTTTTCGCGTTTGACGCGGGCGCTCGTCTTGCGGCTGGAAAGCTATGTCCCTGACCTGCCCTGGGGAGTAAGGCCATGAACGCGGAACCCGGAATCCCGCCGCTGCGGCGCCGGATCGACGAAGCAGGCACGACGACTTTCACGCTCGATCCGGAGCATCTCGCGGCCAACCGCATCTCCGGATTCGGGCAGATGAGCGAGCAGCTCTATCCCTTCTTCATGATCCGCTCCGCCCTGCTCGCCCATGTCGAGGCGAGCGGGCACCGCGTTCTGGCGATCACCTCGGTGGAGGCGGGCAACGGCAAGACCCATGTCGCGGCGAACCTTGCCGCCGTGCTCAGCCGGGTACGACCGACCGTCCTCGTCGAACTGGACTTGCGGCGCCCGAGCCTCGGTGCGCGTCTGGGCCTGATGAACGACAGGCCGGGAATCGACGACTTCCTAACCGGAGAGGCCGCCTGGCGCGATACCGCCGTGGAGATCGATGGCTTCGACCTCACCGTCCATCGCGCCCGGTTTCCCCAGTCCCGCGCCGAGCAATTGCTGGCTTCCCCGCGCCTGAACCACGCCCTGCGGCACATCGCCGCCGAGGACGAGACCGCGATCTGCCTGATCGATACGCCGCCGGCGCTGATCGGAGACGATCTCCTGCATATCGCGCGGGCCGTGGACGGCGTGTTGCTGGTCGCGCAGGAGGGCCGCAGCCGCAAGAGCGGCGTTCTCGAAGTGTCGAACGCGCTCGGCGCGACGCCGATCGTCGGCTCGATCCTCAACATGGCGCTCTCCGCCCCGGCGCGGCTCGGCGACTACGGCTATTATCGCGATGCGACGGGTGAGGCAGGATGATCGGTTCACGTGACAGCCGCTGGCTGCGCGACCTCCCCGCGCGAACGACGCTCAAGCTGTTCAACCAGCCTCCTGTCCGCAGCTGGCTGGGGCACCGCTACGAGCAGGCCTTGCTGCGCCACGGGCCTGCGCTGCCGCGTCTTGGCCGGATCGATGCGCAAGTCGTCTCGGATCTCGCAGCGCGAGGCATCCACGTAACGAATCTCGATGCGCTGGGCATTCCGGGCAGCCACGAGATCCTCGCCCGCTCCGCCATGCTGGCCGAAGAATTCGCGCAGCCCGCCCGCCACCTCTCCGCTGCGGGGCGCCCTTTCATCATCGTTCCGCCCGAGCGCATCGTGCGCAATGCCATGATCTATCGCTGGGGGCTTCAGGAGCGGCTGCTCGATATCGCCGAAGCCTATCTCGGCCTCCAGGCCGCTTACGACGGCGTCGCGATCAACTACACCGTCGCGGACGGCCGGGCGATCTCCACCCGCAAGTGGCACCGCGACTGGGAAGACCGCCGGATGCTGAAAGTCGCGGTCTATCTTCACGACGTGGACGATGCGGGCGGTCCGTTCCAGCAGATTTCGCGGCCGGATACGCTTCAGGACGATACCCGCGGCTTCACCTATGCCTTGTCCGACGACGCTGAACTCGAACACCGTCTCGGGCCGGGTTACAAGCAGGACATCGTCAGTTGCGAAGGACCGCGCGGGACCGTGGTCTTCTGCGATACGGCCCGCTACTTCCATCGCGGCAAACCGGCCGTCTCGCGCGACCGGGCCGCGATGTTCTACAGTTACTTCGCCAATCCGCCGCGCCATCCCTTCCTTTGCGAACGAACCGGACTGTCCCGGAAGGATATCGAGTGGATGGTCCGCCGCCTGCCCGAACGGCAACGCGGTGCGGCACTCTGGCGGCGACATTTGCCGACATTGCTCAAGCTGATCCCGCCCGCCGGTCTCTGATCTGCTGCTAGAGAAACGGTGCCAGCAAGGTAGACAGTCTGGTCGCGCTGCGCTCGGGATCGTGGCGTTCGAGCACGCGCTGATGCCCCTGTTCGCCTTTGGCGGCAAGCTCCCGCCTACTCGCGTCCAGCGCCGCATCGAGAGCGGCGGCAAGCGCCTCCACGGAACCGGAGGGCACGAGCCAGCCCGCGCTACGGTCCACCAGTTCAGGGATACCGGCGATGGCCGTGGCGATGACCGGGCGACGACAGGCCATGGCCTCCATGATGACGACCGGCAGACCTTCGGCAAAACTCGGCACCACCAGCGCGCGGGCGTCGTTCAGGGCGGCCCGGATCGCTTCCGGCGTGGCCCATCCCCGAAGGCTAATGACACCGTCTAGACCTGCTTGCGCGATCTGCCGTTCGATTGCCGCACGGTCCTCGCCGTCGCCGATGATGTCGAGAGTGATCGGTCGGCGCGCGGCGACCATGGCCGCGGCCTCTATCAGCAGGGGTAGGCCCTTCTGCGCGCTGAGCCGGGCAATACAAAGGAAGTGCGGCCGCTCGGGCATGTCCGCGAGCGGCCCTTCCGGCGCAAGGAAGCGCGGCGAAGCGGCACAGGGAACGACCTGAATGCGACCCCAGTCGGGCAGCGCCGCCCAGCGCATCAACTGACCTCGCCCGAAGCGCGAGATGCCGACCACGAAGGCCGCCTCGGCGATCTTGCCGGGCAAGTCGAGGCCGCGCGGATCGTCGAACTCGTCCGGCCCATGCACGGTAAAGCTGTAGGTCACGGACGCCAGTCTGCTCGCGAGCCGGGCCACGGTCGCGGGATTGGTGCCGAAATGAACGTGGACATGCCGGATACCCTCCAGTCGCAGCCGCCGCGCCAGCAGCGCCGCTTCGGCAAAATAGGCACACGCGGTTATCATGCGCCTGCCGCTCGACCGCCACGCCAGTCTCCATGCGCCCACCGCCCGGTGCGGTTGCACCGCGAGGCAGGCCAGGACAGCCCCTATCAGACCGGCGCGATCCTCCAGCAGAGCTGTGGTTCGCTCGGCTTCGGCGCGATCTTCGGGATCGTCGAAGCGCTCCTGCGCGCGGCGCACGGTGAAGCGGCTGACCGAATAGCCCCGGCGCTCCAGCGCGGCGATCTCGGTGCGGATGAAGCTGTGGCTGATTTTGGGATAGACATTGGTGAGGTAGGCTACCCGTGGCGCCGCGCCGTCCCGATCGATCGTCATGCCCGAATTATGGCGCAAGACCGGACGGACGGGCATTGCGACTTTTCCCAATGGGATTTGACCTGTGGTCCGTGGGGTCCCGATCGCCCGGATGCGCTTCGGCGCTTGCACATGAGAACGTGATGCGAACTTGCGGAGACATGCCTTGCCGAGATCGCCACGCCTCCTGCCATCGAGACCGACAGGAAGGCGTTCGGCCGGAGCTGCGCAGCCATGAATCCCGTCCTGACCCGTTCGCTGGAAACAGAGCCGGTTCGCGCCGCTCCGCGCCGGGCCTTCTCGTTGCGCCCTACCGCCACGATGGCGGCGAGGTTGTTGCAACGAACCCTGCCGGACATTGCCGCCGCTGCCGTCGAACAGTGGCAGATCGCGCCGGGCACGACGCTGGAGGTTCGTCCCGCGAAAGTCCTGCCCGGACAGCTCGAACGCATCGCCGGAGCCGAATTCGCGTCGATCGGCGAAGTCGTGCAACATTTCCGGGGCGGCTTCGGCTCCTGGCAATCCGCGACCATGGGCTATCGCCTCAAGAACGTGCTGCTTCATGACGGGGTGCTCCATGCCGCCAGGGCTGCGCGGCACTTGCGACAGCGCTCGCACTATCGGCCGCTTGCGCTTGCCCCGCGAGAGGAGGCGGGCATGGCACTCTACGAATCCTGGCTCGGCAACCGCTGGTTCGGCAATTGGTTGAGCGATGATTGCCTGACCTATCGCCTGGCGGAAACGGCGGCCATTCCTTTCACCACGCACTGGCCCGACGGACACCTGCCCCAATACGAACGTATGCTCGACATGCTGCCCGCACGCGGGACTTCGGCGCTGTTCCGCGATCTCGTGGTTTTCGACGATAGCGCCCACAACGACCACAAGCGCCAGCGCGCGGAAGCGATGCGGCGAAGGCTCGTGCGCACGCCCGGAGAGCGCCATCCCGGCACCTTCCTGTTACGCGGAACCAGCGGCGATGCCCGCGTATTGGCTGGAGAGCGTCGCATCGCCGAGCATCTGGCCGTGAAGCGCGGCTTTCAGGTGCTCGATCCCAGCCACGCAGACCTCAGCGAGATCGTCCGCGCCTGCGGTGGCGCGTGTGTCGTCGCCGGGGTCGAGGGCAGCCACCTCGTCCACGGACTGGTGTCGATGCCGCCCGACGCCTGTGCCTTCGTCATTCAGCCGCCGGGCCGAGCGGTATCGGCGCTCAAGCTGCTAACCGACCGGCAGGGACAGGACTACGCGCTGGTCGTCGGAGAAGGAACCAACGATGCTTTCACAGCAGACATCGACGAGATCGAGCGCACGCTCGATCTCGTCTGAGAGCGCCCTCGTGGCCTCGCGCCCGGATGCATGGTCCACCCTCCGAAGCGACTACCGGCGCCATGGGGGCACGGTGCTGAGCGGGGCCTTCCTATCGCTTTCCCTTTATCGCTACGGACGCTGGGGACGCAGCCTGCGCCATCCGCTGGCCCGTGCGCTCGTCTCCAGAACTTATGGCTTCGCCAATCTCTTCCTGGCCAATATAACCAAGATCTGGATTCCCCCGGCCGCCACGCTGGGCCGGGACTTTCACATCGTCAACAACGAGGGATCGCTTTCGATCCACCCCGACGCGGTGATCGGCGACCGGCTCGGGGTGATGCACAATGTCACCATCGGCTCCAACATGCGCGAGGGCGCTCCGGTGATCGGCGACGATGTCTTCATCGGCGTCAACTCGACCGTGCTCGGTGCGATCCGGGTGGGAGACCGGGTGCGGATCGCCGCCAATACCGCCGTCACCACCGATGTCCCCTCGGACTCGATCGTGGTCGGCTCCCCGGCCCGGATCTACCCGCGACTGGGACCGCTGAGATGAGGCCAGAGACCCTTCACGAACTCTTCGCTGCCAACCTGCCGAGGCATGCCGAAAAAGTCTTCCTCATCGACCCTGCCCGCGAGGCGACGTATGCCGAAGTGGATGCCCGCGCGGATGCCGTCGCCGCCCAACTCACCGCGCGCGGCGTCCGTCCGGGAGACCGGGTTCTCGTGCAAGTCCGCAAGGGCATCGCCGAAGTGGAAGCCTTGCTAGGTGTCACCCGCGCGGGCGCGGTGCTGGTCGACATCAGCACCGCCTGGACCGCCGAACAGGTCCGTTTCGTCGCGCAGGATTGCGAGGCTTCGCTGCTGGTGGTCGAGCCCGCGATGGCGCGCACGCTCGTCGCCTCCGGCCTCGATCCTGCGCGCATCTTGAGCACACTCGCAGACCTTCCTGACCACGCCTTCGAACCACTGCCACGATACCCCGACGATCTCGCCGCGATCATCTACACCTCCGGATCGACCGGGAAGCCCAAGGGCGTGATGGTCAGCCATGCCAATGTGCTGCAAGGCGCACGCTCCGTAGCCGAATACCTAGGCCTGACCGAAGCGGACCGGGTTCTGAGCGTGCTGCCTTACAGCTTCGACTACGGCTTCAATCAGCTCACGACGATGATGCTGGTGGGCGGCAGCGTGGTGCACCAGCCCGTGGCGATGGCCAGCGAGATCGTCCGCTCGCTCGAACGCCATGCCGTGACCGGGCTGGCTGCCGTACCGCCGCTGTGGATACAGCTGGTGCGACTGCTCGCCGCTACACCGACGCCGCTTCCGGCGCTGCGCTATGTGACCAATTCGGGCGGAAAGATACCGCGCAACATCCTCGAATTGATGTCACATATGTTCGGCAAAGCACAGATTTTCCTTATGTACGGGCTCACGGAAGCGTTCCGTTCGACTTACCTCGCCCCGGAGCGCTTCACGGCGAAGATGGGATCGATCGGCCGCGCCATTCCCGGAGCGGACGTCTTCGTGATCCGGCACGGCGAGGGCGTCGCCGGTCCCGGCGAACAGGGCGAACTCGTCCACCGCGGCCCTCTCGTCTGCCAGGGCTACTGGAACCGTCCGGAGGCCACCGCCGAGAAAATCCGACCCTGCCCCGAACTCTTCGGACTGATCGGCGACGAACCCGTGGTCTACAGCGGCGATATCGTCCGCATCGACGAGGACGGCGACTTGTGGTTCGTCGGCCGCAACGACGCCCTCATCAAGACCAGCGGCTACCGCGTCAGCCCGGACGAAGTGGAGGATCTCGTCCATCGCAGCGGCCTTGCCGCCGATGTCGTCGCCTTCGGGGTTCAGGATGAGATGCTGGGCCAGTCGGTTCAGGTCGCCGTGACCTTGCTCGGCGGCGCGACGCGCGAAGCGCTGCTGGCGCACTGCCGGGCCGTTATGCCCGCCTACATGGTTCCGCAGCGCATCCACGTCTGGCCGAAGGACATGCCCCGCACGGCAAGCGGCAAGCTTGCGCGCCCCGAAGTGATCCGCGCCTGCCAGCCTGCGGCGGCGCCCTTTCCCGCTCCCTGAGGACCCCTCGACCATGGCCCTGACCAAAGAGACCCTGATCCGCAGCATTGCCGAATTCGCATCGCTCGATGGCGAACTGGATGCTGAGACCCCGCTGTTCTCCAGCGGGGCACTGGATTCCGTGGCGATGCTCAACCTCATCCTGTTCGTGGAACGCGAGACCGGCAGCGAAATCCGCGCAGAGGACGTGACGCTGGATCATTTCGACACCGCCACCCGGATACTCGATTTCGCCCGGAAACTGGCGGCATGACATCGCAGGAGGAAGACGACCTTCTGGAAAAGGCCGCCGAGCGCTTCGGCACCCCCTGCTTCGTCTATTTCACCGAGCGGATCGAGCAGCGCATAGCCCTGCTACGGGAGAATTTCGGCGAGAGGCTGGAACTCAGCTACGCGGTCAAAGCCAATCCCAATCCCACGCTTCTGGCCTGGCTTTCCGGCGCGATCGATCGACTGGATATTTCCTCCGCTGGGGAACTGCGTCTGGCGCGGGAAGCCGGATGGAACCCCGCGCTGCTGAGCTTCACCGGCCCCGGCAAGCGTGAAGTCGAGATCGGCGAGGCGATCCGCGCCGGTGTCGGCCACCTCGTGCTGGAGTCCTTGCGCGAAGCGCGTCTGGCAGACCGGATCGCCCGGCGGGCGGCACAGGTTCAGCCGGTGCTGCTGCGTATTTCGCCCGAGAGCCTTCCCAAGGGATTCGGCGACCAGATGGCCGGACGGCCGACCCCTTTCGGCATCGATATCGAGGATGCCGACGAGGCGATCGCCGAAATCCAGTCGCTTTCGGGCCTCCATCTGGCGGGGTTCCATATCTATGCCGGGACCCAATGCCTGAAAGCAGAGGCGATCGCGGAGACTTACCGCCACATTCTGGCGATCTTCGGCACGCTCTGTTCCACTCATGGTTTGGTGCCGGAGGTGCTGGTCATGGGTTCGGGCCTCGGCGTCCCCTATCACGAGGGCGACACGGCGCTCGACCTGCCTTCCATCGCCACGTCCTTGCGCCGCGAGCTGGCGGTTCTGCGGGAAAATCCGCGCTTCGCCCGGACGCAAATGGTGCTGGAACTGGGGCGCTACCTCGTTTCCGAGGCGGGTTATCTGGTCACGCGGGTGATCTCCACCAAAGTCTCGCGCGGAAAGCGCATCGCCATCTGCGACGGCGGGATGAACAATCACCTCCCGGCTTCCGGGCATTTCGGCATGGTCGTGCGCCGAAACTACCGGATGCATCGGATCGGCAAGGCCGCCGAGAGCCCGCCCGAACCGCTTGACGTGGTCGGCCCGCTCTGCACCTCGATCGACCGGCTTGCGAGCGGTATCGAATTGCCCCGGATCGAGGAAGGCGACCTGCTTGCCGTGCACAACAGCGGTGCTTACGGCCTCACGGCCAGCCCCGTCCATTTCATCAGCCACCCGCTGCCCGAGGAAATCCTGGTCATGGCCGGAACCCTGCTGCGCGCAACGCGCGTGCTGGGGCGGGCCTCATCACCTGACGATCCGGTTCGCGTGATCGACGCCGCGCATCCCGTTGCGGCCAACCAGAACGCGTGAGCGCGAAGCCCAGCCCATGACCCGGCTCGGCGCCTCGCTGCTGCTTTTCGCATCGGCTCTGGCGCCGGTCGAGCGGATTCCCGACCATGGCCCTTCCGTAAGACCGCACCACTTCGCGCAGCCTGCGCCTGCTCCCCCTTTTCCAAAGGCCGCAGCAATCGAACGGGCCCGCGCTTTCAACGCGGCAATTCCGCTTGCCACTGTCGCGCTGATTTCCTCCCGGCCCTTCATTCTCGAAGCTTCTCCCGAAGACCGCGCAAGGGCGATCGACTGCCTTGCCGCTGCCGACTACTACGAGGCCGGTCCCGACGCGCTCGATCAGCGCGCCGTGGCGCAAGTCGTGCTCAACCGCGTGCGACATGCCGCCTTCCCTGCCACGATCTGCGGCGTCGTCTTTGCCGGTGCGGAGCGTGCGACCGGGTGCCAGTTCACGTTCACCTGCGACGGTTCGCTGGGGCGCCGCCGCCCTTCTCCGCACGAGTGGCTGGAGGCGCGCGAAACCGCCGCCGAAATGCTGCTGGGGCGCGTCGAAACCACTGTCGGCCAGGCCACGCACTACCATACCGACTGGGTCAGTCCGCCCTGGGACCGGACGATGGACAAGCTCGCGGTCGTCAAGACGCACCTGTTCTTCCGTTGGCGCGGAATGGCCGGTTCGCCTGCCGCTTTCCTCCAACGTCATGCCGGCCGGGAGCCGCGAATGGCGCAACTCGCCGGGTTATCCCTTGCCCACGGAAGCCCCGCTCCCCAAGCCCCGCCTACGCCATCGGAGGCGCCGGGGAACGCACTGTCCTCCAAGCCCGATACCGGACTTTTCCTCATGGTCATTCCCGCCGATGCACCCGGAACATTTCCGCGCTTGGCCGAGGAACGCTGCGCCGGACTGGACGAATGCCGCTTCATCGGCTGGACCGATCCCGGCCTGCGCGGACTGGCAATGCCGCTGTCCGGAACCGCGGTAGATGCGATTTCCTTCACTTTCGTCCGCCGCCCAGGCATGCCCGATCACGCCCTCTGGAACTGCAGGGAATTTGCGCGTAGCATCCGCGAGGAGTGCCTCCTGCGCGGAACCTGATCGCGCGCGAGACGCATTGCCAAATGTTTTCCGGAGTGTTTCCAGACACTTCCCAAGAGAAACATTTCGTAACAATTCTGCACAAACCAGGACATGCTGCATGGCCAAGTTCCGCCCCAGGAAAAAGGCAACCTGACGGCATGATGTTCCCTTCCTGCGCGCGCTCTCGATACCGCCGCTTTCGGCGCGTGATCCCGGGTCGTCGCCACCGGGAAATTGCAGGTCGGGTTTGCCAAGCCGCGCCCGAAAAACTACATTTGTTCAAGAAGAGACGATGAGCAACACCACAGCCCCCATATATCGCCATCTCGACGACGGCCCGATGCCCACCCCGACGATCCTGCTGGTGGAGGACGACGGCCCTCTGCGCACGTTGACCGCCCGCGCCTTGCGCCAGACCGGCTTCAACGTGCTGACCGCCGCGACCGGCGCGGAAATGTGGGTCACCTTGCGCGAAGGCCCGGTCAGTCTCGTTGTGCTGGATATCATGCTTCCGGGCACGAGCGGCTTCGACCTGTTCCGCCGCCTGCGCCGCGAATGCGACATCCCGGTGATCTTCATCAGCGCCCGCGGCAGCGAGGAAGACCGCGTGCTCGGCCTGGAACTGGGCGCGGACGACTATCTCGCCAAGCCCTTCAGCACCCGCGAACTGGCCGCCCGCGTCAGCGCGGTCCTGCGCCGCGGCGGCAACAACCCGACTTCGGCCGATTTCACCGGCAGCGACGCGGTGGCCGATGGTCGCACCCCCGAATCGATCCATTTCGAAGGCTGGAACCTGTCGATGGCGCGCCGCGAACTGCGCTCGCCCACCGGCGCCATGGTCGACCTGACCGGCGCCGAATTCGACCTGCTCGCCACTTTCCTCGCCTATCCGCAGCGCGTGCTCGGCCGTGAGCGTCTGATCGAACTTTCGCGCTCGCGCCTGGGCGACAGTTCCGACCGCAGCGTCGACGTGCTCGTCAGCCGCCTGCGCCGCAAGCTGCAGGCCGAGGGCGCGGAATCACCGATCGTGACCGTCCGCGGCGTCGGCTACATGTTCAAGGCCGAGGTCACCCGCGCCTGATGTCCTTGCGCCGGTTCCGCCTGTTCCGGCGTTTCGGTCTGCCCGAGCGGCTGATTGCAGTCCTCCTGCTGGTCTTCGTCATCGACGTGGTCTGCAACACGGTGCTGTTCGAACGTGCCAATACGTTCGAACTGCGCCGCGACGATGCCCAGCGCATTGCCGAGAACCTCGTGCTGGCGCGGCGCGCCATCGAGCATTCGGCGGTGGGCGAGCGGCAGGCCGTCACGACCGCGCTGAGCACTGCGAAGTTCTCGCTCAAACTGAGCGACCAGAACAAGCGCTATCGCGGTTCGCTGAGCCTCGCCAACTTGCGCGCGCAAGTGATCGAGATGGAACCGGAACTCGCGCACAGCGACCTGGAACTGCATCTCGAGTCCATTCCGCGCGAAGGCAATATCGGCGGCTCGCTCCGCCTGGCGGACGGCGGCGTGCTCGATTTCCGGACCCATGCCCGCTCGGCCTGGAAACTCAGCATCGGCCGCTTCGCCAGCCTGGTGCTGCCGACGGTGCTGCTGATATCGCTGGCCTGGCTGCTTTTGCGGGCCGCACTCAATCCGCTGCGTTCCCTGGTGCGCGCCACCCGTCATTTCGATGCGGGACCGCCCCGCCCGGTCCCCGAACACGGGCCTGACGAAATGCGCGAACTGATCCGCGCCATGAACGAGATGCAGGAGCGCATCCACCAGTCGATGCTCGACCGCACGCATACGATGCTGGCCATCGGTCACGACCTCAAGACCCCGCTTTCGCGCATACGCCTGCGGCTGGACGACGGCGAGGTCGATCCCATCGTCCGCGACGGCATCAACCACGACATCGACGAGATGCGGATGCTGCTCGATTCGATCCAGGCCTATGTCGATACCGGCGGCACGCAGATTCCGGCCGAGCGGATCGACCTTGCCATCATGGCCGAAACACTCGTCGATACCGCGGCCGATCGCGGCGCCGATGCATCCTATTCCGGCCTTTCCAGCCTGGTGATCATGGCTCGCCCGGTCTCGATTCGCCGTGCCCTGTCAAACCTGATCGAGAATGCCCTGCATTACGGCGGCAATGTCCGCGTCGGTCTTCGCAAGGACGGCGGTGCGGCCGAGATCACCGTGGAAGACGACGGCCCCGGCATTCCCGAAGAGCGCATCACCGATGCCCTGCAACCCTTCGTCCGCCTCGATACCGCACGTGCGCGCGATACCGCCGGAATGGGTCTCGGCCTGCCGATCGTGCGCAAGGCCGTGCGCCTGGAAGGCGGTACGCTGGACTTGAGAAACCGCCCTGAAGGCGGATTGCGCGCCACAATTCGCCTGCCGCTCGCAGCGCAATAAATTTCCTGCTGCAAAGCAGCAAGAGTGACACTTTTGCTTAAACACCTGTTATGGTTTGGCAATAGCGAGACATACAATCGCCAGCCCTCGAAAACCCCCGGATGGCCTGGCATTTCGATAAACTTTTGTTCATCCGCGCTGCGACGCAGCAACATTTCCTGACAAAGGCGAACAACAATCGAAAATCGCGCCTCGTACCTTTCATGACAAGCTCCGCGCCTTGTTTTCTCATCTTCGGAGAGCGCGAAGCATCGGAAACAAGGAAAGGTTACGAGAGTGAACGAACTGATCGGCCGCGTCTTCCATTTCGAGAAGACCATTTTCCCTGCCAGCAGTGAACTGTTCGGCAAGCTGGCGAACGAGGGTCAGGAACCCAAGGCGCTGATGATCTCCTGCGCAGACTCGCGCATCGTTCCCGAGCAGATCATGCAGGCCCAACCCGGCGACCTCTTCGTCTGCCGCAACGCCGGCAACATGGTGCCGCCTTACGCGACCCAGAACGGCGGCGTGACCTCCACGGTCGAATACGCCGTGGCCGCTCTCGGCGTGCGGGACATCATCATCAGCGGTCACTCGGGCTGCGGCGCGATGAAGGCACTCAGCGATCCGACCGGTCTTGAAGCCATGCCGAACGTGGCAGCCTGGCTCAAGCATGGCGCCGCTGCCGAACATATCGTCAGCACCTGCCACGGCGAACTGGAAGGCAATGACCGCGTCCGCGCGATCACCCTCGAGAACATCATCGCCCAGATCAGCCACTTGCGCACGCACCCGGCCGTCGCTGCCGCCATCGCCCGCGGCGAAATGACGCTGCACGGCTGGTTCGTCGACATTCACGCCGGCCAGGTCCTCGGCCTCGACGGCGACACCGGCCAGTTTGTGCCGCTGCGCGAAGACGCACCGCTGCCGGTCGCGCTCGCCGCCAAGGCCCGCTTCGCCACCGAATTCGCCGAGGCAGCGGAATGACGTCCCCCTCCACTTCCATCGCATCTTCCCCGGCTTCGGCCGGGGAAGACAGCCGGAGCGGGCCTTTCGCCCACTTCGGACGGGATTTCACCGCATCCATCGTGGTGTTCCTCGTAGCGATGCCCCTCTGCATGGGCATCGCCATCGCTTCCGGCGTGCCCCCTGAAAAGGGGCTTGTCACCGGCATCATCGGCGGTCTCGTGGTCGGCCTTCTGGCAGGCTCGCCTCTCCAGGTGAGCGGCCCGGCGGCCGGTCTTGCCGTCATCGTCTTCGAATTCGTGCGCGAGCACGGCCTCGAAGCGCTGGGTCCGGTCCTGCTGCTCGCCGGCGTATTCCAGCTCGTCGCGGGCGCGCTTCGTCTCGGCGGCCTGTTCCGTGCGATCAGCCCGGCGGTCGTCCACGGCATGCTCGCCGGTATCGGTGCGCTGATCGTGATCGGCCAGTTCCACATCCTGTTCGACCAGAAGCCGATGTCGAGCGGCCTCGAAAACATGGCGATGATGCCTGCCCGCATCCTCGGCCTCGATCCCACCAATGTCGCATCCACCGAACTCGCGCTGATGCTCGGCGTGCTGACGATGGCCGTGATGCTTGGCTGGGAGAAGGTCCGTCCCAAAAGCATGGGCCTCGTCCCCGGTGCGCTGCTCGGCGTCGTCGCGGCAACCGCCGTGGCGTGGACCATGGGTCTCGACGTCGCCCGCATCGCCGTGCCGGAATCGATCGGCGCCGCTTTCGCACTGCCGACCAGCACCGGCTGGTTCGCACCGCTCGCCAATCCCGCGCTGATCGTCGCCGCCCTCGCCATCGCATTCATCGCCAGTGCCGAAACGCTGCTTTCGGCCGCCGCAGTGGACCGCATGCATGACGGCGTGCGCACCAAGTACGACAAGGAACTGCGCGCCCAGGGCATCGGCAACCTGCTCTGCGGCGTATTCGGTGCCCTGCCGATGACCGGCGTGATCGTGCGCAGTTCGGCCAACGTGCAAGCCGGTGCCAGGACCCGTCTTTCGACGATCCTGCACGGCGTATGGATCCTCGGCTTCATCGCGCTGCTGCCCTGGCTGCTGCGTGAGGTGCCGATGGCGGCACTGGGCGGCGTGCTGGTCGTCACCGGCTGGCGCCTCGTGAGCCTCAGCCATGTGCGCCACCTGTTCCACAACTACGGCGCCTTCCCGGCGGTGATCTGGGCGGTGACCTTCATCCTCGTCGTAACCACCGACCTGCTGACCGGCGTTCTGGTCGGCCTGGCCCTGACGGTGCTGGAACTGGCGCCGCACTTCCGGAACCTGAAGCTCAAGGTCGAGGAGCACGTCGAAGAGCACGAGGCCGGAGAGGCGACCCGTCTCGCACTCGGCGGCGGTGCCACCTTCCTCGGCCTCACCCGCCTCAACAAGGTGCTCGAAAAGCTCCCGCACGGCCGTCCGGTCCACCTCGACCTCGGCCAGCTCAAGGTCATGGACCACACCACGGCTGAGACGATCAGCGAATGGCTCAACCGCCGCCGCCAGAGCGGTCATTCGGACCGTGTGACCGGCCCCGCGCCGATCCTGCGTCCACTGCCGGTCGCCGCCTGAGGTCGCGGCCGACAGGACCTCACTTCTCGTATCGTGCGGACGCGCTGTCGTCCGCACCCATCCTTATCGGGCGGCTCTCCGGAGACCGCCCGTTTTTTTGATAAATTTCATTTTCGGACAATCGACGCCGATCCGGCGGCATTTTATTTTAATTTTCTCTGGCTGAAGAGCATAAATTGCGGTAAACCACACATGCCTGTCTGAAACGGAGCCGCCACGCATGTAGGCTCCGGCAAACAGGCCGCAGGATGGAACGCGACAAAGTCAACATGAGGGCGTTCCATATGAAAATCCGTCTTGCCGCAGGCCTGCTCGGCCTTGCTGCTTCCGGCCTGGCATTCTCCGCTCCGGCGATGGCCCAGGAAGAGGCTCCGAGCGAGATCACCGTATCCGGCTCCGTCGGGCTCGTGTCCGATTATCGCTTCCGCGGTGTCTCCCAGACCGACAAGGAAATGGCCGTGCAGGGCGGCATCACCGTCTCGCATGAGAGCGGCCTCTATGTCGCCACCTGGGGGTCGAACCTCGCCGGATGGGGTACGTTCGGCGGCTCCAACATGGAACTCGACCTCGTGGGAGGCTACGCCACCGAGATCACCAGCGGCGTCAAGCTCGATGTCGGCCTGACCTGGTACATGTATCCGGGCGGCGCTTCGGACACCGATTTCGCCGAACCTTACGTCAAGCTTTCGGGTGCGGTCGGTCCGGCCAACCTGCTCGCCGGTGTGGCCTACGCCCCCAAGCAGCAGGCGCTTGGCAAGGTCTACGCCAGCGGCGCGGACTACGCGGACGGCATCGGCAACTTCGGCGCCAAGACCGACAACATCTATCTCTGGCTTGATGGTAACACCGCCATCCCCAACACGCCGCTGACTCTCAAGGGCCACTTCGGCTACTCGAACGGCAACTCGGGCCTGGGTCCGAACGGCACCAGCGTCGCCCCGACCGGCGAATATCTCGACTGGATGCTCGGCGCCGATCTTGCGCTCGGCCCGGTGACGCTGGGCGTAGCTTATGTCGATACCGACATCTCGAAGTCGCAGAGTGCCTATCTGCAGCCCAACTTCTCCTCGACGAAGAACGGCTCGCAGATTGCCGGCTCCACCGTGCTCTTCTCGGTCGGCGCCAGCTTCTGAGATAATTTCCGGCTTTTGAAACGATTGATCGCGGCGCCCACCCAAAGTCGGGCGCCGCGATCTTCACAACCCGGCCCGCAAGCCTGCGATCAGCAAGTCCATTTCATCCAGGCTCGCGTGAATTTCCGCCTCGGGTCTTCCGATCAGGGCGCGACGCTGTCCGGAAATCAGACTGGAATAGATGGCCGCATCAAGCGGCGAAATCGGTGCGTCTCCGCCCAGTTTTCCCGCCAGTTGCATCCTGCTGCTTCGCCCCCGAAGATAGCGCATTTGCGGAGCGAAATCGCGCAAGTTGGGATCTTGCGCCACGGCCAGCATCAGTTCCTCGATCGCAGCAAGACGCCGGGGCTGCGACGCGAAGTCCCGCCATGCGGCAATGGAATCGGCACGATCAACCGGCGTGACCGGCTTGTCCTGCAAAGGCTGGGTCAAACGCTGGTAGATGGTGTTGAAAGCCGCGCGCACGAGGTCCGCGCTCGTCCGAAAATTGTAGGACGTCACCCCCAGCGTCACGTGCGCCCGCGCCGCCACCGCCCGGTGCGTAAGGGCCGCGACACCGCCCTCCTCGACGATATCGGCTGCCGCGCTCGAAATCGCCGCCGCAACGCCGTTCTGAACCGCGACTTCCGGTGCGGAAGCCAGTGCCTCTTCGCGCGCATGGCGGCGCCAGGCCCCTTCCTCGACCAGTTCGCCCGCCAGCCACCGGCCCCAACCCATGCAGAACTCGTCGAGTGCGGCACGATCGATGGCACGATGCCAGCGGATCAAATGGAACTGGGCGGTCGCCTCGAAGACGTGGGAGGTCATTGCCGCATAGCGCCCGAGGCCGGCCCGCCCGCATATCTCCCTCCAGAATGCAGCCCAGTGCTCGCGCCAGGAGTCGATTGCCGCGACATAAGCCTCGTCGCGATGAGCCAGGAGATGGCACTGGCTCCATGCGAAAGCCAGATCGCGGCACTCGACCGTCCAATCGTCGATAAGAATCGCCAAAGCCCTGGCGAGCGAATCGGCGCCTCCATTCTTCGGCCAGCCTTTCATCTCCTGCAGTTTCCGGCTGCACCAGACACGGGCCTCGTCGTGGGCATGAGCCTGCGCCGACTGGAACAACTGTTCCATGGATCCGAAGTGGTGATAGATGCTGGAGGTGGGAAGCTCGGTCTTGCGCGACAAGACCCGAGCCGACATTGCCGAGTGCCCTTGATTCGCCCAAACCTGAATTGCCGCGCGGATTAGCTTTTCTTTTGAAGAAAATTCAGCGTTTTCAGAGTCTTTCACGTATCACCGATCATCTTTGTCAAACGGAAAAGCGGAAGCTTCGGATCACCTTCGACACATTGCCATAAGCCGCAATACCGCAACAAGCGATCCGTTACAGCCACTTCACGCGAGCGGTACAAGCGTAACACAGATGACATACAGACGTTCTAGCGGACGCCTCGCAATCACTATGAGGGTCGTTTCATGTCTGTCCACAACGCGCCATCGTTTCGTTCCATCGCTCTGGCGGGAAGCGCGCTCGGCGCGCTTCTCTCGGGCGGTATCGCCCATGCGGCCGAAGCTTCCGTCGAAGCCGCGGTAGCTGCTGCCGACAGCGCTGCCGTTAAAGCCGGACCCGGCCTTACCGACATCGTCGTGAGCGCTCAGAAGCGGGAGACCAGCCTCCAGACGACGCCGATCTCGATCGCGGTGGTGAACGCCCAGGATCTCCAGAACCGGCATGTTGTCTCCCTGGAATCGCTGGCGGACGGCTCGATCCCGTCGCTGCGCATCGCCCCGATGTTCTCGCGCAGTTCGGCACTGACCGTCGGCATGCGCGGCATCGGCACTCTGGGCGATGCCAACCAGCCTGCCCGCGACCAAGGCGTCGGCGTCTACATCGACGGCGTGTTCATGGGCCGCGCGCAGGGCCTGGGTTCGGCGCTCTACGATGTCGAGCGGATCGAAGTGCTCAAGGGGCCGCAGGGCACGCTGTTCGGCCGCAACACCGAGGGCGGCGCGATCAGCATCGTCACCAAGAAGCCCAGCGGCGAGTTCGGCGCACGTGCCACGGTCGGCGTCGGCAATTACGATTCTCGCGAGGCCGGTATCCATCTCGACCTGCCGAGCTTCGCCAACATCTCGGTCAAGCTGGATGGCCTCATCACCACCCGCGGCGGCACGGTGGACAATCCGCTGGCCGGACAGCACGACTTCAACGCCTATAACAAGAAGGGCGCCCATGCCGCGGTGCTGTGGGAGCCGAGCAGCAACTTCAACGTCCTCTACTCGTTCGACATCTCGCGCGACCAGACCACGCCCTATTATGTCCAGCTCCTGAGCAAGACCACCGGCCCGCTGCTCCAGATGCAGCCCGACCGCGCCAAGACTGCCAACATCGGCGTTCCCCAGCCCTGGGCGCTCGGCAAGACGCATGGCCACCTGCTGACACTGGACTGGACGGTCTCGCCGGAACTCGAAGTCAAGTCGATCACCTCGTATCGCGAACTGACCCAGACCCAGAACGACAATGGCGCCGCCAACATGGGCGTCTTCATCAAGGGTATCAGCGACAACACGAACTTCAGCCGTTTCAGCCTCGCCGATGTCTGGCAGAAGCAGTACAGCCAGGAAATACAGCTGATCGGCACGATGAAGCACCTCACCTTCGTGGCGGGCGGCTTCTATTATCACGAAAAGGTGAACGACAACGCTTGGACGCCCTACACCAACAAGTGGAATGCGGACGGTACCGACTACACCATCCTCGAAACCCCCACGTCGTCGATCCCGTTCCCGGACCGTGCCAGCCGCGCCAAGACCGAAAGCATCGGCGTGTTCGGCCAGGCGACCTGGACGCCGGAAATGCTGAACGAGATCGTCCACCTCACCGGCGGCGGTCGCTTCACGCACGACGTCAAGACCGGGGCGCTCGAAAAGGTGAACGGCGTCGATACTGCCTATACTCTCGACGCTTCGTGGAACCGGTTCGATCCGATGGTGAACCTTGCGGTAGACGTGAGCCAGGACGTTCACGTCTACGGAAAGTGGAGCACCGGCTACAAGGCAGGCGGCGCCAACAGCCGGTCCAAGGAGTACCACAGCTTCAACCCGGAATCGGTCTCGACCTTCGAAATTGGCGCCAAGACCGAGTTCTTCGACCGCCATGCCCGCTTCAACATCGCGGCCTATACCTCGGCCTACAAGGACATGCAGATCGACTTCAACGCGCCGGTGCTCAACTCCACGCGCACGACGACCGAAACCCGCAATGCCGTAGGCCAGGGTCGCATCAAGGGCATCGAGGCCGACCTCACCGTCACGCCGTTCCAGGGCCTGACGCTTTCGGGTTCCTACGCCTATACCGACGTCCGCCTGCCGCCCGCGGCGAACCCCTTCGACGGGGACAAGCTGGTCCAGGTCTATACCATCTTCACCCCCAAGCATGCCGCCAGCGGCGCCATCGATTACGAACTGCCGGTGGCCGACGCGACGCTGCGCTTCCACCTCGACGGCAACTATGGCTCGGGCCAGTATTCGATGGCGAACGACCCGACGAAGACCGGCTCCTCGTTCATCGTCAACGGCCGCGTTGCCCTGGCCGACATCCGCATGGCGAGCGGGCCTGACCTCGAACTCTCGGTCTGGGGCCGCAACCTGTTCAACGAGGCCTATACGTTCGTGAAAGCCAATGGCGGCTCGTCGCTCGGTTACTACGGCATCTTCAACGATCCGCGCACCTTCGGCATCTCGGCGACCGTCAAGTACTGATCTCCCGACAAGGAAAAGACCATGAACTGGCGTATTTCCTCCGCTGCCGTCGCCGTCGTCGTCGCGCTCGGCCTTCTCGTGCAGCCCGCGGTCCAATCGGCGGCGCAAGTCGCTGCTCCCACTCCCCGGCAGGCAGCGCATCAGCGCCTGCTGCCGCTGGAAGGCGGGCGCAATTTCCGGGACCTCGGCGGCTATCGCACCGCCGACGGCCATACGGTGAAGTGGGGCATGCTGTTCCGTTCCGGTTCGATGGTGGACCTGACGGCGCAGGATCTCGGCACTCTGAACAAGCTGGGCATCCGCACGATCTGCGACTACCGCGACCGCAACGAGCGCAAGGCCGAGCCTATGCCCTGGACTTCGGGAACCGGCCCCACGATCTTCGCCGAAGACTACGACAACATGGCGATCGGCCTTGTGCCGGGAGACATGAGCAAGATCACCCCGGAAGCCGCCTCGGCGATGATGGCCAAGAGCTACCCGATGATGCTCAGGACTTTCGCGCCGCAGTTCAAGCGCATGTTCGGGGAGCTTCTGGCCGGTCATGCTCCGCTGGCGTTCAACTGCTCGGCGGGCAAGGACCGGACCGGCGTGTCATCCGCCCTCCTGCTCACCGCGCTGGGCGTGCCGCGCGAGACGGTGATCCAGGACTATCTGCTCACCAACCGCTATCTTCCCGAGGCGCTCGCCAAGGCGAAAACCGGCCCGAGCGATGCTACCGGCAAGGCGTTCCTATCGTTGCCCCCTGCGGCGCAGGCCGCTTTCATGAAGGCTGACCGTGCCTACATCGAAGCAGCCTTCAAGGCGCTCGACGCCCATCCCGGCGGCGCCATGGGTTACCTCAGAGACGAGATGGACCTTGGCAAACCGCAGATCGCAAAGCTGCGGACGCTCTATCTCGATTGAGCATCATGGTCGGCGCGTTTACGCGATCGCGCCGACCATTCCTTCCGGTATCGCCGTGACGTCGTGCCGCGCCTCCACTGCTTCGCCGATCAGCAGCAGGGTCGGATCGTCGTCACTGATCGTGGCGACCAGAAAAGACAGCGCCGACAGCCTGCCCCGGATCAGCCGCTCATCGGGCAGGGAGACATTGACGGCGATCATGACCGGCGTATCCGGATCGCGCCCGGCGGCGATCAGCGAGCGGGCGATCTCGCCCGCCGCCGCGCGGCCCATGTAGACGGCGAGGGTTCCGCCGGGCCGGGCCAGCATCTCCCAATCTAGCTTCAGCGGTTCGCCTGCCTTGAGATGCGCGGTCACGAAAGTCACGCCGCGCGCACGCCCACGCAAGGTTAGCGAGGTCAGTCCGCTCGCCGCCGCCGCGCTGGCGGTGGTAACGCCGGGGCAGATCCGCACCGGAACGCCAGCGGCTGCAAGATGATCCATCTCTTCCGCCGAGCGCCCGAAGATCGAAGGGTCTCCACCTTTCAGGCGAACCACCCGTTTACCCGCCAGCGTCGCCTCCAGCAGGAGATCGTTGATCGAGCCCTGCGCCTTGCTATGACGGCCCGAGCGCTTGCCGACGCCGACCCTTTCAGTCGCCGCCGGGATCAGATCCAGCACACCGGGACCGACAAGAGCGTCGTAGAACACCACGTCCGCCGCCGCGATCAGCCGCTCGGCCTTGCGGGTGAGCAAGTCCGGATCACCCGGACCCGCCCCAACCAGCCAGACCTCACCCGGCGCGATAAGATCGCGGGCGTTCAAGCGGCCACCTGCAAGGTCTGAGGATGGGCGATCAGGATGCGCTCGCCTTCCTGCTTCACCGCGATGGTCGGGGTGCAGCCCTTGTCCTCGCCCTGCGCCTCGCCGCTGGCGAGCGCGATGTTCCAGTTGTGCAGCGGGCAGGCGACCGAATGGCCGTGAACGATGCCCTGGCTCAGCGGCCCCTTCTTGTGCGGGCATTCGTTGACGAGCGCGAACACCTTGTCGTCCCCGGTGCGGAAGACGGCGATTTCCTTCTCGCCCTCCAGCTGCACGGTGCGGGCGCCGCGCAGGGGAATGTCGGAGAGGGTGCCGATGTCGATCCAGTCGTTCATGTCATTCACTCCGCTGCAAGTGCAAGGGGTTCGAGGTGCTGGTGCAGTTCGGCCTTCTGACCGGCCGCGCGCTCGGCCCAGGGGTCTTCCTGGCTGAAGCTCTGCGAATAGAGGAAGCGGCTGCGCAAGGCCTCGCGGCCGGTCTCGTCCTCAACGATACGCTGCTTCACGTATTCGACGCCGACACGCTCGATCCACGGCGCGGTGCGTTCGAGATAGCGGGCTTCCTCGCGGTAAAGCTGGGTAAAGGCGGCGCAGTAGTCGAGCGCCTCCTGCTCGGTCGCGACCTTGCAGAGGAAGTCGGTGGCGCGGACATGAATGCCGCCGTTGCCGCCGACGTGGAGTTCGTAGCCGGAATCCACGCAGACGATCCCGAAGTCCTTGATCGTCGCCTCGGCGCAATTGCGCGGGCAGCCGGAGACCGCGATCTTGAACTTGTGCGGCATCCACGAGCCCCAGGTCATCCGCTCGGTCTTGACGCCAAGGCCGGTGGAGTCCTGTGTGCCGAAGCGGCACCATTCGCTGCCCACGCACGTCTTCACCGTGCGCAGCGACTTTCCGTAGGCATGGCCCGAGACCATCCCGGCGGCATTGAGATCGGCCCAGACGGCGGGCAGGTCTTCCTTCTTGATCCCGAAGATGTCGAGACGCTGACCGCCCGTCACTTTGACCATCGGCGCGTCGTACTTCTCGACGACGTCGGCGATCGCCCGCAGTTCGCGCGGATTGGTGAGGCCGCCCCACATGCGTGGAACCACGGAATATGTGCCGTCCTTCTGGATATTGGCGTGCATGCGCTCGTTAACGAAGCGGCTCTGCTGGTCATCCTCGTACTCGCCGGGCAGTGCGCAGAGCAGGTAGTAGTTGAGCGCCGGGCGGCAGGAAGAGCAGCCGTCGGGCGTCGACCAGTGCAGCTTCTGCATGACTTCGGGGATCGACTTCATACCCTGCGCCACGATCTCGCACCGCACGTCGTCATGGGTAAAGCTGGTGCACTTGCACATCGTCTTGGGGCCGGACTTGACCTCCTCGCCGAGGGTGAGCGCCAGCAGGCTTTCGACGAGGCCGGTGCACGATCCGCAGCTCGCCGAGGCCTTGCAGGTCGCACGCACGGCATCGAGGCTGCACGCGCCGCCCGAGATCGAGGACACGACCTGGCCCTTGGAAACGCCATTGCAACCGCAGACTTCGGCATCGTCGGCCAGCGCCGCGACAGCCGCCAGCGGGTCTGCCGTCCCGCCCGAGGCGAAGGCCTTTCCGAGGATCAGAAAGTCCCGGATTTCCGAGACATCCTCGCCCTTCTTTAGCAAGTCGAAGTACCAGTTGCCGTCCGCCGTGTCGCCATAGAGCACCGCGCCAACGACCTTGTTCTCCTTCACCACGACGCGCTTGTAGACGCCGCGCGAAGCATCGCGCAGGACGATATCCTCGCAGCCCTCGCCGCCCGAAAAGTCGCCCGCCGAGAACACGTCGAGACCTGCCACCTTGAGCTTGGTGGACGTGACCGAGCCGCGATAGCCGCTGTGCCGGTCGGTCAATCCGTCGGCGAGGCTGCGGCACATGTCCCAGAGCGGCGCGACGAGGCCATAGACGTTCCCGTCATGCTCGACGCATTCGCCCACCGCGAGTACGGCGGGGTCGCTCGTCACCATGTGATCGTCGACTTTGATACCGCGGCCCACCTCCAGCCCGGCCTCGCGCGCCAAAGCCGTGGAAGGCCGGATGCCCACCGCCATGACGACGAGGCTGGCCGCAATCTCGCGCCCATCCTTCAGACGAACGCCCTCGACTTTGCCGTCACCATAGATTTCGGCAGTGTCGGCACCAGTCAGGATCGTCTGGCCGCGCGCTTCGAGCGCGGTCTTGAGCAGCCAGCCTGCCGCCTCATCCAGTTGCCGCTCCATCAGCGTCGGCATCAGGTGGATCACCGTGACCTTCATGCCGCGCAGACTGAGCCCATGCGCCGCTTCGAGGCCGAGCAGTCCGCCACCGATCACCACCGCATCGCCGCCCTTCCCGGCCGCTTCCAGCATCAGGTCCACGTCCTTCATGTCGCGAAACGAGATGACGCCGGGCAGGTCCTTGCCGGGAACCGGGATGATGAAGGGATCGGAGCCGGTGGCGATCAGCAGGCGATCGTAAGAGACCTTGCGGCCCGACTGCGACGTGACAGTCCTGCCCGCCCGGTCGATGGCCATCACGGGGTCAGACGTAACCAGTTCGATCCCGTTCGCGTCATACCATTCGCGGGTATTGATGACGATCTGCTCGAACGTCTTCTCGCCCGCGAGCACCGGCGAGAGCATGATCCGGTTATAGTTCACATGCGGCTCGGCGCCGAATATGGTGACGCGGTAACGCCCGGCATCGCGGGCCAGCAGTTCCTCCACCGCGCGGCATCCGGCCATGCCGTTGCCGACGACCACTAGATGCTCGCGAGGGTCCTGCGAAGGCACGATCAGCGTGTCCTCGTAATCCGCAGAGGGTTCGATCCCGTCCTGAAATTCCATCCCCGTGACTCCAGAAAAACGAAGGGAGAAAAAGAAAAAGGCCGCCATCCGGACCCTCGGTTCGAAAACCGAAAGTCTGGATGGCGGCCTTGCCATCATTTGCGCTTCTGCGGTCCGTCAGTGGATCGCATCGGCTATGGTTTGGAAGGACAGCGTCGTCCTTTGCACTGCACCATAAGCGGAATCGCCCGAGGGCTCAAGCGATTCCGTGATGGTCCTGCTCAATAGGTCCAGTCGAACTGAATCCAGTACTTATCCGTATCTGTCGCGAAGCTGCGCGCATCGTAGTGGGCATAGCGCAGCGAAACGAGCGTCTTGCGCAGCTTCGCAGATGCGAGAAGATCGACCTCGTTGCCGTAGTGCTGGTCGAGCCGGTCACTATCGAGCCGGTGCCAGACCGCCTGAAGCGAAACGCCCGAGAGCGGGCCTACCTGTTTCAGGCCATAGCCGCCGCCGAAATAGAGATCGCGGATGCCGTTCGCGGGCGTGGTCAGGAACTTGTCCGTCCAGCCCTGGAACTTGAAATTGCTGCCCAACGGCGTCTGGAAGCTGGTGAACGGCGTGCCGTCGCCTGCACCCAGCACTTCGTAGCCTGCATTGAGCTTCCAGCCCCTGACATCCAGCGTGGCGTCAGCCAGCCAATAGTCGGCATGGTAATCGTTCGGATTACGGTGATGATCCCACTGCCGCGCGTAGCTCGCCACATAGTCGAGTTTCACGGAGGGCGAGAAGGCGCGGCTGCCGCTCAGCCGCCCGCCGTAAGTGCGGCTCGACAGCCGGTAGCCCTGCACGGCGGACTCGTCCTGATCGACCAGATAGGCGAACCCGGTCAGCGTCCCGATCGGCGTCGCGTAGGAGAGGTTGGCGAAGACGTTGTCTCCACCGATCGCCTGCTGGCGGGCGCCGCGACCGTCGATGCCCCAGATCGTGCGAACGCTCCAGGCGTAGGAGACATCCAGCTTCAGGCCCCGCACCGGCGAAAGCTGCGCGCGCACGGCATCGTAAGTCTGCGCATTGTCGCGGATCGGCGCATTGCCGACGAAGCGCTCGTCATCCAGCGTGATCTTCTGGCGTCCCGCCGTCAGCACAGTGCCTTTCGCCCGGTACTGAAGCTGGGCCACGTAGAGACCGATGTTCTGCGGATCGGAAATCTGCGGACGATCGGCGGGACCGTGAAGGCCGTCGTCGTAATGATCGACCAGTGCGAGCGTGCCCTGCCCCTGGACCGTGGCGCTCCACCGGCCGGACGCGATTTCCACGCCCGTCCGGACGCGCGCGGTCACGGCATCGGCTTCGCGCGGCAGGCCGTCCTGATCGACATGCTCGTTACGCAGGCGCACTTCTGCCAGTGGCCTGATGTCGAAATCCTGAGCGCAAGCAGGTCCCGCGACGGCCAACGCAGCCGCCGTGCCAAGCAAGTATCGCATTTTTCGTGAAATCTCCTGGGGCATATCAAGAGCGGCGGCCGATCCGATGGGACCGACCGCCGCACTCTCCCATTATATGCGAGCCGCCGTCTTCCAGGTCGCACGCCAGCGAGTCTTGACCATCGCCAGCGAGGCGAGCGCCATCACCGCAAGGCCCGCGAAGATCAGGAAACCGGGCGCAAAGCTGCCGGTGAACTGCTTGGCCAGCCCCAGCGAACTGGCGAGATAGAACCCGCCGATGCCGCCCGCCATGCCGACCAGCCCGGTCATAACCCCGATCTCGGCCTGGAAGCGCTGCGGCACGAGCTGGAACACCGCGCCGTTGCCGGTGCCCAGCGCCAGCATCGCCAGCACGAACAGGCCGAGCGCACCGGGCAGGCCAGTCGCATTGGCGACCCCGGCCAGCGCCAGCGCGGCGACAAGATAGACGACCATCAGCGCCTTCACTCCGCCGATCCGGTCTGCCAGCGCGCCGCCCATCGGCCGCACCAGCGATCCGGCGAAGACGCAGCCCGCCGTGCAATAGCCTGCAACGATCGGGGTCAGGCCGAACTGGTCGGTGAAATAGATCGGCAGCGACGCGGCAAGGCCCACGAAACCGCCGAACGTCACGGCGTAGAAGGCCATCAGCCACCAGGCATCGGCCTGCTTCAGAGGTTCGAAATAGTCGACCAGCTTGCGCGGGGCGGGCTGGTTCGGGGCGTCCTTCGCCATCAGCAGATAGACCACGAAGACCAGCGAAAGCGGAATGCAGGCCAACCCGAGCACGGTGTTCCAGCCGAACATCTTGGCCAGCAGTGGCGCGAAGAGCGAGGCAAGCACGGTTCCGGAATTGCCCATTCCGGCGAGGCCCATGGCCTTGCCCTGATGCTCGGGCGGATACCAGCGGCTGGCGAGCGGCAGGGCGATCGCAAAGCTTGCCCCTGCAAAACCGAGCACCACGCCAAGCGCCAGAGTGCCTGCAAAGCTGTTAACGCCCATGAACCAGGCAAAGAACAGCCCGGCGACGACGACGATCTGGCTGATCGCGCCCGAGCGCTTGGGTCCAATGCGGTCCACCAGCAGGCCGTTGACGACCCGCAGCAAGGCACCCGCCAGCGTGGGCGTCGCGACCATCAGGCCCTTTTCGGCCGAAGTCAGTCCCAGCGTCTTCGCAATTTCCGGCGCCAGTGGGCCAAGCAGGACCCAGACCATGAAGGCAAGGTCGAAATAGAGAAAGGCGGCGATCAGGGTCGGCGCATGACCGGCCTTCCAGAAGCTGGTCGTTTCCGTTGGAGCGGTGGCCGTTTCAGCCTCTCCGTCACGTTCCCAGTAAGCGGTTGCCATCGTAGGTCCCTCATATAACGGACACGAAAAAAGCCGCAGGCCGGACGTCACCCTCTGGTGAGCCCGGTCAGCGGCTTTGCTGCGAATGTCGGTGAGGATGGCGCCCCGCCCTTGGAGCAGCGCATCCGAATATGGTCACGCGTCTTCGCGTGAGGCCTGCATCATCACGCGATTCGGGTCATGTTGCAAGGCACAAAATTCGCGCCTGCGTCAGCGCACTTGCACAAACCCCGCCAGATAGTCCTCGATCCTTTCGGGATCGAAGACCCGGCCATCGAAGAAGCGATCCGGGCCGAGCGTCAGGTCACCCTTGCGCGATCCCACCGCAAGCGGCGAAGCAAGCGCACCTTCCAGCTTCATGCTGGCCCCCGGCATCGGCATGTCGCTGCCGGCCAGAGCACGCCGGAACACGTCGGGCCGGAATACCCGGCCCGCCTTGGCTGCGTTCTCCGGCGAATGCTCGGCCATGCCCCAGCGCACGAGCTGCGAGTAGATCCACAGCGCCTGACTGCGCCAGGGGAATGGCGTCGCCTCGCGCGAGAACAGCATGAAGTCGGGATGGGAAATCGGCGCCTCACCCGCGCGGGCGACGATCTGCCCGCTCAACCCGCGCCGAATGAGATCGCCCGGCTGATCGAGGTAGCGCGGATCGGCGAGCAGTTGCGCCAATGCCTCGTGGTTCTCCGGATCGTCGCACCAGACTGCCGCCCGCGCCAGAGCGCGCAGAAGTCGGTCGACCGTCTCGGGGTTTTCCTCAAGCCAGTTCTCACGGAAAGCGAGGACTTTCTCGACACCGCGCTGCCAGATGCGCTCGCCCACGGCGACGGTTTCGGCAAGGCCCGCCTCGACGGCGGCGCTACCCCATGGCTCTCCGGCGATGAACCCGTCGATCTCGCCCGCATGGAGCGCCTCCACCGTCAGCGACGGCGGCAGCACCCGCAGCACCACGTCGCGGTCGGGATCGACACCGGCGCTCGCCAGCCAATAGCGCAGCATCAGTGCATGGCTGGAGAAGCGGTGCACCACGCCGATCACCGGCTTGCGGCGCCATAGTCCAATGGCGGCGGCAAAGTCGTGCGCGGCGGCCAGCGGATCGGCGATGCGGCTGGCCGGATCGGGATCGAGCGCGGCGGCAAAGTCCTTCGCCATGACCAGCATATTGCCGTTGACGCCCAGCTTGTAAGGCGCGGCGAGAGCCGCAGGCTGCTGGCTGAGACCCAGCGTCACCGCGACCGCGAGCGGCGCCAGCATATGCGCGGCCTGCACTTGCCCGTAGACGAGCCGGTCCCGCAGGGTTGCCCAACTGGTGGTGCGCAGCAGGTCGAGCGCCAGCCCTTCCTCTTCGGCAAATCCGCGCTCGCGGGCGGCGGCAAGGACCGCCACGTCGTTGAGCGGCAGGAAGGCGATACGCAAGTTCGTCGTCATAATCCGCCTCCCAGCAGGTCGCTGGCGGTGATCAGCGCCTGCGCCACGTCCACGATCTTCTTGCCCTGGTTCATCGCGCTAGACCGCAGCAGGGCATAGGCCTCCTGCTCCGAGAGACTGCGCTGCGCCATCAGGATCGACTTCGCGCGGTCGATCACCTTGCGGTCGGACAGGGCGTTGCGGGCCTCGTCCAGTTCCGCCTGTATCCGCGCGAAGGCATTGAAACGCCGCACCGCCAGTTCGAGTACCGGCTTCACCCGCTCCTTGCGCAGCCCGTCGACGACATAAGCCGAAACCCCCGCATCAATGGCCGCGCCGATCATCGCCTCGTCGGACTGGTCCACGAACATCGCGATGGGACGCGCCAGTGCACGGCTGACGGTGAGCATTTCCTCCAGCGTGTCGCGGCTCGGACTGCCGAGGTCCATCAGCACGACATCCGGCGCCATGCGTTCGAGCCGCGCGACGAAAGCTCCGCGCGGCGGCACGATGTGGATGTCGTCATAGCCCGCCTCGCGCAGGCCCTCTTCGAGAACCGTCGCGCGTAGTCCGCTGTCGTCGATGATGACGATTCTCATGGATGATCCGATTCCGCTGAATCCGTGCCCGTATTTTCGCCGCACATCGCCGACCCGCCGGTTCGCGTCAACGACGGCCTTGGAAGAAAGCTGCGTTTCAATATGTAAAAACATTTGTTTTTTACTGGAAGCCGTGTTTTCTCGCAGCAGAAGGCCCGTGAGGCCTACGAAGAAATAGAGGGACGGGGAATGACGAAACGGATGAGGATATCTGCGCGCACAGCTCTGGGCACAGTTCTGGCCGCATCCCTGCTGGCCCCGACTTCTGGCATCGCGCAAGTTTCCGGACCATTCGATCTCCGGGTCATTCCTGCCGCGCCGACATGGTCGAGCGACATTGCCCTTCCTACCGGAAACTGGACGCTGTCGTTCTGGGCCGCGCTCGCGCAAGGCAGCGAAGGGCCGGTCGTGACCCTGGCAGACGGTGCGCAAGTGCCGGTGCTCTCGCTGACCGTCGCGCAGGGCAAACCGGGCATTGCGGCAGGCGAGCGGCAAGCTGTCGGCCCTGCCCTGTCCCGCCAAAACGACTGGCACCACTACGCCGTTGTCGCCGAGACAAACGGCCAGAGGCTCTATGTCGATGGGCGCCCTGTCGCCAGCCTGTCGCAGCCCCTCGCCGGAGTGCCGAACAAGCTGCTGATCGCCCCGTCCAACCGTCCTTCCGGCGAAATGTCGGCAAGCCTGATCGGCCTGCGTATCGATAGCGGCGCGAAATCACCCGCAGAACTGCGCAAGACCGCCGCCGATGCCCCCGATCCCACGCTCGTCCAGTTTACCGAGACCAGCGCTCGCTGGCCGCTTCAGGTGCGGCAGATGCAGGGACAACTGACGCCGCAGCCGCCCGCTACCCTGCCCCGCAGCGCGACCGCGCCGGACAAGCCGGTCGCGAAGCCGGTCCTACAGGTTGCGCCGCTCGCCGCACAGGGCGATGCCCGCTGGACCTTGCAGAAGTGGACGCTGGCCGAAGCTCCGGAGGTTTCGGGTGACGGCAGCGCGATCTCCCGCACCGGTTTCACTGGCGGCAAGTGGTACGCCGCGACCGTCCCCGGCACCGTGCTCACCACGCTGGTCGATCGCGGCGTCTACCCCGACCCGGCGCATGGTTTGAACAATCTCGTCATCCCCGAGAAGCTCGCACGGCAGGATTACTGGTATCGCACCGAGTTCGATCTTCCCGCAGGAACGTCCGGCAAGCGACTGGAATTGCTGCTGAACGGCGTGAACTTCAGTTCGCAGGTCTGGGTCAACGGCACGCAGGTCGGCACTACCAAGGGCGCCTTCGTGCGCGGCCGCTTCGACGTTTCGCCCTACCTGAAACCCGGCCGCAATGCGGTTGCCATCCGGGTCTCGCCGCCGCCGCATCCCGGCCTCGCCCATGAGGAATCACTGACTGCCGGGGTCGGCGAGAACGGCGGCGCGATGATGCTCGACGGTCCCACGTTCGGCGCCTCGGAAGGCTGGGACTGGATTCCCACGATCCGCGACCGCCAGACCGGCCTCTGGCAGGACGTGCAGCTTCTCGCCTCAGGCGACGTGCAGATCGGGGACCCGCAAGTCGTCACCACCCTGCCCAATCCCGACAATTCCGTCGCCAACGTCGAGATCACGGTTCCGGTCAGCAACCTATCAGCCCAGCCCCGCACCACGACCGTCCGCGCCGCCTTCGATGATGTGACGGTCGAGCGCTCGATCACCGTTCCCGCAGTCCAGTCGGCTACCGTGCGTTTCTCGCCCGAGAGCGATGCTGCGCTGGCGGTGCGCAATCCGAAGCTCTGGTGGCCCAACGGCTATGGCGATCCGGCGCTGCACATGCTCCACCTCACCGCCTCGGTCGACGGGGCGAAGTCCGACGCGAGGAACTTGCGCTTCGGCATGCGGCAGGTGACATACGAAATGTCGCTGGTGGACGAGGACGGCAGCCTCGACCGCGTCACCATCGACTTCGAGAAGGCTCGCGGGCTCGGCCAGCAGATCGTCGACGAGCGACATCAGGCGATCCGTCAGGTGCGCGGCGGCTGGGCTTATTCCTTCGCGCCAGGCGCTGCGAAATCGCCCGCCGTCACCCCGATCGCCGGGGACGAGGGGCTGTCGCCTTTCCTCGTCCTGCGCGTCAACGGCGTGCGGATCGCCGCGCGCGGCGGCTCGATCGGCATGGACGACTTCATGAAGCGCGTCGACCGCGCGCGACTGGAGCCGTTCTTCAAGCTCCACAAGGACGCCCACGTCAACGTCATCCGCAACTGGGTGGGCCAGAATACGCAGGCGAGCTTCTTCGACCTCGCCGACGAATATGGCCTGATGGTCATGAGCGACTTCTGGGAATCGACGCAGGACTACAATATCGAAGCAGAGGACGCGCAGTTATTCCTCGGCAATGCGAAGGACGTCGTCCAGCGCTTCCGCAACCACCCCTCCCTCATCCTGTGGTTCGGCCGCAACGAAGGCGTGCCGCAGCCGATCCTCAACGAGGGACTGGACGAAATGCTGCGCAAGGAGGACGGCACCCGGCTCTACATGGCCTCGTCCAACCGCATCAACCTCCACGATTCCGGCCCCTACAACTGGCGCGCGCCGGAGAAGTACTTCACCGAATATTCCAAGGGTTTCGCCGTCGAAGTCGGCACTCCTTCGTTCCCGACGCTGGAATCCTGGGAACGCGCGATCCCGGCAAGCGAGCGCTGGCCGGTCAGCGACACCTGGGCCTATCACGACTGGCACCAGACCGGGAACGGCGCGGTCAAGAGCTTCACCGACGCCATGGACCGCGAATTCGGCAAGCCGACCAGCCTGCCCGACTTCGAACGCAAGGCGCAGATGCTCGAATACGAGAGCTACCGGGCGATCTTCGAGGGCATGAATGCCGGTCTATGGACCGAGAATTCGGGCCGCATGCTGTGGATGACCCAGCCCGCCTGGCCGAGTTCGGCGTGGCAGATCCTCTCCTCGGACTACGACACCCACGGCGCCTTCTACGGCATGAAGAAAGCCTCCGAGCCGGTCCACGTCCAGATGAACCTGCCCGACCACAAGGTGATCCTCGTCAACAACCGCATGACCGCGCTTTCGGGCGTGACCGTGCGCGCGGTTGTGCAGGCGCTCGACGGCCGCCAGCTTGCGGTGCAGGAGAAGAAGCTGGATCTCACCGGCGGCAAAGTGGGTGAGGCCTTCACGCTCGATCTCGCGCCGCTGATGGCCTCCGGGCCGGTGCTGGTTCGGCTTGAGGCGCTCGACACTTCGGGAACCCGGCTGTCCGACAACTTCTACTGGCAGGCCGCCGCCGACGAGGCGCTTCAGGCGCTCGCCGCGATGGCGCAAGTGTCGCTCGACGCGCAGGCACGAGCCTCGCACGACGGCGAGGAAACCCGGATCGACGTCACCCTGACCAACCCCGGCAAGACCGCCGCGATCCAGACCAAGCTCACCCTGTTCGACGCGAGGGGGAAGCAGGTCCTGCCGGCCTATTTCTCGGACAACTACGTCTCGCTTCTCCCCGGCGAGACGCGTAGCGTGACCATCACCGCGCCGAAGGATGCGGCAGGAAGTTCACCTTCCGTCAAGCTGCGCGGCTGGAACGTCGTACCCCGGACTATCGCCACAGGAAAATGACCTTGCGCCTGAAACTTCTGCCTGTTCTCGCTCTCCCCGCCATCGCTCTTTCCGTTCCGGCTTTCGCCCAGAACGCGCCTGCACCCAATGCCCCCAATGCAGCGGAGCAGCGCCTGCGTACGGACTGGGCGTGGGCCGCGCGCTATCGCGACGCCAACCTTGCGGATGCAGCCGCGACGGCGCGCCCGCGCATCGTGCTCATGGGCGATTCCATCACCCAGGGCTGGTACGATCTTGACCGCCCGTTCTTCACGCCGGGCCGGATCGGGCGCGGGATTGGCGGGCAGACGACTTCGCAGATGCTGCTGCGCTTCCGTCAGGACGTGGTCGATCTGAGGCCCCAAGTCGTGCAGATCATGGCGGGCACCAACGACATCGCCGGAAACACCGGGCCGATGACTGACGAGCAGATCCAGGGCAACTTCCGCTCCATGGTGGAGATGGCGCAGGCGAACGGCATCCGCGTGGTGATAGCCTCGATCCCGCCCGCCGACTTGTTCCCCTGGCGTCCTGGTCTCGAAACCGGACCGCACATCCAGCGCCTCAATGCCTGGCTCAAGAGCTATGCCGCCAAGACCGGCTCGGTCTATGCGGACTACTGGACGGCGATGAAAGGCACCGGCCTCGGCGCGCGCGAGGGGCTGACGTCCGATCACGTCCACCCGACCCCGGCCGGATACGAAGTGATGAACAAGGTCGCCGAAGCCGCGTTCAAGCAGGCGCTCGCCCTGCCCGCGCCAAGGCCGCTCGCCATCACTCGGGTGCCGTAATCGTAAAACTGGCGGCGCTCGTTATCGCGGCAACGCGAACGAGCGCCGTCCGATCATAATGCGGGCACGACCTCGTCGACATCCCAGAGCAGCGCCGCGCCACGAACGCCCGAGCTGTCGCCCCAGCGGGCACGTACGACTTCGCCGGTCCAGGCGCCGGAGAACGTCCGCGCCCGGATCGCCTCGGCCAGGCCTTCGTAGATCGCCTCCACGTTCGACATGCCACCGCCGAGCACGATGGCGTCGGGGTCGAGCAAGTTGGCAACCACGGCGAGGCCTCGCGCCAGCCGGTCGCGGTAGCGCTCCAGCGCTTCGCGCCCGTGCGGATCGCCTGCTGCCGCCGCCGCGACAATGGCAGGGGCATCGAGGTTGCGCCCGGTTGCCGCTTCGAAGGAGCGGCGGAAGCCGGTGCCCGAAACCCAGGATTCGAAGCAGCCGCTGAGGCCGCACCAGCAGGCCGGAGCGGGCAGTTCGTCCGGCTGCGGATCGGGCAGCGGCATGTGCCCGAGTTCCCCGGCCAGTCCATGCGCGCCGCCGACGACATGCTGGTCCAGCACGATCCCGCCGCCGCAGCCTGTGCCGATGATAAGCCCGAAGACAGAGGGCTTGCCCGCTGCCGCACCGTCGATCGCTTCCGAAAGGGCGAAGCAGTTGGCATCGTTGGCCAGTCGGATAGGCCGACCGAGCGCCGCTTCGAGGTCCCGCTGGAACGGACGGCCATTAAGATAGGCCGAATTGGCATTGCGCATCAGGCCCGAACCGCGCGCCGCCGAACCGGGCGTGCCGATCCCTATCGTGCCGCGCAGGCCGAGTTCGCCTTCCACCCCGGCAATCAATTCACAGAGCGTCGCCAATGCTTCGTCGTAACTGCCCGGCGTCGGCGTACGGCGGCGGTGCAGCACCGTGCCGTCGGCGGCCAGAGCCGCCGCTTCGATCTTGGTACCGCCGAAATCGATTCCAATCCGCATGGTCATGCGGCCACTCGCCGCATAGGCGCGAAACCCGCCATTGCCCTCTCCGGTAAGACTGCGCCTTCATCGGGCATGAACGTGCCCGCGACGCCTCAAGATGTCGGCGCATTTTGGCAGGTCCTACAAATAAGACAATTTCTTTTTTTAATTTGCCTCGGATCGCCCCGCCTGCATCAGGATCGCATCGGAAGGCAGGAGCTGGTCGAGGAACGGCAGGATCGCCGCACCGATCGCCGGAGCCTCCGCCGCCATCTGCGCCGGATGGACAGGAACGCGATTGGGCATCGAGACTTCTGCCAGTCCTGCATCGAGCCGCGCGCAGAGACGCTCGATCAGTGCCGCGGGCAAACGCCCACCGACGACGATGGCATCGGGATCGAGCAGGCAGGATACCGCCACCAGCGGTCCCGTCAGCGCGCGGGTGGCATCGGCGATCCATTGATCCACCGTCGTCGCCATCACCGGATCGAGCGCAAGCAGGTCCTCCAGCACGTCCAGCTTGCGCCCGACTTGTGCAAGCCTTTCCTCGATGGCCGAAAGCGAAACCGTGTCCTGCACCACGGCACCGGGATCCGCCGCGCCGACATCCGGCATCAGCCCGATTTCGCCGCTGCGCATCCGGGCGCCGCGATAGTAGCTGCCGTCGATCACCGGGCCGCCGCCGAGGCCCGCGCTGATCAGCAGGTAGAAGAAGCTTGGCCTTTCATGACCGCTCACCCCCTGCGCCTCGCCGAGTGCCGCCGCCGCCGCGTCATTGTCGACATGGACGGGCCAGGGCAGGATTTCCTTGAGAAGACTGGCGAAATCGACCTTGGACCAACTCTCATAGCCTTCCGGCTTGTTGGGAAGCGCGATCCCGCCAAGATCGTCGGGACGGGCGAGGCCGATCCCCAAAATCCGCGTCCGATCGACCCCGCCTGCGGCCAGCAGCCCGTCCAGTTCCTCGCCGACGATTGCCACGACGTCGGAGGGAAGAGCGAAGCGAACTTCACGGGTGACACGGCTGCGGACCTCTCCGGCCAGGTCTAGAGCGACCAGAGTGATGTGATCGCGGTCGACGTTGAGTCCGATCGCAAAGGCGCCGTCCGGGTTCACCGCAAGACGCAGTGCGGGTTGCCCCCGGCCGCCATGCTTGCGACCGAGGTGGGCGATGAGTCCCAGTTCGTCCAGCCGCGAAGTGATGTTCGCGATCGTCGGCGCGGTCAGGCCGGTCTGCCGGGCCAGTTCGATGCGGGTGGTTTCACCGCTCAGGCGAATGGCCTGGAGCACGATGCGCTGGTTGTAGTCGCTCGCGCGCGCCAGGTTGGTGCCGGAAAGCGAAATGGCCAGTCGCTTGCCGCGGACTTCCGCCGAATCAGGCGCTGCGACGCTGTGGTCCTCTCTTTTCATGAATCGGACGATTACCTCCCCTTTCGTTGCCGAACTAACAAAAAAGAAAAAATTTAAGTTGACGCTCTTCACCATTGGGCGGATGAGTAGCGCAACACGAGTCACAAAGAATACTCGGACCAGGAGAGGAAAAGCGGCAAGATGACCGCGGGTTGATCCCCTCTCCGCCAAAGTGAGGCACGCGTTTCGCGTGAAGAGAGGAGTTGAGGGGAATGAAGCAGCATAGTTGCTTGCGTCGTGGCGTCCTGATGGCTGCCACTTCCGTTGTTGCATTGGGCATTGTCGCATTGGGATCATCGCAAGGTGCCTGGGCACAGGAAGCCGTTTCTACCACCGATCCCAGTCCAGAAGATATCATCGTAACCGGCATTCGCGCCTCGCAGGAACGCGCGGTCAACATCAAGCGCAATGCGACTTCGGTGGTCGATTCCATTTCGGCCGAGGACATCGGCAAGCTGCCCGACGTCACCATTTCGGACTCGCTCCAGCGCATTCCCGGCGTGCAGATCCTGCGCAGCGCCGGTGAAGGCTCGACGATCAACATTCGCGGCCTGCCGCAAGTAACGACCCTGCTCAACGGTGAGGCATACCTCGGCGCGCAGTCGATCACGACGATCCAGCCGAACTTCAACGACATCCCCTCGCAGCTCTTCGCGGGCGCCGACGTTATCAAGTCCGCCACGGCGGATTCGCTCAACGCGGGCATCACCGGCACCGTCAACTTGCGCACTCGCCGTCCCTTCGACCTGAAGGACGGCGTGACTATCGCCGTCGCGGCGGAAGGCACTTACGGGGACAAGACCAAGCACAAGTTCGATCCGAACTTCAACGGCCTGCTCTCCTGGCACAACGACCGCTTCGGGGTGATGGTCTCGGCCGCCTATTCCGACGTGCGCCTGTCGAACTCGCACAACGGCATCCAGGAAGGCTACGGCGCGGCGCTCCATAACGAAGGCACGCTCGACGCGACGTCGACGAACGGCTTCTCGCCCGCCAACCGCCCGCGCGGCACGCCGGTCGCCGGAGGGGTGGACATCAACGGCAACGGCAATTCCAACGATGCCTTCATCGTACCGCAGGGCTTCACCGGGTGGAACAAGATCAACCAGCGCCAGCGCCTCGGCATCAACGGCTCGGCCCAGTGGATGATCAGCGACGCCCTGACCCTGACCGGCGATGCCTTCTTCACCCGCCAGAACGAGCACGCCCGCACCGCCGGCTTCCAGATGCAGGACGTGAACTGGCAGGCGGCGGAGTTCGTACCGGGCCAGTCGCGCGATACCGGTGCCACTTACGTCGGCAACGACGGACGCACCTACAATATCAACACCACGCAAATCTATAACTATGATCTCGGCAATTTCGATTCCTATTCGCAGACGGATCGCTACAAGTCGCAGTCCCAGAACTACAACCTCGAACTGAAGTTCGACAACGGTGGCCCGTTCAAGGGAAGCCTGCGCGGCATCTACGGCAAGGCGCACCAGTACTACGACCAGAGCTACCTCCAGTTCAGCATGTCCGACGGCCAGCAGTGGCAGCCGGGCGGCATCGGCCACTATCCCGGCGGCGACCGCGTGTTCAATCCGAACGGTTACACGGTCAACACTATTGCCGGCCTGAACTCGCTGCCTGCCGTGGTCGACTATACCGGCAGCAAGCCGGTCTTCATCCTGCCCTCGCAGCTGCTCGACAATCTTGGCGACATCAGCAACTACGCGCTCAAGACGATGTCCTCGGAAGGCAATTATCGCCGCAAGGGAGACCTCAAGGTCCTGCGCGCAGACGGTTCCTACGAGTTCTCGCCCGAACTGACGGTGAGTTTCGGCGGCCGTTACTCCGAACGCTCCATCAACGATTACGAATTCGACCGCGCCGCCCCGCTTTATGCCGGTATGGCCAGCGATCCGAACGGCTGCCTCGTCAAGTGGAAAGCCTTCGACGTTCCCATGAGCGACAGCTCGTGCAGCGCCGGTGACGCCTCGGGCTTCTATACCGCAGGTCTTACCCGCCTTGCCAACGATCCCACCCTGGGCGGCCGGGTCAAGCTGTTCAACCCCGGCGTCGCGGGCGTGCCCAACATGTACGTGCTCGATCCCAAGGCCATGGACAACGCGCTGGCCTTCCAGAACGAGTTCTACCCCGGCAATGTCGAGGTCATGAACCCCGGCGCCTCGTTCAACGTCGGCGTCAAGCAGATTTCCGGCTACGTCCAGACCGACTTCCACGGCGACCTGTTTGGCGTGCCCTTCGCGGGCAACGCGGGCGTCAAGGTCATCAATACCAAGCTGGACATCACCCAGTACGTGACCGGCAGTCCGCAGCCTTACGGCCTTGCCAACGAGCTGGCCGGTTCGGTTAACACCCGGCGTGACTTCACCGATATCCTGCCCGCGTTCAACGTCGCCTTCGACCTTGCGCAGAACCTGAAGTTCCGCTTCGCGTTCTCGAAGACGATGACTCTGCTCGACCTCAACCAGTGGGGCGGCGGCCTGAACCCGACTTACGCGATCGATACCAGCATTCCCGGAACGCCGGTCTTCCGCGTCACCGGCGGCAGCCAGAACGGCAACCCGGACCTCGATCCCTGGCGCGCCACCAATGTCGAGGCTTCGCTCGAATATTACCTTGGACGCGGCAGCCTGCTGAGCCTCGGCGCTTTCAACATCTCGGTGGACAGCTTCATCCAGAGCGGCAACGTGGTCCGCACCGACCTGCCTGACAACGACGGGGTGGTGCGTAACCGCACCGTCTCGATCAGCACGCCGGTCCAGGGCTCCGGCGGATCGCTGAAGGGCATCGAGGCAGGTGCAAAGCTCTCGTTCACCGACCTCGGTTTCATGCCCGGCTTCCTGTCGAACTTCGGCATCGATACGAACTTCACCTTCTCGCCCTCCAATACCGGTGACAAGGATCTGTCCGGAAAGAAAATACCGTTCCAAGACAACTCGAAGATCCAGACCAACGCCGCGCTGTTCTATCAGGACTCGCATTTCCAGGCCCGCGTTGCGTGGAACTATCGCTCCGAGCGCGCGGTGCAATCGAACTTCGGCGGTATCAAGGGGCTGGAACTCTATCAGGCGCCCACAAACTACGTAGACGCTTCCGTGAGCTACGACATCACGCCGAACATCACGATCTACGGCCAGGGCTCCAACCTGACGGGCGAGTACGAGAAGTACTATCTCACCTGGAAGGACCAGAAGGCCTACAACAATATCTTCGAGCGCCGTTTCACCATGGGTGCGCGCGTCAAGTTCTGATCTCCCCCCTTTCCCCCCCGCCCACCTCCTCCGGGCGGGGGGGATCCCCTTTTCCATCCCGGTAAGGTAGACAGGTCTTCAAGGGGCCAGGACATGGTAGCGAATCCGATCCGTTCCATCTTGATCGTCGGCGGCGGCACGGCAGGCTGGATGGCGGCCAACCTGCTGGCGACGCGCCTGCGCCGCCTTCCCATCACGATCACCTTGGTCGAAAGCCCCGACATCCGCACCGTAGGCGTGGGCGAGGCAACCGTTCCCGCGATCCGCGACTACTTCAAGGCCATCGGCGTGACCGAGGCCGAAGTCATGCAGGCCTCGCAGGGCACCGTGAAGCTGGGCATCGAGTTCCGCGACTGGCGGGCGCCGGGTACCAGCTTTTTCCATCCTTTCGGGCGCTATGGCGTCGATGCCTTCTCGGTGCCGTTCCACCAGTATTGGCTGAAACGCCGTCTGGCGGGCGACCAGACGCCGCTGTCCGAATATTGCCTGCCGACGCAGGCGGCGATGCGCAACCTGATGGTGCTGCCGTCCGAGCAGCCGGTTAACGACCTTGGCGTGTTCGACTGGGCGATCCATTTCGATGCGGGCCTGTTCGCCCGCTTCCTCGCACATCGCGGGCGTGACCTGCTGGGCGTGCGCCACCTCGAAGGCACGATTTCCGGCGCCGACCGCGATGCGGAGAATGGGCGGATCGCCTCGGTTACGCTGACTGACGGGCGCAGCCTGGAGGCCGACCTGTTCGTCGATTGCTCCGGCTTCCGCAGCCTGCTGCTGGGCCAGACGCTGGAAGTGCCTTACGAGGACTGGACGCACCTGCTGCCGTGCGACCGTGCCGTGGCGATGCCCTGCGCGCATGGTGATGCCCTGACGCCCTATACCCGCAGCACCGCACTTGCCGCTGGCTGGCAGTGGCGCATTCCGCTGCAGCACCGCGTCGGCAACGGTTATGTCTATTCGAGCCGTCACATCTCCGACGACGAGGCGACCGCCACGCTGATCGCCAGCCTTGAGGGCGAGGCGCTGGCCGAGCCCAACATGCTGCGCTTCCGCACCGGGCACCGGACAAAAGTGTGGGAGAAGAACTGCGTCGCCCTCGGGCTGGCGGCAGGTTTCCTCGAACCGCTGGAATCGACCTCGATCGTCCTTATCCAAAGCGGCATCGAGCGCCTGCTCTCGCATTTCCCGGACCGCGATTTCGATCCCTCGCTGGCGGACGAGTTCAACCGCATTACCGCGCTGGAATATGCGCGCATCCGCGACTTCCTTTTGCTGCACTACTGGGGCGGCCAGCGCGACGAGGCGATGTGGCAGGCGAGCCGCGCGCTTGACCTGCCGGAAACGCTGACCCAGCGCATCCGCGCCTACAAGGGCGCAGGCAAACTGCCGCGTTTCGAGTGGGATTCGTTCCAGTCGCCCAGCTGGCTGTCGATGTTCGCCGGGTTCGAGATCTGGCCTTCGCGTTACGACCCGCTGGCGGACCAGTTCTCGGTCGAGGAACTGGGCGGAACGTTCGAGCAGATGCGCGCCGCCGTGGCCCGCGCCGTCTCGTTTGCGAGCACCCACGAACAATTCATTGCCGAGACTTGTGCCGCACCTGCTGTACACAATGCCGCACCCCAATTCACGCTAAACTCCGCTTAGGAAACCGATGCGACTGACGCTTCCCCTTCTCGCCCTCTCCTGCGCTGCCGCGCCGTTCGCTGCGGCCTCTGCCGATGCGCCATTGCCTGCTGCGGCCACCGCGCATCCCGAGCTCTGGCCCAAGGCCAAGAGCGTGGGCCTCGTCGATCCGGAGACCGAGGCGAAGATCACCAGGATGATGGCCGAGATGTCGGTGCGCGAGAAAGTCGGGCAGATGATCCAGCCCAGCATCGCCGCGATGAAGCCGGAAGAACTGCGCGAATATCCGGTCGGCTCGATCCTCGGCGGCGGCAACGATCCGCCGCTGTCGGGCAACGACCGCGGCCCGGCCAGCGACTGGATCGCCACCGCCGAAGCCTTCCGCCAAGTTTCGGTCGAGAAGCGCCCCGGCCACGTGCCGATCCCGGTGATCTTCGGCATGGACTCGGTCCACGGCAACTCGAACGTCTTCGGCGCCACCATCTTCCCGCACAACATCGGCCTTGGCGCGATGCGTGATCCGGCGCTGATGGAGAAGATCGGTCAGGTCACCGCTGCCGAAAGCGCCGCCTCCGGCTTCGACTGGGCCTTCGGTCCCACTGTCACCGTGCCGCAGGATGACCGCTGGGGCCGCGCCTACGAAGGCTATTCGGAACGTCCCGAGATCACCCGCGAATATTCCGCCGCGATGGTGCGCGGGCTGCAGGGCGCGCCCGGCAAGAGCCGCATCCAGAACGGCAATGTCGCCGCCTCGATCAAGCACTTCCTGGCGGACGGCGGCACGCACGGCGGCATCGATCAGGGTGACGCACAGGTCCCGGAAAAGGACCTGATCGAGCTGCACGTACCCGGTTACGTCAGCGGCATCGATGCCGGGGCAATGACGGTCATGGCCAGCTTCTCCTCGTGGAACGGGGTCAAGAACCACGGCAACAAGTCGCTGCTGACCGATGTGCTGAAAGGCCGCTTGGGCTTCGAGGGCTTCACCGTGGGCGACTGGAACGCGCATGGCCAGATCCCCGGCTGCACCAATGGCAATTGCGCGGCGACCTTCAATGCCGGTCTCGACATGGCGATGGTGCCGAACGACTGGAAGGAGCTGTTCAACAACACGCTGAAGCAGGTGCAGGACGGCACCATCCCGATGGCGCGCGTGGACGATGCGGTGCGCCGCATCCTGCGCGTGAAGTTCAAGCTGGGCCTGTTCGATCCCGCCCGGCCTTATGAACACCGCACAGAACTCGGCACGCCGGAGCACCGCGCGGTGGCGCGTCAGGCGGCGGCGGAATCGCTGGTGCTGCTCAAGAACAATGGCGCGCTGCTGCCGATCAGGCCGGGCCAGAAGGTGCTCGTCACCGGCACCCATGCCGACGATATCGGCATGCAGACCGGCGGCTGGACGATGTCCTGGCAGGGCACCGGCAACACCAATGCCGACTTCCCCGGCGCGACGTCGATCTGGGGCGGCCTCAAGACCGCGATCGAGGCGGCCGGCGGCACCGCCACGCTGAGCGCCGACGGTAAGGTGACGGGCGCCAAGCCCGATGTCGCCGTAGTCGTCTTCGGGGAGACGCCCTATGCCGAAATGGTCGGCGATATCTCCACGCTGGAATTCCAGCCGGGCGACAAGCAGGCCCTGGCACAGTTGAAAGCGCTGAAGGCGCAGGGCATTCCGGTCGTCTCGGTGTTCATTTCGGGCCGCGCGCTCTGGGTGAATCCGGAGATCAACCAGTCCGAGGCCTTTGTCGCCGCCTTCCTGCCGGGTTCGGAAGGCGAAGGCCTTGCCGACGTGCTGGTCGCGAAGAAGGACGGCACGCCGAACAAGGACTTCCGCGGCAAGCTCAGCTATTCCTGGCCGAAGAACGCCGGGCAGTTCCTCAACAATGTGGGCCAGCCCGGTTACGATCCGCAGTTCGCCTATGGCTATGGCCTCACCTACAAGGACAGGATCACGGTTCCGCAGTTGAGCGAAGCGGCCGGGCTCGATGCCTCGCTGTCGAACGTCTCGGTCTATTACCTGCCGGGCAAGGTCCTGACACCGTGGAAGCTCGCCACGAGCGGTGCGGTCGCGGTGAAGAACGTGGACGGCGGCGGCACACAGGAAGGCGCGCGTCAGCTCACCTTCACCGGCCCAGGCGAAGTGCGTATCGAAGGGCCGACGGTCGACCTGAACCGCCAGAGCAATGCGATGCTCAGCCTGCGCATCGACTACCGCGTCGATGCCAAGAGCACGACCGCCCCAAAGCTGGGAATGGGCGAGACATTACTCGACGGCGCGCAAGTCTTCACCGCCACACCGGGCCAGTGGGCCAGCGTCAAGGTCTCGCTCTCCTGCTTCGCCAAGCACGGCGCGGACATGACGAAGATCGCGCGTCCCTTCGTGCTGCAAGGCGGTGTGGGTGAGACGATCGCCATCTCCACCATCAAGCTCGACGCCGATCCTGCCGGCGCAATCTGCCCGAACTGAGCTTCAGTTCCCCAGAGTGATCTGGTCGAAATCGTCAGCGGCAGGATCCGCTGCATCGAGGAGGCGGATCGCGACTTGATCGCGACCGCCTCGCTTGGCTTCGTACAACGCCTCGTCGGCTAGGCGATAGAGTGCGCGAAAATCGGCAGCCGCGGCGGTTTCCGCAATACCGATGCTCACCGTGACCTTGCGGTGGCCGATGACATCGCCATGCTCGCAGCCGCCGATCTGCTGGCGAAGGGTATCCGCGAAGCGCACGAGTTCGAAACCCGCCAGTCCGGCAACCAGCATCGCGAACTCCTCTCCGCCCAGGCGGGCGACCGTGCAGGAAGAGCTTTCGTAAGGCGCGATGCAGCGCGCGATCGCCGCCAGCACGACATCGCCCGCTTCGTGACCGTAGACATCGTTGATCGACTTGAACCAGTCCACGTCGATCAGCAGCAGGGCCACCACTTCGCCTTTGCCCTGCGAGGTTTCCAGCACGGTGCCGACCCGCTCGACGAAACCGCGCCGATTGGGAAGCCCGGTCAGGGCATCGCGGCGGGCTAGTTCCTGCGCCTGTGCTTCGGCCTGGCGCGCCATGTCGCGCTCCACGCGCAGGCGGGCATGCGAGCGCGAGCCGGCGACGGAAAGCCAGAGCGTCTGCCAGGCCGCTGCAAACAGCACGAGAATCTGCGATCCGCCGCCCCAGAACATCGCGTCCGCATCGAAAAAACTCGTCGAGGCAAGGACGAGCATCGGCACGGCCCAGGCTCCGGCGAAGCTGCGTGCCTCGCCGCTCCCGCGCCGCCAGGCCTGTCCGATGCAGAAGGCCACTGCGACCAGGTTAGCGAGGACCAGAATGCCCAGCACGCCGCCCAACTTGTCGATCGGGCCGGAACGCATCAGCGAGAGCGGTATGCCGAGCGCGAAGACCCCGCCCGTCAACCCGAGCGCAGTCCGTCTCAGCCAGCGGCTGACGCAGTGCGGTTCCAGCGCCGTTACGGCACTGAGCGTGGCGAGCGAGATAGCCAGGCAGGAAAGCGCCGTGCAGATCTGCGCGGATATCGCCCCTGCCATGCCCGGAAAGAAGAACAGGTGAAGCTGCGACCAGCATGCGCCCCAGACGATCATGCAGGTAGCCCAGGCCGCCTGCCAGGCCGAGAACTGCCTGCGCACGGCCACGGCAAGCGAGGCATTGTAGATCGCCCCCGCCAGCAGCAGCACCAGCGCCGCGCCGATCGAGGTGGCCAGCCCGGTCGTCTGCGTGCTTTCCTCGCCGCGCCCGACCAGCCTCATGCGCAGCAGATGCGCGCTTGCGACTTTGTCGAAACGCATGGTCACACCCGTCAGCGGCACGTCGCGGTGCGGCGCGCGGAAAGCGAGTTGTCCCCCTGCCCGCCAGTGCGTGCCGAAATCGCCGCTACGTACGTCCTGCCGCTCCACCGCGCCGTCGGCATAGGAAAACATGACGACCAGACGGTCGAACCGCGAACTATGGACGATCAGCGAGAGGTCATCGCGCTCGTCCGCCCCCGGAGGCAGCATGGCGTGCAGCCAAAGCGTCCCCTTCTGATATCCCTCAGGCTCACCGGAGCAGACGAATGTCGGGAGAGCGCCCAAGTCGGCCGCTACCGTCCGGCTGACGGCATGACACAGCGGCCGGCCGATCCGCAGCACTTCCGCAGAAGCGGGTTGTGGCCAACCCAGCCCGGCCCACCCCATGCACACGATTGTGCAAAAGGCGAGGAGCGCCCTTCGAAAAAGGCGCTGGAATGGCGATTCGCAAACCATCGCACCGCGATCTATGGCACAATATTGCCTACAACAAGGTTACCCGATTAACCGAAATCAACTAACCCGCGCGCGGCTCTGCCACTTGCAGGTCCCGGCATCCAGCTTCGATGCTTCTGCCGGGACCCCCGAGAGCTTATTCCGCGAAAGGCCGGTCGATCGCCACCTGAGGCCGGGTGAACCACTGTGCGCCGGTTTCGGTCACGAACATATGGTCTTCCAGACGCACGCCGAACTGCTTTGGAACGACGATCATCGGCTCGTTCGAGAAGCACATGCCCGGCTCCAGCGGGGTCTTGTCGCCACGCACCAGATAGGCCGGTTCATGGATCGACAGGCCGATGCCGTGGCCGGTGCGGTGCGGCAGGCCGGGCAGGTTGTAGTCCGGCCCCAGCCCCGCCTTGTCGAGCACCGCGCGGGCGGCGTAATCGACCGCCTCGCAAGGCTCACCCGGACGGCAGGCATCGAAAGCGGCCTGCTGGGCTTCCTTCTCGATGTCCCAGATGCGGCGGATGTCCTGCGACACGTCGCCAAAGGCATACGTGCGGGTGATGTCCGAGTGATAGCCCTGGATCGTGCAGCCGGTATCGACCAGCACGAGCTGGCCTTCCTGAAGCTCGCGGTCGCCGGGAAGCCCGTGGGGATAGGCGGTCGCCTCTCCGAACTGGACGATGCAGAAGCTCGAGCCACTGGCGCCGAGCTTGCGATGGGCGGCATCGATGAAGTGGACCACCTCGCTCTGGCGGATGCCGGGGCGCAGGATGCGCGCGGCGGCCTGATGGACCAGCAGCGTCATGTTCTTGGCCTGCTGCATCAACGCCAGTTCGGCCGCCGACTTGACCATGCGGCACTGCTTGATGACCGGCATCGCATCGACCAGCACGGCCGCGCCGCCCTGCCGCACGCGCTCGGCAAAGTGGAAGGGCAGCTCGGGATCGATCGCCAGCGTCTTCACGCCCGTTTCGGCCAGAACCTGCAGGACCAGCGCGACCGGGTCCTGGTCTTCCTGCCACGAGCGAATGTCCACGGGGATCGCAAGGTCGGCTTCCAGCGTGCCGATCTCGAAATGCGGGCAGATCATAATCGGCTTGCGACCGGGCACGAGCAGCATGGCGACAAGACGCTCGGTCTGCCCCCAGGGCAGGCCCGAGAAGTAGCGCAGCGAAGCCCCGGCGTTCACCAGCAGGGCGTCGGCGCCTAGCCGGTCGGTCAGTTCCTGCGCGCGGGCCATGCGTGCCTCGCGCTCGGCCACCGCGATGGCCGGGGCACGGTCGGCCCAGGGTTCGAGGCGCGCCAGTTCAATCTCTGCGGTCGATCCGCCAATCATGTCTTTGTATTCCTTCATGCGAAACGCTGGATGTCGAAGGGCGAGAGCGGCAGTTCCGGCTGCCCGCCCGCGACCATCGCCGTGACCAGTCGCGCCGTGATCGGCGCGAGAGTAAGCCCGAGGTGTTGATGCCCGAAGGCATAGTAGAGATTGGCGGCCTTCGTCGAGCGCCCTATCGCCGGAAGATAGTCCGGCAGGGTCGGGCGGCAGCCCATCCAGCGCTGGAACGGCCCGGTGATCGGCAGACCCAGTTCCGCGACGTGGCGCTCCAGCCGCTCCCACTTGCGCGGGTCGGCGGGGGCATCGACCTTGCCGAGTTCCACGAAGCTCGCCGCCTGCACCGCATGGCGATAGCGGGTGACGATCATCGCGCGTTCCTCGAAGACGACCGGCGGCAGGTCGGCGGGCCAGTGGCTGGCATCGGCGCGGACGTGATAGCCGCGCTCGGCGATCATCGGCACCTTGTGGCCAAGATGCTCCATCAGTTCGCGCGAGCGGACCCCGGCACAGACAAGCACCTGCTCGGCATCGACGCCGCCGATCTCGACGCGGTTTCCGGCCATCCGCAGCTCGCCGCGCTGCGCCACCAGAACCCCGCCGCGCTGCCGGAACGCATGGCGCAAGGATTGCCGCAACTCGCCGAGATCGGCGATCTGGCCGCTGCCCGAAAACCGGATCGCCCCCGCCACCGGCCGGGCACCAAGGCCCGACAGCAATTCCCGCTCGGCTTGCGTCACGTCATGCACTTGCGCGCTGCCGGTCTCGGAAGCCAGCCATCCGGCGCGGCCCTCGCGCGCGGCCCGTTCGCCATGCCAGAGCACGAAGTGGCCGTTCAGCCTGACCAGTTCCGGTGCGCCGATCCGCTCGACAAGGGAAGTCCAGGCCGGCATCGAACCCGCCAGCAGCGGCGCCAGCGCCGCGCAGCCTGCGCGAAACCGGGCCGGTCGCGCGGCAGCAAGCAGCCTCAGCCCGAACGGCACCCATTCGGCCATCGCCGACGGCGGAAAGCCCAATGGCCCGCCGCGCAGGAACAGACGCTGCGGCAAGCTGCGGACCATGCTCATCGAGGCGAGCGGCTCCACCTGCTCCACCGCGATATGGCCCGCATTGCCCCACGACGCAGCAGCACCTTCGGCATCGTCATCGACGATCACGACCTGATGCCCCGCGTCGAGCAATTCGATGCCGGTACAGAGACCAACCACCCCGCCGCCGACAATTCCAATGGACCCCACAAAAACTCCGTTGCATAAGTCAGACTATATCGTATACCATATATCAATCACCGCCCGTTCGCACAAGGCTTTGCACCGCGATGAACGTCTCGATCCACCGCATTGATTACGCCCCGGCCCGTCCGGGCGACAAAGGATCGCGATTAACAAAACGCAATGGCCCATCAAAAAAGGTCGGATTGCAGCGCCATTGGGGATCATCTACCGTATACGTTAGATCGAGGGCGTTAAACGCCATCGAGACGTTTATGGAGATTCACTGGTGACAATCGTCGTCCGCACCCTTGCCGAACGCATTTTCGACGTGATCCGCGAAAGGATCGTCGAAGGAAAGCTTCCTGTTATGGAGCCGGTCAGGCAGGATGCACTGGCAGCCGAACTCGGCGTCAGCAAGATTCCGCTGCGCGAAGCGCTCGCCCGGCTCGAACATGAAGGCCTGCTGACCAGCCAGGCCAATCGCGGCTGGTTCGTCCGCCCGATGTCAAGCGACCAGGCCGAGGAAATCTACCTCCTGCGCCTTGCCACCGAACCGGCCGCCGCCGCCTATGCCTGCACCAAGGCCGACGATTCCGACCGGCAAGCCGCCATCAAGGCTTTCGAGGTTCTCGACGCAGCGGCGAAGGAAAACCTCAGCGACGTCGCCGTGCGCAACCGCGAATATCACGTCTCGCTGGTGCGTCCCGGCAAGCGCCTGCTGACCACGCAGCTGGTCGAGCGCCTCGAAGTGCTCGCCGAACGCTACGTCATCGCGCACCTCGAACCCGCCGGACGCGGCGACCGCGCGCACATGGAACACCGTGACCTGCTCGATGCCTGGCTCGCCGGAGAGGCGGACAAGGTGCAGAGCCTGCTCACCCAGCACATCGCCAGCACGCTCGACGACTTGCGCGCTCATTTTACCGCCAGCCAGACACCAGGCTGAAACAATAACCAGGGGGATCCATGCTCGGACCGCGTAAATCGATAGAAAAACTCTCACAACGCGAATCCGGGCATTCCCTGGCCAAGACCCTGAGCTGGCCGCACCTGATTGCCCTTGGCGTCGGCGCCATCGTCGGCACCGGCATCTACACCCTGACCGGCGTCGGTGCCGAGCGCGCCGGTCCGGCGGTGATCCTCGCCTTCGCCATTGCGGGCGCGGTCTGCGCCTGCGCGGCGCTCGCCTATGCCGAAATGGCGACGATGATCCCCGCCGCGGGCAGCGCCTATACGTTCTCCTATGCCGCCATGGGCGAGACCATCGCCTGGATCGTCGGCTGGAGCCTGATCCTCGAATATTCGCTGGCCTGCTCCACCGTTGCCGTCGGCTGGTCGGGCTATCTGGTCGGCTGGATAGAGTCGGCGGGCATCCACCTGCCGCACATGTTGCTGGTCGGCCCGCACGGCGGCGGCATCGTCAACCTGCCCGCCGTGCTCGTTGCACTGGCGGTCATGGGCATGCTGATCGCGGGGACGCGTGAAAGCGCGACGCTCAACATCGTGCTCGTCATCATCAAGCTCGTCGCCCTGTCGATCTTCGTCGTCATGGCGCTGCCCGCCTTCCACGGCGGCAACCTCGAACCCTTTATGCCCTACGGCTTCGCCAGCACCGAGATCGAAGGCCAGAAGCGCGGGGTCATGGCCGCTGCCGCCATCGTGTTCTTCGCCTTCTACGGTTTCGACGCCGTCGCCACGTCTGCCGAGGAAGCCAAGAATCCGGGCCGCGACCTCACCATCGGCATCGTCGGCTCGATGGTCGTCTGCACCGCGATCTACATGGCGGTCGCCATCACCGCGATCGGCGCCCTGCCGTTCCAGCAGCTTGCCAACTCGCCCGAGCCGCTCGCCCTCGTGCTGCGCCAGCTCGGCCAGCCCGTCGCCGCGCACCTGATCGCCTTTGCCGCCGTGCTCGCCCTGCCTTCGGTCATCCTCGTCATGATGTACGGCCAGAGCCGCGTGTTCTTCGTCATGGCCCGCGACGGCCTGCTTCCCCGCAGCCTTGCCAAGATCAGCCCCCGCACCGGCGCCCCCACCCGCATCACCCTGATGACCGGCGTGTCGATCGCCGTCGTCGCGGGCATCTTCCGCCTCGACGAGATCGCCGAACTGGCCAATGCAGGCACCCTGATCGCCTTCATTTCGGTCGGCGCCTGCCTGATGATCCTGCGCCGCCGCGCGCCGGAACTGCCGCGCCTGTTCAAGTGCCCCAAGCCCTTCCTCGTCGGCACGCTGACGATCCTAGGCTGCGCCTACCTGCTGTTCAGCCTGCCCGAGAGCACGCTGGTCCGCTTCGGCGCCTGGAACGTGATCGGCCTGCTGGTCTACTTCCTCTATGGCCGCACCCGTAGCGAGGCTGGACGCGAAGCCGCCGCGGCCGCCTAAACACCTCGAACCGTTCCCAACTGTAGCTTTCAAGATCCAAGGAGATCGCGATGAAACGCGCCCTCGTTCTGGCGGCCGCCCTGCTCGGCACCGCCCTCTCGCCTGCCGCGCCTGCCCTTGCCAAGACGGCTTATGACGGCATCTGGCTGTTCGACGACACCCCGCCGACACCCGGCGTGACGATGATGGAAGTCACCTCGAAGGGCGGGAAGATCGCCGGCACCGTCACGACCAAGTGGTACGGCCCGGTCGAGATGATGAACCCGCGCATCGAGAACGGCGAACTCAAGTTCGAAGCCCGCAACCTCAACGACAAGGAGCATCTCACCCGCCCCTGGAGCGTCGCGCTCGAAAGTGGGCAGGCCCACCTCAAGGGCCGGATCTGGGAATCCGAGGTCGACAGCAAGGGCCGCCAGGGCAAGCCCGCCGACGCCAAGGCGCGTGCCTTCCAGTTCTCGACCCTCGCCCCGCTCGGCACACCGATCCCCAACAAGCTCGCCGCCACGCCGCCGATGGGCTGGAGCAGCTGGAACAAGTTCGCCGAGCACATCGACGACAAGACCGTGCGCGCGCAGGCCGACGCCATGGTCTCGACCGGGCTGCGCGATGCGGGCTATCTCTATATCAACATCGACGACGGCTGGCAGGGCAAGCGCGACGCGAACGGCGTGCTCCAGCCCAACGAGAAGTTCCCGGACATGAAGGCGCTGACCGACTACGTCCACTCCAAGGGCCTCAAGATCGGTATCTATTCCTCGCAGGGACCGCGCACTTGCGCCGGTTACGAGGGCAGCTACGGCCACGTCGCGCAGGATGCGAAGACTTATGCGGAATGGGGCTTCGACTACCTGAAATACGACCTCTGCTCGGGCGAATGGTTCTATGCCGACGCCGATACCGTGAAGCGCAGCTACTACGAGATGGGCGCCGCGCTTCAGGCAACGGGCCGCGAGTTCATCTATTCCCTTTGCGAATATGGCCGCTTCGATGTCGGCAGCTGGGGCCGCGACGTCGGCGGCCAGCTCTGGCGCACGACCGGCGACATCACCGACGACTATCCTACGATGGCGAAGATCGGCTTCGACAAGAACGGCAATCCCAACTGGGCCGGTCCCCACGGCTGGAACGATCCGGACATGCTGGAAGTCGGCAACGGCGGCATGAGCGCGGACGAATATCGCACCCACATGACGCTCTGGGCGATGTCCGCCGCGCCGCTGATGATGGGCCACGACCTTCGCGAAACCGATGCGGCAACGCTGGCAATGCTCACCAACAAGCGCGTGATCGCCGTCGATCAGGACGCGAAGGGCGTACAGGGCAAGGCCGTGCGGAAGATCGGCACGATGGAAGTCTGGGCCAAGCCGCTGGCCGATGGCCGCGTCGCCCTCGCGCTGTTCAATCGCGGCGATGCGGCAGCCTCGCTGGCACTGACCCCGGCCGACGCGGGCCTCGCCTCGGTCTCGCAAGTCGAAGACCTGTGGAGCGGTGCCAAGGCCGCCAAGCTACCTGCCAACTACACCGTGCCCGCACGCGGCGCGGTCATGCTCACGGTCGGCAGCTGACGCTGGCATAAGAAGTCCCAACTGCCGTCGCTTGCGACGGTAGACCTGCCGCCGGGAGCCGCTCAGCCGGAACCCGGCGGCATTCGTCGCCTGCACGATTCCTTATAACCCTTATTCATCTTTGTTATTGCGAGGCATTCGCACTTGTCGTAATGGCTGCCGCTCAAGGGGGCCGGGACTCGATTCCGCATCGTTACACGCGCTTCCCCTCTTTCAAGGGAAACGTGCAAGTTGAGCGGCAGTGGCGATAGTCTCGATGTGCTGGATGCTGCAGCCCCGACAGGCGCGCCCGCAACCGCGCGCATCGATCCACCCGTTCGCAAGGCGGCTCCGGCTGCGCCGCGAAAGGCCCCTGCGAAAAAGAAGAACAAGAAGGCCCGCGCCTTCTGGCTCAAGCAGCTCCACACCTGGCACTGGGTGAGCGCGGCGGTCTCGCTGGCGGGGATGTTCCTTTTCGCGATTACCGGCATCACGCTCAACCACGCCGCCTCGATCGGCGCCGAACCCAAAGTCGTGCAGAGCCAGGGCAGGATCGCCCCCGGCCTGCTGCGACAATTGCCGCCCGCAGGGGACAGCACCGCCCCGCTGCCCGCCGACGTGGCCAAGGCCGTCGCGGCTGCGGTACCGCTCGATCCCTCCGGTTTTGCGGCGGACTGGTCTGCCGACGACGAAGTCTATGTCGCCATGCCCGGGCCCGGCCGCGACGCCTGGGTCAGCATCGACCGCTCCAACGGCGCGGTCTCCGCCGAAGTGACGAAACGCGGCGCGGTTTCCTACCTCAACGACCTGCACAAGGGCCGCAATACCGGCTCCGTGTGGTTCTGGTTCATCGATCTTTTCGCGACGGCCTGCGTCATCTTCACCGTGACCGGCCTGTTCCTGCTCCAGCTTCACGCCAAGCACCGGCCCTCGACCTGGCCGCTGGTGGGACTGAGCCTGCTGATCCCGCTCGCGATCGCCCTGATCTTCATCCACTGAGAAACAAGAAGGCACCGATGACGACATCGAAGGCACTGCCCGCGCTTCCGCTTCTGGCCCCGCTCATGGCGGCCGGAACCATCGCCACTCCGGCGGCGGCGGCCACCGTGAGCGTGACGATCCCGCGTATCAACGTCGCGGAATACCATCGTCCTTACGTCGTCGGCTGGCTGGAACCCGCTGCGGGCGGCCCGGCCCGCACCGTCTTCGTGTGGTACGACGTCAAGAAGGCGGGCCGCGAACCCGGCACCAAGTGGCTGGCAGACTTGCGCTCCTGGTGGCGCAAGGGTGGCCGCTCGATGAACCTGCCTGCCGACGGCCTCAGCGGCGCCACTCGCGCGCCCGGCACCTATCAGGTCGCCCTGCCCGCCAACCTTCCGGCCGGACAATACGTCTTCAAGGTGGAAGCCGCGCGCGAAACCGGAGGCCGCGAACTGGTCTCGGTTCCGATCACCGTTCCGGTCAAGAAGAGCGCTTCGGCGGCAGGCACTTCCGAACTGGGCGCCGTCACCATTCGCTGACTTCGCTCTCTCGCATTTTCTAAGATTTTTGGGGACATGACATGCGCTACAGTTCCATCCTGATCGCCTCGGCCGCCGTGGCTGCCGCCCTCGCCTCGCCTGCCTCCGCGCACCGTGCATGGCTGCTGCCCTCGACCACCACACTGGCGGGAACCAGCGAATTCGTGACCGTCGACGCGGCCATCTCGAACGACCTGTTCTACCCCGACCACTTCCCGATGAACCCCGAGCAGGTCACGGTCTGGACGCCCGATGGCAGCGTGGGCAAGCTCGAAAACCCCGCCACCGGCCGCTACCGCTCGACTTTCGACGTGAAGATCGACAAGCCCGGCACCTGGAAGATCGGCACCCAACGCTCGGGGATCATGGGCAGCTTCAAGGTGGACGGCGAGACCTGGCGCCTCGGCGGTCGCGGCCGTCCGATGGGCGCTCCGGGTGCGGGCGGCCCCGGAGGTCCCGGTGGTCCGGGCGGCGCTCCAGCCCGCAGCGTTGCAACCGTCGCGGACATCCCGGCCAACGCCACCGACGTGAAACTCGTGGAAGCGATCTCCGGCAATTACATCTACGTGACCGCCGATGCTCCCACCAAGACCGTGTTCGCGCCGACCGGCAAGGGCCTTGAAATCGATCCGATCACGCACCCCGACGAACTCGTTTCGAATGAAGAGGGCCAGTTCCGCTTCCTGATCGACGGAAAGCCCGCCGCCGGAGTAAAGGTCACGGTCGTTCCCGGCAGCAAGAAGTACCGCGAGGCCGAAGAGGCGCAGGAACTGACCACCGGCAGCGACGGCGTGCTCCATATCAAGTGGCCGGTCGCCGGAATGTACTGGATCAACGCCAGCGCCAGCGACAACAAGCCTAGCGAGAAGCGCGCGACCGAGCGCCGCATGACCTACACTGCCACCGTCGAAGTGGTCGCGCCCTGACCGGCAGCCTGCGACTGGCAATTCCTCTCGACATCGATCCGGGCGCCCTGGCCGACTGGCGGCAGGACGCTCCGGTCATCGATCTCGGCGGGGAAACCATGGGCACGACCTGGCGCCTGCGCCTGGCCGTGCCCAAGGTTTTCGATCGGTCGGAGATCGTCGCGGCGATCGAGGCCCGGCTCGAAGACATTCTCGCGCAGATGAGCCACTGGCGCGCGGATTCGGTGCTGGGCCGGTTCAACCGTGCGCCTGCGGGCGAATGGATATCCCTCCCGCCCGATTTCGCAGGCGTGATGAGTGCGGCGCTGGCCATCGCCGAGATGACCGACGCCGCCTTCGATCCGGCGATAGGTGCTATCGTCGATCTCTGGGGCCATGGCCCGACTCCGGTCGAAGCCCCACCGACGCCGGGCGCGCTTGCCGAAGCTCGTTCGCTTTCCGGCTGGCAGCGGCTGTCCTACGATCACGACAACAGTCGTCTGCTCCAGCCCGGTGGCCTTCGTCTCGACTTGTCCGGCATTGCCAAGGGCTATGCGGTCGATACCCTTGCAGCACTTCTGCGAAAACGCGGTTACGGTCATTTCCTTGTCGAGATCGGCGGCGAACTCGTCGGTTGCGGGCTCAGGCCCGATGGCGATCCCTGGTGGGTAGACCTCGAAACCCCGTCAGGCGAGATACCGCCGCTGCGCATCGCTCTTCACCAGCTCGCCGTCGCGACCTCAGGGGATTACGTGCGCGGTCGTCATACTATCGACCCGCGCAGCGGCCTGCCGGTCGAACATGCCATGGCCGTGAGCGTGCTCCATCGCTCTGCCATGCTGGCCGACGCCTGGGCCACCGCACTCTCCGTCATGCCGCCCGCCGCGATGCACAAGCTCGCGACCGGCGAAAACCTGGCTGTCCGGGCGTTGCACCGAGTGGGTGAGAGCATCGAGGAATGGCTCAGTCCGGCATTACAAGCGCTGATAGTCGAACTGGAGGCTGCCGACTGAAGGCCCTCGATCTGCAACAACCGTTCCTAACAGCGGCTGTCCATGAACAGCTCTGCAACAAAAGCGATACGTTTGTAACAAAGTGTATTGCGAATGCGAATGACTCTCATTATCGGAGCCGCAACAGGTTTCCAAAACATGAGGGGAAATATGTCTTTCAAGCCTTCGTCTGCGGCTGCGCGCCGTACCTTCCTGGCACTTTCCTGCATCGCTCCGGCGATTGCACCTGTCGCTCACGCTCAGCAGGCTGACGGTCAGCGCGTGCTCGGCGGCGTGACCGTCAGCGATACCGCGATCGACGAGCAGCCGGGCCGCAAGCTCGAATCCCCCAAGCGCACCCGCCCGGTCCTGGACACCCCGCAGACCATCACCGTATTGTCCAATGAAGTGATCGAGCAGCAGAACCTGCTGACCCTGCGCGACGTGCTCTCCACCGTACCCGGCATCACTTTCGGCGCAGGCGAAGGCGGCACCGGCCCCGGCGACAACATCACCTTCCGAGGCTACAGCGCCAGCAACGACATCACCGTCGACGGCGTTCGCGACAGCGCGCAGATCACCCGCACGGACTCGTACAACCTCGAACAGATCGAAGTGACGAACGGCGCGAACTCGGTGATCTCGGGTGCCGGTTCGACGGGCGGCAACATCAACATCGTCACCAAGCGCCCCAAGTCGGATGATGCCTACCTCGCAACCGCAGGTATCGGCACCGACAACTACTACCGCGCGACGGTGGACCTGAACAAGCGCGTCAACGATCTCGTCGCCTTCCGCCTCAACGGCATGTGGCACCGCAACGACGTACCCGGCCGCGATGTCGAGGACTACAAGCGCTGGGGCATCGCGCCCTCCGTCACCATCGGCATCGACAGCCCGACCCGCCTGACCCTCCAGTACAACCACCAGGAAGACGACAACATCCCGCAGTACGGCGTGCCGTACTATGCCGGTAAGGGCGTCCCCGGCGTTCATCGCAGCGACTACTTCGGCTATCGCAACTTCGACAAGCAGCGCATCAACGTCGACCAGCTGACCGCGATCTTCGAGCACGACTTCAGCGATACGGTCTCGATCCGCAACCTCGCCCGCTGGCAGGATTCGCGCCAGCTCACCCAGGTAAGCCCGCCGCAGGGCACGTACTGCCTCGCGAACGGCGTTACCCCGCTTGGCGCCGCCTGTACCGTCAACGTCGGCACCACTGCAGCCCCCAACAACGTGCTGCTGCCCGCAGGCTACTACCTGATCGGCGGTCCGCGCGGCAACACGCGCGACATCCGCAACCAGCTGATGTTCGACCAGCTCGACCTCAAGGCCGTATTCAACACCGGCGCCATCGAGCACACGATCACGCTCGGCGGCGCGGCGACCTGGGAAAAGTACGACCTCTACACCGGCAACTCGCTGCGCGGTGCGGACGGCTCGGTGCCCTATTCGCGCTATCCGCTGGTCAATATCGACAATCCGAACGATGTCGTGACGGGACCGGCCAGCCCCTACTTCACCTATGGCAGCAACGTCTATGTCGGCCCGGTGAACTTCATCCGCGCCGGGCACACCATCGGCGAACAGACCAATGTCGCGGGCTATCTGTTCGATACCATGAAGCTCGGCAAGTTCGAACTCAGCGCCGGCGCCCGTCTCGAACGCAATGTCGGCACCACCCGTGCGGACACGATCTGCTCCACCATGGGCGGCTGCACCGTCAGCGGCACCCGGTTCGCGCTGGGTGAAGTCAGCACCGTGGGCGCCAAGACCCGCAATGCCGATACGCTGTTCTCCTACCGCGTGGGCCTGAACTACAAGCCGGTCGAGCAAGTCAGCATCTACGCCGCCTACGGCAATTCGCGCACACCTTCGAAGAACTCGGTCAACGGTTCCTGCACGGCCGATGCACCGGGCGCCACCAATACGACCTGCAACATCAACCCGGAATCGGCCAAGAACTACGAAATCGGCGTGAAGGGCGAACTGTTCGACGGCGGCCTGCTGCTTACCGCATCGGCTTTCCGCAACGAGCGGGACAAGTATGCCGTCATCTCCGGCGACCCGACGGTTCCGAACCAGCAGCTCGACGGCAAGTCGCGTGTGGACGGCATCGCGCTCGGCGCCTCGGGCGCGATCACCAAGGCCTGGACGATCACGGCGAACTACACCTACCTCAAGGCCAAGCTGCTCCAGTCGGTTTCGGACGAGTGCCTTGCACGCCCCGGCAGCGGCACCTGCACCAACACGGCTGGGAACCCCAACCCCGGCGCCGGTCAGTACCTGCCGCAGACCCCGAAGCACTCGGGCAGCCTGTTCACCACTTATCGTCTGCCTTTCGGCCTGACGCTGGGCTACGGCCTTACCTACCAGGACGGCTTCCTGCTCTCGGCCGCGACGCCGACCGCAGCCGCCGTCAAGTCGGACGACTACCTGATCCACCAGGGCTTCCTGTCCTACGACTTCACCCCGAACCTCTCGGCGCAGATCAACGTCAAGAACATCGGCAACAAGCTCTACTACCAGCGCATCCGCAACAACGGCTGGGCCACGCCGGGCGATGCCCGCTCGGCGGTCCTGACCATTACCGCGAAGATGTAAGAAGTCCCAACGGCCCGGCGGGTGCGCAACGCGCATCCGCCGGGTTCCATTTCGAAGAATAGCTTGATCGCGGTCATTGTCAGCACCCGATTAATGGGCAAGAGAAGCCGCATGGTCATCGAAATCCCCGAGCTTTTCTCCGCTGACGAAGTGCGCGAGTTCCGCCGGGCGCTGGAAGGCGCCGACTGGGCGGACGGCCGCGCCACTGCCGGCCACCGTGCCGCGCAGGTCAAGGAGAACGAGCAGCTGCCGCTCGATCATCCGCTGGCTAAGCAACTGGGCGACCGCGTGCTGGCCCGGCTCATGCAGACCCCGCTGTTCATCGCCGCCGCCCTGCCGCAACGCGTGCTCCAGCCCCGCTTCAGCCGCTACGACGGGCGTGGGCACTACGGCAATCATGTCGACAACGCGATCTTCCCGATCCCCGGCACCGGCGAACACTTGCGCAGCGACATTTCGAGCACCCTGTTCCTCAGCGACCCCGACGCATACGACGGCGGCGAACTGATGATCGAGGACATGTTCGGCACGCACACGATCAAGCTGCCGGCAGGCCACCTGATCGTCTATCCCGGCAGCAGCCTGCACCGCGTCGCGCCGGTGACGCGCGGCACCCGCTTCGTCTCGTTCTTCTGGACCCAGAGCTTCGTCGCAGCGCCCGAACGCCGCCGCCTGCTGCTCGAACTCGACGGCGCGATCCAGGGCGTGGCGGGCGATCATCCCGAGCACCCTTCGGTCGACACCCTCACGCAGGTCTACCACAACCTGCTGCGCCAATGGTCGGCGACGTGAGCGACGCACCGCTTCCCGCGCTGACGCAGATCCCGGCGGACTTGCGCAGCCTTGCCGATTACGAACGCCGCGCCCCCGCCCATCTCACCGCCGAAGCCTGGCACCATATCGAGGAAGGCTCAGGCACCGGACAGACCCTGCGCGCCAACCGCGAGGCTTTCGCGCGCCGCGGGTTCCGCCCCCGCGCCATGGCCGACCTCCGTGGTGGTACCACCGCGATCGACCTGTTCGGACGCACCCACAGCGCCCCGCTGATGCTCGCGCCGATCGCCTACCAGCGCCTCGCCCATCCCGATGGCGAACTGGCGAGCGTGCGTGCCGCCACCGCGCTCGATACGGGCACCATTGTCAGCACCCTGTCGAGCGTGACGCTGGAGGACATTGCCGAGGCTGCCCGCGCCTTCGCCCGCGAACTCGGCAAGCCCACCGCGCCGCTGTGGTTCCAGCTCTATCTCCAGCCCGACCGGGAGCACAGCCTTGCCCTCGTCCGTCGCGCCGAGGCAGCGGGTTACGAGGCGATCGTGCTCACCATCGATGCCGCCATCAAGCTCTCCGGCATGACCCTGCCGCCCGGCGTCGGCGCGGCGAACCTTGCCGGAATGCCGCTGCCGCGCCAGACCGCAACGCCGGGCGGGCGCATTCTGTTCGGTACCCCGCTCGCCGATACGGCCCCGCGCTGGGAGGACCTCGCCTGGCTGCGCGAAGCCACGACCCTGCCGATCCTCGTCAAGGGCATGGTACTGGGCGAGGACGCGGTGCGCGCCGTCGATCTCGGTGCGGACGGCCTCATCGTCTCCAACCACGGCGGCCGCGTGCTTGACGGATTGCCAAGCGTGCTCGACGTGATCGAAGAAGTAGCGGAGGCGACCGGCGGGCACATTCCGCTCCTCTCCGACGGCGGTTTCCGCTCCGGCACCGACGTGGTCAAGGCGCTGTCGCTCGGGGCAAGTTCGGTCCTGATCGGCCGTCCGCAGATGCACGCCCTTGCCGTCGCCGGAATGCCGGGCGTGGCCCATGCGATTCACCTGCTGCGCACCGAACTGGAAGCGGCTATGGCGCAGCTCGGATGCGCGACCCCGGCCGAGATCACCCGCGAGCGATTGACCGACCTTCGGTGATGCCGCGACAATCGCGGCTCGCTCATCTCCGGTAAATCTCTGAAATTGCATCGCGGGTTCGTTCGCCGATGAGGCGACGCAACAACGACGCCAAGCTGTCACCAATTAATACAAATTGTGACGCCCCAAAGGGTGCGAATTTTGTCATGGCAGCAACAATAGAAGATGAGGGATTTACAAAAGTGGTGCGACTCCGTTTCGGCCTTTTGGCGTCGGCGGCCCTGGTGGCATGGCCTCTTGCTTCGGTTCATGCCCAATCCGGCTCGACCGGCAGCAATAGTGCTACAACCTCTCATCCCGCCATCGAAGATACCGGCGAGGAAATGGAGATCGTCGTCTCCGGCCAGAAGCCGCGCGGCTCGGTCATCGGCGACATCGCGCCCGAAGTGACCTTCAACTCCGGAGACGTGCGCGCGCTGGGCGTTTCCAGCGTCACCGAACTGCTTGAGGAACTCGCGCCGCAGACCGAAAGTGCGGGCGGCGGCGCCCCGGTCGTCCTGCTCGAAGGACGCCGCATCGCCAGCTTCCGCGAAGTCGGCACGATCCCCACCGAAGCGATCCAGCGTGTCGAGATCCTGCCCGAGGAAGTTGCGCTGAAATACGGCTATGCGGCGACGCAGAAAGTCGTGAACATCGTCCTGCGCCAGCGGTTCCGCGCCTACACCCTCGAAACCGGCGGCAAGCTCACCACCAAGGGTGACGGTCTGACCCTTAACCCCAAGGCCGATTTCCTGGCGATCCGGCGCGGCGAGCGCGTCAATATCGATGCCAACTACTCGCACGCCAATCCGATCACCGAGGCCCAGCGCGGCCTTGCGACCAGCGCGGGCGACGGCAACAACCGCACCTTGCGCTCGGGATCGGAAGCCCTGACGCTGACGGGGACTTACGCCAAGCCGCTGTCGCAAGTCTGGCTGGCCACGATCAACGGCGAAGTCACCACCACCGATACCGAGGCCTTGCGCGGCAGCGCGCTTTCCCCCGTCACCATTCCCGGCGGCAGCGCTTATGCGAGCGGTGCGGTAGACGAGACATTCCTGCCGACCGTCACCGGCCTTTCGCCGCTGACCAACAGCAACAGCACCCAGACCGGGCATCTCGGGCTGACCTTGAACGGTACCACGCAGAAGTGGCAGTGGACCGTCACCGGCAACTACGACCACAGCGACACCCGCTCGATCCAGCAGCGCCCGCTGAACCTTGCCGATTACGCCGCCGCCGTCGCCGCCGGAGACCCGCTGGCCGATCCCGCCCTGCCGATCGCCGGTCAGTTCCTGGACTTCCAGTCGGCCAACCAGTCGCGCAATTCCACCGACAGCGCCGAACTCAACCTGATCGCCACCACCTCGCCCTTACAACTGCCCGCAGGCGCCGTGAACACGACCTTCAAGGTCGGCGGCACGCTCGACCGCTCCGAAAGCGAGATCACCCGGCAAGGCCTGACGCAGTACCGGAATCTCGACCGCAACCAGGGTGAGGCCTCGGTCAATATCGACATCCCGCTCAGCAGCCGCGCGGTGCCGCTGTTCCCCGGCGCCGGAAAGATGTCGATCAACGCCAATGCCGCCGTGCGTCAGGTCGGCGATTTCGGTACGCTGCGCACGCTCGGCGGCGGTTTCACCTGGAACCCGACGACCCAATTGAGCCTGATCGCCAGCTACCGCGACGACCAGAGCGCGCCCAGTGCAGCGCAGCTCGGCGGCGCGGTGATCACCACCGCCAATGTCGATATCTTCGACTATACGCGCGGGCAGTCGTATCGCGTGACGGCGCTGACCGGCGGCAGTCCCGATCTCAAGGGATCGGGCATGCGCAACTTCCGCCTGGGCGGTACTTTCCGCCTGAGCGATCCGAACATCACGCTCAACCTCGACTACAACCGCACCTGGCAGCGCAATCAGGTAACGGCCTTGCCCGGCGCGACGCCAGCGGTCGTCGCCGCTTTCCCGGAACGCTTCACGCGCGATGCCGATGGCGACTTGGTCTCGGTCGACCTGCGGCCGATCAACATCGCCAGCGAGGACAAGTCCCAGCTGCGCATGGGCATCACGTTCACGAAATCGCTGAAGACGCCGCAGTCGCAGATCGACGCCATGCGCGAGAGTTTCCGCAAGCGTTTCCCGAACGGCTTCCCCGGTCGCCCGGACAGCGAAGGCGGCCCGCCGCCGCCGCCCGCCGATAGCGAGGCTGCCGGCTCGCGGCCCGACAACGCCGGCGCCTCTCCGGATACTACCGCGAACGCACCGGGCAATCCGGGAAGCGGAAGTGGCGGCGGCTTCGACCGTCCGGGCGGCGGTGGACCCGGCGGAGGACGCGGTTTCGGTGGCGGCGGGTTCGGCGGAGGAGGACGCGGCGGGCGCCTGACCTTCTCGCTCTACCACACCTGGGTCTTCTCCGACCGCGTGGTTCTGCGCGAAGGCCAGCCCGAGATCGACCTGCTCAAGGGCGGTACGATCGGCGCCAGCAGCGGCGGCACCCCGCGCCACAAGCTGGAACTCCAGACCGGCTATTCGCAGAGCGGCCTCGGCATGCGCTTCACCGGAAGCTGGCAAAGCGGCACGACCGTGAACGGCGTGGAAGGCTATCCGACGACACAGCTGCGCTTCGACGATTTCGCAAAGTTCGACTTGCGCCTCTTCGCCGATCTCGGTCAGCAGCCCAAGCTGGTGGACAAGATGCCGTTCCTGCGCGGCTCACGCGTGACGTTCTCGGTCTCCAACTTGTTCGACGCGCGCCAGAAAGTGCGCGACGGCAATGGCAACACGCCCTTCGCCTATTCGCCCTACTACCTCGACCCGGTGGGCCGTTCGTTCCAGCTCACCTTCCGCAAGCTGTTCTTCACGGCTCCACCAGGAGGACAGGGCCGCGGGCCGCGGTAACGGGGGTGCGGCGCGACGGCTTCTCCGCCTCGCGCCGCAAGCCGACAGCGCCGTTCCGGACAAACTTCAGGCTAGTAACTGCGAATGCGTTGCAATAGCATATCTTTCGCGACCTGGAGTGACCGCCGATGACCTTTCACTTTCCCGCCCCGTCTTCACCGGGCACCCTGTCGCCCAGCGTTCTCGTAGACATGGCGCGCTGCTGGACCCAGGCCCGCCGTGAAGGACGCCTGACCCAGCCCAGCCTTGCCGACCGCCTCGATCCGTTCGACTGCGCCGTTCTCGCGCCGGTGCTCGACAGCTTCTGCCTCCTGCTCGAAGCCGCGCTCGACCGGCCGTTTCGGATAGGCGAAGCCCGGCACCTCTCCTCTGACGAGCGATTGATGCTGACGCTGCTCGAAGGGCCGGAACTGCGCACCGTTACGCTGCCCTGCGACAGCACACGTGGCGCCCTGCTCGATCTCGCGATCCGTTCCACCCGGATCATGATCGCCCTTACGCTTCGGCAAGCGCGCAAAATGAAGGTCAAAGGCTGATTTGGGCCATGATCATCACGAAGAAGATGACCAGCGCCGTCGAAGCGAACCACCCCAGCAGGACGGTGCGCCAGAACGCGCCGAACCACCCCACCCCGTAAGCGCCGCGCAATTGCCGGTACATGTGGATCGGCGGCAGGAAGAACAACACCGCCAGCACGGCCTTGGCGCCGAGAGAATCCAAGACCATGCCAAGAATGACCAGCAAGGTCATGAAACAGAGTGAATAAGTGACGAAGACCGTGTGATCGTACAGGTGGAATCTGCGGCTGAACGGGAACAGCAGCCAGAGGAACGGCACCGAGATCGGGATCAGCGCCCAGCTATATTTATAGGCATAAGTCTGAAGCTTGTAGGCAGCGAGTTCCGGGTTCTTTTTGAATTTCTTGATGGCCTTGTCGATCTGGCGGAAGTCGCTGTAGCTCTGCCGGTCAGGCAGGTTTTCGGCAATGGCTGAGCGGGTGTCTTCCAGGGCTTCGATTTGCTGTTTCTTGCTGTCGATCCTGCCATCCAACGCCTGAGTATCGGCGCGCCGATCCTTCAGCGACTGCCGCTCTGCCTGCAAGGCGGCAAGTTCCTTCTCGCTTGCGGCAATCGCCTGTTCGAAATTGTCCGCTCGGACGTTCGGGATCTCGGCGCCTTCATGGCTTTCCAAGGCATGGAAGGCCGCAAACATCAGGAAGACGCTGAACAGGAACAGCGCGATCGGAGAGACATAGCTCGCCCGCCGCCCGTCGATATATTCGCGGGTAAGCCGGCCAGGCCGCCAGGCGAGCAGCGGCAGCGTGCGCCAGATCTTGCCCTCGAAATGGAACACACCGTGCAGCAGATCGTGAAAGAACGCGCCGAGGCTGCGATGGACATGCACGGCCTGGCCACATGCATGGCAGTGCGACCCGACCAGCGAGGTGCCGCAATTGAGACACGCGGTTTCATGGGTATGTCCGTCGCGCCCCGTCTCCGGCTCGGCAGCCTTCGCGGCCAGTGCGCCCTGCCCAAGCTCGGCCAGACTTTCCGTAATCTCGTTCATGCATTCCCCCTGAAGCAGGAGGAGCCTATCGCGTTGTCCAGCGACTGAACAGGGCCTGCTAGGACGCCCGTTCGGCGAGCTTGGCCTCGATGGCCTTCCACAGGCGCGCGAACTGCTGCGCGGCCGGACTTTGCGGGGAATGGGCGCCGACCGGCTGCCGGTGCACCGCGCATTGCTCGACGGCGCTGGCATAGGGGACAGAGGGCCAGTTCGGGTTCGCCTCGCGCGCCTGCCGGTGCAGGGCGCGGCGGATATCCAGCATCGAGAGCACCGGCAGGATCGGCGGATGGCGGCGCGTATTCCCGGCGATTTCCCGCACCACGAGATCGAAAGCACGTGCGGAAAGCGGCGAAGGCGGCAGCGGCACGATCACCAGATCGGCAGCGCGTACGACTTGCGCGGAAAGCTCGTTCATCACCGGCGGGCAATCCAGCACGATGCGGGCATAGCTACCGGAGAGTTCCTCGGTCAGCTTGGCGAGGCGCTTGCGCTTGCCGATCCGCATGAGCTGGGCATCGAGTGCGCGAATGCTCTCGTCGGCGGGGAGGACGTCTATCCCGTCCCAGGCGGTTTTCTGGATCAGCTTGGCCGGGGAGCGATCGCGCGAGAAGACTTCCTCCGCCAGTCCGGAACCTTTCGGCTCCAATCCATAGAGAAAGCCCGAACCTCCCGCCGCGTCGAGATCCCAGAGCAGCGTGCGATGGCCGCCTTGCGCCGAGAACCAGGCGAGATTGGCGGCGAAGGTCGTCTTTCCGACCCCGCCCTTGACGCTGTAGATCGCGATCGTGGCCCCGACGGAGGACCGCTCTTCCACGTCCTGCTCAACTTCGGGACGCGCGTACTCCCGAACCGATCCACCGGCGATCCGGGGTAATTTGTGCTTCCTGCCAACCACAGGAAGGATCGTTGCCGGTGCAGCGCAATCCGTCAACCGGGAACCTCTTAAGGCTCAGATTTTAGTCCAAAAACGCCATTGGCCCGCACATCCACCCGAAAAATCGGATGGCCGTGCGGGCCGATGCTGTAATCTGGCTTTCGCCGGATCAAAAGACGAGCGATCAGCCGTCGTAGTCGCCACCCAGCGAGGTATTGCGGGTAGGCGCCGAAGCGGTGATGCGCAGGGCTTCGGCCGACTGGCTGAGCGAGCCGATTTCGTCCATCTCGTCGTCGTCGTCCGGCAGGACGCGCTGCATCGAGGTGACGAGCGTTTCCTTGAGGTTGGACGGGGTCACGGTCTGCTCCGCGATTTCGCGCAGGGCGACGACCGGGTTCTTGTCACGGTCGCGCTCAAGGGTGAGTTCGGCGCCGCCCGAGATCTCGCGCGCACGCTGTGCGGCCAGCAGGACCAGGTCGAAGCGGTTGGGGATCTTGTCGACACAATCTTCGACAGTAACGCGCGCCATGGGCACTCCGTATGAAATCTGGTGGATCGGTAAACGAGGGCCGTTAAGCGGATAACCCGCAAGAGTCAAGAAAACTACGCGCCTGCCGAGCGGCGGAAGCAGGTCGCCTCGTGATCGTCGATCACACCCACGGCCTGAAGCCAGGCATGGACCACCACCGGGCCGACGAAACCGAAGCCGCGCTGCTTCAGCGCCGCCGACAGGGCATCGCCTGCCGGGGAACGCGCGGCGCTGCCGGTGCCGTCGCCCATGGCCGTCTCGCCGTCGACGAAGGACCAGACGAATTCGGCGAAGTCCTCGCCCTGTTCCCGCATCGCAAGATATCCCTGCGCATTGCGAATGGTCGCCTCGATCTTGGCCCGCGCGCGGACGATGCCCGCATCGCCCATCAGGCGGTCGATTTCGGCAGAATCGTAGCGGGCGATGCGATGGGGATCGAAGCCCTCGAAAGCCGCGCGGAAGGCATCGCGCTTATGGAGGATCGTCCGCCACGACAGGCCCGCCTGGAAGGTGTCAAGCACCAGCTTTTCCCAGAGCGCGCGGGAATCGCGGACGGGAACGCCCCATTCCTCGTCGTGATAGGCCTGCATCCGGGCATCGCCCTCGGCCCAGCGGCAGCGGTCTAGCGTTTCGGTCATCGGGCTTTCCGGAAAGTGAGGTTGTAGCGCCAGGGGCCGGTAGCAGGATGCGTGCCCTTCTCGACACTGTCCACCCCGTGGAAGACCATGCGCGAGGGGCCTCCCCAGACGACCACGTCGCCATGGTGGACAGGATGACGCCGGGGGCGGTCGCTCCGCGTGAGGCCGCCCCAGAGGAACGCGGCGGACAACCCCAGCGAAACCGAGACGATCGGCGCGTCGTGGTCGCGCTCGTCCATGTCCTGGTGCAGCGAGAGCCGCGTCTGCGCATCGTAGCGATTGACGAGGCAGGCATCGGGCACGAAGCCGGGATAGCCCGCAACCGCCGCCGCGCGCGCGGCGAGATCGAGAAAGCGCGGTGGCAGCGCAGGCCAGCGATCTCCGGTCTGCGGGTCTGTCGATTGATAGCGATAGCCTCTGCCGTCGCTGACCCAGCCCGTCTCGCCGCAGTTGAACATCGCCGCCGAAAGTCGCCCACCACTGCGGGTCGTCATGTGCCGAAACGGCGAAGTCGCCGCCAATGCAGGTATTTCAGCGAGCAGCGCTTCCGCCTCGTCCAGCGCAAAGCCGCCGAGCAGGACCGCCCCCGGCCCCAGCCCGACTTCGCTACGAGCGCAGGCGAACATGTCAGGCTGCATCATGGAAGATCAGCCCCAGAACATGGCGCCTGCCCGCGCGAAGCTGCGACACCCCATGCCGCATGGCGACGCGGTAGTCGCCCCGCGATCCCCGCTGCGGGCGCTGGTTGACCGCGAAGACCACGCCGTCGCCCTTGGCCAGCGGCACGACAATGGGCCGCGACTGCATGCGCGGGCGCTGCTCGGTCAGGACGAATTCGCCGCCGGTGAAATCCGCACCCGGCTGCGAGAGCAGGACCGTCACCTGCAAGGGGAAGACATGCGCGCCATAGAGGTCCTGATGGAGGCAATTATAGTCTCCGGGGCCGTACTGAAGCAGCAGCGGCGTCGGCCTTCGCTGCCCGACATCATGGCAGCGGTCGAGGAATTCCGCATGATCCGCCGGGAAACGGACCGGGATGTCCATGCGCTCGTGCCAGCGGTTGGCGATCGGCGCGAGGCGGGGATAGAGCGCCGTGCGCAGCGACTGGACCACATCGGGCAGCGGATAGGCGAAATAGCGGTACTCGCCTTGCCCGAAACCATGGCGGGCCATGTGGACCTGACTGCGAAACATGTCCGTCGGCCCGTAAAGCCGGGAAATCCCGTCGCACTGCGCATGGCTCAGCAGGCCCGGCAGGACCGCCCACCCCTCGCGGTCGAGCTGAACCGCGATTTCCGGCCAGTCCTGCCCCGCGACAGCAGGAATTTCATCTTCGTTCTGGATCATCACCGGTTGTTTAGCAGGAGACCTCACCGATAGCGCCCCGTTCCTTGCGATCAAACCCGGCAGATCACCAGCGATACGATCGATACGCGTCGTTACAATTATCGCTATTGATTCGCATTAGTTTGTGTGCCCAAGAGCAACCACGCTCACAGATCGAGAAAGACCCGATGACTCGCACCAATCGCCTGAGCCTGCTGGCCGCTTCCGTCGCGGCCGCCGTCTTCACCGCACCGGCCCTTGCCCACTCGCCCTACCTGCTGCCCAACGGCTTCAATCTCGACAAGGATGACCATGTCACCGTCGAGGCCTCGTTCAGCGAGCATGTCTTCGTGCCCACGGTTGCCATGCAGTCCGACGATTTCCACCTCGTCGGCCCGGACGGCAAGGCCGTGCCGCTGAAGCCGGTGGCGCTGCGCGATCTCGCGGTGCTCGAAGCGCCGCTTCCCGCCGACGGCACCTACCGGCTGACCAGCGGCGAACGGCAGGGCCGCGTGGCCAAGGCCGCGCTCATCGACGGCACCTGGGAATTCATCGACCCGCGCCGCGCCCTCCCCGCCGGTGTCACGCCGGTCGACATGCAGAGCGTCACCAAGGCCGAGGCTTTCGTGACGCGCGGCAAGCCCGATCGGGCCGCGCTCGCACCCTCCGGCAAGGGCATCGAATATCGCGCGATCACCCACCCCTCGCTCATCCGCGCGGGCCAGCCTGCCGAGTTCGAACTGCTGTTCAACGGCAAGCCGCTCGCCAATGCCGACATCGAGGTCGAGCAGGCCCGTGCGGGCGAGGTGGAGAACACCCGCCTGCCGCTCGTCACCAGCGATGCGCGCGGCCGCTTCGCCATCACCGCGCCGGAGCCGGGGCTCTACTTCGCGATGACGCGCCACCGCGTCGATGCCGCGAACGGCCTGCCCGCCCGCAGCTACACTTACGCCCTGACCTATTCGGTTTCGAAATGAGGAAGAATACCATGAAGTCCGCACTCTACGCGGTGTCCCTGCTGGCGGCGATCGGCGCCGGAGCCACGGCCGCCCATGCCGCATCCCACGACCTTGCGACGTTCATCAACGAGCAGGACCTCGACGGCGACGGCAAAGTCAGCAAGGACGAATTCCAGCGCGGTCGCGATGCCGAATTCGACCGGATGGACCGCAACCACGACGGCGTCCTCTCGCACGACGAATATGTCGGCGACTATCGCGAGCGCCTGGAACGCGAACTCGCGCAGCGTCCCGAAAGCGAGCGCGCCGAGGAGCGCACCCGCCAGATGCGCCAGGCCGAAGTGCGCTTCGGCGTCCTCGACAGCGACAAGAGCGGCGGCATCACCCGCGCCGAGTTCGCCGCCACCGGCTGGGGCATGTTCCTGCGCCACGACACCAACCACGACGGCTTCGTCTCGGCCGAGGACGTGCCTGCGAAGGACGACGAGTAAGTCTGCGAGCGGGGCGGCGGATCGACGCGTTTGTCGCGTCTCACGACTGACCGTCCCGCTTTACCATCGTCATCCTGGCTCCTGCGTTCGACCTACTACGAAGGCTGACACGTCCTTAACATCCCTGCCCTCACTGCAGACTGCGGATGAAGAACTCCGACAGCCTGCGCGTCACATAATCGATCGGCCCGGTCGAGCGCCCTACGCTGTGCTCGCCGCCGGGCACGACCAGCAGGTCGAAGTCCTTGTCCGCCTTGATGAGCGCATCGGCGACCTGCATCGTCGAGGCGGGGTCGACATTGCTGTCCTGTTCGCCCACGATCATGAACAGCTTGCCCTGAAGCTTTGCGGCATTGTCCACGCCGGAGGCAGCGGCATAGCTCCTGTCGACCGGCCAGCCGAGCCACTGTTCGTTCCAGCTGATCTTGTCCATGCGGTTGTCGTAGCAGCCCGCCATGGCGACGCCGGCCTTGTAGAAATCGCCGTGGAACAGCAGGGCATTGAGGGTGCTCTGCCCGCCCGCCGAGGCGCCATAGATGCCGACGCGTCCGATATCGTAGGCCGGGTCCTTCGCCGCCATGGCCTTGTGCCAGAGGATGCGGTCCGGGAAGCCGGAGTCCTGGAGGTTCTTCCACGCCACGTCCTGGAACGCCTTGGAGCGGTTGGCCGTACCCATGCCGTCGATCTGCACGACGATGAAGCCGAGATCGGCCAAGGCCTGCATGCCGATCACTTTGTCGCCACCGGAGTGATAGCCGAAGGGCCAGAAGCTCTTGGGCACGAAGCTGTCGTGCGGCCCGGCGTAGATGTTCTCGATTACCGGGTATTTCTTGGCCGGATCGTAGTCGCGCGGGCGTACGACGAGGCCCCAGATGTCGGTCTTGCCGTCGCGGCCCTTGGCGGTGAAGACTTCCGGCGCGCGAAAACCGGCGGCGGTGAGGCGGGTGATATCACCCTTCGCGATCGTCTGGACCAGCGCGCCGTCGCTCGCGCGATGGAGTTCGCTAACATTGGGCAAGTCCAAGCGCGAATAGGTATCTACGTAGAACTGCATGTCCGGCGAGAAACTGACCGAGTGGTCAGCGCTCTCGGGGGTCAGCGGGGTCAAGTTCCGTCCGTCGAAATCGATGCGGTAGTAATGGCGGAAATAAGGGTCCTCGCCTGCGTTCATGCCGCTGGCGGCGAACCAGATCTGGCGCTTGTCGTCATCGACCTTGACCACATCGCGGACCACCCACCGACCGGTGGTGATGCGGTTCTTCACCTTTCCGGTGCGTCCGTCGATCAGGTAGAGATGGTTCCAGCCATCGCGCTCCGAGGCCCAGACGATCTCATTGCCGAGGCCTTTCACATCGTGCGAGAAGCGGCGGTCGGCATAGACGAAAGTCTTCGCATCTTCGGTAACGGCGGCATGGGCCGCGCCGCTCGCGGCATCGACCGAGACGATCCGCGCCTGCCCGAAGCCGCGACGGACGTAATCGAACTCCACGCTTTTCCCATCCGCCCGCCAGCGCGGGCCGGACAGCTCGTAGGCATTGGGGAAGAGCGACGGATCCACCACGGTCTGCCGCTTTTCCGCCACGTCGAACAGCACTGGCTGCTCCTGATCGATGGCGTCGCCGGGCTTGGGATAGAGCTGCGTTTGGAGGCCCGGCTGCCCCTTGCCCTTCGGCGCCGCCTCGACGCGCAGGACGTGACGGGCATAGCCGGGACGGATGCGGTAGATCATCAGGTGGCGGCTGTCGGGCGACCAGGCGATGGTCTCGGGGTCGTAGAAATTACCCGACGATCCGTCCGTGCTGAGGCGTACTGCTGCCGTGCTCCCGGCGGGGCGAACGATCAGGTTATCGTCCTGTACCAAAGCTTCCCACTTTCCGTCGGGCGAGAGGCGTGGATGGTTGTCCGCGGGGACCGAAAGATCGCGCACGACACCGAAACCGCGCGGACGGCGCGGGTCTTGCTGCTTCTCGCAGGCATAGTCGGTCAGGGTGCAGCGCCAGCCGTCCTCGTCGAGCCAGAACTGGATGGTCTGCCGGTCTCCCGCATAGTCGAATTCCGCGAAAGGCAGGCGCAGCGGCGCGACCGGACGGCCCAGCGCCTTGCTCAGCGTCGCGGCGAGGCGCTGCTGGTCGAAGGCCGGACTATGTGCGAGCGACCGGGCATCCACGGTTTCGAATGCGAAACCGCCCTCCACTGTCTTGCGATAGGAGAACGCGGTGCCGTCCGGCGTCCAGTGCGCGGGCCAGGCAACGTCGCGGGTCAGATATTGCCAGCTCTCACGAAGGGCGAGCGACCGATCGATATCCGCCCGCGTCGGCGTCGCTCCTACGGCAGCCGAGATCAGCGCCGCGCCACCCGCCATCAACAGTCCGCAGATACGAGCACGGCGAGCAGCAAGAGACATGGGATGCGACCTTATTGAATTAAGTAGGGGTTAATCGTATACGGTATTACGCGGATGACGCAACGCTTGCCGACCTCCCCACGTCATCCGAAAGATAAGGCGCGTATCCAGCATGCGAAAAATGCCGAGCTGGACGCATTAATTGCTAATGCGTCGCATATTCTTTTTCTCCGTCGCGGTTCATAGATGCGCCCTACGCGGCGCTGATTCGCCGCCATTGAACCCTTCGGGGGGAGATCCTAGTTTCAACACCGGGCGGGAAACCGCGGTCCGGCAACGAGGAGACGGTCAAGGCCATGGATATTCGTCGCGAATCCGACAGCATTGGTGAAATCGAGGTTCCCGCTGCCGCATACTGGGGTGCCCAGACCCAGCGCAGCATCGAGAATTTCCCCTTCGCCGCCAGCGAACGCATGCCCCTGCCGATAGTCCGCGCCCTCGCCCGTGTGAAGCTGGCCGCCGCCCGCGCCAACCGAGCCCATGGTCTCGAAGCCGGGCTTGCCGATGCCATCGAGGCCGCCGCGATCGAAGTCGTCGAAGGCAGGCTGGACGACCAGTTCCCGCTGGTGATCTGGCAGACCGGCAGCGGCACCCAGAGCAACATGAACGTCAACGAGGTCATCGCGGGCCGCGCCAACGAGATTCTCTCCGGCCAGCGCGGCGGCAAGAGCCCAGTCCATCCCAACGACCACGTCAATCGCGGCCAGTCCTCCAACGACAGCTTCCCGACCGCGCTCCACGTCGCAGCGGTGGTCTCGATCGAGGAAGCGCTGGATCCCGCGCTCGACCGGCTGACCGCATCCCTCGACGCCAAGGCCAAGGCATGGAACGACATCGTCAAGATCGGTCGCACTCACCTCCAGGACGCCACCCCGCTGACCCTCGGCCAGGAGTTCTCGGGCTATGTCCAGCAGCTTCGCGACGCCTACCTGCGCGTCCGCGATGCCGAGAAAGGCGTGCTGCGACTGGCTCAGGGCGGCACCGCGGTCGGCACCGGCCTCAATGCCCCGGAAGGCTTCGGCGAAGCCATCGCCGCCGATCTCGCCGAGCAGACCGGCAAGGCTTTCGTCAAGGCACCGAACACCTTCGAGGCCCTCGCCAGCAACGATGCGCTGGTGCAGCTTTCCGGCACGCTCTCGACGCTGGCCGTGGCGCTGACCAAGATCGCCAACGACATCCGCCTGCTCGGCTCCGGCCCCCGCTCGGGCCTCGGCGAACTGGACCTGCCCGCGAACGAGCCGGGCAGTTCGATCATGCCCGGCAAGGTCAACCCGACCCAGTGCGAGATGCTGACGATGGTCGCCGCGCAAGTCATCGGCAACCATCAGGCCGTGACCGTAGGCGGGCTTCAGGGCGCCTTCGAGCTCAACGTGTTCAAGCCGATGATCGGTGCGGCGGTGATCCGCTCCATTGAACTGCTCGCCACCGGCATGACCAGCTTTGCCGAGCGCTGCGTCGACGGCATCGAGCCGAACCGCACGCGCATCACCGAATTGCTCGAACGATCGCTGATGCTGGTGACCGCGCTGGCACCGGAGATCGGCTACGACAATGCCGCCAAGATCGCCAAGCACGCCCACACCAAGGGCCAGACCCTGCGCGAGGCGGCGCTGGAACTCGGTCTGGTGGACGATGCGACGTTCGACCGGCTCGTTCGCCCCGAAACCATGGTCTGATCACGGTTCAATAGCCAGGCCGATGGAGAGGGCTGCGCTCAAGAGGAGCGGCGCTCTCCATCGGCTTCTGTCGATCAGTGAATCTCGGCTGCGACCGTGCCCGCCTGGCGCTCAAACAGACGGCGATATTGCCCCAGCTCCGACCTGAGCAGAGCCTCGTGCGTACCGTCCTCGACGATTTCGCCGCGATGGAACACCAATATGCGGTCCAGCGCCCGCACCGTGGAAAGGCGGTGGGCGATGACGATGGCAGTCCGGCCAACCATGAGCCGCTCCATCGCCTCCTGGATCGCCGCCTCGGACTCGGAATCGAGGCTGGAGGTCGCCTCGTCGAGAATGAGGATCGGTGCGTCCGCGAGAAAGGCACGCGCGATGGCGATGCGCTGGCGTTCGCCGCCCGAGAGCTTGACGCCGCGCTCGCCCACCAGCGTGCGATAACCCTTGGGCAGGCGCAGGATGAAGTCATGCGCATTGGCCAGGCGCGCCGCCCTTTCGATATCCTCGATCGTGGCGTCCGGGCGGCCATAGCCGATGTTCTCCGCCAGAGTGCGGTGGAACAGCACCGGTTCCTGCGGCACGATGGCGACCTGTCGCCGCAGCGAGTTCTGCGTGGCATGGGCGACATCCTGCCGGTCGATCATGACCCGGCCCTGCTCCACGTCGTAGAGCCGCTGGATCAGCTTGACGAAGCTGGTCTTGCCGGAGCCGGAAGGCCCCACCAGTCCGACACGCTGACCACTCGGGATCGCCACGTCGAGATCCCTGAACAGCGGCTTTTCCTGTCCGCCATAGTGGAACGTCACGTCCTCGAAGCGGATCGCCCCGTCGACGATGCGGATGGGCCGCGCGTCGGCGCGGTCGGCCACGCCCAGCGGTTCGTCATGAAGCTGGACCAGTTCCTCCATCTCGTTCACTGCGCGCTGGAGCGTGTGGACGTGCTGGCCGATGTCCCGCAGATAGCCGTTGAGCACGAGGTAGCTGGTCAGCACATAGGCGACATCGCCCGCGCCCGCCTGTCCCTGCATCCACAGCCAGAGCGCGGCAGCGGTGACGGCGGCGCGCACCAGCCAGAGCAGGCTGGTCTGCCCGGTGCCTGCCCAGGTGAAGGCCATCCAGGTCCGCCACGTCCGCTTGCGCCACTTGGCGACGGTGCGCGCGAGCAGTTCCTCCTCACGTTCCTCGCCGCCGAAGGCCTTGACCACGGCATTGGTGCCGATCGCATCGGCCAGAATACCGCCGATCCGCGTGTCCCACTGGTTCGAGAGCCGCGCGATCGGTGCCAGCACTCGCGTCGCCATCCCCACGGTCAGGGTGATATAGGCCAGTGCTCCCACCGCCATGACCAGCCCGAGAACGGGCCAGTGCAGGGTCATCAGGATCACCGTCGCCACCAGCACCGTCAGTGATGGCAGCATCGAAAGCAGCAAGACGTCGTTCAGGGTGTCGAGCGCCCACATGCCGCGGGTGATGCGCCGCACGGTCGAGCCGGAGAAGGCATTGGCGTGCCAGTCGGTGGAGAGACGCTGGACGCGGGCGAAGGCTTCCTGCGTCACGTCGCGCATCATCCCCAGCGTCAGCGGCGTAATCAGCCACCAGCCGAGGAGGCGGAACACCACGAGGCCGAGACCGAGCAAGGTGATCGCCGCGAAGGCGCGCCAGGCTTCCGCCGCAAGTCCGCCGCCCACCGCGTCAATCATGCGTCCGGCATAGATCGGCACGAAAACTTCGGTGACGGTCGCCAGCATCATCGCTCCAGCACAGGCGACGGCGAGCAACGGCGCTCGCCGCCAGTGGCCGGAGGCGAACGCCAGCACCTTGCGCAGGACAGCGGCGCGCGGGAACAGGTCTTCGTCGGTATCGGTCATGAGGAAATGTCCGCGCGGTCTGGCGCGGTCCCTTTGTCAGCGGATTGTATCAGCGGGTTCGAGCTATGATCCGGAGCCAAGGCTTCGGTCGGGAGGAGCAGGTATCCAGGGGAACCCGGTCAGCCCCAGTCGCGAATGCGCGCCCCAAAGGGCAAATACGGATGGTACATCGTCGCCCTCCCTGCTGATTGCCGACGCGCGCTTCATACCAGACCTGTGCTGCCAAAGCCAGCGAAGAGAGGTCGGGTTCGCGCACGTCCGCCATTGCCAATTGCCGCCTCGGCCTGCATCCAGCCGCGATGACCTCATCGTCGCCAACGCAGACTTGCAGCGCAGCCCCCGCCGTAAAGGCCGCTCGCTTCTGGATGCCCTTGCTGGCGCTGGTCCTGCTCGGCTGTAACTTGCGCGGCCCGATCACCGCGATCCAGCCGGTGCTGGGGCAGATCAGGGAAAGCCTGGGTATCGGTTCGGTGGGCGCGGGCCTGCTGACCAGCATTCCCGTCCTTTGCTTCGGCCTGCTGCCACCGCTGGTCTCGCCGCTGATCGCCCGGCTCGGCATAGATCGTACGATCCAGCTGGTTCTTGCAGGCGTCGCGCTGGCCATGTTGCTGCGGCCTTTTGCGGGGATCGAGGGCCTCTTCGCAGGCACGCTGCTGATCGGCCTGTGCATCGCAATCGGCAACATCGTCACGCTGATGCTGATCGCACGCGATTTCGCGGGCAGGACGAACCTCGTCACCGGCGTCTATACGATATCGCTCAATCTCGGCGCCATGCTCACGCTTGCCTTGACCGCACCGATGGCCGATCGCATCAGCTGGCGCGGGGCCTTGGCAGCATGGACCGGGCTTACCGCCGTAGCCATGATCGTTCGGGTGTTCGCCCGGTCACAAGCAAAAGTAGAGGTGAGCAGCCGGATCGCCGCCGAAGCAGCATCCAGGCCTGCCGCACCGCTCCCCGGCGGGCAACGCGCGGTGTGGATCATGACACTGGCCTTCGCGGTCCACATCTTCGCCTATTACAGCCTGACCGCCTGGCTGCCGACGTATCTTGCCGGAGCGGGCGGGATGGGCGCCACGCAGGCAGGTATCGTCGCATCCTCGTTCCAGATCCTTTCGCTGACCGGATCGCTCGGCATTCCGTTGCTGGCCCGCCGGTTCTCGCTCGGAACGCTGATGATGGCGATGGGAGCGATCTGGACCGTCACCCCGATCTGGATCCTGCTTGCGCCAAAGCAATGGATGTTCTGGTCGCCGATCGGCAGTATCGCCCATGGCGGCACTTTCGTGCTCGTCTTCATGATGATCATGAAGTTCACCCGCACGATGGACGAAAACCGCCGCGCCTCCACCAAGGCCCAGAGCATCGGCTATTGCTTTGCCGCCCTTGGCCCCACGCTGACCGGATGGCTACAGGGCACGCCCCATGGCTGGTGGCTCGCCTTCGGCATGATCGCGGCGATAGCGCTGGTGCTGATCCCGCTGGGTCTCGTGCTTTCCCGCTTCGAAAACGGCCAGCCTCGGCAGCGCGCGAATCCCTAGGCATCACGATCCCGTCACGCGCGGACAACAGGCCCTTTCGACGCCGAAAATCGTTACCGTTCGCGGATAAGCACTTAGCTGATCGGAGGCTATCCAATCTGGCTATTTGTGCCTCGATTGCACAGTGCTATGCTTGAAGACCACCCCGAGACCCGCGACCAGCACCTCACCCAACTCGGTGACAGGCTCGGGCAACAGCGTCCGAGCCTGTCCAAGAAGAGTCGCCAATAAGATCCGCTCCCAAGCGAAAACCGGGAGCGGCAGAGGAGAAGTGCATGGAAGACCCCCGCGCCACAATTGCGCGTGAACCGATGCATTACCGTCAGGTAATCGCCATTGCCATCGCGACCGCGCTCAACGCGCTCGACGGCTTCGACGTGCTGTCGATCAGCTTCGCCGCGCCGGGCATTGCCAAGGACTGGGGTATCGACCGCGCCGCGCTCGGCCTCGTGCTCTCGATGGAACTGTTCGGCATGGGCGTGGGCGCCTTCGTGCTCGGCAGTCTGGCCGACAAAGTCGGTCGCCGTCCGATGTTGCTGGCCTGCCTCGTCATCATGGGCACGGGCATGTTCATGGCCTCGACCGCGACGAGCGTACCGATCCTTTCCGCCTATCGCCTGTTCACCGGCCTCGGCATCGGCGGCATGCTGGCCGCGACCAACGCCGTCGTCGCCGAATGCTCGAATGCAAAACGCCGCAACCTGACCGTCGCGATCATGGCGGGCGGCTATCCGATGGGCGCCATCGTCGGCGGTTCGGTCGCATCCTGGCTGCTCGCGGAAACCGGCCGCTGGCAATCGGTGTTCGAGTTCGGCGCCGTCGTCACGCTCTGCTTCATCCCGCTGGTGCTCTGGCTGGTGCCCGAGACGATGGCCTTTCTCCTGCTCAAGCGCCCCGCCGGTGCACTGGAAAAGATCAACCGCACGCTCGTCCGTCAGGGTCGCCAACCGCTACCCCAGATGCCGCCTGCCGATCCGGTCAAGCAGAAGGCCAGCGTCGCCGCCCTCTTCGCACCGGGCCTTGCCAGCGTCTCGACGATGCTCACGGCCGTCTGCTTCTTCCACATGATGACGTTCTACTTCCTCGTGAAGTGGATCCCGAAAATCGTCGTCGATCTCGGCTTTCCCCCGGCATCCGCGGGCGGCGTGCTGGTATGGGCCAACATCGGCGGTGCGATCGGCTCGATCACCGTCAGTGTGCTCAGCCAGAAAGTCGGCATCCGCCCGCTGGTGGTCGCCTCGATGGTACTGGGTTCGGGCGCGGTCATGCTGTTCGGCCAGGGTTTCTCGACCTTGAGCGGCCTGTCGCTGATCGCCTGCGTGGCCTGCTTCTTCACCAATGCCGCCATCGCCGGTTTCTACGCAGTGATCGCCCAGAGCTATCCGGCGGCGCTGCGCGGCGGCGGCACCGGGCTGGTGGTCGGCGTGGGCCGCGCCGGGGCCGCGCTTGGCCCGATCGTGGCCGGGCTGCTGTTCAATGCCGGTTGGGGGCTTGCCCCGGTCGCCATGACGATGGCTTGCGGCACGCTGATCGCCGCCGTCGTGCTGTCGCTGGTCCGCTACCGCGAGAGCACGATCGCCTGACCGGAGGAAAAGTTACGGGATGGCCGCTCGCAGACGGCCATCCCCGCCTAAAAATAGCAAGACGTCTCCCGAGAGGATTTTCCATGCGCTCCCCCCGCGCCTTGACCCTGCTTGCCTGCGGCACAGCCGCTCTTGCCCCCCTGCCCGCCCTTGCCCAGTCCGTTCCGCCCGACAGCACCAAGACCGACGAAGCCGGCACCCTGTCCACCCAGGCGCCACCGGGCGTGCGCCCCGCAAAATCGCAGCCGCGCCCGGCCGAGGCGATGCCCGGCGGTCGGTCCGGCCCGGCAGGGCTGCCGCAGAACATCCGCTGGACCGAAGACTGGTCGAAGAAGCCGGAGGCCGACGCCCCGCTGCTCGAAAAGATCAAGCATATCCCCATTGCAGGTGACGACGTCTACCTGACGCTCGGCGGCGAGGCGCGCCTCTATTATACCGACTGGCACCGGTCCTCGCTGGGCCTGAGGGCGAACGACAACAACGATCCGGTCCAATCCCGCCTGCGCCTGCTGGCCGACCTTCATGTCGGCGAGAACCTGCGCGCCTATCTGGAACTGGGCGACAACCGCGAAATGGGCGAACAGTTCGCCACGCCGCCCAACCGCGACAAAGTGGATATCTACCAGGCCTTCGTCGATGTGACGGTGCCGCTGGGCAAGGCGGGCAAGATCACCTTCCGCCCCGGTCGCTTCGAAATGCCGCTGGGCAACGGCAAGCTGGCGGGCGTGCGCGAAGGCCTGAACATGCGCTTCACCTATCAGGGCCTGCGCGCCACCTACATCCTGCCGGGCAAGCTCTCGGTGGACGTCTTCGCGGTGAAGCCGGTCCAGATCAAGCCCGGCACGTTCGACGACGGCCCGAACCACGCCCAGGACTTCCACGGCATCTACGTGAGCGCGCCCAACCGCATCGCCGGTTTCGGCACCGACCTCTACTGGTACGAGATGAAGCGCGACCGCGCGACGCTGACCGCAGGCGTCGGCAAGGACGACCGCAACAACTGGGGCGGCCGCCTGTGGAAGCGAGGTCCGCATTGGGACCTCGACCTCGAAACCACCTATCAGAGCGGCACTTTCATCGAGAAGGACATCCGGGCCTATGGCGCCATGTTCGAAGGCGGCTACACCTTCGACGCGCCGATGAAGCCGCGCCTCGGCCTGCGCACCAACTACTTCAGCGGCGACAAGGACCTGAGCGACGGCAAGATGGGCACGTTCGTCCCCGCCGCCGCCCGCCTGCCGCTGATCAGCGAGGCAGCGTTCTTCAGCTTCTCGAACCTGATGGACATCTACCCCTCGGTGACGATCAAGCCGACGCCCGCGATCACCGTCATGGCCGGACCCGACTTCCTGTGGCGCGCGCGCAAGGGCGACGGCGTCTACATCGGCCCCTCGGGTTCCAGCTTCGCACCTTATAGTTCGAGCCGCGCCATCGGCACCGACCTCAACCTCGAAGCCTCCTGGCAAGCGACCGACCGGCTCGCCTTCCGTCTCTGGGAGACCTACTTCGCCGCCAGCGACTCATTCCAGGCCAACGGCGGCAGGAACGGCAATTACTTCGGGCTGATGGCGAACTACCGCTTCTGATCGCTTATGGTGCGCCCCGCCGAACCGGGGCGCACCCGATAGTCTCAGGCCAGCAGATCCTCGTAGAAGGCCCCAAAGGGCCGCGTCGGATGGCGGATCTGCATTTCCAGAATCCAGAGCCCCTTGCCCGGCAGGTGATCGAAGTTGCCGAGATTGCCGCCCTTGTGCACCGAATGCGGATAGTCGCCGACGCGGTGCCCGCGAATGTCGAGGTTGAGCACCCAGCCCAGCGCCCGCGCCTCTTCCTCCGCGCGGGCATAGAGCGCAGAGCCGGTCACTTTGCCCTGTCCCCAGATCGCCTGCACGCGGTCGAACAGCACTTTCACGTCGCGTGCGCAGGCCAGCATCTCCGCATCGTCGCCCACCGCAAAAGTCGCGCCGACATCACCCTCGTGGCCGAGGAACACCGGCCCCATGTCGATGAAATAGATGTCGTTCTCGCCGAGAACGGCGTCCCCTTCGCTGCGGTCGCTGAAGATTTTCAGGGTGTTCTCACCGAAGCGCACCAGCACCGGATGCCAGGATTTCTCCATCCCGAGGTCCGCCAGGGCGGCATGGCCGATCGCCACCGCTTCACTCTCGCGCATACCGGGGCGGACCTGCTCGGCGATACGCTCCAGGGCACGCCAGGACAGCGCCTGAGCCTCGCGCAGGGCATCGAGCGAATAGTGCGGCCCGACTGCTTCGCGCGGCGAAGTCAAGAGCGGCGAGGATACGGTCATGGTAACTCCAGTACGGAAATGATTTGAAGAGAAACGCCAGGGCAGGCGGGCGTGTCAGGTCTCCGGGTCGCCGTAGACATAGGCCGTCACGCCGGAGCGCAGTCGCACTTCCCGGCGCACATAATCGACTTCGTAGGCATCGGCATTGGCAAGATCCTGCGGGGTGATCCGGAAGAGCGTTCCTTCCACGGCATCCTCCGCGCAGTCGCTGGGTTCCACCATCGGGTGCCATCGCGTGCCGCTCTTGGCGATGACCTCGGGATCGGTGATCTCGATCATGCGTTGCCGCCAGCCTAGCATGGCGTCCGGCGTGCCCGCCACTTCCCGGCCGAACAGCGCAAGTTGCACCTCGGCTTGCCGCAAGGTGCCGTAGGAGAAGAGAAAAACGTCCTGCATGTTCACTCCGCTATGCCGTCTCAAGCCGAATGTAGCGCCGCATTGACGATACGGGCCTGCGTGAATTCCTCCATGCCCGCAAGCCCCTGATGGCGCCCGATCCCGGACTGCTTGGCGCCGCCGATCGGCACTTCGAACGGCAGGCTGAACACCCGGTTGACCCAGACCAGCCCGCTCTCGATTCCCGAGGCGACGGACAGCGCCCGCTCGACATCCCCGCTCCAGACCGAAGCGCCGAGGCCGTATTCACTGGCATTCGCACGGGCGACGGCCTCCTCCACGCTGTCATAGGCCAGCACGGGAATGACCGGTCCGAACTGTTCCTCCCGCACGAGGCGGGCCTCTTCGGGCAAATCGCGGATCACCGTGGGCGGCACGAACCAGCCTGGCCCCGGCAGCAGCGTGCCGCCCGTCAGCACCCGGCCCAGACGGCGACTTTCCTCCAGCAGATCGGCCAGACGCGCGTGCTGCGCGGCGTTCTGGACCGGGCAAAGCGTCACACCCTCATCCAGGCCGCTGCCGACCACCGCCTGCCGCGCCAGATCGGCCAGCGCATCGCAAAGCGCATCGATCCGGCTGCGCGGCGCATAGATACGCTTGATGCCGAGGCAGACTTGCCCCGCATTGGACATGGCACCCTCGAACAGCCGGGGCGCGATGGCAGCGATATCGGCATCGTCGAGCACGATGGCCGCATCGTTGCCGCCCAGCTCTAGAGTGAAACGCTTCAAGGTCCCCGCCGCCGAGGCCATGACCTTGCGGCCGGTCGCGGTCGAGCCGGTGAAGCTGACGTGGGCGATCCCCGGATGCGCGGTCAGGAACGACCCCAGCGATCCGCCGTCCCCAAGCGTCTGGAACACCCCCGGCGGCAGCAGGTCCGCCGTCAGTTCGCCAAACTTGAGCGCGGTAAGCGGTGTGGTCGGCGCGGGCTTGGCGATGACGCAGTTGCCCGCCGCCAGTGCTGGCGCCAGCTTGAGAACGAGCAGCAGGAGCGGAAAATTCCACGGCACGATGGCAGCGACGACGCCCAGAGGATAGCGCTGCTCGACGATCCGCTCTTCCGAAGTCTCGACGAGGACACGATCCTCCAGCCTCAGGCCCGCGTGATAGCGCAGCGCCGCCACCGAAGCGCCGACTTCGCCCCGAGCTTCGGCCAACGGCTTGCCCTGCTCCTGCGTCAGAAGGCGGGCAAAGGCCTCGGCCTCCCGCTCCAGCGCGTCTGCCATGGCGTCGAGGGTAGTGCCTCGGTCCTGCGGAGACGTGCCACGCCACGAGGGAAAGACGCGATGGGCGGCGGCAATGGCACGATCGGCCAAAGCATCATCAGCGCACCAGCTGGATGCGAGCACGGCGCCGGTGGCGGGATCGAGGACGTCGAGAGTGGAACTACCTTCGCAAAGGCGGCCATCGATAAGCAGGCGGAAAGACATCGCCCGCTTCTAGGCGCACCGCCACGCGCCGTACAGGGCCCGCTAAAATACCTAATCCGCTCTTCGCTCTCTCGAAAGTTTCGGGAAGCTACCGTCTGTCACGCGATCGGCGTCGCCTTTCGAAGGCCCTATAACATGAAACAGATCTCGGCCCTGCCCCTCACCGAGCCTCCCGCTTCCACCGAATCCTGGTATCTTTCCGCGATGGAGCGGCTGGTCGTTTTCGTGCAGGACCTGTCCCATGCGCGAGACCTCGATGCCGTAACCGCGGTCGTGCGCGACGCCGCGCGCAACCTGACCGGCGCGGACGGCGCCACATTCGTTCTGCGCGATGGCGACAATTGCTACTACGCGGAAGAAAACGCCATCGCACCTTTGTGGAAAGGCCTGCGCTTTCCCATGAGCCAGTGCGTCAGCGGCTGGGTGATGGTCAACGCGCAAAGCGTCGTCATCGAGGACATCTACGACGATCCGCGCGTGCCGGTCGAGGCCTACCGCCCGACTTTCGTCAAGAGCATGGCCATGGTCCCGATCCGCCGGACTTCGCCGATCGGAGCCATCGGCAACTACTGGTCCACCCATCGCCTCCCTTCGGCAGAGGAGCTCGCGATCCTCCAGGCCCTGGCCGACACGACCTCCGTCGCGCTGGAAAACGCCGAACTCTACACCCGCCTTCAGGGCATGATCGGGCGGCTACAAGAGCAGCAGGTCCGCATCGGCGAACAACACGCCAGCCTCGGCATCTTCACCCGCGCCCTGGCCCATGACTTGCGCGAACCGGTGAGAACACTCGTGTCTTTTTCCGAAATACTTCAGGAGGAACCGCAGGACCAGGAAACCCAGGCAACCTACTTGCGCTTCATAAGCGATGCCGCAGCGAGGATGGGAACGCTCATCGACTCCGTGGCCCACTATACCCGGCTCGATTCTCCCGAAATTTCCGCATGTTCCTTGTGCCTTCTCAGCGATGTCGTAGCCGAAATCCGGCAGAACCTCGCCCGGATCATCGCCGAGCGCGGAACCACGATCGTCCACGGACCGCTGCCCACGCTCCTTGCCGATCCGGTCCATCTGCGACAGCTGTTCCAGAACCTCGTCGCCAATGCGATCCTCCACAACAAGGGACCAGTCACCATTTCCATCGCCAGCAAGCGGACTGCCGAAGGCCACCTCCTGTCCGTGAGCGACGACGGAAGCGGCATCCCGGCCAGCCAGAGCGAACAGGTTTTCGAGCCGTTCCGCCGCCTGGTCCATCGCAACGACGCTTCCGGCCTCGGCCTTGCCATCTGTCGGCGGATCGTTTCGCTCTATGGCGGAACGATCCGCTGCGAAAACGGCGAAGGTGGAGGCGGGGGCGCGGGCGCCACTTTCTCCTTCTCGCTACCCGGTGCCGAGCCGCCCGAAACCCCTGCGGCGGAGGCCGAAAACGATAGTCTCGTCATGGCCAATGTCCTGATCGTCGACGACCGGGAGGCGGACCTCGAAATGACCGAAATCGCTCTGTTCAGACGCCCAAAGCTGCGCTGCAACCTACAAAGCGCCCGCGACGGAAGGGAAGCGCATCGCCTGCTGACGACGCCCGGCGCTCTCGTCGACCTCGTCCTCCTCGACATCAACATGCCCGATGTCGACGGTTTCAGGCTGCTGGAGCAGATCCGGAACGACGATGCCCTGCGCGATATCCTCGTCGTCATGTGCAGCGGATCGGACTACGAACCCGACCGGAAACGCTCGGCCGCGCTGGGCGCAGCCGGATACCTGCTGAAACCCCCGCGCTTCTCCAACTTCCGTGATATCGTCGCCGAACAACCGTGCCTGCGACTGCTGGACGAAAGCAACGGCATGTGTCTGATGCGGCGAAGCCTGTGAGGTCGTCGCGCAAACAGAACCGAAACGGCTCTTTCCCTCACCGCGACTGGCCACATAAACTTGCACCGTTTTACAACGCGATAGTGCGATTTTCTAAGAAATGAGCGGCATTCCACCGCATTGTCGGCCTGAAAACCTTCGGCTCGCCCCGGCTGCGGACACATCAAATCTTAACCGCACTACCGGAACGTGACAGTCCCTTGGCTCTCTATAAGCTCTCATGTGAAGACTTTGCCCGAAATCCAGGAACTGCATGACCCTTCTCTGGCGCTGATCCGCGAGCAATACCTGAGCCTGCGGAAGCAGATCCCGCTCATGTACCTGTTGATGACGATCAATGCCGCGTTTCTGGTGCTCGTCGCCAGTCCCGACGTTCACCCGCTTATCGGGATCGTCATGCCGCTGAGCCTCGTCTTCATAACCACGATCCGCGCTATCCTCTGGCTGTCGCGCCGCAAGCGCGAGGCCGGAATCGATGAAGTTCGCCGCTATCTGCGCGGCACCAAAGTTGCAGCGGCGGCGCTCAGCCTCCTGTTCGGCAGTTGGGCCCTGATCCTGCTGGAAGAGACCGATCCCCAGCACGCCGGATCGATCGCGCTCTATGTCTTCGTCGGAGCCATCGGGTGCTGCTATTGTCTCCAGGCCCTGCCTTCCGCGGCCCGCCTCGTCCTCCTGTTCGGTGCGGCCCCCATGACCGGACGCCTCCTGCTCTCGGGCGACTGGTATCTTGCCGGCACCGGCGTGACATTCCTGCTGGCAGCGGCCGTCATCCTGCGTACGCTGGCGACGAACCGCTCCGCCATGTTCGAACTGCTGCGTTCGCGTTCCGAAATGAAGGGGCTTCTGAGCGCGCTCGAACAGAGCCAGGAGCATTACCGCTCCTCCGTGGATCTCAACCCGCAACTTCCCTGGATCAGCAATCCGGACGGCTCGATCTGCGAGATCAGCCCGCGCTGGACGATCATGACGGGCATTTCCGTAGATGACGGCATGGGGTCCGGCTGGACCGTGGCGGTCCATCCCGAAGACTTGCCGCGCGTGCTGGAAGCCTGGCACACGGCGCTTCAGGCCGCCGAGAATCCGGTGGCCGATGTTCGCTATCGCCTGCGCCAGGTGGACGGCAGCTACCGCTGGGTAAGGGCGCGCTCCTATCCGCGCCGGGACGAGACCGGGCGCATCATCAAGTGGTACGGCAACCTTGAGGATATCGACGATCAGGTCGCTGCCGAAACCGCCCTGCGCGACAGCGAGGAACGCTACAGGCTGGCATCCCGCGCGACCAGGGATCTGATCTGGGACTGGTCCCACCAGACCGACCGCCTCGAATGGGCCGGAGGGATCGACACCATCTACGGCCATGTCGAAGCGGCGCAAGGCACGACCGTCGCCTGGTGGCGCGATCACATTCATCCGGCCGACCTGCCCGGCGTGGACGCGTTGACGGCCGAGGTGCTTTCGGGAAACTCGGACAAATGGCAGCACGAATTCCGGTTTCGTGCCGCCGACGGGTCCTACGTCCACCTGCTTTCGAGCGGCTATGCGCTTCGTGACGAAGCCGGAAAAGCGCGGCGCTCGATCGGGGCGCTTCAGGACGTGACCCAGGCCCGGCGCTCCGAGGCGGAACTGCGCCGGGCGGCCTATCACGATGCCTTGACCGACCTACCCAACCGTGCCTGCTTCTACCAGCAGCTCGAAAAGGAACTGAGCCGCGCGCGTACCCGAAATACGAAAGTCGGGGTCGTCGTCTTCGATGTCGACAGTTTCAAGTCGATCAACGACAGCCTGGGTCACGGCGCCGGCGACATGGTGCTCAAATCCGTGGCGGCAAGGCTGTCGGTGCGGGTTCCGAGGGGGGCGATGGCGGCGCGGCTCGGCGGCGACGAATTTGCGCTCATCCTGCCCACTCTCGATACCAAGGACGACTGCTCCGCTTTCGTACGGACCGTCCTGCGTGACGTGGCGCAGCCGATCACGATCGACGAGAGCGTCGTGGAAGTCGGGGTCAGCGCCGGTGTAGCGCTCTGGCCGAACGATGGCGAAGACGGCGAGGCGGTGCTCAAGAGCGCGGACCTCGCGCTCTACACCGCCAAGGCGAAAAGTTCGGGGGACGTCGAGAGCTTCCATCCCGAGCTTCGCGAAGCCGTCGACCTGCGCAACGGCATGCTACGCGACGCCCGCGATGCGCTTGGCGAGGAACGGGTCCTGCCTTTCTACCAGCCGAAGATCTGCCTCTCCACCGGCACCATCGTCGGCTTCGAGGCCCTGCTGCGCTGGCATCACCGCGAGCGCGGCCTGCAACCGCCGGGCGCGATCCACGCCGCCTTCGAAGACAGTGCCCTGTCGATCCAGCTCACCGACCGGATGCTGGAGCGGGTGCTGCGCGATATGGCCGAATGGAAGCACAAGGGTTACGCGATCGGGCGCATCGCCATCAACGGTTCGCCGGTGGATTTCCGGCGCGACGACTTTGCGGACCGCATCCTGACGCGGCTCCATGCGCTGGATCTGTCGCCCTCCGAACTCGAACTCGAAGTGACGGAAAGCGTGTTTCTCGGCCACATGGCCTCCACCGCCGAGCGCGCACTCGCCACGCTCGCGAAGGCCGGTGTCACCATCGCCCTCGACGATTTCGGCACGGGCTATGCTTCGCTCACCCATCTCCAGCAATATCCGGTGGACGTGCTCAAGATCGACCGCTCGTTCGTCTCACGCCTCGGCAGCACGAACAGCGCGGACTTCGCCATCGTCCACGGGATCATCGACATCGCCCAGCGCATGGATATCCGCACCGTCGCGGAAGGAGTCGAGAACGAAGTGCAACTCGGCCGCCTCTGTGAATTGCACTGCGACATTGCCCAGGGGTTCCTGTTCGGCGGTGCCCTCAGCACCGAACGAGTCGGCACTTTCGTCCGGAACTGGTCGGGATCGGGCCGTCGCTTCTGCTGGCGAAACGACGACCGTCAACCTTCCTACCTCGGCAACAACTAGGCGCTTCTCCAAGTCAAGGTTGGGGAGACGGCGTCGGCTGGGGTTGGGGCTTCGGTTGCACGAGTTGTTCGATCACCTTGCGTCCATCGATCTGGAACCCGTTCTGGTCCAGCTTCACGTCCACCGGCGCGCCGTTGATCTGGGCCTGGAGCACAGCCTTGCCCTGTTCGACGCGCAGATTGGCATCGCCCAATGGAATATCGCGCGGAATATCGCCGATGTCAGGCACGTCGAGCGGCTGAACCGGGCCTTCGGGATCCGGGCTCTCGGTCGCACGCGGACGCGGCGCGGCGCGCTCGCCCAGCGCCTGCTGCATGAAGTCGCGCCAGATTCGCGCCGGGATCGTGCCGCCGGACACGCCCTTGAGCGGGGTATTGTCGTCGTTGCCGACCCAGACGCCGACCACGAGGTCCTTGGCATAGCCGACGAAGAGCGCGTCACGGTTTTCCTGGCTCGTGCCTGTCTTGCCGTAATTGGCCGTCTGGAGCCGCGCGCCGCGCCCGGTGCCGCGATTGACGGCGCCGCGCAGCAGAGTTTCCATATTCTCGTGCACACTGTCCGAAAGGCTGCTGCGGCCGCTGATAAGACCATCGAACCATCCCTCTTCCTTGGCCTTGAACGCCGTTGGCGCCACCGGGAAGCGATTGCCGGCAATGCCCGCATAAGCTGCCGTCAGCTCCATCAGCGTCATGCTGGAGGTCCCTAGCGCCAGGCTGGGATCGCCTTGCGGCAGCGGCGCAGTGACGCCGAGCTTGCGGGCCATGTCGATCACCGCCTTGTCGCCCACTTTCTGAAACAGGCGCACCGCCGCGACATTGCTGGAATGGGCGAAAGCATCAGCCAGCGTGATCGTCTGCGAATAGGAACCACCGGCGTTCTGGGGACGGTAGTAGCCGATCTCGAACGGCGTATTCTCGATGGTATCCGTCGGTTTCCAGCCATCGTTGAGCGCGGCAAGGTAGACGAAGAGCTTGAACGTGGAGCCGGGCTGGCGCTGTGCCTGGGTCACGCGGTTGAACGGCGACTTGGCATAGTCGCGCCCGCCGACCATCGCCACGACTTCGCCGTTGGGCCGCATCGCCACCAGCGCGACTTGCGCCTTGCCGAGGGGCGCCGCCTCGATCGCACGGCGTGCGGCGGCCTGGAGGCGGGAATCGAGCGTAGTCTTGTAGGTCTGCGCGGCGTAGCTCGCCTCATCCAGCCCGCGCGCCTGCGGCAGTGCCCAGTCGGCGAAGTAGGTGCCGGTCGGCAGGTCGTTCTGCGAGCGCACGTCGAGGCGCGGCGCACGGGTGGCGCGGGCCTGCTGCGGGGTCATGTAGCCCGCCTCGACCATGGCCTGGAGCACGAGCTTCATGCGCTTTTCGGCAAGGTCGTAATTGTTGGTCGGCGCCAGCCGCGAGGGCGCCTTCATCAGCCCGGCCAGCATCGCCGCCTGCGCGGGCGAGAGGTTTTCCGGACGACGATGGAAATAATGCATCGAGGCGGCACGCAGGCCATAGGTGTTGTCGCCGTAGTAGGCGTTCGAGAGGTAGCGTTCGAGTATCTCGTCCTTGCTCAGCCAGGCCTCCAGCCAGAAGGCGATCAGCACTTCGCGCGCCTTGCGGGTCAGGCTGCGCTCGGAGGTGAGGAAGGTGAACTTGGCCAGCTGCTGGGTGATCGTGCTGCCGCCCTGGGTGCTGCCGCCGCTGACATTGCTCCACAGCGCGCGGGCGATCCCGCGCGGGTCGATGCCCCAGTGGTCGTAGAAACGTCGGTCCTCGATGGCGATGAAAGCCTGACCGACATGGATCGGCAGCTTCTTCACTTCGACCGGCGCATCGACGATGGCGCCGTTGCGGGCGATCGGCGTGCCGTCCGCCGCGAGCAGGGTGATCTGCGGCGGCGAGATCGGTTGCAGCGACTTCGACAGCGGCGCCGTGACGACGAGCCAACCGACCGTCAGGAAGAACAGCATGAGCAGGCCCGCCAGCCCGCGCGAAAACCACCACCAGCGCGACCGGCCTTTGCGAGGCGCGCCCAGCAAGCCTTCGGAGGGAGGGAGCGGGTTCTGGGACTGGAAGGAAAGGTCGTCCTGACCCGGCTCGCCTTCCGGCCGGCTGTTCAGGTTATCCAACGTCAAGGCCATGTCTTCGGCTTCGCCTGCAATTCCCGTCCATCGAGCCCGCTCTGGGCCGGATCTCGCCAATACGGGGTTCCGTGGCAGCTTGCGAGGCAAAACTTGTCGCAAAATCGACAAACCGCCGACCCGACCCGACGATGATCGTCGTTCCTGCTCCCCCTTTGTCCATACGCCCACGCATTCGGTCTACCCAGCAGGAGTAGGCCGGACCTCCCCTCGGGCTAAGGCTCCGGGCCGCACCGGGCATTCGGTATTATAAGGTCCTGTAGATACATTCCGCCCCCGCCGCGCGGTACTTTCCTTCCATTCCGCTTGAAGAAGGGAACGAGCGTGACGGCACTTGCGAAGATCGAAGCTCCGAGCCGCGAAGATCGGCAGAACCATGGACTGCTGACGCTGGAGCAGAGCCTCGCGCTCGACAACGAAACCGCGATGGGCCTCTATGCCGCCCACCTCAACAAGTACATGCTCCAGGTCTTCGACATCCTCGGCCTCGCGCATATGGATATCGAGAGCGCCCAGGGCGCGGAGATCACCTTGCGGGACGGCCGCAAGGTCCTCGATTACTCAGGCGGCTTCGGGGTGCTCGGCCTTGGCCACAACCACCCGAGGATCATCGCCGCCGAGCGCCTCTGTCACGATCGCAAGGTGCTGGACTGCATCAAGATCGCCCCGCACAAGCTGCAGGGCGCGCTGGCTTACAACATCTCGCGCTTCCTGCCCGAACCACTCGACGTCTCGTTCCTGGCGGTCTCGGGAACCGAGGCCAACGAAGCGGCGATGAAGATCTGCGAGCGGGTGCAGACGCCCAAGGGCAAGACCAAGTTCCTCTGCTTCAAGGGCGCTTTCCACGGCAAGACCCACGGCCCGCTCTCGCTCACCACTGCCACCGACGTGCAGAGCGGCTTCATCATGGGCGTACCCAAGGAGAACGTGGTCTTCGCGACCTATGGCAACATAGCCTCTGTCCGCGAGGCCATCGCACGCGAGCAGTTCGAAAAGGGCAACCGCATCATCGCCGGCATCGTCGAGACGATCCGCGGCACCTCCTGCCATGTCCCCGATCCGGGCTTCCTTACCGAGTTCGCAAAGCTCTGCCGCGAGAACGACATCCTGACCATCTTCGACGAAGTGAAGGTCGGCATGGGCCGCACCGGCAAGTTCTGCGCCTTCATGCACGAGGACGTGGTTCCCGATGTCGTCACGCTCGCGAAGACGCTGGGCGGCGGCAAGCGCGAATTGGGCGCGATGGTCACATCCCAGGCCCTGTTCGACAAGGCCTATGGCAACAAGAACGACTGCAACCTCCACAGCTCCAGCTTCAGCGGCATGGGCGAGAGCTGCGCCGTGGGTATCGAGACCCTCAACGTTCTCGAAGACGAGCAGCTTATCGAACGCGCAGGATTGATCGGCAACTACTTGCGAGCCAGACTTGAGGAACTGCGTGAGAAATATCCACGCAAGATCGTCTCGCTGCGCGGCAAGGGCTGCTTCCAGGCAATCGAACTCAACTTTGGCCAGCAAATAGCTGAAAAAGCTATAGACATTCGCACGAACCCGCTGTTCGTCACGTACGAAACGGTGCTGATCGGCGCGATGGCCCGCGAGCTTTACGAGCGCCACGGCATCCTCGTGCACTTCCAGCCCGGCGCGCGGGACCTGCTGCACCTGATGCCGCCCTACATCGTTTCGGAGGCACAGATCGACCGTCTGATCGAAGCGCTCGATGACGTGCTGGGACGGGGCGTGGCCGATGCAACGGTGCGCTTCGTGGTCAAGAACATCAAGCGTGTGCTGGGCTGAAGCCATGGCCACTCCCGCCGAGAGGCTCACCCCCGCCGCCCGCAACCCCTTCTCCGACCGGCAAGCCGCACGCTCGGCGTCCAGTGGCTGGATCGCCTGCGCCGCCCTGCTGGTGCTGTCGCTGGTGCTGTTCCGACTGAACATCCATCACGGCATGATCGTCTCGCCCGACAGTACCCGCTACATGGGAATCAGCCCGATCCCCTATGACGCGCCGGTCTATCACTGGATGCTGGTGCTGCCCCATGCTCTTGGCGTGCCGCTGCTGACGGCGGCAGTGGCCTGGGGGATCGTCACTCTCACCGCCAATGTCCTGCTCATCTTTGCGCTGGTCCGGCGCATTACGGGCGATTCGCGTTATGCCGCCCTCGCCACTGCGCTAATCGCGCTGGCACCGCAATTCGTCTCGCTCCACGCCGCCGTGATCTCCGAGCCTGCGTTCATCACTTTCGTGCTGCTGACCTTGTGGTTCACACTCGATTACTTCGAGCGCGGCACCCGGCGCGACCTTGTCATCGCCTCGCTGATGCTGGGCATGGCAACGCTTACCCGCTTCACCGCCCCGCCGCTCGGCGCCGCCATCGTGCTGGTGATCCTGACCGATCCGCGCCTGACCATCTCGCGCCGCCTGACCGACAGCGCGCTGATGGCGATCCCCGGCGGCACGCTGTTCTTCGGCTGGGTCGTAGCGAGCACGCTGACGGTCGGCCATTCGATCGGTCGGGAGCTGAAGTTCTATGGCAACATGGGCCCGGCGCAGTGGTGGGCCAATCTGGAAACGACCGCCGCCTGGTTGCTGCCCGACGCCGTTCCGCTGGCCCTGCGCGTGCTGCTGCTGGTGGCCGTGCTTGGCTTCGCAGGCTGGCAGTTCACCCGCCAGTTCGCCGCCTGGCGCCGGTCCCGCCTCGACATCTCTTGCGAGCTGCGGATCGCCTTCTCGCTGACGCTGGGCCTGTTCTTCGTCGGCTATCTCGCCTTCGTCTGGCTCTCCACCGCGCTCGAAGCGAACCTCCAGTTCGTCGGGCGTTACGGATTTCCGGCCTATGTCGTGCTCGTCATGCTGGTCGCCACGCAGGCAAGCGGCCTCGACCGGCGCCTCGGCGGCCTTCGCAAGGTGTGGTTCGCGCTTGCCGCTCTTTCCGCGCTGGTGCTGGCCGGACATACCGTGCGAACCTCGGCCCGCACCCACGAGTTCTACCGCGAGGGCAACGGCTTCCTGAGCCGCGACTGGCGCGCCTCGCCCACGATGGCGGCGGTGAAAGCACTGCCCGGCAACGCCGTGCTTTACTCGAACGGCGCCGACGTCGTTGCCCTGCTGGCGGATCGCCCTGCCCAGATCGTACCGCAGGAACGACTGCTGCGGACCAACCGCCCCGATCCGGCCAATCCGCCCGAAGCCCAGATCGCCCTGATGCAGGCGCAGGCCAACGCAGGTCTTCCGGTCTACGTGATCTGCCTCGATCGCATCGACTGGCGCTTCTACCTCGCCAGCGAAGCGCGGCTGAAGCGCGACCTCGCGCTCGAACCCGCAGGCCTGTTCGCCGACGGCCGCATCTATCGCGTCACCGCCACGGCCCATCCGTGAACGCCCCCAGTTCAACCCCTCCGCGTCAGGAGCAACCGGAAATGTCCACTGAAATGACGGGTTCCAAGATCAAGGCCGCCGCGACAGGCCGCAAGGCCGCGCGCCTGCGGGACTACCTGAGCCTTGCCCGCTTCGATCACGCGACCAAGCATGTCTTCGTGATCCCCGGCCTGATCCTGGCCTATGCCCTGCGCGAACCCTCGCTGCTGGACGCGCCGCCACGGATCGTGATCGGCTTCGTGGTGGCCATCGCGATCGCCTCCGCCAACTACATCATCAACGAGTGGCTGGACCGCGAGTTCGACGCCCACCACCCCAGCAAGCACCACCGCACGGCGGTCTCGCTGCAACTCTCCCCGGCACTGGTCTATGTGCAATACGCGATCTTCGCGGTGTTCGGACTGGCGCTCGCGGCGACCCTGGGCAGCGCCTTCTTCACCGTCTCGGTCGTGTTCCTCGCCTCGGGCCTCTTCTACAACGTGCGTCCGCTGCGCTCGAAGGACCGCCCGTTCCTGGACGTAATCTCGGAATCGGTGAACAATCCGATCCGCCTGACGCTGGGCTGGCTGATGATGGACCCGGCCAGCATGCCGCCCGCCAGCCTCCTGCTCGCCTATTGGGCGGGCGGCGCCTTCCTGATGGGCTCCAAGCGCCTCTCCGAATATCGCGACATCACCGCGCTGGTCGGGCTCGAAACATTGACCCGCTATCGCAAGTCCTTCGCCGGCTACACGGCGGAAAGCCTGGTGGTGAGCTGCCTGGTCTATGCCATGCTCTCGTCGTTCTTCCTCGGCGTGTTCCTCATCAAGTACCGCGTCGAGTACATCCTCGCCTTCCCGTTCATCGCCGGTCTGTTCGGCTGCTACCTCTGGCTCTCCATGCTGCGCGACTCCATCGCCCAGCGGCCGGAGCGCATGTTCCGCTCGCGCCGCCTGATGACCACGCTGGCGATCACCGTGGGCGTGCTGCTCGCGCTCTCCTTCGTCGACCTGCCCAGCCTCACCAGCCTCACCAACCGCAGCTTCACTCCGGTGGACATGCTGCCCGGCCACGGCAAGTAAGGGAGTGGAGATCGTGACAGAGGTGGCCTGGAGCAAAGTCCGGCTCGTGGTCTTCGACCTCGACGGCACGCTCTACGACCAGCCCCCGCTCCGCCGCGCAATGGCGCTGGAACTGGTCAAGCACAGCCTGCTGCGCCGCAGCCTGCGCACGGTCGAGACCCTGCGGGCCTATCGCCAGATCCGCGAGCTGTTGGGTCAGGTCCAGGGCGACGATTTCACCAACGAGCAGTTCCGCCTCACCGCCCGGCGTTGCGGCTGCTCGGAAGGCGAAGTGCGCGCGCTGGTCGAGGAATGGATCGAGCGCCGCCCGCTCGCCCACCTCCCCCGCTACAAGGCACGCGGGATCGACAGCCTGTTCTCGGCACTGCGGGCAACGGGACGGCGGATCGCGGTCTGGTCGGATTATCCGGTGAATGCCAAGCTCGCCGCACTGGGCCTCAAGGCGGATCACGTCATCTGGTCCGGAGACCACGGCGTCGGCCGCCTCAAGCCCGATCCGACCGGGTTGCTGGCCCTGCTGGAGGAAGCAGGCGTGACGGCCGAGGAAACCCTGGTCATCGGCGACCGGGCCGACCGCGATGCCGCAGGGGCCGCCGCCATCGGCGTTCCCGCGCTGATCCGCAGCAGCCATTCCAGTGGCGACACGATGTTCCGGCGCTTCGACGACCCCCCGTTCGCACCCATCCTCGCGGAGGCCCGCCATGTCTAAGCCCGATACCGTCGCCGCGCTGGTGGAGGTGCTGGTCGACGAGGCCCGCCCCGGCCTTACCGCCTCGGAACGCGGCGTGGTGGCGGACTATGTCCGTTCCACGCTGGCGGGAATGCCCGACTATTTCCGCATCGGTTTTCGGATGCTGGCCATGATGTTCGAAATGGCGGCGCTGCCGGTCCATGGCCACCGCTTTTCCCGTCTCGCTCCCGCCGAGCGGCAGGCCCATGTCGAGGCCTGGCGCCGGTCCCGCATCGGCTTCCGCCGCTCGATGATCGCATTCTACACGACGTTCGCCTGCTACGGCCTCTATTCGCTGCCGCGCGCGCAGGACCGCGCGCCTGTCGCCAGGATCGCCGCATGAACGACCCAAGCGAGATCGAGACCGAAATCCTGGTAATCGGCTCCGGCCCCGGCGGCGCCGTCAGCGGCACCCTGTTCGCCGAGGCCGGGCGCCATGTCGTCATGGTGGAGGAAGGCGATCACCTAGCCCTCGAAGCCGCGCCGCATTTCTCGCGCGAGGAGATGCTGCTCAAGTACCGCAACGCCGGGGTCGGCGTCGCGCTCGGGCGGCACAAGCTGGCCTGGGTGGAGGGCCGCTGCGTCGGCGGCGGCAGCGAGGTCAATCGCGGCCTCTACCACCGCACGCCGGGCTATGTCTTCGACGACTGGCGCCACCGCTTCGCGGTCCACGACCTCGACCTTGCGGGAATGACCCCGCATTTCGAGGCCTGCGAGGCCGTCGCCCGCGTCGAATATGCCGGCGCCGCCGCCTCCGACATGTCCCGGCGGCTCCAGCAGGGCGCACAGGCGCAGGGGTGGCTGGCGATCGAGGCCCCGCGCCTCTACCGCTACGACCACGACCACCACAGCGGCGTGAAGCAATCGATGTCCGCCACGTTCGTCCAGCGCTTCGTCGCGGCGGGCGGTGCGCTCCTTCCCCGGACACGCATCGCCCGCCTGCGCCGCATGAACGGCCACTGGATCGCCCAGGGCAGCCGCCGCGGCGAGGACGGCAAACAGCGCCCGGTCACGTTCCGCGCCAAGACGGTGTTCATCGCCTGCGGTGCCGTGCAGACCCCGGCCCTGCTGCGCCGTTCCGGCTTTTCGCACAATGTCGGCGACAGCCTGCGCTTCCATCCGATGGTCAAGGTCGTCGCCGAATTCGATCGCGACGTGAACCGGCCGGACGACTTCGATCCGGTGCATCAGGTCAAGGAATTCGAGCCGCGTTTCGGCATGGGCTGCTCGATCAGCACCCCGGCGATGCTCGGCGTGGCCCTCTCAGGCCGTCCCGACCACTGGCAACTGGTCGCAGAGCGCTGGCGGCGCATGGGCATCTACTACGTCCAGTCCGGCGGCGGCGAGGCCAGCGTGCGCAACCTCCCTGGCTTCGAGGACCCGATCGTGCGCGTGCGCTTCTCGCAAGGCGACCTCTCGGTGCTGGGCGAAGGCCTGCGGCGGCTCTGCGAGGCGCTGTTCGCCGCGGGAGCGCAGCGGATCTACCCCTGCCTCGCGGGTTATCCCGACCTGCACTCGCCGGGCGACCTCGCCCGCCTGCCCGACGTGCTACAGGCGAGCGACGGCAACATGACCTCGGTCCATGTCTTCTCGTCCTGCCCGATGGGCGAGGACCGCCGCCGCACCGCCGCCAATTCCTTCGGCAAAGTCCACGGCGCAGACGGACTCTACATCAACGACGCCTCGCTGCTCTGCGGGCCGACCTCGGTCAATCCGCAAGGCACGGTCATGGCCGTCGCCCACCGCAATGCGACCGAGGCCCTGACCCGCCGCTTCCATTAGGGTCTGTGGGGATTCAGCCCATGCGGGCCTGCGAACCGCGGCCTTTCGCGCTTCCGGTGCTCACGTACATTAAGTACGCTGCGCTCCGGGTCACGAAAGTCCACCATTCTCGGCTCCACCTGGACTGAATCCCCACAGACCCTAAGCGATCAGCCAGGTGCCGTCCGGCTCCTTGTGGACCACCGTGTTCCAGAGATAGCTCTCGCCGCTGTCGTCGGCGGTGAACAGGATATCGAACCTGAACTCGTTCGCCGCGACGCGCTTCCAGTTCTGGATGCGGGTGACGGACAGGCAGCCCACCATGTCATGGCTGCGGATGCGTTTGCCGGGGGAATTGGCACCGGCCCAGCCGTTGAACATGGCCGTGCCGCGCGAGCCGACGAACTTTGCCACCAAACCCTGGGTGGCGCGGTCGTCCTGCACGCACATGAGCGTCACCATGTAAGGCCGCAGCGTCGGCAGGGCCGCCGTCACGTCGGACTTCAAGGCAGGCGGAGCCGAGGCCAGCGCCCGCTCCACGCCCTGAACCTGTGCGGGGTCGGGCTTCGCCAGCGCCGATGTCGCCGCATCCGCCTGCACCGTCAGACCGGCCAGCACGGCGGCTCCGGCAAGAACGTGGAGGGCGAAGGATCGGGTGGTCGGCATCGTGAAAACCTCATTATGGCGCATATCCACCGGCAGCGATGGAACGGGGCGGCGCCTCTGCATCGACGAACCGGTCCAGGCAAGCGCCCGGACGAACTCTCACGATAATACGTTTGTGAAATCAGACGGTTAGTGTGTCTTCAACACCGTGAACGGCGATTGCCGCCGCACCGAAACCAGCCAGCCCAGCGCGAACAGTGCCGTCGGCAGCCAGAGCAACAGGTGCGCCAGCAGGATCGTCGCCGCCCCCTGTTCGGCCTCGACCCTGACCGCGCGGTAGGACAGCATGCCGAAGAACTCGTAGGAGCCGAAATGGCCCGGCAATGCGGGAACCAACGTCCCCAAAGTCGAGAAGGCAAAGGCCACCAGCGGCTTCAGCCACTCCGGCAAGCCGCCGCCGAGACTTACCCAGGCACCGAGCATGACAAGACTCTCCAGCAGCCAGAGCGCAAAGGAGAGCAGAACCATGCCGAGAATGCGGCGCGGATCGCCGGTACCCCGCACCGCCTCCGCTACCGACCGTGCGGCTGCGGCCAGCTTCGTGACGGGGACCAGCGGAAACTTGCGCTCCCCCCAACCCGCCAGCGCCTCGATAAAGCCGGGCGAGAACAGGACGATCAAACTCGCGGCCACGGCGACGATCAGCACGAGCCGGAATTGCGCCACGATCTCGGCGGGCAGCGCGGTATCGACCAGCAGAAGCGCCAGCCCCGCCACCATCAGGATCGAGACGAGATCGAGCACCCGCTCGACCACCATCGCCCCCAGCACATGCCCCATCGGCAGCGAGAAACGGCGATGGAACCAGTAGACCCGGAACACGTCCCCGAGCCGAAAGGGCAGGATGTCGCTGATCCCGAAGCTGGCGACGAAAGGCGCGACGCTCGGCCCGAACGGCACCTTGCGGCCATCGGGATCGAGCAGCAGGCGAAAGCGCCAGGCCCGCAGCAGGAAGTCCAGCGCATAGGCAGCCAGCGCCAGCACCAGCGGCGGCCAGCTTGCGCGCATCAGCAGCGCGCCCACCGCCGCCACGTCCACCGAAGTCCAGAGCAAGGCGAGGAAAGCCGTTCCGACCACCACGCCCAGCCAGAAACGCAGATTACCACCGCCGGTAGAGGCGCGTTCGGCCGCCATCTCAGAAGCTGTCGCTGATTTGGGACTGGTACTTCACGAAAAGCGTCGCAAGCGTTGTGCGGCTCGAAATGTCCAGCTTGCGGTAGATGTTGTGAAGGTGGATGCTCACCGTTCCCTCGGTCGATCCCACCATTCCCGCGATGGCCTTGTTGGAGAAGCCCCGGCAGACCAGCGCACTGATCTCCTTCTCGCGCGGGGTCAGGCTGGCGATCTCGCCGCCGATATCGACGCCGCCGCCCCGCTTTGCCTTGGCCACGAGGTCTTCCGGCAGCCACTTGCGACCGGCCACGACCTGCCGCAGGCAGTCGAGCAGCGAATCCGCCGCATAGTCCTTGAGCAGCAGGCCCCAGACCCCCAGCCCGATGGCCTCGGCGATCTGCCGCCCGGTCATCGTCGCGGACAGGAAGATCACCCGCACCGGCCAGCCGCTCTCGCGGATCGCCCGCAGGATCGCCAGCCCGCCCAGATCGGGCATCGACACATCGAGAACGGCCACTTCCGGCTGCCTCTCGCGGATGACTGCCAGCGCGCGCGTGCCGCTGCCGGTGGCTTCCACCAGATCGATCTCGCCGGTCGCCTGGAGCAGGTCGGCGAGACCGCGCAGGAGCAGCGGGTGATCGTCGGCGACGAGAACGCGGCAGAGATGCGTATCGACAAGGCTCATGCCGCCGCCTCCAGCGGGATAACCATGGTGACGCGCAGGCCCTCTGCGCTGTCATCCACGGCGATCGAACCGCCGAGCTGCATCGCCCGGCTGCGCAACGAGACCGAGCCCCTGCCGCTCGCCGCCGCGCCCAGCCCGCGGCCATTGTCCGCCACCCCGAGTTCGAGCGCGCTGCCGACCCGGCGAGCCTCCAGCGCGACGCGGGTGGCGGCACCGTGACGCACGGCATTGGCGGTCGCCTCGGAAAAAAGCGCGATCACTTCCTGCACGAGATTGCGCGGCAATTGCGTGGAGCGGCCATGCCAGTCGAAAGCGACGGTGACACCCCAGGTCTTCTGGAGCAGGTCGGCCTGCCTTTGCAGGTCTGCCACCATATCGGTCGGCTGGTCGGCATCGACGTCGCGCTGCTTCTCGACGAAACGGCGGATGCGACGCTGCTGCTCGGTGACGAGTTCCTCGATGGCCTTGAGTTCCATCGCCATCTCGGGTTCACGGGCAGCGAGAGTCCGCAGCTTCAGGCTCGTCGCGGTCAGGTCCTGAAGGACGCTGTCGTGAAGGTCCTGCCCCAGACGGCTGCGTTCTTCCGCGCGCGCGCTGTCGGCCCGCCGGGCGACGAGTTCGACATGCTCCAGTTCGGAACCCGTGCGGGCGGCGATGATCTCGGTCAGCGCCAGCGCGTCCTCGGGCCGTCCGTCCGGATCGACCACGATCATGGCGCCGCGAAAGCGCAGTCCGGAAAAGCCCGATCGCACGGCATAGTCATGCGAGCGGGGTCGCGGCAGCTCCAGCGCATCGAGCACGTGGTTCAGCCCCGCCATCTCCTCGGAATCCAGCAGGCTGGCGCGGGTGCGGTCCATGAAGTCGAGCCGCGCCTCGGCAAAGACGCTGCGATAGGTTGCGGGATCGAGCGGCAGCAGCCGCAGCCCTTCGCGGCGCCAATAGGCGATGAACCCGGTCGGCTCGTCCTGTTCGCGCCAGATCAGGATCAGGCTCTCGCAGCCGGTCACCGCGCCGGAATGGCCGCACAGTTCCGCCAGCCAGCCGCGCCGATCGCCAACCCCCGCATCCATCGGCCAGCTCGCCAGCCGGGTCAGGCGTTCGCGGCTGCTCTCGCGATAGGCGCCGAAGTAGCCGAGCATGACCGCGCAGACGATGAAGTAGACGGTGCGGATGATGAGGACGTTAAGCTCTGACTCGCCGTCGAGAATGTCGGGAATGCCGATTGTGAACAGCACGACTTCCAGCATGACCGCCCCGACCATGGCGCCCGTGAAGCCCCAGCGCACGGTCATCGCCAGCAGGGTGAACGGCAGGAACGAGAAGAACGGGCTGGTCAGTTCGTTGGTCAGGAAGGCCAGCCAGCCGAGGATCGCGGTGTCGAGCGCATGAACGGCGAAATGGACGAGACTGTCCACCGGCCGCCGGATCGGCAGGGCCACCAGCAGGATCGCCATGACAAGGTAGACCGCCAGCACGTCCTGCGCTTCGGTCCGGTAGCGGGCGGGCTGGGTCGGGTCGAGGTAGATGGCCACCACCGCGAAGATCGCCGTGACCAGCCGTCCGTAGCTGATCAGCCGGTTGGGATCGGTGATCAGCAGTACGTTGCGTGCCCGGCTCAGGCCGGATGCCGTCGCATCGAAAGTCCGCCCCATGTGTTCTTCGCGTCCTCGCGCCGTCCGGCAATGACGGCCGGAAGCCTCGGAAAAACCTACGAAGCAGCAGCGTTTCCGTCGAGTCAGCCTTCCTGCTGATCGCGCGGGGCAAAAGGATATGTATCGCCCCCCGATTGACGATTTCGGGAAGACGGCCTAAGAGCCGCCCCAGCATCAAGAGTCGGGATCGCGCCCGGCACCAACCTGCTCCCGAGCAAGGTGGTACCTTCGCAGACATGTGAAGGGATGTGGCCGGACCGGCAACAATCGGGTCTTCCAGCTACATCGCCGTCGTTCGCTTCCGGCTCATCGAGCCTCGAAGGAAGTACCGCATGCCCGACACGCCGTCCGCACGACAAATAGCGCCGACCCAACAATTCGCCAGCGACAACTATGCCGGTATCTGTCCGGAAGCCTGGGCCGCGATGGAACTTGCAAATCAGGGTTCGGCGACCGCCTATGGCGAGGACGAATGGACCCTGCGCGCCGCCGATGCCTTCCGCTCGCTGTTCGCCACTGACTGCGACGTCTACTTCGCCTTCAATGGCACGGCGGCGAACTCATTAGCTCTTGCTGCACTTTGCCAGTCCTATCATTCGGTTATCTGCTCTTCCTCAGCCCATGTCGAGACTGACGAATGCGGCGCGCCGGAGTTCTTCTCGAACGGATCCAAGCTCCTCGTCGCCCAGAGCGCCGACGGCAAGTTGACACCCGAAGCCATCCGCACGCTGGCAGTCGGCCGCTCGGACATCCACTTCCCCAAGCCCCGCGTCGTCACGATTACCCAGCCCACCGAGACCGGACAGGTCTATAGCGTGGCCGAGATCGAGGCGATTTCGGCGACCTGCCGCGAGCTGGGCCTGAAGCTGCACATGGACGGCGCCCGCTTCGCCCATGCCTGCGCCGCGCTCGATTGCACGCCGGCCGAGATCACCTGGCAGGCGGGTGTGGACGTGCTCTGCTTCGGCGGCACCAAGAACGGCATGGCCGTGGGCGAGGCCGTAATCTTCTTCGACCGCGCTCTGTCCGAGGACTTTTCCTATCGCTGCAAGCAGGCAGGCCAGCTCGCCTCGAAGATGCGCTTCCTTTCCGCGCCGTGGATCGGAGTCCTCGAGAGCGGCGCCTGGCTGAACAATGCCCGCCACGCCAACGGCTGCGCGCGGCGCCTTGCCGATGCGGTATCGGGCATCGACGGGCTGGAGCTGATTTTCCCGGTGGAAGCCAATGCCGTTTTTCTCGCCGCGCCCGAAGCGGTGCTTGAAGGGCTGCGCGGGCGTGGATGGCGGTTCTATACCTTCATCGGCGGCGGTGCCCGCTTCATGTTTGCCTGGGACGCCGATCCCAGTCAGGTCGATCGGCTCGCCCAAGATGTCGTCGAGCTTGCAAAAGGCCGGGCGGCGCAGCCGGTCGCGGCCTGAAGAATCGGAAACAAGCTGCTGATATTTTGAGATAGGACCGTGCCGTTCCGCCTTGGAACGGTACAGTCGCTTATCGAAATATCCTTATGACCTCTTCCCGGCTTCCGTCACGGAAACGCATGGTTTCCTGTTGCTATTGCAAACCGATCTCATTAGCCGGACTTTATTCGTAAAGCGGGTGATGACCGTCGTCATCGGAATTCGGGAAGCGACAGGTGACGCGGCAAGTCCTATTTCAGATCCATTGGTTCCTCGGCATCACGGCAGGCTTCGTCGTTGCCGTCATGGGCGTGACCGGCGCCACGCTGAGTTTCGAGAACGAGATCATGCGCGCCCTCAGCCCGGGCGTGGTGACGCTCGCGCCGGGAACAGGCTCGCCGCTCTCGCCCGATGAAGTGATCGCGCGTGCTTCCGCCCAGCGTCCCGGATTGCCGGTGGAGCGCCTGAGCGTCGAACACGACCCCCAGGCAGCATGGACGGTCTCGTTCGCCGCCCGCGAAGGCGAACGACGCGGCGAACGCAGCTATGTCGATCCCCGCAGCGGCATGTTACTCGGCCAGGCGAACGGTGCAGGATTCTTCCGGACCGTCGAGGATCTCCATCGCTGGCTCGCCCTGCCCGGCGGACCGAACGGCGTGGGCCGACAGATCACGGGATTTTCGGCGATCGCGCTCGTATTCTTCGCGATCTCGGGCCTCTATTTGCGCTGGCCGCGCCGCACTTTCGACTGGCGCTCCTGGCTGGTCCTCGACTTGCGGAAGAGCGGACGGAACCTCTACCGCGCGCTCCATGTGGTAATCGGCGGCTGGGTTGCGCTCGTCTATCTGCTGAGCGCGCTAACCGGCCTCTGGTGGTCCTACGACTGGTATCGGCAGAGTGTGCTCTATACTCTCACCGGCAAGACCAGTCGTGAGGAAAGCGGCCATGGCGGCGGCAATAAGGGCGAGCATGAAGCCCCGACCACCGGAACGCCCAGCCTCGCCCGCGCCTGGCCGACCGCGATTGCCGCCATGGACGGCCGCTACAAGTCGATCTCCGTCACCCTGCCCGAAGGCCATGAACCCGCCAGCTTCCGCGTCCTGCTGGCTGACGCCCGCCACGACCGCATGGTGGACGATCTCAAGGTCGATCTCGCCAGCGGCAAGCTGCTCAAGGCCGACCGCTATGCCGACCGCAAGATCGGCAAGGTCATCACCACCAGCATGTACGAACTGCATCGCGGCGCCTTCTTCGGCATCGGCGGGCGCATCCTGCTGCTGCTGTCCAGCCTGACGATGCCGCTGTTCACCGTCACCGGACTGCTGCTCTATCTCGCGCGCCGCAAGCGCAAGCGCGCCCTCGCCGCGGTCGAAGCGCAGGCTCAGGCATCAGCAGGCACTTCAACGGAAAGCGCGGCGACCGGCGACCTGCTCGTGGCCTTCGCCAGCCAGACCGGCGGTGCCGAACGCCTCGCCCGC